>Ga0213872_10001124_pt1 | contig 18310 bp, 19 predicted proteins | sample VelepicomBERX_R2_FD_160071 | JGI IMG/M metagenome (GOLD analysis project Ga0213872, IMG submission 160071) | Rhizosphere microbial communities from Vellozia epidendroides in rupestrian grasslands, the National Park of Serra do Cipo, Brazil - RX_R2 | ecosystem: Host-associated > Plants > Roots >...
GCGCCCGCGGATGAAATATGAGATCCTCGCGCCCAAAAACATCCACAGCAGGCGCAGTCCGATAACCACGGCGCAGATGAAAGCGGCACCGCCGATCAGCCTCGGCCAGCGCCAAGGCCGCATGCCGTCGAGCACCGATGGCAACTGCAACCCCACGACGATGAAGATGAGGCTGTTGAGGGCGAAGTCGATGGTGTTCCACACGGCGCGCGAGTCGAGCCGGGCTTCGGTCGTGAAGCTCTGCGATCGCGTGCGCCCGAGATACAGACCGCAGGCCACAGTCGCCAGCACACCGGAGGCGCGCAGCGATTCTCCGAGCAGGTAGGCGAAGTAGGGTGTCGCCACGCTGACCATGAGCTGCAGCGCCGTGTCCCTGATGGAGCGGTCGAACCAGTCGATCAGCACCGCAACCAGCAGCCCGGCTGCTATGCCGACAAGGATCAGCCAGAGAAACTCGGCCACTCCACGCCCAACGGATGGAATTTCGCCGGTGACTACGAGCGCCGTAGTGAACTGGAGTGCCAGCAAACCAGTGGCATCGTTGGCCAGGCTTTCGCCCTCGACGACCGAGAGCATCTGGTGAGGAAACCCTACGCGCCGCGCAATCGCGGAGACGGCAATCGCATCTGTTGTCGAGAGAACAGCTCCCAGCACCGCGCCAACACGCCAGTCGAAGTCTGGGATGAAGAAATGCGAGGCGACAGCGACGCCCGCGACGGTGAAGGCGACCAGCCCGATGCCGAGCATCGAAATACTGACCAGGTTGTAGCGGAACTCGCGCCACGCGGTGTTCAGGGAGCTTGCGAAAAGCAGCGGCGGCAGGACAACGAGGAACACAAACGCCGGGTTGAGCGACACATGCGGAATGCGCGGAAAGAAGCTGAGCACCAGCCCGCCCAGCACAAGCACAATGGGATACGGCGTTTTCAGCCGCTGCGCAAAGGCCGCCAGTAACGCCACAAGAATCACGAGCGCCAGCAGCGTGCCTTCGATTCCGTGAATTGCTGAGCCCACGAGTCCTCCGGGCGGCGATCAACGAGCGATAACACCATTATGCGGATGGAGGCGGGCCGGCGCTGAGCGGAACCGGCCTTCGGTCGCGCTCTCCCGCCTCCTGCGCCATGGCGGCAAGCGCATTTATAATCGCTGGTTGCGCCTTGTGACGGGCGCGCCGCGGCTTTACCAAAGCCAGACTTCTTGTTCCATCGCGGAAAGGAAACGCATGCCGACCGATGTAGTGATGCCCCAGATGGGCGAGTCAATCTTTGAGGGCACGATCACCAAGTGGCTCAAGAAGCCCGGCGACAAGGTGGAGCGCGACGAGCCTCTCTTCGAGATCTCGACCGACAAGGTCGATGCCGAGATTCCGTCGCCTGCTTCCGGCATTCTGAAGGAGATCAAGGCCGCCGACGGCTCGACCGTCCAGATCAACACGGTCGTGGCGGTCATCGACGACGCTGCGGCTGGAGACGGCCACGTTGCTCCGGCCGCCGCTGCAGCTCCGCCTGCCGAAGCTCCACAGACCGCACCGCCTGTCACAGCCGAAGCGCCCAGGCAGGCTGCTTCCGCCCCTGCCGCCCAGGCCGGCTCCGGACCGGCGACCGAAGTGGTCATGCCGCAGATGGGTGAGTCTATCTTCGAGGGCACGATCACCAAGTGGCTCAAGCAGGTGGGAGACAAGGTGGAGCGCGATGAGCCGCTCTTTGAGATTTCGACTGACAAGGTTGACGCGGAGATCCCCTCACCCGCCGCCGGCGTCCTGACTGAGATCAAAGCCGAGGCAGGCAGTACCGTTCAGATCAACTCCGTCGTTGCCGTTATCGGAGGCACCGCTGGAGCTCCCACTGCTGCTCCCGCCGCTGCCGCTCCTGCTGCACCCAAAGCGCCAGAGCGGGTCGCAGCGCCCGTGTCCGAGCCGGCCGTGGCCGCAGCCGAGCATGTACGTTCTTCGCCTCTGGTGCGCAAGATCGCCAGGGACAACAACATCAATCTCGCCCAGGTTCCGGGATCCGGCACCGGCGGACGCATCACCAAGGAAGACGTCCTCGCCTACATGGAGAAGCCCGCTGCAGCGAAGCCCGCGGTCGCGGGTCCCGGAGGCCCGGGGCCCGTTCCACCTCCTGCTCCTGCTGCTGCGAGACCCGCCGCACCCGCGGCTCCGGCTCCGCAGCCGGGCGAGCTTGTGCCCATGTCCCAAGTGGTTCCCATGTCAAGGATGCGCTCGATCATCGCCCAGCGCATGATCGAATCCAAGCGCACCAGCGCACACGTTCACACCGTCTTCAAGATCGACTTCACGCGCATCGTCAAGATCCGCGAGAAGGAGAAGAACAAGTACGAGCAGCGCAACGGCGTCAAACTGACCTACATGCCGTTTATCACCCGCGCCGCCATCGCCACACTGCGCAAGATGCCCATCGTGAACGCGCAGATGGAAGGCGACGCCATCCGCTATCCGCAGAACATCAACGTCGGCATCGCCGTCGCGCTCGATTGGGGACTCATCGTTCCGGTCATCAAGCAGGCCGAAGAGAAGAGCTTCCTGGGCATCGCCCGCGCGATCGCCGATCTGGCTGAGCGCGCGCGCGGCAAGAAGCTCAAGCCGGACGAGGTCGGCTCGGGTACCTTCACCATCACGAATCCGGGCATCTTTGGCGAGCAGTTCGGAACGCCGATCATCAACCAGCCTGAATCTGCCATCCTCGGCGTCGGCGGACTCTTCAAGGAGCCGGCCGTCGTCACCGGCGAAGACGGGACGGATTCGATCGCGGTGCGTCACATGATTCACCTGACCCTCGGCTTCGATCACCGCATCATCGACGGAGCCGACGCCGGCAAGTTCATGGCCGAAGTGAAGAAGTACCTCGAGAACTGGTCGGAAGATATCGGGTAAGGCTTGACCTCTTTAGTCCTGAATACGTCCGACATCAACCTTGTCCACCAATCACGGCCCACAGACCGCTCCTAGCGCCTCTCCGAGGCGGTCGAGGGCGCTTAGTGTTTCTGCCGTTAAGAGGAGACAGAAATCTCGCCTGGTATCGAATAAGTTCCAAAACCAGTTCACATTCAGGTCGGGTCAATGAAGGCAGCATGCCATTTAAATACATCCTCGGTCGGGGTTAGAGGGCGCGCTCTCCTGATCAATCAGAACGAGTCCATCCGATCCGGCTTCCAGTTTTTTGATCGTTCCACCAAACTGCACTCTAACGTCCTCCTCCCAGCGGTCCTGTGAGCTGAGGTATTTGCGAACTCCATCCTGAACCACCCGTCCTGCTCCGTACCGAGGATGCTGTACAGCAGCACCACGGCGAAAGCTCGGAGTAAAGGCCTGGAGAAGAGGGGCAGAGGGCGTCGCCGGGCGCGAAGGCGCTTGGATTTCCTTTCTAGTTGACCGCACGGGAATTGAGGTTTTACTCGGCAGTGGGTTTTCCGGAGTTTTCGCGTGATCAACGGTGACTACTGGGGGAGTGTTAATCGCCGGCGATACAGAGCTTGCCAAGAGGTTAGATACGGCTACTGCCTCTTCGGCAAAGCCCTGTCCCCGGATTCCAGTCACGAAGAGGTGCATCTTTGCGCGAGTAGCTCCGACATAGAATCTTGCGCGCGATTCGACTGTCTCACCGAATAGGTCGGCACCCATTAGGAAAACAATCGGGCTGTCGTAGCCTTTCGCGGCTTCGACTGTGGCCAGCGTTAAACAGTCATCTTCGAAAATGTATTTGTCCTTATCTGGATTGCTGCTTTCACCGTACGGTTTAATCACTTGGCGAATTGCTTTGCAGCAAACGAGTAGCGAATCAGCCACGCTCTCGAAGTCCTTTACGCCTTCCGAGATCAAGAGAATATCTCCCGGGCGTACACCTTCCTCTTCAATCAGACGGTAAACGGTTGTCTTGACCCAGTTCTTCTCCTGTTCACGGCTTCCGAAAAGCGTGATCTCAGGTGCAGGGCCCTGACGTTCCGCGAAATAGACCTCCCATCGGTCTGGCAACTCGCGAATTAATTCGTTATCTTTAAGGGTCTCCACATCGGCGAAGCCTTTCGTCCTCACACGCGTTTCTGCCTTAACACCTAGGAGAAGGTTGAAAGCGAATTCAACCGTCTGCTTGGTGTTTCGGAAGCATTTCTTCATCACACGGGTTCGGCCCGTGATATCGATACCCAATTTGTTCCAGGTCGGACGCGGTCGACCGTATAAGTTCTGTGCATCGTCATAGAAAATGACGATATTCTTCAGTCCAGTTTTGGAATCAGTTTTCAGGAATTTGAGCAACAGAACGAACTCCTCCTCGAAGAGGTCCTGTCCTTCATCCACGTAGATCGCATCGTACTGAATCGCTTCTAGCGCTCGAGGATTGGTTTCCCGGAGGCGGTCTAGTTGGCTGCAGTAGTTCAGCGCAATCTCTCGATTTCTGTTTGGCTGGAATGGCTGATATTCCAGAGGGCCTCCACGTCTCTTGCTATGTGCGTAAGGCAATCTGTTTATGTGCAGAACATCGACGGACGGGGGAGGATCTCGATGCGTCAGCTCTTTGTATGACGAGTCAAAATGTCCTCGAAGGAACGGAACTAGGGAGCGGTTGAAGCATACGACCAGAAAGCGCTTGGACGGCGGAGCAATCAGAGATAATTGGGCGGTATTGAATGTCCTGTCAACTAGGTTGACCAAATTCTTAATCAGAACGATAGACTTCCCGCTACCTGCAACTCCGCGTATTAATTGAGGTCGTCCATCAAAGTCCGCCTGTATAAGGTCCATCTGTTCTTGCGACAGTCGTTTTCCCGTAACTTCTAGAGCATTTATCTTGGCCCCCAATCGCTCGGGCACGCTAATTACAGGGCGATGTCGTCGGCGATTGATGACAACAGAACTCCCCAAAGCCTCTCGGACGTGGTCGAGTTGATCAGGAGAAAAAGGCAAGCGATTGCCTGCTTTGCGGGCTATGTATTCTTTCAGTCTGTTACGCAGCCTGGCAGGGTCAGAAAGTTCTTCGGCCAACAGGAGTTCGCAACTGTTTATCGTGCCATTGAATCCTCGGTCGACCCAATCTTTTCTGGAAATATTCGGCAGTGCTACGACCCAATCGAAATAAGGAACGTCGCGTGCAGAGAGCCCTCTGGCGCGGACTACGTTGCTTGTCGCGTCCTTCAATTGTCCAGACGCATCTTGCACCTGTTTCCAAGGGTTGTGCGGTTTAACAGATCCCTTTACCTGACGGAAGAATGTTCCGGCCTCTATCCGGACGATCTCAGAAATCACCCATCCTTTGACTTCCAGCATGAAAGCACCGAGTTCTCTGTGTAGAACGAGTACATCTGTAGGTCGAGCGTTCTCTTCCTCAGCTCGATCAGGAGTTCGGGATTCCGCGAAGATCATGGTGGCAGAATCGTTGCCAAAAGCCTGTAATGAAGCGATTGCAGCTCGTGCATGAGCCTCGTTGCCGACAAGCTCAATTGATTCAAAGCTTGCCTTTGCGTCTCGTACTGCAACAGTGAGCGATTCTCTCCAATTCTGTGTCATGTAGTCCCGGAATACCTAAGTCTGTACTGGAAATGGGACATGATAACTGGTATCAGTGAATATTTGAAGGCAGCAAATCCGGCTTGGATCACGCGCCTCGAAAGATGCCCCGCTTTTGGCTTTGAATGGCGCGCCCGAAGCACCGTACAATTCCAACCCCTTTGGATAAATCGCGAGCTTTGCTCGAAAAGCGGGCTCATCACTCCGTCTCAGCCTCCGGAAACAACTCGTCCACCGTCCGCATGGGTAGGAACAGTCGCCGCTCCGATTCTGGAAACGGAATAAATCCGAACTCGCGGTAAAAGCGATGTGCATTGGCATCGATTGCATCCACCACTACCCCGACTGAGGCAATTTTCCGGCTCATCCGGTTTGCCACTTTGAGCGCGTCCACGAGAAGAAGCTCACCGACACCCATTCCCCTGAAGGCGAGATCGCGAGTGAGCCTCCCAATCAGCGTTGCTCCGAGCACCGGATATCGGGGCAGCTTCAACCGCTTCACCAGCTCAGTCGGAAGATCGTCAACCCGAACGTTATCCGCGGAAAGGGTGTAATACCCCGCAATGCGCTCACCCGCAACCAACACGTAGTTCACTGCAACGCGCCTTTTGGCGTCCTGCGATGCCTGCTGCTTCAGATAGCGGTCCAGAGCTTTGTTTCCGCAAGAAAAAGCCGCTCGCAATTTGTCATGCTTGGCCGCGAGCGGCTCAATCTCATGGAATTGGGTGCCGATGATTCAGTCCTGAAAAATCTGCGCGTGACGGGCTGCAGCCCTCCGCAGATTCTCGTTTGGAGCCGGAGGCGCGAGCAGTGCCTCGACAAACGCAATCCGGTCGCGGCGTGTGAGTTCCGAAAGCTCGCTTTCCTTCACCGTGCGGCGCGCGGTTTCCACTGCGCAATTGACCACAAACTCCGTCAACGTCGTGCCCTGAATTTCGGCTGCCCTGGCACACAAAGCCTTGGCCTCAGGACTCACCCGCGCCTCCAGCCTTGCGCTCTTCGTCCCGCCTCGCGAAGCTGATCGGATTCGTACCCCGCCCATGTCGATTCTCCATCTGCTCCAGCGTACGCCAATCAGCCGTACACATTCAAGACAGCAGCCAAAATGCGCCGGCGTCAACCCTCCCTAAAGTAACCCCACCTCCAAGTCATTCGACATGCGATGCTTGTCGCTGCCGCCCCTTGGCCGACCATTTCCCCCAAACCGATAAAATAGAAATAGAGCACCCGAGGGTGCCCCATCCAAGCCCGGTTTTGGCTTGAGTGGGTATCCTCTAGCCATTCAGCCCGCTTCGGCGGGCTTTTTTATTCCGCGCTCGTTCAGGAGGCAGTCCGTGGTTCCCTTGTGCACCTTTCCTAGTTCGACCGGCAAACCATGCGGTTCCCCGGCCCTCCGCGGACGCAATCACTGCTACTTTCACAATCCATCCCGCCGCGTCTCAGGACCGCGCCGCCCAACTACCCGCGCTGGATATCGCTGGTACTCGCTCTACCGCAAGCTCTCGAAGATGCGCCCCGAGCAGGCCATCCCGACTTGGAATTACGTTGTTGAGGCAGCCCTGAAGCACGAAATCTCCAAGGAATGGGTCTTCAAAATCATGAAGCGCTACGCCGCGCGAGTGAACGAACTCAAAGCCGCCACGCAGCAGCACCAGAACGGGCAGCCATAACCCATTCAACACACAGGAGAAACTCGCAAAACGCCCAATATCAATGGATTACAGCGCTACCCCGAACGGGCCGAATAAGAACCGCTGAATCATAGAAAACACAGGAGAAACTCGCAAAATCTTCAGAATGAATGGCTTACAGCCGATCGCGCCCTCTCTAAACCTCGCAAGACCTTTGAAATCTATGAAGTGCAAGACGGGCTGGCAAAACTGGGGGGAGGGGGGTACCCCAGGGATTAGCGAAGCACCGGCAGAAAAGGCGGAAGGCCTACAGCAGCTTCCTCGCCTCCATCACGCGCTGCACCGCTTCGTCCGGAGTGTGGCCCACCGCCGAAAGATGTCCCATCTTCCGGCCTTTGCGCGGCTTGTGTTTCTCATACAGGTGCAGCGTGACTCCGGGAATCGCCAGTGCACGGTCGAAGCGCGGCTCGCGTGTTTGGCCGTTCTCGCCGAGCCAGACTTCGCCGAGCAGATTTGCGATGGCTGCCGGCTGGATCACGGAAACGTCGCCCAGTGGCAGATCGCAGACCGCGCGCACCGCCTGCTCGAACTGGCTGGTTACGCACGCCAGCTCGCTTGCATGGTAGCTGTTGTGCGGACGCGGAGCCAGTTCGTTCACCAGCAGTTCGCCCGTTTTCGTCAGGAACATCTCCACGGCCAGTAACCCCTCGCTGCCCAGTCCGGCGGCAATGTCACACGCCAGTTGCTGCGCACGTCTTTCAAGATCGGCAGAAACCGAGGAGGGGATTACACTCCACTCAAGAATTTGATGTTCATGATGGTTCAGCGCCGAGGGAAAGCTCTTCGTCTCTCCGCTCGGAGCCCGCGCCACCATCACCGAAATTTCCTTGTCCAGATCGAGCGCCTTTTCTGCCACGCACGGCTTCGCGCCCAGCAACCGCCAGGCGTCGACCGCGGTCGTGTCGTCTCCAAAGCCGATCTTCACCTGGCTGCGGCCATCGTATCCGCCCTGCGCGCTTTTGACGAACACGCGCCCACCGAGCGCCGCTACTGCGTCGGCCAGTTCGGCCTCCGATCGCGTCGCACGCCACGCACCCAGCGGAGCGCCGTGCTCGGCGAGCCACGTCTTCTGCAGGATGCGCTCCTGAATGATCCGCATTGGCCCGGCGTTGGGCCGCACCGGCGCATACTTCGCTGCCGCTTCCAGGCACGCAATCGAAACCTGCTCGATCTCGAGCGTCACCACATCGCAGCCGCGAGCCAGATCGGCGGCAACACGCGCGTCGTCCCATCCGCCCTCGAAACACGCATCCACCACAAATCGCGCCGGACACGACGGGTCGGGATCCATGACTTGAACTCGATAACCGAGTGACCGTGCTGCCATGGCCGTCATGCGGCCAAGCTGTCCGCCGCCTAAGATGCCAATCGTTGCTCCGGGAAGGATCGCCGTCACTGCGCCGTCTCCGTCAGTGTCTCCGCGAGCACTTCGTCACGGCGCTGCTCGCGCCATGTCCGCAGCCGAGCCCGCAAGTCGTGATCCGTCAGCGCCAGGATCTCGGCCGCAAACAGGGCGGCGTTCGCTGCACCCGGCTTGCCGATCGCCAGCGTGCCAACGGGGACGCCCTTGGGCATCTGCACGATGGAGAGAAGCGAGTCGATGCCGTTCAGCATGGTCGCTGGAACCGGCACTCCGAGCACCGGAACCAGCGTCTTCGCCGCCAGCATGCCCGGCAGATGCGCCGCGCCGCCCGCTCCAGCGATGATCACGCGCAGCCCGCGTGCCTCGGCCTGTTCGGCGTATTCGAAGAGCCAGTCGGGCGTGCGATGCGCCGAGACGACCCGCGCTTCGTACGAAATGCCGAAAGATTTCAGAATTTCTACGGCCGGCGCGAGCACTTCATAGTCGCTCTTGCTGCCCATCACGACGCCGACCAGCGGGGCTTGACTCATAGAAAAATTATATCGATTCAGTGAGTCAGCAAATGCCGCACACACTCGGTCCACGCCTCGAGATCAGCAATTGCGACGCACTCGCGATCACTGTGCGCCGTGTGCATGTCGCCCGGACCGACCACAACGACTTCGTCGGCTATCTTCGCAAAGCGTGTCGCCTCAGAGCCGAATGAGATGCCGGTCGGCTTCTTGCCGATCAACTGGATCAGGCTCTGAACCAGCCGCGAATCCGGCGAGTACGCAAATCCATCGTCAGCCCGCCGGCCGTCCACAATTACGAGACAGCCCGGATATTCACGCTCCGTTTCTGTCGCGAGCCCCTTCAGCCATTCGAGCGCCGCCGTCGGATCCTCGCCCGGCAGCGGCCGCCATTCCACAAGAAAACGGCACGTGCCCGGAACGATGTTCTTGGCCGTCCCGCCCTGCACCACGCCCACGTTGAATGTCGTCCACGCCGGATCGAACAGGTCGTTGCGCGTTGCCCCGTCCTTGCCACGCTTCTCGACGGCCAGCATCATCTTCGCCGCCGCATAAATGGCGGACGCGCCCTCTTTCGGCAGGGCGCTGTGGGCTTCCTTGCCCTGGACCACAACTTCCGCCAGCCCGTATCCCTTGCCGGCAATCGCGGGCCGCAGCGATGTGGGCTCGCAGACGATCACGCTCTTCGCCTGTAGCACCGGAGCGGCGAGCAGGTGGGTTGCTCCCACGCATCCGATTTCTTCGTCGGCAGTGAGAACCACCGCAACCGGGCGTGCGATGTTTTGGACGGGTGTTCCGGCAATGGCTGCAAGGATCCCCGCCAGCGAGCCCTTCACATCGCAAGCTCCGCAGCCGTGCAGAAAGCCGTCGCGCTCTTCGAGCGTTGTCGCGTTCGGCCAGGCTTCCGGGACAAAGGGAACTGTGTCCGTGTGGCACACGAAAGCACGATCGATCTCGGTGGCATCCTGCTTCGCCGGAGAGGCAATCACGTTGACCTTCTCGATGCCGTTCGGGTCGCTATAGGGGAACTCCCGCGTTATCCATCCGGCGTCTTCAAGGGTCCGCGCAGCTACATCGATCACTGGCCGATTTGAAATCGCCGAAATCGACGGAATCGCCACCAGCTCGCGCAGAATATCGACCGCCGAACTCATGCGCCCCATACCTTCCGATGCACTTCTTTGTATTGCGCAACGATTTCATTCGCGAGTGGATGCAGCCCGCCCTGGTAGATATGCCTGCCACCAACGACCACATCCCTGATAGCCGCGCGATCCGTCCCGAAGACAATCATTGGCAACAAATCTTGTGGGGAATTCCCGGCGATCGACGGGTCTTCGAGATTGACGGTGAAAAAATCCGCCGGACGCAATGGCGCAAGCACGCCGCTGTCAAATCCAAGCGACTCTGCGCCGCCGGCCGTCGCATATTGAAACAATCTCTGCGACAAATTACAACCACCGATCTCGTCGAGCACCGCGCGCTTCTCTATTTGTAACCGGAGGTGATACTCAAGCTCGCGTGTATCCTCCAACGGATCGATCTGCGCCTGGCTGTCAGACCCAAATGCAAATCTGATCCCACGCTCCGCAGCCTTTGCCGCATCGATAATACCGTCTCCCAGGTTCCGCTCTGTTGTCGGGCATGAGCAGATCACTGTATTCGCCGCTGCGAGCGCGTCTATCTCTGTATCGGTGACGTGAATCGCATGCACCAGCGTCGCCTTCGCCGATAACAGATGACGTTTTGCCAGCAGATCGACCGGAGTGGTCCCGTACTCGCGCATGCACGCTGCAAGTTCTCCCCTCTGCTCCGCGGCATGCATATGCACCGGCAGATCGCGCTCACGCGCCCACGCGACGATCTCCTCCAACTGGGCGAGCGGCACGGCGCGGATGCTGTGGGGCGCAACGCCTAGCCACGCCATCTCGGAACCGCGCAATTCCTCCGCCAGCGATGCCGTGTTCGCGAGATACTCCTCGGGTGACTCGTAGAATCGGCGCTGACCGGGGTGTGGTTCGAGGCCGTATCCCGCACGCGCGTACGCGACCCGCAGCAGCGCAATGCGCAAGCCAACGGATTTCGCTGCGGCGATGATCTTCTTCGAGAGCAGGTTCGGATCGTCGTAGGGCCGCCCAACCTGCGCGCGATGCAGGTAGTGAAATTCCCCGACAGCGGTCGTGCCGGCCATCACCATTTCGAGAAATGCCATCCGAGCTACGTGATACACATCGTCGGGATTCACGCTTAGCGCCGCACGATACATGGGCTCGCGCCACGACCAGAAATCGTCGCCGCCCACGCCGTGCGTTTCTGTGCGTCCGCGGATCAGCCGCTGAAAGGTGTGCGAGTGCGCATTGACGAAGCCCGGCAGGATGGCCTTGCCGTGGAGGTGCGTGACGGGATGCTCCGTCTGCTCGCCCGGCGCGAGCACCTTTTCGATGCGGCCGTCGTCGCGGACCAGCAGTCCGCGATCAGGCTTGAATTCGCCGTCGAGAAAAATGAAATCGGCGCGATAAACCTGCGGCATCGCTACGCCTTTGTCGCTCGGATGTGAAGCTCGCGCAATTGCTGTTCGCTCACCGAACCTGGCGCATCCGCCATCAGATCGATCGCCTTCGCAGTCTTGGGAAATGCAATTACCTCGCGCAAACTTGAAGCGCCGGACAAGATCATTGCGAGGCGATCGAGACCGATCGCAATGCCGCCATGCGGAGGCGTGCCGTACTGGAGCGCATCGAGGAAGAACCCGAAGCGCGAGCGGGCTTCATCATCCGACATGCCGATGGCGCGAAAAATCTGCTGCTGAATGTGCTGCTGATGGATACGAATTGAGCCGGAGGCCATCTCAAGTCCATTCATCGCCAGGTCGTAGTAGCGCGCGCGCACCGATGCCGGATCGGAGACGAGCCTGTCCATATCCTCCTCATGGGGAGACGTGAAGGGATGATGCGCCGGGAGCCACTTCTGCGTCTCCTCGTCGAATTCGAACATGGGGAAGTCGGTCACCCAGATCGGACGGAACGCTGCCGAGCCGTCGACGAGGCTGGTTGCGCGCTCTGGCGACGCCACCACATCCTGCGTTACCGCGAACGCGCCGTGCCGGTCGGCGTACTTTTTCGCCAGCTCGACACGCAGATTCCCCGCCGCCGAGTAGACAGCGATCTCGCGTTCCGAGAGGCGCCCCGGTGTTTTCGTGTCAGACGCGCGAATATGCGTCGCCGTATCGCCCGCCACAATCACCAGCAGGTCATCTGGTTCCGATTGCGCCAGCTCGCGAATCTTCGCGACCGCATCCGGGAACGACTTCTCCAGGCGCTTGAGATCATCGATGAGTTTCGCGCCCTTCCGGGTGTCGAACAGCGGACGGTTGTCGTCGCGCTCCTTGCGCGAGAGCTCGCCTACCCTTGGCACGCGCACCGCAATGACCGGCAACGCCGGATCCATGGCCAGCGTCTCAAGATTCTCCGCCGCAAACGCCGCCGTCACATCCGTCAGTCCGGGCAGGCGCAGGTCCGGCTTGTCGATGCCGTAGTTGCGCATCGCGTCGTCATAGCTGACCCGCGGAAACGGCGTCGGCAGCTCGATCCCCACGGCTTTGAACGCTGCGGACAGAAATCCTTCAACCACGGTGAAGACCGTGTCCTGCTGCGGAAAGGTCATCTCCAGGTCGATCTGCGTAAACTCCGGCTGGCGGTCGGCGCGCAGGTCCTCATCGCGAAAGCAGCGCGCGATCTGAAAATACCGGTCCATGCCCGAGATCATCAGAATCTGCTTGAACAGCTGGGGCGACTGCGGCAGCGCGTAGAACTCGCCCGGATACACACGGCTCGGAACCAGGTAATCCCGCGCGCCCTCAGGGGTGGACCGCGTCAGATAAGGTGTCTCAATCTCCAGAAATCCCTGGCTCGATAGATATTCGCGCACCGCCAGCGCCACCTTGTGGCGCACTTCGAAGTTGCGCTGCATCTCCGGCCTTCGCAAATCGATATAGCGATACTTGAGCCGCACCTCTTCGTTGGCGATCGCCTCTTCGGTCGGTGAAAACGGCGGCACCTTCGCGTCATTCAGGATGCGCAGCTCGTGGGCGACGATCTCAATCTCACCGGTCACCATCTTTGGGTTGATGACGTCCTTGCCGCGCAGCCGCACCTTGCCGATCGCCGCGACGACGAACTCGGGCCGAGCCTGCTCGGCCTTGGCGTGGGCCGCCGGGCTCTGATCTTTGTCCAGGACTACCTGCGTGATGCCATAGCGGTCGCGCAAATCGAGAAAGATGAGATTGCCGTGGTCGCGCCGGCGGTTCACCCAGCCCAGCAGTACCACCGGTTTGCCCGCGTCCGATGCGCGAAGCTCTCCACACGTATGCGTTCGTTCGAGTCTGCCTAAGAAGTCAAGTGTCACAATTTTTCTATTGTACTTGGCAGGGTTTTTTTAGAATCAATTCATGCGAGCCAAGAAGACTGTGAAAAAGCAGGTCGTGCCGACGAACAGGGTTGCGACCCGAACCGACGAGATTCGCGTGCGGCTTGCAAAGCTCGGGATCAACGAACGTGACGTCCTCAAAGCAGTTGCTTGGGCGCGCACGGAGAAGGTGCACCGGATGAACAGTGAAGGTTAGTTTACAAACCGCGTGTTGAATGTAACTACATAGAGGAACTCATTCGGTTTATCGTCAGTAGGACAACGATAGGTTCCATCCGCATTGAGTATATGTGCGGCGATAGACGTGAGTTCCCATCCAAGATATTCGTCACTTTCAAGGAATAATGTGGTGAGCTTTGCCCAACCCTTTTCCTCACCGAAATCGCGTACTGCCGTTATTCGGCTCCGGCATTTCGCGGAAAGATTCCGGTTGCCCCATGCCCATTCCCACTGACTACCTTGAACTGTTCCAACGGCTTCGAAATCGGCTACGACCTTGGCCCGACCGGCCTCAGAAAATGTCAATGTACAAGGATCCAGATCGTAGTCCCAGCGCGCCCAATCGCCAATCCGGAAATGACTCTTCCATTGCTTGTTCCGCTCCATCGACTCGTGAACCCGAGCATGGGCATAAATTTCATACTCGCTTTCGCGGCAGTCGGTGCAGAGATGTCGGTTGTTATGACCGGTCACGTTGGATATTCCTATTTTTGCAGCGCTCGTAAGGAGGTCGCCAGATCTCTGCGCGCCACCTTTACCTGCTCGCCGCTCGCAAAATCCTTCACGGTCAGAATACCGGAGTTCATTTCGTCCTCACCCAGCAGGACGATTTTGCGTGCCAGCTTGTTGGCGATTTCGAAGGACTTCTTCAGCCGGAATGACCCGTCTCCCAATTCAACGCGCAGTCCGGCGCGGCGCAACTCTCGGGCCAGCTCCAGTGCAGCCGGATTCTGTTCCGCCGACAAAGGCGCAATGAACGCATCGGCGAGCGCTGCAGCCTGCTCTCTCTGGGCCAGGAGCGTCAGAATCAGCCGGTCCTCTCCAATTGCGAACCCGATGCCCGGAGCATTCGGACCGCCGAGGGCCTCGCTCAGCCCGTCATAGCGGCCGCCGCCGAGCAGCGCATTCTGAGCTCCGAGGCCGCCGTGAGTAAACTCGAAGGTCGTCCGCGTGTAGTAATCGAGGCCGCGCACCAGGCGCGGATTGATGTGGTAGGGCACGCCGCACTTGTCGAGGGCTGCTAGAACAGCCGCGAAGTGCGCCTTTGAATCGTCGTCGAGGTAGTCGGCAATCTTCGGCAGAGCGTTGATAATCTCCTGATCGTTTTCGTCTTTTGAATCGAGCACCCTCAGTGGGTTCGTCTCCGCGCGCCGCTGGTTGTCCTCGCACATGCGGTGCTTCACTGGGACCAGCGCCTCGCGCAGCGCGGCCACATAGCGTGCGCGGTCGGTTGCCGAGCCGACCGAGTTGATCTCCAGCCGCCAGCCCTTGATGCCGAGGTCATCGAGAAATGTCGCCAGCATTTCCAGGACTTCCGCATCTCTTAAAGGAGATTCCGACCCCGCGCTCGGCGGCCCAATCACCTCCGCGCCAATCTGCCAGAACTGGCGATAGCGGCCCTTCTGCGGACGCTCCCGCCGGAACTGCGGTCCGATGTAGTAGAGCTTCTGGAGCAGGCCCGTCTCGCCCAGTTTGTGCTCGATGTAGGCTCGGACGACGCCAGCCGTGTTTTCGGGACGCAGCGTGAGCGACTGCGCCTTCTCGGACTGCGCCCGCGCACGATCCTCCCAGGTGTACATCTCCTTGGAGACGATGTCCGTCTCCTCACCGACGCCGCGCGCGAAGAGCGAGGTGTCCTCGAAGACAGGCGTGCGGATCTCGCCGAAGTTGTAGCGGGCAAAGACGCGCCGGGCGGTCGCTTCCACGTGGTTCCACAGTTCGGTCTCAGGCGGCAGAAGATCGCGCGTGCCGCGAACGGCTTTCAAGGTGCTCATCGTTTCGATTCAGGCCTAAATTCCAGATTATCAGGATGAAGTGCGCCTCAACCGTAAGGCGGCGCAATCGACTACGCTGGAACGATGCGGCTCTTCATCGGCATCGGCCTGCCGGAGCTTGTCGCTGAAGCTCTGGCAAAATCTGCGCCGACTCTCGTACCGCAATCGCAAGCAGTACGCGTCCGCTGGACTCCGCATGCGAACATGCACATCACCCTCAGCTTTCTCGGACAGGTGCATGAGGCGCGCCGTGGTGTCATCGAGCAGGCTCTTGCCACAATCCGCGCCCCTCGCACGCAGGTGGAACTCAACGGGATTGGCACATTCGAACGGGTTGGCGTCCTTTTCGCCGAGGTGAAGCACACGCCCGCCCTTCTCGCGCTCGCCGAACAGGTCATCGCAACCATGGAAAGCTGCGGCTTCGCGCGCGAGAAACGGCCTTACTCGCCGCATGTAACCTTGGGACGAATGGGCGCCCGCACCCGCGACCGCCTCCGCCTGCGATCCACCAGCCCCGACGACCCCGCATTCCATCAGAGCTTCGAGGCCACGGAGTTCCGGCTCTACCAGAGCCTCACGCTGCCCGGCGGAGCGCAGTACCACGTCCTGCGATCGTTCCCGCTCGACTGAACATGGCCAGCCGAACGCCGTATCCTTAGTGACATGTCGAAGAAAAAGTGGACCGCCGTTGACCGCTATATCAACGAAACACTGCTGCCACACGACCCTGCGCTTGACGCCGCTCTCGCCGCCAGCGACAAAGCCGGACTGCCAGCCATCGCCGTTACTCCCAACCAGGGCAGGTTTCTGATGATCTTCGCGCAGTCCATTGGCGCGCGTTCCATTCTCGAGATGGGGTCGCTCGGCGGATACTCGACCATCTGGCTCGCCCGCGCGCTGCCTCCTGATGGCCGACTCATTACTCTCGAATTCGACCCAAAACATGCCGAGGTCGCCCGCGCCAACGTTGCTCACGCTGGCCTCGCCGACAAGGTTGAGATTCGCGTCGGTAAGGCTCTCGAGACTCTGCCCGAAATCGCAGCTGAAGGGCTCGGACCCTTTGACTTCATCTTTATCGACGCCGACAAGGGGAACTACCCTGGCTATCTCGAATGGGCGGTCAGGCTCTCGCGTTCCGGTACCGTCATCATCGGCGACAACGTCGTACGGGACGGCAAAGTGATCGACCCCAATGACCCTGATCCGAGTATCCAGGGCGTTCGACACATGAACGAGATCATCGCCGCCGAGTCGCGCCTCTGCGCCACCGCCATCCAGACCGTCGGCAGCAAAGGCTACGACGGCTTTATGATTGCCATGGTAAAGAGTAAGGATTAAAGTCCACCGCTCCCAGAGGTTCGGTCCCATGAGCCAGTACCCGCCACCGACCGTCATCGTCGCCAACACCAAAAGCGTCGCGCTCTCGCTGGTGCTCACCTTCTTCTTCGGGCCTTTCGGCATGCTCTACAGCACTGTTTGGGGCGCGCTCGTCATGATCGTCCTTTCCGTGCCGCTCTTCTTTCTCACCTTCGGACACGGCGCGCCGCTCATCTGGCCTATCTCCATGATCTGGGGAGCGTGGGCCACGCACCGCTACAATCAGCGCCTGCTGCGTCGCGCCGGGATCTGAGTGATCCCGGCTGCCGAGAGCATGTCCGTCCTCATCCGCCCCGCCCGGCCTTCCGACTGTTCACAACTGGCGCGAATGCGCGCAGCACTATGGCCCACGTCTTCGGCCGAAGAGCACGCCCGCGAACTTGGGCCGATTCTCGAAGGCACCGCGTCTCTTTCATTTCCTCTGGTGAATTTCGTCGCCGAAGCGTCAGGCCAGCTTGTCGGTTTCCTGGAGGCTGACCTGCGCTCCCATGCCGACGGCTGCGATCCCTCACATCCTGTCGGATTCATCGAAGGCTGGTACGTCGATCCCGACTGGCGGGGCCAGGGCGTCGGTCGAAAGCTGCTCGCCGCCGCCGAAGACTGGGCGCGCCGTCAGGGCTGCCGCGAGATGGCCTCCGACACCTGGATCGACAACGAGCCTTCCCAGCGGGTTCATGAGGCAGCCGGCTACATCGTCGTCGATCGTTGCGTGCACTATCGCAAGGTGCTGTGACACCCAGCCGGAACCTTCAGACCGCCCAATTCTCCACCGCGAGATCGGGAACACGACCAAACTCGCGCATGTTGTTCGTGACCAGGGTGAGTCCCGCGCTTCGGGCATGTGCGGCGATCAAGAGGTCGTTGGCGCCGATCATCTCACCCCGAAGCTTGAGGTCCGCCCGAATCTTTGCATAGTGCTCCGCTGCGGAGTCGGGAAAATCCAGCACTTCCGCGTGAAGTAGAAACGCCGCCAGTGCCCTCGCGTCCTGTTCTCTTCGCGGAGACAGCTCTACGCCATACATGAGCTCCGCTTTCGAGATCACTGAGACGCAGACCTCGCTGACCGGTAGCTTCGCCAGGCGCTCTAAGACCGCCTGATTCGAGCGCTTCATGATGTAGGAGCAGGTATCGGTATCCAGCATGTACTGGGGCATCAATGTTCCCGTTCCTGCACTGGCAGATCGTCGACGCTCTCCATGAAGCTCTCCGACGCCACCGGCCCCGCTGCGAGATACTCCGCCCAGTCCGCTGGACGAGGCGACAGGATCACCTCGCTGCCTTCCTTGCGGATAAAGACCTCGCGGGTCTGGAATTGAAACTCCTTCGGCAGGCGCACCGCCTGGCTGCGGTTATTCATGAAGATCTTTGCCGTTCGGCTCATCCGTTGCTCCTTCGGGTTGCCGTATACAAAAGTATATACCCATCCG
>Ga0213872_10001125_pt1 | contig 18264 bp, 15 predicted proteins | sample VelepicomBERX_R2_FD_160071 | JGI IMG/M metagenome (GOLD analysis project Ga0213872, IMG submission 160071) | Rhizosphere microbial communities from Vellozia epidendroides in rupestrian grasslands, the National Park of Serra do Cipo, Brazil - RX_R2 | ecosystem: Host-associated > Plants > Roots >...
GCGCGCCGTCCTCAAGGCATGGTTTGATGGCCGGCTGTCGGTGACCTCATCGATCTTCTATCAGCAAACTTTGCTGGGTGCGCCTTTCCAGATCGACGCACCACCCGGCTCGCTCAACAACCTGATCCAGACCCGGCTCGTACCGGAACCCAGCACCCAGCGCTCGACGCTGGCCAATATCGCGGTGCATAAAGGCTTCGACGATGTCGAGCTGGTCTCGTCGACTTCCTACTACGACCGCCGGGTGGCCGTGGCCGAAGACACTTCGAAAGTCCTGTACTACTTCTTCTCGCCCACACCGCAGACCTACGTCTACCCAGGCGTGATGACCGGGGAATACATCAACAAGGAGTTCACGCAGGAATTCCGGCTGGTATCCAACCTCAATGGCCCGTTCGAGTGGATCGGCGGTTTGTTCTACCACCACGTCAATGCCCCACTCGCCTCGACCATTCCGGTCCCACCTGGCTATGACGCCGCATTTGGCACGACTTTCGGCACCTTCTTCCAGGGCGCGCGGCAAGCCTCGGTGCGCGAGACCGCGTTGTTCGGCGAGGCCAGTTACCAAGTCACCCACGCGCTCAATGCCCGCGTCGGCCTGCGTGCATTCAAGGTCACCCAGGGCTTTGCGCAACAAGGCGACGGGGTCTTCAACGGTGGCCCCACGGCGGTCAGCAGCGATTCGCAAGACAAAGGGCTGAACCCCAAGCTCAATCTGTCGTGGCAGATCGACAAGGACGTGATGACCTACGTGACCGCATCGAAAGGCTACCGCCCCGGCGGCCCCAATAACCCGGCGCCCGCCGCCGTGTGTGGTGCCGAAGTGGCCAAGCTGGGGCTCAGCAGCGATGCGCTGCTCAAGTTCTCGTCCGACAGTCTGTGGAACTACGAAGTCGGTGCCAAGACCAGCTGGCTCGACCATCGGCTGACTTTGAATGGCGCGCTCTACTACATCGACTGGAGCAAGGTGCAGCAGCAGATCGTGTTGCAGTGCGGCTTCAATATCACCGCGAATTTTGGCTCGGCCACCAGCAAGGGCGGTGAGCTGGAAGCAAGCTATCAAGCCACCAAGCAGCTCAACCTGCATCTCGCCGCCAGCTATACCGATGCCAAGCTGAACAACAGCGTGCCCGGCACGCCAGCCCAAAAGGGCGACACGCTGCTCGACGTACCACGCTGGACAGCCAGCACGGCGGCGGAATACACCATGCCGCTGCCGCGCGGCCGGCAAGGCTACGGCCGGGTTGACTACACCTATAGCGGTTCGGCCAACACCCTTTACGACCGCACCAGTCCATTTTACCAGCGCGCCGGCTTCGGTCAGGTCAACCTGCGATTCGGCCTGCAGGGTAAAGAGGCCAGCAGCCAATGGGATGCGGCGTTGTTCGCCGACAACCTCTTGAACAAGATCGGTGAGACCGGCCTGCCGGTTGCGATCTCTGCCGACCTGCCCACCACGCGCCGCATCGCCGTGACGCGACCGCGCACCATTGGGGCGACGTTGGATTACCGCTTCTAGCCAGCCACCTTAAATCAGGTGGTCCAGCAATTCCGGGCCGAAAACTTCGCGGTGAATGCGTTCAGCGGGTACACCACGGGCGATGAGTGCCCGCCATTGGGCTTGCATGAAACCGATCGGGCCGCACAGGTAGTAGTCCGCCTCGCGATGGCGCTCATCCAGCACCGAGTCCAGCACCATGCGACCTGCTTGGATCGGGCTACCGATGCCATCACCTGCGCTCGGGGCCTCGTAGAACGCCACGTCGAGCAGATTCGGCAGCATGGCCCGCGCAGCCGCCAGATCGCTGCGTAAGGCATGGTGGCGCGCATCGCGCGCGGCATGGGCAAACACGATGGGGCGCTTGCTGCGCTGTTCGGCCAAGGTATTGAGTGCCGACACCATCGGCGTAATGCCCACGCCGGCCGACAACAGCACGATGGGCTGTGTGCCTTCGAGCTCGGGCGTGAAGTCGCCATAGGGCATCCCCACCGCCAGCGCATCCCCCATGCGCAAGCGCGCATGCAGCCAGTTCGACACTCGGCCTGCAGGCGTCACGGCATCGCCCTGCTCGCCCTTGACAGTGATCCGCCACCAATCGCGACCGACGGCATCCGAGAGGCTGTACTGCCGCAGCTGTCGCAGGCCATCCGGAAAATCAACCGCAACTGAAACATACTGCCCAGGCTTGAAGGCACCGGGGCTTTGCCCATCGGGCGTCTGCAGGTAATAAGAGACCACGTCTGCGCTTTCGCGCCGGGTTTCCATCACCCGTAGAGTGCGCAGCTCCCCTGTCGCACTACCCGCTTCATGACTGAGCCGAGCTTCGGCTGCGATCAGCTCACCGGCCAGCAACCAATAGGCCTCGTCCCACGCCGACAAGAGCTCGGGGGAAGCCGCATCGCCCAATACTTCCTTGATGGCGCCCATCAGGTGCCGGCCCACGATGGGGTAGTGCATGGGGCGGATACCAACGGATGCATGCTTATGCGCAATGCGGCTGGCAACTGGCGCGAGAGCGCCCGGATGATCGATATTGGCCGCATAGGCAAATACGGCGGCCGCCAGCGACTGCTGTTGCGCCCCGTTGGCCTGATTCCCAAGGTTGAAGAGATTGTTCAACTCCGGATGGGCCGCAAACATACGCTGGTAAAAAACGCGGGTGATATCCACCCCCTGCTCGCGCAGAACGGAAACACTAGCCGCGATATACGGGCGGGACGCTTGTGACAACATACATTTTCCTTATTGGTATTTAAAATGCAACTTTTAGAGCAAAGAAACCGGCGGCGCACTGTGAACGGACCGCCGCTCTTCGTCTTCCGCCGCCAGTCGCAACACATAGCCAAGCTTGCCGAGCCCCGGCCCAATCATCAGCACGATATGGCTGATGACCTGTGTACCCAGGCTCAGCCGTGCGGCAATACCGTAGGCCCCGTAGAAGCCCGCCAGCGTAATCAATACCGCGACGGCTAAAAGGCGAGTAGACAGGCGGCGAAGCGTGACAACGGTCGACATGACAGCTCCTTTCATTGGGGTATCGCGACAATATCGATAGGGCCAACCGTCGCAGGTCGGGGGAAATGCCCCAGTTCATGCATGAGGGTCAGCGATTGGCCGATGCGCTCCGCCCGCGCCAGCCAGGCATCGGCCAGCTCGGGCGGCAGATGCGCATTCACCACCTGCCGGAAGAGCGTCAGCCAATCGTCGAGCAAGGCGGGTGTGAAGCCTGCGGCACCATGGCGCTCTGGCACGTTATAGCGGTAGTCCAGGTAACGCTTACCACCCAGGGTGACCCACCAGAAATGCGTCAGATGCGCCAGATGTGCAGGCCAATCGGTGACACGGCCAAACGGCCCGGCCAGCGTCGGGTGCTGGCGTACCCGCGCATAGAAGTCGTCGACCACTTGGGTGACGCGAGGCAGCGTGATGTCTTCGGCAACGTTTTGCATGGTCGCGGGCTGTGCGAATTCGTCTTTGATGCGATTACTGTATATTTAATGCATATTAAATGCAACTTTAAATTTCGACTGACGCCGCCGCAGTCGGTGGGGAAAGCCGATCAAACGTTCAAGCAGCCTGCCCCCAGGCCAGGCTCCCGGCCATACACAACATCAGTACGGCAATCAGGCCATCGAGCGCCTGCCAGGCCGCGGCGCGCTTGAACAGATGGCGGCAACGAAACGCCGTCTGGGTCAAAGCGCAAAACCAGATCATCGACGCGACCACCGCGCCGCCCGCAAAGAACCAGCGCGCCACGCCACCTTTGTCCACGCTCAACGGGCCTAGCACCAAGACCGTATCCACCCAGGCAAAGGGGGTCAGCAGGGATAGGACGAGTGCAGTCATCGCGGTCGATTGCATCGACCGATGGGCGCCCGCCGCGTCAGCACCGCCTTCCGGTCGGCCTACCCACGCGCGCCTGAGTGCCCCGGCACCGTACCATAGCAGGTAGGCAATACCACTCCAGGTCATGGCCGTGAGCAGCATGCGATGCCCCGCGAGGGCGGCTCCAGCACCCAGCGCACCCAGTGCAATCAGCAGCGCATCGCTCCCGCTGCAGATCAGCACCAGCATGGCGAGATAGCGCCCGGTCAGCGAGCGTTCGATGACAAAGGCGTCTTTAGGGCCGACAGATGAAAATAGACCCAGGCCGAGAACCAGCCCTTGCAGGAAAGAGGATGCGTCGTACATGAACCATGCCGACAACCTCTTAAGCTGAACCGGGAAAAAAAGAAATGATGGGGCCTAGTATAACCCGCCATCCCTACTTGCATGACAAGAGGACATGGCCACCGCTCGCCCTCGCCTTGGGTCGTGCGCAATGATCAGCGTTGCCGCAGCAATCGGGCCGCGACCTGCCCCAGCAGCTTCCCATCACGGTCGGACGACAGCTCCCAGGCCATGGCACCGCCCAGGTGATGCTGTTCGATGAACGTCAGCTTGTCGGCCATCGAGGTCGCGTCTTCATACGTCACGAACTCACGGGTGACTGGGTTGAACAGATAGGGGGTATGCGTCACTGCGTTCCAGTGGCGCGTAAAGCCCGCCTTATCGACCAGCTTGTGGTCGATATCGGCAAAGTCCACTTCGCCCGCCTCGCCCCAGCTGCCAATGCCTGCCGCCTCGCAAGGCTGATATTCGCCCCGCTGGTCCGACTTGCAGCCTTTCCACGCATAGCCGTAGAAGGCGAGCCCCAGGGTAATCTTGTTTGCCGGCACACCGGCCGCTTCGTATTGGGCAACGATGGCCGAGACGCTCGACGGTGGCGCAGCCTCATCAGACTTCGCCGCCGGGTCGGTAAAGAGTGGCGCCACATGGCCCGCCACTTTATTCCAGTTGCCGCTGAAGTCGTAGCTCATCAGGTTCACCCAATCGAGCACGCGGCTCACTTCGCGCATATCGGTGTTGGCCAACCAATTAGTGCTCGCACCCGTTGCGCTAGTCAGCAGGTAATGGCGGCCACCGTCTGCCTGGCCTGCCTGGTCAAGCGCATGGCGCAGGGCCGCCAGCAGCAGCGTGTAGTTCTCGCGGTCTTCTGGCCGCGCGTGGTTACCCGCATCGCCGCCCGCAACCGGGTATTCCCAGTCGATATCTACACCGTCAAAGCCGTAATGCTGGATAAACGTCACGACGGAGTCGGCGAATCGCGCGCGCGCCTCGGCGGTTGCCGCAACGTCAGAAAAGTATTTGGAATCCGCCCAGCCGCCAATGGAAATCAGCGTCTTGAGCGCGGGATTCGACTGCTTGAGTGCTTGCAGCGCGGCGATGTTGTTGGGGTCGGTTTTGGGTGCGCGCAACGCGACTACACCGTCGGCGATCACAGCGAATGCGTAATTGATATGGGTCAGGCGATGCGTATCGACCCGCGCCGGGGGGAACTGCCGCTCAGCCGTCGCCCAGCCAGCGTAATAGCCGACGACGCGATAGGCCGGTACAGCGGCTGCTTCAACCGGCGCCTGAGGCCGGGTGGCGCAGGCCGCCATCCATAAGGTACAGCCAAGAAACAGGTAGGCAAGCTTATGCATGCAGGGCTCCGGCATCGCAGACGAAGGTCAGCTTCGCATCAAACCAAAAAAACAGCGCGGGTGTAGTGGTTTCCCACCACGACTCACCGCGCCAGAGAGGAGTGAACACAACACGCGACTACAGAGAGGACGCCCCCACCCGACCGCCTGCCGGCCGGGAGGGGGTAATACAGATCAATACTTGTAACGCAGGCCAACGTAGTACTGACGGCCGTTCGTGTAGAACGCGCGCGGCTGATCGGGCGTGGATGCGTAGGACTTGAGCACTGGATTATTCAGGTCCTTGCCTTCTGCCGTGATCGTCAGCTGGTTGGTCACGCTGTAGTCCAGCGAAGCCCCCACCGTACCGACGGCATCCTGATAGATGGCGCTGCTACGATCCAGACCGTTCAAGAATGCCGAACGGTAGTTGTACGTCACACGAGCGTTGAAGCGCTGGTTCTCGTAGTACACACCGAGGTTGTACGCGTTCTTCGACGTACCGATCAGGTCGCAATCGCCGGTCGTTGCGCAAGCCGAATTCGGCGCGGCCTGAGTTTCCTTGCCGTGCGTCATCGTATAGTTGGCTTCAACACCAAAACCACCCCAGATCGGCTGTTGGTACGACAGTTCAAGGCCCTTCACCTCGCCCGTGGTATTGACCGGACCAGACATACGGTACTGCGTGAACTGCTTCTGCGACTGGTTGTAGAACGTGGCCGTGTAGGAACCGAAGGTCACGTAGGTTTCTAGATCCATGTAGAAGAGTTCGGCCGACAAGCGCGAATTCTGGCCGAAATACCACTCCAGACCCAGGTCGAAATTATTGGACCGGATCGGCTTCAGCTTGGGGTTACCACCGCTACCGGTCTGCTGGATATCGAACAGGGTCAGACCGGCAAGTTGGCCAAGCTCTGGACGGGCCATGCTGCGATTCACCGCAAAGCGCCCGATCAGGTTCTTGTCCAGTTCAAGGCGGAAGTTGGCGCTCGGCAGTACATCCGTGTAGTCGCTCTTCGTCGTGACAGGTTGGTAAGTGCCTTGACCGCCATTCGCAGCCATCAACTGGTTGCTGGTGACTTTCTCTTCGGTACCGACCACGCGCACGCCGATGTTACCGGTCAAATTGCCCGCATTCAGGTTGGCCATCGCGTAAGCCGCTTGCACCGGCTCATCAACATTGAATTCGCTCTGGTAGATATGACCCGCGAATGTAATGTTCTGGTTGGCCCAATTGTTGATGTAGCTCTCAGGCAAGGTCCAACCATTGGCCAGCACGCCACCACCAAGACCCGAACCGAAATTGCCAGGGTAGTTGGTGAAGGTACCCGATGGAATCGCGCCGAAGTTGCTGCCACCGGCGCCTACAGTACCCGGTACGTCTTCCAACGAGCGCTTGTGATCTGCCGAACGGATACCGAACTGCACCGAATCGATACTACCGAAATCGAGCAGATACTTGCCGTCGATCTGGAAGTAGGTTTCCTTGTCGGTCGCGGTCACATCCGATGCCCAGCCACCGACGGTATTGCTATTGCCACCGATCGAAGGCGTATTCGCGCCAGGCAAGGTGATCGAAGTAGGCGAGCTCAGACCATGGGTCTGATAGCCACCGCCGACATACGGCATCCAGACTTCAAAACCGATGTCCTTGGTCGTACCCACACCCTTGGTCGTGCCCAGCTTGCCGCTAAAGCTCAGCTGGTCGTTGACCTTGTACTTCAGGTCGGCATTGATGAATTGCGATGAGCTCGATGCACCAGGGCGAACCGCGATATCTTCAACCGAAGACGACACGCTGCTGCAGTTCGGGCTGAGCGAGGTCGCCGGGCAAGTGGTCGGGAACTGCAAGGACGTAACCGTATTGCCACTGATCGTGTAGCTGCTTGGACTGATCCCGCCGGCCGTGATCGGATTAAAGGTATCGAGCATGAAGTTGGCGTTGTAGTTCGTTGCATCCAACTTCGAGTAGAAACCACTCAGGTCGATCGTGAAGTTACCGGCTGGCTTGAATTCGGCATCGATCAACCCACCCTTGCGCTTACGCTCCTGCAGGAAGAGCGAAGAGCCTGTCAGGCCTGTGATGTACTTGCCCTTCAAGTCCGGGTGCGCGGCCAGCACGGCGGAATTGCCGCCCCACAGGTCGTCCGTCGTATCCCACCACAGGAATTCCTGGCCATCACGGCGCAGGTGGCGGTCTTCGGAAAAGCCCTGTACCAGCAGGCCCACGGTGTTTTCCGGGTTCTTCCAGCTGATCAGGCCGTTGTACTGGCCGTCGGTCTTGTCTGCCAGCGTGGAATGCACCGCTTCAGCCGAACCCATGATGGTGAGCGGGTCCTTCAGTTCCAGCGGCTTGCGGGTCTCGATGTCTACGCTACCCGAAGCGCCGCCTTCTACGAAGTCCGCTTGCGAGCTCTTATGCACCGTGATGCGGCCGACCAATTCCGATGGTAGCAGCGAGTAGCTGACGCTACGACCACCGCCCTGGATGTTCAGCGAATACCAGTCACCGCTCGACACAGTGTGGCCGTTCAAGGTGGTCAACGCGAGTGCCGCAGGCGTACCGCGCAGGCTGATCCGGTCGTTTTCGCCAAAACCGCCTTCGGTACCGCCGGCCGTAATGGTATTGACACCGGCCACGCGCTGCAGCGAATCCGCCACGTTCTTGTCTGGCATCTTGCCCACGTCTTCGGCTGTGATGACTTCGACCACCGAGACCGCGTTCTTCTTGGCTGCCAAAGAAGCCTGCTTCGAAGCCCGAATACCTGTCACGGTAATCGTCTGATCCGCCGTCGTCGTAGCGTCCTTCGTCTGCGTATCGGCACTATCCGCAGCATATGCCGGATAGGCCACCATCAGCATGGCAACTGCAACTGCCGATGCGATGGGTGTTTGTTTGCAATTCATTGCACGTCCCCTTTCGTTATACATCGCCGACTCCTGTAGTTAATGGGTGCATCTGGTACTGGGTGATACGGGTACAAAGCGTCCGCTCGGCCTGGAGAGAGTCACCGAAACGGACGAAACCTGCTGCTACGGCGCCGGTCGTGGTGCCAGCGCTCTGCCGTTCGAATCAAACAAATACGTCGCTTCAACACGCGGCTTGAGCCAGATCGCGTCGCTCAGCGCGGGTGCCGTCGCGTTACCCTGCAACGTCACAGCCAGTTGGCCCTCCACACCTGCCGCGCTTGCATAGATGATCTGTTCGCCACCCAGGTGCTCGACGAGGTCGACGCGGGCGGGAATCGCATTCGGCATGGCTTCGCCATGCCAATCGAGATGCTCGGGGCGCACGCCCAGCGTCAGCTGTGCGTCGGCATGGGTGCCGACCTGCAGGGGCAAGCTGAAGGGCACGTTGCCGGGCAAGGTGATCTCGCAGCCGGCCTCACTTGCCCGCGTCAATGCGGCGGGCAGGAAATTCATCTTTGGAGAGCCCAGGAAGCCTGCAACGAAACGGTTGGCCGGCCGCTCGTAGAGCGACAGGGGTGTACCTACCTGCTCGATGCGACCGCCGTTGAACACGGCAATGCGGTCACCCAGCGTCATGGCCTCCACCTGGTCGTGTGTCACATAGACCATGGTGGTACCGAGTTCCTTGTGCAGCCGGGCAAGCTCGATACGCATCTGCACGCGCAGCGCGGCATCGAGGTTTGAAAGGGGTTCGTCAAACAGGAAAACATCGGGCTTGCGCACGATGGCGCGGCCGATCGCCACGCGCTGGCGCTGCCCGCCCGACAAGGCTTTCGGCTTACGGTCGAGCAGATGAGTAATCTGCAGCGCCTGCGCGGCCCGCTCGACCGCATCATTGACTTCCGCCAGCGGTCGCTTGGCGAGCTTGAGGCCAAAGGCCATGTTCTCGCGCACCGTCATGTGCGGGTAGAGCGCATAGCTCTGGAACACCATTGCCACGCCACGCTTGGCCGCCGGTACGTCATTCACGACCCGGTCGCCGATACGCAATTCGCCGCTGCTGATCGACTCCAGCCCAGCCAGCATGCGCAGCGTGGTGGTCTTACCGCAGCCGGACGGCCCCACGAACACCATGAACTCGCCGTCGCGGATATGCAGGTCGACGCCCTTGATAACAGACGTACCGTCATCGTAGGTTTTCTGTATGTTAATGAGACGCATTTCAGCCATGTTGGCATGCCCTTAGAGCGAGGGACGCGCGAGGCGCCCTGATTCAAGTGTCAGTGAAGGAGTTGGGGGGCGCGCTTATCCGGAAGCGTGCTCCTCGGAGGCCTGTCCATCCAATCGCGCCGGCAATCTGCCGGTCGCATCGATTTCGCCACGCAACCAGCGCACCACCGCGTCGAGCGCCGGGGCGGCAAAGCCGTAGGTCACCAGCGCGGGGCACGGTAGATCGGCTGCCGAGTACGGGTTCCACAGCGCCAGATGCAAATCTGGCCGCCAGCTTGCCCGCTCGCGTGCGTCGTAACGTGCGCGAGTGGTCGAGGCCACGATGGTGAACACGCCATCACGTGGCAACGTGGCCCAGTCGAGCTCACCGCGTGCGGCGTAGCGCACCACCTCAAGGTCATACAGCGGCTGCAAGCGGTCGATGACCACCTGGGCCGAAATCCCGGCTTCCGACACCCCATCCGAGGGTGCATCGGCTTGCAGCACCAACCTGACTTTGGTGCCCAACTGCGGCGGCTTGGCGTTGCCGACTGCCGTCAGTGCGCGTGCCCAGGCTTCAGCGAACAGCGCACGGTCCAGCGTTTCCAGCGATTCGCCGTAGGGACGTACCACCGCCGGGTAACGCCGCGCCATGGCGGTCACGCGCTCATCGGCTTGCTGCAGGCGGCCCATGTTGAGCGTGTCAGCACGCACCGCATCGATCAGCGCCTGCTTGGCTGCAGCCATCTCATCAGGGAACTGCAGCACCAGCGAGAGATCAGCCCCCGCGCCAATCGCCATAACGGTGCCTTGAGCCTGGCCCCAGCGCTCGCGGATGGCCTTCATATTCATACCGTCCGTAATGGCGACGCCCTGGTAGTGCCATTCATCACGCAACAGCGTTTGTAGAATCGCGGGCGACAGTGTGGCCGGCCGTTCAGTATCAAACGCCGGGAAAACGATATGCGCGCTCATCAGACCCGGCGTCTGGCGGATCAGCGCGTGGAAAGGCGACAGTTCGTATTGCTCGATCTGGGCGCGCGCCTTGTCCACCACCGGGAGCGCCAGGTGCGAATCGGTATGCGTATCGCCGTGACCCGGGAAATGCTTGACGCAAGTCGCCACGCCTTCGCTCAGATGCCCAGCCATCCAGGCGCCAGCAAGGCGTGCGGCGGCGGCCGGGTCAGCCCCAAACGAGCGCTCGGCGATCACCGGGTTGTCGGGGTTATTATTGAGATCCAGCACCGGCGCGTAATTCCAGTTGATGCCAAGTGACGCAAGGCCACGCGCGACCGCCGCACCTACCCGGTAAGCCAGCGTCTCATCGCCCGCAGCACCCAGCGCCATCGCGCTCGGGGCCGCCGGCAGGAACAGCGTGCGCATCACCGCACCACCTTCCTGGTCGACGCCGATCAGCACGTCGTCGCCGATCAGCGCCTTGAGCGACGCCACCAGGGCGCGCGTCTGCTCAGCGCTTTGCACACTGCGCCGAAAGAGGCAGATGGCACGGACATGGTGCTCCTTGATAAAGGCCGCTTCCGCCGCCGACACCTCGGTGCCGGCGATGTCGACCATCAGCGCCCGTCCAGCCAGTTTGTCGAGATTCAGGTTCATATCTGCTCTACTTAACTGCGCCTTCGAAGCCGCGCAGGAAATAACGTTGGGTAAACAAGAACACGATCAGGATCGGCAACACCGTCAGCACAGCCCCCGCAGCGACCACCCGTGTCTTGAAGCTGAATGCGCCGGCGAGATACAGCACGCCCACGCTCAGCGGGAATTTATCGGGACTCGTCATGACTACCGACGGCCAGATGTATTGGTTCCAGGCCGTGACCACCGTGAGGATGGTGAGTGCACCGAGCGCCGGCTTGGCGAGCGGCAGCATGATTTTCCAGAACACCTGCCACTCATTGGCGCCGTCTACGCGCGCCGCATCGATCAAGTCTTGCGGCACGGCTTCGAATGCCTGCTTCATCAAGAAGATGCCAACGGCCCCGGCAAGGTTAGGCAGCACCACACCCGACACCGTGTCGGTCAGCCCGAGCTTGGCGATGGTGACGAAGTTGATCAGGAAGTTGACCTCGCTCGGCAGGATCATCGTCGCGACGATGGCGCCAAATACCAGCTTGCGGCCTGGGAACTGCATGCGCGCCAGCGGGTAGGCGGCGAGGCTGCAGATCACCAAGGTGCCGATTACGGTCGCCACCGAGATCAGGATCGAGTTCTTGTAGAAGGCCAAGAGATCGATGGTCTTGAACACTTCCACAAAATTCACAAGGCTCGGTTTGGTTGGGAGCAGTGGCGGCGGGAAGGCGTACACATCGCCCTCGGTCGACAGGGCCGTGATCAGCGTCCACCAGAATGGGTAGATGGTGACGATGGCAATCGCCGACAGCACCAGATAGTGCACGGTCCGGCCGAGCAGCCGCTCCCGGCTCAAGAAGCCGGTGCGCAGGGTCGTGGGTGCAAGTACGGTCATGGTCGTCGTCATTTGATCGCCATCATTTCGTCTTAGGCTGCAGATAGCGGAAGTTGAGCCACGCAAGGCCGATACAGAACACCGACACGACGAGGCTGGCGGCCAGTGCACGGCCATAAGCCAGTGACTTGATGCCAAACTGGTAGGCATAGAACAGCGAGGTAAAGGTCGACTCCATCGGCCCGCCCTGCGTCATGATCTGCACTTCTTCGAAAGCCTTCACGGCGGCCAGCACCGACATCACCGAGCAGAGCAAAATGGTTGGCATCAGAAGCGGCACGGTGATGCGCCAGAACTTCTGCCACAGATTGGCGCCATCGAGCGTCGCGGCTTCGTAGATATCTTGTGGAATCGCCTGCAGGCCGGCGAGATAGAGCACCATGTACCAGCCCACGCCGCGCCAAACGGTGACGAACATCACGGCAAAGAGGGCAATGCGGTCATCGCTCAGGAAGCCCACCGGCGCGTTGATCAGATGCAGCCAGCGCAGCACACCATTCAACGCACCGTCTTCGGTGTACATGAAGTTCCAGATGATGCCGACCACCGACACCGTCGTGACCACCGGCAGGTAGTACGCGGCGCGGTAGAACTTGATGCCAGGCAGCTTGTTGTTCACCAACACCGCCAGCACCATCGCGACAATCTGGATCACCGGCACCACCAAGAGATAGAGCGCCGAGTTCTTGAGCGAATCGATGAACAAATCGTCTGCCAGGATGTCGCGGAAATTCTGCAGCCCGACCCAGTGCGGCGTTTCGATCAGGTTGTAGTCGGTAAAGGCCACGACCGTGCCGAAGCCAACCGGCCAGAACGAGAACACCAGCAACAGCAGAATGGCCGGTGCAAGGAAGAGGTAAGCGGTGAGGGTGCTTTTGCGTATGGTTTGCACGATGTCCTCTTAGCGCCTGGCCAGCTTCTGGTTCCAGAACTGGACCGCATCATCCAGCGCCGCTTTGGCATCACGCCGACCGGTCACCGCCTGCTCGACAGCCGACGACAACTTGGTCGAGAGCATTTCGGGGTCGCGCACATTGGCGAGGAAGAGCGTATGCGTGTAGTCGAGGTTATGCGCCGCCGCCACTACGCCGCGCTCGATCAGGCTGCCGCCTGCGGGCACGTCATGGAAATACGGATCGGCCGCCGTCTGCTTGGCCGTCGGCAAGGTACCGGCAAGCTTGGAGAACACCAGCTGGTTCTCGGCATTGGTCAGGTAGTTGCCGAACTGGCCGATGGCGGGAAGCAGTTTCGGGTCGACATTGCGGGCGACGACATAGTTGAACTGCCAGCCGCCCGGGGCGATCTTGGTGGGGCCGAGCGGCGCGCCGGCCACCTCGGTCACCTTGTAGATATCCGGCGCATCATCGCGTACGCGGATCAGCGACGACGGCACGGTGCGCAGAATCGCCAGTCGGCCGCTGTTATATGCCCCCATCGACACCTGGAAGTTATCCTGGCCAAAGAGGTTGTCTTTCAACAGGGCGCCGGCCCGGTAGGCATCGGCCAGCTTGTTGACGAAGGCCACATGGGCGGGTGAATTAAACACCGCACGGCCGTTCTGCATGATGGGCAGGCCCTCTTCCATCATCAGCCCTTCGATCTTGGTCGGGCCGAGCGCTGGGCCAAAGCCTGCCGCGCCCGTCTTGGCCTTGATCTGCTTCGAGAAAGCCAGCACTTCATCGAGCGAAGTAGGCGCCCGCTTTGGGTCGAGCCCTGCTGCCTTGAAGAGCGTGGTGTTATAGGCAATGACATGCGCCCCGGTGTAGAACGGGAAGGCATAAACATGGCCGTCGTCGAAGGTCAGGTCTTCGACCGAGTTCGGCAGGTACTGCGACTTGTCGATCCACTTGTCGACGGGCTGGATCAAGCGCAGCTGTTTATAGTCATTCGCCCAGGGCACATTCATGTTCACGAGTGCCGGCGGGTGGCCCGAGGCAATCGCCACCGTGAACTTGGTGCGGATCACATCCCAGGGGTAGTCCACCCACACCACATCCACATCGGGGTGTGCCGCGTTGTAGCGGGTTACCAGATTGCGGAAGTAGTCGTCGAACTTGGGTGACAGGCTCTGCGTCCAGAATTCGATGCGCTGCTTATCGGCAAACGCCAGGCAGGACGACGCCAGGCAGGCCGCAAAGAGGGCGGCGCGTGCGAGAGTCGTCAGGTGGCGGGGGCGCGTGTTCATGGTCTCGGGTTCTCGGTCGCTCAACGCGTCATCGTGACTTTGTTCAGGTGCTTGGGCTGGTCGGGGTCGAAGCCACGCGCGCGGGCCAGCTCTTCCACCATCGGGTAGAAGGCCGATACGGCAACGATTGGGTCCAATTCCGGTACCGGCGCCACCGGCAACGTCAGGTCGCGCTCATTGACGTCATTCGGCGCGGCCAGCAACACCTTGGCACCACGGCCTCGCATTTCTTCAGCCAGTTTCAGGAGGCTGGCTTGCGCCGGGCCGCGCGTGGCGAAGATCAGCAGCGGGTAACCTTCGTCGATCAGCGCCATCGGGCCGTGCTTGATCTCAGCGCCCGAGAAGGCCTCGGCCTGGATCGCCGTCGCCTCCTTACACTTGAGCGCGGCTTCCATGGCCACCGGCAGAGTCAAGCCCCGGCCGACCACCATGATGCGGTCCACGTTCTTGAGCGTCTCGACCGCCAGCGACCAATCCGCGCGCAGACCCCGCTCGACTGCTTGCGGTAGTGCGTCCAGCCCTTGCAGCAGCGTAGCGTCGTCGGCCCAATTCGCCACGAGGCGAGCACCGGCCACGAGGCTGGTGATATAGCTTTTGGTCGCTGCTACGGCATACTCGGGGCCCGCTTCGAGCGGCAGCGTCCATTCAGCCGCCTGCGCAAGCGGCGAGTTCGCGTCGTTCACCAAGGCGACCGTTTGCGCATGGCCCGCACGAAAGCGCTTGATGGGCTCGACCACATCGGGGCTGCGGCCAGACTGCGATACCGCGACCGCGACCGTACCTTGTATTTCCAGTGGTGCGTCGTAGAGCGTGACCAGCGACATCGGCAGCGACACAGACAGGCGCCCCAGGCGCAGCATGGTGAGATACGCGAGGTAGGCCGAAGCATGGTCGGAGCTACCCCGTGCAACCGTGATCAGCGCATGCGGATCGGTATGCCGCATCCGGGCACCGAGCTCGGCGAAGCGGGCATTCTGGCGATCTGCCTGGCGGGCGATTGCGGCCGGGGCCTCCAGCATCTCTTTACGCATGCAACTGGTCACAGCGACTTACTCCAGTGAAATCGGTTCGCCTTCGACGAAGACCGACTTGAGGTTCAGATTGCGATCGAATACGACGATGTCCGCATGCCCACCCACCTTAAGGCGGCCCCGATCTTCCAGACCCAGCATGTCAGCGGGATAGGTCGACAGGCGCCGTGCGGCATCGTCCACGTCGAGACCGAGCTTCACGAGGTTGCGCAGCGCCTCGTCCATGGTCAGCGTCGAGCCTGCCAGCGTGCCGTCGGGCAAGCGCACGCCGCCCAGGCACTTGGTCACAGTGAGGCTGCCCAGGCGATATTCACCGTCCGGCATGCCTGCCGCAGCCGTCGAGTCGGTCACGCAATAAAGCTTGGGAATGGCACGCAGGGCCGCACGGATGGCGCCCGGGTGCACATGCATCAGGTCGGGGATCAGCTCGGCGTATTCGGCATGCGCCAAAGCGGCACCAACGATGCCCGGCTCGCGATGGTGGAGCGCGGTCATGGCGTTGTAGAGATGGGTAAAACTTGTTGCCCCTTGGCGCAATGCTTCAACACCCGCCTCATAGCTGCCGAGCGTATGGCCAATCTGAACGCGGATACCTTGTGCGACGAGCGTCGGCACCAACTCCAGATGGCCTTGCATCTCGGGCGCCAAGGTCAGCACCTTGAGCGGTGCAAGGCGCTGGAAGCCGCTGATTTCCTCGATCATGCCGTCGCGCGCAAAGTTTGGCTGCGCGCCAAGCTTGCCGGGGTTGATGTACGGGCCTTCCAGATGCACACCCAGGACCCGCGCGGTACCGGTCGTGCGGTGTTTGACGATACGTTCGATGCCGCTCAGCGCACGCTCGATATCGGGCTTGGGGGCCGTCATCGTGGTCGCAAGGAGGCTGGTGGTGCCGTGCCGGGCATGCACCCGCGCAATGGTATCGATGGCGTCGCCGCCTTCCATGACGTCGCGCCCACCGGCACCGTGTACGTGCAGGTCGATAAAACCCGGTAACAGGTAGTCGCCGTCATTCCCGGCTGGGTTGCTGCCTTCGCCGATGATGGCAGCGATGCGGTCGGCGAATTTCAGCTCGCCGAAATGCCACCCATCGGGGGTAAGAATATTGCCTGACAGCGTACGCATGGACTGGGGAGGTTCCGGTATCACTGGTTGAACAAGGGGAGTCGTGCTTTAGCGCCTCAACTCCGCGACAAAATCGTAGTAATCACTACGGCAGTACGAATACGTCAGCTCGACCGGCAGACCACTTTCGAGGTAGCCGATCCGGGTAATCATCAACATCGCCACGCCTGGCTCAATACCAGCCAGCTGTGCAATCTCCGGGCTCGCATTGACGGCGCGGATATGCTGCAGGGCACGGACCACTGGCATACCGGACCGATCCATATAGGCGTACAACGAGTCCGTCACCTGCATCGGATCGGGCAGGTAGCGATGCGGGAGCGTACTGGTCTCAACCGCCATCACCATCTCGTCTGCCAGACGCAAGCGCTTCAATTTGGCCACACTCGCGGCGGGCGACAAGCCCAGCCGCAAGACTTCATCCTGATTCGCGATGCCGATCTCACGGACCAACCAGCGCGACGCCGGTGTAAAGCCGCGGCTGCGGATCTCTTCCGAAAAGCCGGTCAATCGCGACAGGGGCTGCACCAAGCGCGGCGCGATATAGGTGCCAGAGCCCTGGCGACGCATGATCAGACCTTGCTCGAACAACACATCCAGCGCCTTGCGGGCTGTGACGCGCGAGATATCCAGAATCTCGCACAACACCCGTTCGCTCGGCAGCGCTTCATCCGCCTGCCATTGCCCGGCATTGATCGCGGAAGACAACTTGTTCGCCACTTGCAGGTAAAGCGGGGTACTGCTTTCAGCGTCGGGTCGCAACGCCAGTAGTGCGGCTTCTTGGGCCTTATCCATTCACATAGTCCTGAACGAGGTGAAGTGCGCCACGGGCGGAGTCGCCCAGTGGTACACCGGCGCGGCGTGCCAAATCGTGTGGCAGCCAGGGTCGCAGGGCATCCGCCAAGCCACCGCACAAGGCGAGTGGCAGGCGCGCTTCAGGATCGAGCGCTCGCGCGACCAGCGCGACTTCGGCACCTGCTTGTCGCAAGATGGTATCAGCGATTGGGTCCTGGGTCCCATGCCGTAGTACCACTGGCGCCAGTTGTGCAAAAGTGGTCTGTCCTGCCCGTCCCAGCCACTCGAACGCCGACTCCACCGTCCCACCCCACATCGCGATGATTTCACCCGTCATCGCCCCTACGCTTGCTCGCCCATCCAACGCACATTGCGCTGCCCGTGCGGCTTGTAGCCCGATCCACGCACCGCTGCCTTCATCCCCATTTGGGAAACCCCAGGCCGATACCGTACGAATTGCCTCACCGCCGAACCAGGCTTCACCAACCAGTCCAGTTCCCACCGCAACGATCGCACCCGGCCGCCCGTCATGCGCACCCAGCAAAGTGGTATGCCCATCGGTCTGCACCTTCACCCGCGAGAACGACGGCGCCGCATCAACAAAACCTTGTGCCCACTGCGGGTTGTGTACACCCGCAAGGCCCAGCCCAATCGCGCAGCTTTCGCGTTGCCAGCGACTGATACCTGCCCGTTCAAAGGCAACCTGCACTGCGTCGGAAATGGCCACCCAAGCGAGCGTAATACCCAAGCCCAAGCCCGAGGGACCACCCGTGGCGCGCGCCAGCTCGCTACCTTCGCGATCGGCCAACACCACCCGGGTACCCGTCCCACCACCATCCACACCGATCAGGTAATCAATCGCCATGTCTCTCTCTTATTCTTGTGTTTCGCGCGGCACGTTTAATACCACTTGAATACAAGACCTATTCAATACCAATCGAATATGAGTGTCAACGGCTTTGTTAAGGAATGATGAAAGTGCAACAAATAAGCAAATACGCTCAGTAAAAGCCCGACCTGCAGGC
>Ga0213872_10001126_pt1 | contig 18260 bp, 20 predicted proteins | sample VelepicomBERX_R2_FD_160071 | JGI IMG/M metagenome (GOLD analysis project Ga0213872, IMG submission 160071) | Rhizosphere microbial communities from Vellozia epidendroides in rupestrian grasslands, the National Park of Serra do Cipo, Brazil - RX_R2 | ecosystem: Host-associated > Plants > Roots >...
AATCTGGGCGACGTTACAGTCCGGGACGCGCGCCGGCAGACAGAACCGCACTTCTGATCTCATCGATCGTCGGCAAGGCTCGGCAGTCCCATCTGAAGGTGACGTAACCGGCGGACGCGAGCATTTGGTCTCTGGCCCGATCTTTCTCGGACTTCCGGTCATGCGACCAATCGTCAAGTTCCACCACGGCGATGACCGCCATGCCGGGCGCCTGGCAAATGACGAAATCGACGACCTTCTGGGAAAAGAAACCTCTATTGCGCCAATCGTTCGTCGACAGCAGCGCTCCCATGGCGACTTGCGGAAATATGTGGAACTCGGGCACGGCCGATCGAAGCAATCCGAAGAAGAGCACTTCGGTCTCGGTCATCAGGCGTTTCGCGGCGAATTCAGCCTTCCCTCGCGTTACCGAGGGCAACCGCAGCGCCGTGATGACGAGCGCTACCGCGAAGAAAAGCGCCAGAACTGCGATGAATTGATACAGACTGTGGCGAAGAGCGTACATAGTCCGCAAACACAACTAACAGCTGTTTTAGCGTGACATGACGCAGTCTTTGCGTCAATAACGGCCCCTCACGCCGCTCGCGGTCTTTGGGGAACGTCGAGGGCACGGGACAGCGCGGCGACGGAGACGCCGATCTCGGCCAGTTCCTCGCTAAGAATGGTTCCCGGATGAATCGGCGGCAGCTTCACCGCTTCGATGGTAATCGACGATTTCGACGTCATGGGCGTCACCCTCGCTGAACGTGAAGCAGATCCGCCATTGGTCCGGATACGGTTAACAATTTTACAGCTGGTTCTTGAAAAATCCTGCTCCCAAGGGAATAAATCCCGTGCTTGAAGAGTCTCTCTGTCGGCATCACTTGCTGGTGTGCCGTCCACCGGATGAAGGAAAGATCATGTCCAAGACCATTTCCGCTCTCGGCCTCAGTGTTTGCGCCCTTTTCCTCGCACTGCCCGCCTATGCCGACGCGGTGCAGGAGATCAACACCGCCGCCGCCCATGCCGGCATGGCCGCGGGCGCCGACACCACCAAGACGCTGCATTTCCATATCCAACACACCCTGAACTGTCTCGAGGGCAAGTCCGGCCCCGATTTCAACGCGGGTCCGGGCAATCCCTGCGACGATATGGGCAATGGCGCCATCCCCGACTCCGCCCCGGCGACGCAGAAGTCGCTGAAGGAAGCCGTCGTCAAGGCCAAGCAGGCGCTGGCCGAGCAGGATTTCGAGAAGGGCAAGAACCTGGCCGGCGACGTCCAGACCATTCTCAGCAAGTAAGGCGGTCAGGCGGCGCAGCGGCCCGATAAAGTCCCGCAGATTTGTACTAGAGTATCTTCTTGAATTAAGTACACTTTTCGCCATGGACACGGGTCATTGGCTAGAATGTCGGGATTGCGGGCTGCTGCAGATTCTGCCGCCGCCAAAGCCTCGTCACGTCCGCCATTGCCCGCGCTGCCACCGCTCCTTCGGCGACGGCGCGAACCATGGCGATGCCGCCCGCGCCCTCACTCTCACCGCCCTGGTCCTGTTCGCCCTGGCCAATCTCAACCCCTTCCTCGGGCTGAGTTTCGGCGGGCGCGAGACCACCATCCATCTCGGCTCCGGCGTCGGCGGCATGGCCAGCCATGGCAGCGACCTCTATCCGGTCGCCCTGATGGTTTTGTCCATTTCGATCCTCGCACCCCTCGGCCGCATGGCGGCGCTGGGGCTGGTCCTGCTGGAGCTCAGGCATAATCGCAATCCTCGGCTGGCGGCTCTGTTCATGCGGGCCGCCGATCAATTGCGCGTCTGGTCGATGCTCGACGTCTTTCTGGTCGGATCGCTGATCGCGCTGACCAAGCTGCACGATCTGGCCACCGTCGAGGTCGGGATCGGCCTCTATATGCTGGGCGCGCTGGTGATCGTGATGTCGTTGCTGGAAATGACGATCGACCGCCACGCCATCTGGCAGCAGATCCTCCCCGCCCCCTCGGCCGACACCCCTGCCCGCCCGGATTGGCTCGGCTGCGAGCATTGCGGCATGGTGCAGGAACCCGGCGAACATTGCGTCCGCTGCGCAGCCCATCTGCACCGGCGCAAGCCGCACAGCCTGGACCGCGCCGGCGCCCTGGTGGCGACCGGCTTCATCCTATACGTGCCGGCCAATCTCTATCCGGTGCTGACGGTGATCAGCCTGGGGCGCGGCGCTCCCTCGACCATCCTCGGCGGCGTCATGGAATTGCTGAACGGCCAGGACTGGCCGCTGGCGGTGATCGTCTTCGTCGCCAGCGTCGCGGTGCCGCTGATGAAATTGTTCGGGCTGGGCTGGCTGATCCTGTCGGCGCGGCGCGGCTTGGCACATGGACTGACCGACCATACCCAGCTTTACCGCATGATCGACCTGGTCGGGCGCTGGTCCACCGTCGACGTGGTGGTGGCCGCGCTGTTGACCGCGCTGGTAACCCTGGGCAACCTTGCGGAAGTGCGGCCCGGCCTGGGTGTGCTGGCGTTCGGAGGAGTAGTGTTCGTGACCATTCTGGCCACCGAATTCTTCGATCCCCGGCTGTTGTGGGACGCGGCGGGAGAAAACCATGCCTGAACCTTACAAACCTCCCGTCTCTACTTTTCATAAGAGACGCTTTCCCCTGGTCTGGCTGGTGCCGATCGTCGCCTTGCTGGCGGCCGGCTGGCTGGGCTGGCGAACCCTGGCCGCGCGCGGCCCGATGATCGAAATCTCGCTGGCCAGCGCCGAGGGCATCGAAGAGGGCAAGACCAAGATCAAGCATAAGGACATCGAGCTGGGCGTCGTCGAGGCGGTCGAACCGTCCGCCGATCTGTCGCGCGTCACCCTGCATGCCCGCATGAACGTCCACGCCAAAACCCACCTGACCCAAGGCACGCGCTTCTGGGTGGTGCGTCCGCGCCTGTCGGCCGAGGGCATCAGCGGCCTGTCCACCCTGATTTCCGGCTCCTATATCGAGATGGACCCCGGCCCGGGCGAGTCCGAACGTCGTTTCACCGCGCTGGAAGATCCGCCGGTGATCAGCGCCGACGCGCCCGGCACCCATTATGTGCTGAAGACGGGCCGCCTGGGCTCGATCATCCAGGGCGCGCCGATCTCGTTCCGCGGTATCAAGGTCGGCCAGGTGCTGGGCTACCAGTTGTCCGACGAGGATGGCACCGCCACCGTGCAGATCTTCGTGCAGAAGCCGCACGATACCCTAGTGCATGAAGGAACACGCTTCTGGAACGCCTCGGGCATCACCGTCGAGATGGGCAGCGGGGGCCTGCGCCTGCAGACCGAATCGATCCAGGCGATCCTGACCGGCGGCATCGCCTTCGACGTGCCGCCCGGCGGCGAGGCCGGCGAATTGGCGAAGCCCAATGCGCTCTACGAGCTCTACCCCAATGTCGACAAGGCGCGCGACGCGCTGTTCACCCGCAAGATTCCCTTCCTGCTGCATTTCCACGGCAATCTCGACGGCTTGTCGGTGGGAGCGCCGGTGCGCCTGCAGGGAATTCAGGTCGGCAACGTCACCGACGTCCATCTCGAATATGACGCCAAGACCGACCGGCAGAGCGTTCCGGTGCTGATCGACGTCGAACCGCAGCGCGTGCGCCTTATCAACGAGGTCGCCCTGACGGATGTGGAGTTCCGGCCGCACTCCTACGCCACCTTCCGCCGCTTCGTGCAGCGCGGCCTGCGCGCCCATCTCGCCTCAGGCAGCCTGATCACCGGCCAGAAGCTGGTAGCGTTGGATTTCATGCCCGACGCGCCGAAGGCCGACATGATCGAGACCGGACCGATCCCGGAAATTCCCACTGTGGACGCGTCCGACCTCGATACGGTGATGCAATCGGCCAAGGGCGTGCTAGTCAGCGTCAAATCGGCGGTGGATGGGATGGACCAGATCGTCCGCTCGCCCGAGCTGAAGCGCTCGCTGGCCTCGCTGGACCGCAGCATGGCCCATGTCGAGGCGATCAGCCGCGAGGCCGAGCCGCAGATCGGACCGATGCTGGCCGAATTGCGCTCCGCCTCGCACTCTGCCGATCTGGCGTTGCAGCAGGCCGCGGCCTCTTTGGGCACCGTCGGCGACGCGCTGTCCTCGGACCCGGCCGGCGGCGATTTGGCGGGCACGCTGACCGAGCTGCGCAACGCCGCGGCGTCGCTGCATCATTTGACCGAATATCTTGAAAACCATCCGGAATCGCTGATCAGGGGCAAGAAATGAAGAAAAGCCCGATATTGGCCGCCGTCCTGCTGGTGACCGCCTGCGCCGGCAGCCCGGACAATCATTACTTCACCCTTTCGGCGGTCGCGCCCAGCCAGGCGCCCGCCCGGAACCTGCCGCCGATCCATCTGACGGCGGTGCGGCTACCCGAACTCTATGACCGGCCGCAGATGGTGACGCGCACCGGCCCGCAATCGGTCGACATCGCCGAATATGACCGCTGGGCCGAGCCGCTGGAGCGCATGGCCACGCGCGTCCTGGCCCAGGATGTTACGGCGCGTCGCCCAGGCGGCGGGACACCCACGTCCGTCCCCTTGGCCGCCACCATCCTGATCGACGAATTCGGCGCCGATCGTTCGGGAACCGCGCGGCTGTCGGGTACCTGGAAGATCATCGACAGCGAGGGCACGGCACGCGGCGGCGCCTTTTCCTTCACCGAGCCCTCAGGCGGCGACCCGGCCGCCGCGGCAGCGGCAATGAGCGCGCTGCTGGGCAAGCTGGCGGACGACATCGATCGGCGCTAAACTATAGACCGTTAGTCCGGGCCACAGACGCCCGGTCAGATGGCCCGCCATCCAAGTCTGCATCCGATCCCGTTGAGGGAGGATGCTGCTTGGATAATCCGCCAGCCGCCTCCTTCCTCACCATGAGAAGGAGGCGACTATGATCCCGATATCAGTGCAGAGCCTGCGGGCCCCACTCTTGCTCGATCGGGCCGGTATCCGGTCCCTTGCGACCGAAGCGGACTATCTTCAGGCCGTCGAATCGGCATTCCGTGCCGCCCATGACGGGCAGGCCGTCTCCCCACCCCCGCTTCACCTGCCCGCGACCGACGGCGGATTTCATGCCAAAGGCGCCCTGATCCGATCCGGCCGCACCTATGCCGCCATCAAGATCAACGGCAATTTCCCCGGCAATAGGGACAGGCACGGCCTGCCCACCATCCAAGGCGTCGTCGTGCTTTGCGACGGCGAGACCGGGCAGTTGCTCTCTGTCATGGATTCAATCGAGATCACCCTTCGGCGAACCGCCGCGACCACGGCGCTGGCGGCTAGACATCTGGCCAAACCGGACAGCACAGTCCTGGCGATTTGCGGATGCGGGGATCAAGGACGCGCCCAGGCCGAGGCGCTGGCCGCTCTGTTCCCTATCAAGAGGGTAGCCGCCTGGGATATCGCCCCCGACAGAGCGCAAGATTTCGCCGAGGGAACGGCGGCGGCGCCCGGGCTGCCGGTTACAGCCCTGTCGACCCTGGATCAGGCGGTCTTGGATGCCGACATCATCGTAACCTGTACGACCGCGCGCAGGCCCTTCCTCGGTACTGAGCATGTTTCGCCCGGCGCGTTCGTCGCCGCCGTGGGCGCCGACAATACGGATAAAAGCGAAATCGCGCCGGATCTGATGAGCTCGGCGAAGATCGTCGTCGATTCCCTCCAACAATGCCTGGCCATGGGTGATCTGCACCATGCCATCAGCGCTGGTGTCATGAGCGCGGGCGACGTCTATGCCGAACTCGCCGAAATCGTGGCGGGCGCGCGGCCCGGGCGATCGAGTCCGGATGAGATATTCATCTTCGATTCGACCGGAACGGCGCTTCAGGACGTGGCCAGCGCGGCTGTGATATTCGAGCGAGCGGTCGCGAAGACCTTCGGAACCAGCTTTCGTTTCATGTGAGCAAGCTGAAAGGACGATGTCATGACCACCGAACGCTACCGTGAGATCGCCGTTTACTTCCTCAGGCTGGGCAGCCTCGGGTTCGGCGGTCCTGTCGCCCTGGTCGGGCAGATGGAGCGCGAGCTGGTGCTGGAGCGCCAATGGCTGTCCCGCGAGGAAATGCGCGAAGCCGTGGCGCTGTGCCAGACCATGCCCGGGCCGCTGGCCATCCAGGTCGGCATCTATCTCGCTTATCTGCGCGGCGGCCAGGCCGGCGCGTGGATCGGCGGATGGTGCTTCATCCTGCCGAATTTCCTGATCGTCACGGCATTGGCGGCCCTTTACGTAGCCTTCAACGGCCTACCCTGGATGACGGCGGTGTTCTACGGCGTGAGCCCGGCGGTGATCGGCCTGATCCTCCATTCGACCTGGCGATTGTCAAAGCTCGGCATGGAGGACCGGATGCAATGGGCCATCGCCGGCGCAGCCTTTCTGGTCACCGTCATCTTGCAGGCCGAAGTGGCGGTAATCTTCCTGCTGGCCGGCGCCCTGGGAATTGCCCTCTACGGCACCGCCCTGCGCGGGAGAACGCCGCCAGCTGCCGTCGCGCCCCTGGCTGCCGGCAAGTTGCTGCTGTTTTTCCTCAAGGCCGGCAGCCTGACCTTCGGCAGCGGGCTGGTGATCGTCCCTTTCCTGGAAAAGGGGCTGGTGCAGGAAACCGGATGGCTCGATGAACGCCAGTTTCTGGTCGCTGTGGCAATCGGCATGGTCAGCCCCGGCCCGGTGGTGATCACCGCCACCTTCGTCGGCTATCTGGTCGCCGGCTTTCTTGGCGCCACCGCCGCGACGATCGGCATCTTTCTGCCCTCCTTCCTGATGGTGTTAATTGTGGCGCCGCTGTTGATCCGCCATCGCACCAACGCCAACGTCAGGGGATTCGTCAAAGGCGCCTATGCCGCCGCCATCGGCACCATCGCCGGCGCCTGCGTGCTGCTGGGCAAGATGGCAATCGGCGACTGGCTGACGGCGCTGGTGGCGGCGGGTACGCTGTTCGTCCTGTTCCGATGGAAGATCAGCAATCCGATGGTGATGGCCGCCGCCGCGATCATCGGAGCGATCGGCTTCCACTTCCTTCAGCCCGCCTGGGTCTTTGTGAAATAGAGGGTTCAATGGCTCGTCGTTTCCTGGTCGCCTTGCTTTGCGCGCTCCCCGTCGTGGCCTGGGCGGAGGATTTTCCGCTCGGGCCGGCGACAAACCGCATCGATTATCAATCCATCGACGCCGCGGCGCGCCGCCTCTACATAGCCAAGATGGGCGCCGGCAGCCTGTTGGTGGTCGATTTGGGCGATAATCACGTCGTCGCCGAGGTGCCCGGCTTCCCGAAAGCGACCGGCGTGCTGGCGGTGCCCGAGTTGCACCGGATCTATGTCAGCGTGCCCGGCGCCGGTCTCGGCCCGTCTCTCGGGGTTGCGCTCGGCAAAGTCGGTTTGTCCTCGGGCAGCGGCGCCGTCGCCGTTCTGGAGTCCGACAGCCTCAAGGAGATCGCGCGCCTGCCCGCCGGCGTGTTCCCGGACGGGATCGCCTATGATCCCCGTGAGCGACGGCTCTTCGTCACCGATGAGATGGGCTCGGCGGTGACGGTGATGGACGCCGACAAGAACAGTGTGCTCGCCCGCATCGATTTGGGCGGCGAGGTCGGCAACGTCCGCTATGACCCGATCTCGGCCATGGTCTATGCGCCGGTCCAGTCCCGCGACGAACTGGCCGTCATCGACCCGGCTGCACTGAAGGTGATGGGGCGACACAAGCTGCCTGGCGCCGATCATCCGCATGGCCTCTTCATCGCGCCGGGCGCGGCGATCGGCTACGTCGCCTGCGACGGTAACGACCGGCTGCTGACCGTCGACCTGGCCAGCGGCAAAGTGCTGAACGATCAGCCGCTAGGTCATGACCCGGACGTGCTGGACGTCGATCGGGCGGCCAATCGCCTTTATGTCGCGGCCGAATCCGGAACGCTGTCCAGTTTCGACATCAGCCGGCCGACGGCGCCGACCCCTCTCGGGGATGGCCTGATCGGGCCGGATGCCCATTCGGTCGCGGTCGATCCGCAAACGCACCGCCTCTATTTCCCGATCGCGAACCTGAACGGAAAGGCGGTGCTTCGGGTCGTGGAGCCGAAATGACCTGCGTCACCGGCCAAGCAGCGGCTCGGCGAATCCGGGCACGATCTGGTCCAGGAACATCAGGAATTGCAGCCTGAACCCCGTTCCCCGGCCGGATTCGCGGGTCAGGGGAACGACCGCCTCGGCAGATACCTGCCATTCGTCGTGAATGTAGGACAGCCCCGGATTGACGGTTCCCCGCGTCTTTTCGCCCTGCGGACTGTCGAACGCGACTTCGACCAGCGGGATCACCTGGAACAGCGGCTCCTCGTCGGGCAGCTTACCCGGCACGAAGCGCTCGGTCAGATAGAGCGTGCTGTATTCGATGGCGAAGCCGGTATGCAAGGTCACCGGAGTCCGCTCCCGCTCCGTCACCGCGACGGTTCGGCCGTCATTATAGTCCAGCGTCTCCGACGAACCGCGCAGGGGGAATTCCACCGCCGCGGCGCCGACGAAACCGAGCGGACGAAGAAAGGCCACCGATTCCGGCAAATTGCCGAGCCCCTGCCCCGCGAACAAGGCGGGCTGCAGGCTGGACGGCGTCCTGGTACCGACGCGGTCGCTGCCCGAATTCGCGATCGAATAGGTCAGTGACGTCGCGAACAGGGTTTCGTTGAGATCGTCGCGATAGAAGTTCGTCTTGATGTTGACGCTCGTCCCCAGGGCGCCGGTCTGCTTGACGGAGGCCCAGGATCGTTCGACGACCCCGCTTTCCACGCCGACGGCGATCCTGTCCGTCAGCAATCTCGCAAAGGCGAAGTCGCCGGTGCGGTCGGTTACTTTCCCATCGCCCAAAGGAGTCCTGACGTCGTCATAGATCACCTGGAACTCGTCGGCGACCGCCGGATCGTCGAAGGTGATCGTGCCGGGGAAAAAGCGGTTGCCGGCGATCGCGTGCGCCTGCGCTCCGGAGGTCAATGCGGCAGACAGGACCGTCGCCAATATGGCGCGCTCCGCGAGCTTGGCAATCCGGCGGGCACGTTCGCGGATCACCTGATGGCGCCGATGATCCGTCATCTTTGCCCATCCGCGGATCTCTTCGATCGTGCGATAGCAGCCAAGGCAGGTCTTGGATTTGCGATCGATCGCGCACGCGTCGATACAGGGCGATTTCAACGCCATCACGGAAGTCCTTGAAATTATTTGTAATATGTCCGCAGCAGCCCGACGAGCTGCTCGATGCCGTCGGCGTTTGGATCGTCGATCGCTTCACGATCGGCGAGATGCGTTCGGATGTGGTCCTCGACCACCTCGTTCAGCAAGCCGTTGACGGCGCCGCGGCAGCCGCCGATCAGATGCATGATCTGCTCGCAGCCGAGTTCGGCCTCCAACGCGCGCTCGACGGCCTCCAACTGGCCGCGGATCCGCTTGGAGCGATTGATCAGTTTCTGCTTGTCGCGAATGGTATGACTCATCATGCCCTCAAAAATAGGATAGGGGGGTATCCTATTTTCCAAGCACCGAGTCAAGCGGATTGAAATTCGCTCTTAGGGGATGCTGACCTCTTGAGCCGCCTTGTCCAGGGCAGCCTTGGTTTGCAGGAGGGCTTTCTCCAGTTGCTCGCGATTGGTCCTTTGAACGGCGGGCGGGTCGTGCGAGTCGGGGATGTGGGCCAGAGCGTCGAGCGTATTGCGCGCGACCGACCGCAGGGTGGGCGATCCCTGCCCGCTCATCTTGTCGAGGGCAGCGATTTCCGCATCCGGCCTGGCCTGGAAACGTGTCCGCAGATAACTCTCGATGTCCTGGCCGCCGGCGGTGAAATAGCCGTGCAGGCCGCTATCCACCGAACTGACCGTGGCCAGGATGTCATAGGCCAGCATCCCCATCGAGAAGTCGGAGATGGCCTTGCCGTGCTGGGTATCGCGGATCATGCCGCCGACCGAGCCGGAATAATCTTCGAGCGATTGCCGGAACTCGATGGCGTCGTCGCGGTCTTCCAGCGTGATGGTCCGGCTGGGCATGGCACAGGCTGCCAGCGCCGCAATCATGACGACCGCGACCGACCGCGCCCCCGCCAAGATCCACCTGCCGATCATCCTCTGCCTCTCTTCAGCGACGTCACACTATTGTCGCATGAGGGCGTCGATTAATCTTGGCTAATCGAGAGCTTTCTCGATTAATTTCATCACGTTGAGGGCTTGTTCGCCTGTTACAGGATTAACACCCTTGCCGGCGATGGCGTCGCGTACGCCCATATAGAAACGGCGATAGTCGCCGGCGTCCAGGCTCACCGGCGCGATGCGGGTGGCATCCCCCTCTCCCGCCAGCGTCAGGAACACGGCGCCGTCATCTTCGCCCCAGCCCGCATCGCCGGGAATGCGGCCGGCCTTCAGCGCGTCCTCCTGGCGGTCGAGGCCATGCTTGACCAGACTGCCCTTGCTGCCATGCGCCGCGAAGCGGAACCGGCTGTCCGCCACCAGGCAGCTGCTATGCAGGATGACGCGGACCTCGGGATAGCTCAGCACGGCATGGAAATAGTCCGGCGCCTTGGCGCCATCGCGCTGTTTCTGGATGTCGGCGGTGATCTTGTCCGGCTGGCCGAACAGCACCAGCGCCTGGTCGATCAGATGCGGCGCCAGGTCATACCAGGTACCGGCGCCGGGCACGTCGCGTTCGCGCCAGCGGTCGCGCACGGTCGGGCGGAAGCGGTCGTAATGCGAGGTGAATTGCCGGATCCTGCCCAGGGTTCCCTCGCCGATCAGCCTTTGCAGGGTCAGGAAATCGGCGTCCCAGCGGCGGTTGTGGAACACCGACAGCAGGCGGTTGGCGCTCCTGGCGTGGGCGATGACCGCTTCGGCCTCTTGCACCGTCAGGGTGAAGGGCTTGTCGACCACCACATGCTTGCCGGCCTCCAGCGCCTGATGCGCCTGGGGCGCGTGCAGATCGTTGGGGGTGGCGATCACCACCAGATCGATTTCGGGATCGGCCAGGGCGGCGGCCAGATCGGCGCGAACCTTGGCGGTGGGATGATCGGCCAGCACCGCGTCGGGCTTGCTCGACACCACGCTGTGCAGGACCAGGCCCGGCGTCGCGGCGATCAGCGGGGCGTGAAAGGTCTTGCCGACATAGCCATAGCCGACCAGGGCGACATTGAGGCTCATAGAGTAAGCACCTGTCCGTCATAGCCCGGTTCCACGCCATCCGGGAGGTCGCGGCGCAAGGTCTCGTAATCGAGGCGCGGGCTCATATGGGTGATCACCATATGTTTCGGCTTCAGCCGGTCGCGCCATTCCAGCGCCTTGCCGACATGGGCATGGGTGGTGTGCGGAATGTCGAGCAGGCAGCCGACGATCCACAGATCCAGCCCTTCCAGCTGTTCCATCGAGTCTTCCGGCAGATGCAGCACGTCGGTCGAATAGGCCATGTTGCCGATGCGATAGCCGGTGGTGCGCGAGAAGCCGTGATCCTGCTCGAAGGAAATGGCCGGAACGCCCGCCGCCTCGAAGCGGCCCTCGACGGCGTGCGGGATCAGCCAGGGCTTGTAGATGCCGTATTTCTCGGGATCGAGCGGCGTGAACACATAATCGAAGCGCTGATTGATCTCATCCAGCGTGTGCTGGGCGGCATAGACCGGGACGGACGCGTTCATGGCGCGGTTGATCTCGCGCAGATCGTCGATGCCATGCAGGTGATCAGCATGAGCATGCGTGAAAAGAACGGCGTCCAAATGCCTGATTTCAGAGGATAAAAGCTGTTCTCGCAGATCCGGACTGGTATCGACCAGGATGGTCTTGCCGGCCTCCTCGACCAGGATCGAGGGCCGGCGGCGGCGGTTCTTCGGATTGGCCGGATCGCAGCGCCCCCAGCCGGAACTGATCATCGGCACGCCGCCGGCGGCGCCGCTGCCGAGAATGGTGACCTTCACCGCGGAACCTTCGTGAACAGCGAGAAGAAATTGTCGGTGGTGACGTCGGCCAGAGCCGGCGGAGTCAGGCCCTTGATGTCGGCCAGCACGGCGGCGGTCTGCGCCACATAGGCCGGCTCGCAGCGCTTGCCCCGATGCGGGATCGGCGCCAGGAACGGCGAGTCGGTCTCTACCAGCAGCCTCTCCAGAGGCAAATCGCGGGCTATGTCGCGCAGATCCTCGGATTTCTTGAAGGTCAAGATGCCCGACAGCGAGATGTAAAGCCCAAGTTCCACCGCCTTTTCACCCAAAGCGCGGCCCGAACTGAAGCAATGCACCAGGCCGGGGAAGGTTCCCTGGGCCATTTCCTCTTCCAGGATGGCGGCGGTGTCTTCGTCGGCGTCGCGGGTGTGGATGATGATCGGCAGCTTCGCCATGCGCGCCGCCTGGATATGGGCGCGGAAGCTCTTCTTCTGGGCTTCGCGCGGGCTGTGCTCATAGTAGTAATCGAGGCCGGTTTCGCCGAAACCCACCACTTTCGGGTGCTTAGCCAACTCGACTAACTGCTCGGCGGTAACCTCGGTCTCCTCGCCCGCCTCGTGCGGATGGATGCCGACGGTGCAATAGACATTGTCGAAACGCTCGGCCACCGCCAATACTCGCGGGAACCGCGACAAATGGGTGCAGATGGTCAGCATCAGCCCGACATTGGCCTCGGCCGCCCGGCTCATGATCTGCTCGAAATCCTCGGCGAATTCCGGGAAATCGAGATGGCAGTGCGAATCGACCAGCATTTAGGACGCCGCCTCTTCCGTTTCGACATGACGCGGGAACACGCCCTGCGGCGCCGGCAGCGCGGTTCCACCGACCAGCGCGTCGTCGAAATGGGCGAAAGCGCGCTTGTCCGCCGGCACCGCCAGCTGATCGAGCATGCGGCCGATCGAATCCGGCATCACCGGCTGAAGCAGCAGCGCCACGCGGCGCACGGTTTCGGCCAGCACATAGAGGACGGTGCCCATGCGGACCAGATCGGTCTTCTTCAGCGACCACGGCGCCTGGACGTCGATATAGCCGTTGGCGGCGCGCACCACGACCATGATGGCCTCGAGCGCGTCGTGGAATTGCTGGCTGTCCAGCGCGGTTCGCACCGTGCCGAGCAGAGCCTTGGCCTGACCGAGCAACGCTTCGTCCTCTTCGGTGAAGGTGCCCGGAACCGGCAGATTGCCCTCGCAATTCTTGGCGATGATCGACAGCGAGCGCTGCGCCAGATTGCCGAGGCCGTTGGCCAGCTCGGCATTGACGCGGTTGACCATGGCGCGGTGCGAGAAATCGCCGTCATTGCCGAACGGCACTTCGCGCAGCAGGAAATAGCGGGTCTGGTCGAGGCCGTAGCGTTCGATCAGCTTCACCGGATCGATGGTGTTGCCCAAGCTCTTCGAGATCTTCTGGCCTTCATTGGTCCACCAGCCATGGGCGAAGACGCGCTTGGGCGGCGCCAGATCGGCGGCCATCAGGAAGGCCGGCCAATAGACGGCGTGGAAGCGCACGATGTCCTTGCCGACCATGTGCAGATCGGCCGGCCAGAACTTGGCGTAGTCGCCCCCCTGCTCGGGGAAGCCCAGCGCGGTGATGTAGTTGGTCAGGGCGTCAAGCCAGACATACATGATATGGGCCGGATCGTTCGGCACCTTCACACCCCAGGTGAAGGAGGTGCGCGAGATCGACAGGTCCTGCAGCCCGCCCTTGACGAAGCTCACCACCTCGTTGCGGCGGCTGGACGGGCCGATGAAGTCCGGATTGGCCTCGTAAAAGGCCAGCAGCTTGTCGCCCCATTCGGACAGCTTGAAGAAATAGCTGGGTTCCTTGACCCATTCGACCGGCGCGCCGGTGGGCGCGACCTTGGAGCCGTCGGCGGCGGTCTGCAGCTCGTCCTCGCCCCAGAAAGCCTCGTCGCGCACCGAGTACCAGCCTTCATAGCCGCCCAGATAGATCGCGCCGCGCTCGACCAGGCGGTCCCACAAGGCCTGGCAGGCGATCTTGTGGCGCTCCTCGGTGGTGCGGATGAAATCGTCGTTGGAATAATTCATCAGGCCGGCCAGGTCGCGGAAGTTCTTCGACACCCGGTCGGTGAATTCCTGCGGCGCGATGCCGGCGGCCAGCGCCGATTTCTCGACCTTCTGGCCGTGCTCGTCGGTGCCGGTCAGGAATTTGACGTCGAACCCGTCCAGCCGCTTGAACCGCGCCAGCACGTCGCAAGCCAGCGTCGTGTAGGCATGCCCGATATGGGGGCTGTCATTCACGTAATAGATCGGCGTCGTGACGTAATAGGTGCGGGAATTCCCCGACATTGGACAAACTCCAGAAATCAATCGGGCTTTGTCCCATAGGGATCGGCCGCGATCAAGGTCTTCAAGATGGAGCTTCCCTCCATCTTGAGCATATACTTGCGGCAAGATGCCGAACCAAGTGCAGCGTCGCGCAGCAGGCAATTGGATCATGATGCGGTTGATGGCAGGCGCCATCGCCCTGCCGGCGTCTCTGTCCCAGGCCGCGGATGGCATCACCGCCTATGCCGAGGACTTTCCCCCCTACAATTTTTCCCGCGACGGCCAGGCAGCGGGAATTTCCACGGACATGCTGCGCCAGATCTGCGCCGAGGCGAAGATCGCCTGCAAGATGGAGATCGTCCCCTGGGCGCGGGCCTATCGATTAGCCCTAAGCCACGCCAATACCATGGTTTTTGCGACGGCGCGCACCGCCGAACGCGAGAACAGGTTTCTTTGGATCGGGCCGATCCGCACGCGTAAGATGTTTCTTTATGTTCTCGCCGGGTCTTCCTTGACCACCGAGAACATCACCAAGATCGAAGGGGTGAGGCTGGGCGTGGTGAACGGCGATTCGGCATCTTTGGAGGTAAAGACGGCGGGGTTGCGGCAGCCGGCGCTGGATGCGGCCCCCAATGTCGAAAGCAACCTGCACAAATTGCTCGCCGGCCGCATCGACGCCATGCCCTCGACCGAACTTGGCATGGCCGCCTCGCTCAAGCTCGAAGGGATCGACGCGCAATCCGTGCGCCCGGTCCTGTCCTATCCGGCCAGCGACCTCTATTACGCCCTCAACCGCGACACCGACCCGGCTATCGTCGAGGCTTTGCGGAATGCCTGGAACACCCTGAATACGGCGGCCTGGCGCACGCAGATCGCCGCTCCCTATGTCGAGATCTATGGGCCTGACGCCCAGGCGGATCGCTGATGCGCCGCGCCGCCGCCATGCTTTGCGCACTGCTTTTCGCCTCCTTCGCCCGGGCGGATACCACCTCCATCGTCTTCATGGTGCCCGCTAACGAATCCATGCCTCTGGCGGGCTACGAGAACGGACATCTGGCCGCGGGGCTGTACAAGGATCTCGGCGAGGCCATCGCCAGCCGCCTGGGCCTGCGGGCCGATTACGTCATGGTGCCGGCGGCGCGGCTCAGCGAGGGGATGGCGGCGGGGCATGCCGACACTTTGTGCTATGTGCAGCCGACCTGGCTCGACGGCGCCTTCGATTGGAGCGTGCCGCTGCTCGACGATTCCGAACTGGTCATCGCCGAGGCCGACGCGCCCCGCGTCAAACGGATCGCCGATCTCGCCGATCAACGCGTCGGCACGGTCATCAAATATCACTATCCCGAACTTCAAAGCCAACTCGGCCCCCATTTCCTGCGCGACGACTCGCAGGATCTGGCGATGAGCATCCGCCGCGTCGCCGCGGGACGCCTGAAATACGCCGTGGTCGAAAAGCTGCTTTACGACTATCTGACCCGCGGGGCGCCCAATCCGCGGATGCGGGTCGATCTGGCCTATGCTCCCATCAGCAGGATGTGCGCCTTTTCGCGCAAATCGAAACTCTCCTTCGCCCGCTTCGACGCGGCGATCAAGGCGATGATCGCAGATGGGGCGATGGGGCGGATTCTCGACTCCTATCGTTAACGATGTACACTAGTTGACATTGCGCCTGATCTGCGTACACTAGTGTACCAATGACGGAAGATCAGAAGCTATCGCGACAGGCCCTCTATAATCGCCGTAAACGCTTGGAAAGCGGCGGCGCGGTCTATGTCGTGCCGCGCGACAAGGCGGCGATGGATGTCGCCGTCGAGGAAAGCGGCAAGAGCCAGGCCGAGTGGCTGCGCGATGCCATCGATGAGAAGATCGATCGCGAGATTCCGGAATTGATGACGTGGAGAGCCACGTCGGGTGGCAAAAGGAGATCCCCCATGTTCGAGTTTTTTGCCGCGTTCGGCCTGATCAAGACCAAGAAGATCGCCAAGGAGCTGGCCGGGCTGTTGGCCATGACCGACAAGGATGCCGCCGGCCAAGCGGATCTGGCGGTCAAGGAGAAGACCCTGGACGCGGCCGGCAAGCTGCTGATGGAGCTGCGCCAGTCGCACGCCCACGAGGTCGCCGAGTTCGAGAAGCTGGACAAGCTCTATAAGCAATATCTGGCCGCCGCCGAAAAGCTGCAGGCCCGCCTGCAGGATTCCGGCACGGCCGACGCCGACAAGCCCCAGATCGAAGCCGGCCTCAACGAGCTGGTCGACAAGCTGGAGAAGATGGCGCCCGAGCTGGAACAGCATCGCCGCGACGTCGAGGATTCTGCCGGCCTGCTCAAGGAAGCCAACGAGGCTTACGAGGAAAAGGCAGCCGACCTCAAGACCGCCAAGGCCCAGCTCGACGAGGCGCAGCGCACCTTGACCCGCGCCCAGATCGACAATCAGCGCTCCCGCGAACAGGCGGAAAAGGCCGCCCGCGTCGCCGGCCTGCGCTCGGATGTCCAGGCCAGCGGCGTCAATGTCGCCCTGTCGGCGATGAATGACGAGGCCGCCAAGCTGCGCGCCAATGCCGAGGCCAATCGCCTCAAGGCGCAGGTGCTGGCCAAGACCCCGGCCGCGCCCGAGAACCAGTTCGTCGCCCAAGCTCTCGCGGAAGCGGCCGATACCAAGCCGGCCCAGTCGGTGTCCGACCGCCTGGCCGCCCTGAAGAAGTGACGAAAAATGCTCTTCTTTTCGTCATCCCCGGGCTTGACCCGGGGATCCACGGTAGCGCGCGCCAGGAGTGACGGTGTGAGGTTGCGGCCGCTGGCTCTGGCGGCGGCGGTTTCCGCCGCCGCCCTCCTCTCGGCCTGCGACGACAAGCAGCCGCAGCAGCGCTCGCAGGTCGGCACCCCGCAGGGGCAGCAGCAGCAAGTCGTCTATCGCAATCTCGATGCCTGCCTGGCGCAAGCGACCGACATGACGATGGTCCAGGCCTGCCGCGACGGCTATGCCCAGGCCATGGCCAAGATGGCGGAAGCGCCAAAATACGAGACCCAAGCGACCTGCGAGGATGTCTACGGTCCCGGCAATTGCGTGCCGCGCGGCAGCGTGGTGCATGAAGGCGGCGGCTGGTTCATCCCCTATATGATGGGCTACATGATCGGCGGCGGTTTCGGCCGTTCGACCAGCTATTACCCGGTATTCGTCGATCGCGGCGGCACCACCTTCGCCGGCGGCTATGGCAGTGTCGGCAGCAATGTCGTCAGCACGCCCTCCTGGCAGGGCGGCGCGCCGGCGGCGGTGCGCCCCTCTTCCTCCTCGGTGGTCCGCGGCGGCTTCGGCAGCACCGCGATGGCCAGTTCCGCCCCCAGCTCCGGAGGCTAAGGTCCCCCATGCAGCGCGAACTCATCACGGCCCGCCCCAACTGGCAGGCGTCGGTCGAGGCGATCGGCTTCGATTTCCACACCTTCGACGCCGCGCCCTATTGGTGCGAGGACAATTTCTGGGCCTTCACCTCGGCCGAGATCGACGGGCTGGAACAGGTCGGCACCGAACTGCATGGCATGTGCATGCAGGCGATCCAGCAGGTCATCGACGACCGCCGCCTCGCCTTGTTCGGCATTTCCGGCCTGGCCGAGGATCTGGTCAAGCACAGCTGGGAGCGGCGCGATCCGCATCTCTATGGCCGCGTCGACCTGGCCTATGACGGCTCGGGCCCGCCCAAGCTGCTGGAATACAATGCCGACACCCCGACCTCGCTGTTCGAGGCGGCGATCGTGCAATGGTATTGGAAACAGGCTTGCTTCCCGCAGAACGACCAGTTCAACAGCCTGGAAGAAGGGTTGATCGAGCGCTTCCGCGCGCTGATGCGGGGCATTCCCAGCCAGGATCCGCGCCGGCATCTGCACCTGTCCTGCGTCATGCCCAATGTCGAGGATGAGGGAAACCTCAAATATATCGAGGCTTGCGCCATCGATGCCGGCTTCACCACCACCCGCATCGACATCGCCGATGTGGGCTGGGACAAGGGCCGCGAGAAATTCGTCGATCTCGACGAGCGGGTGATCGCCCGCCTGTTCAAGCTCTATCCCT
>Ga0213872_10001127_pt1 | contig 18257 bp, 25 predicted proteins | sample VelepicomBERX_R2_FD_160071 | JGI IMG/M metagenome (GOLD analysis project Ga0213872, IMG submission 160071) | Rhizosphere microbial communities from Vellozia epidendroides in rupestrian grasslands, the National Park of Serra do Cipo, Brazil - RX_R2 | ecosystem: Host-associated > Plants > Roots >...
TGCTCAAAGATGAAATCAGCCAGACCCTCACAGCCGGTACGTTCGACCTCTGTAATCTTAGCGACCTTGCGGCGGCCTAGTTCTCGGAGTAATTCGATCTCCGGGTCATCGACGGCAACAAGTGTTGTGTGGTCGAACCAGTCTTCCAGCTGACCTTTGAGACCTCTAAGGCCTCCGAAATCAACTGCCCAATTTCGAGCGTCAAGTTCTAAGCATCCGAATTCAAGGTGGATCGTCAGCGCATACCCGTGGAGAATCCTGCAGTGCGAGTCGGCCTTCCACTGGCGATAGGCAACTGGGAAAGCCTGATGCCAGGTCTTTGTTGACTTGAATGGGAATTCCATTAGCTGGTCTCTGTATAAGAGTTTTGCAGGTCTCTACTAACTTGGTCGACAACTACCAAATACATAGGGTTTACGTAGCATGCCTCCCACTTGAAGACCTTGAATTCGAAAGAACTATCGCCTTCAGCGATTCGTGCGGCTTCCAATCTTCTGTAAACCTCGTCAGCTTTATCCTTCAAGGCAGTTTCGAGAATAATTTCGGACTCTACTTGACACTCAAGACATCCAATCTTGACAACCAAGTATCCGGTGCGGTAGAGAATGTCAGTCACGGGAATGACAGGCTTTAGTGTGACGTCCAAATGCAGTGCGTCCGAATCAACGCGCCCCTCATCGGAGGCCACAATCTTGTGGGAAGGGCTGTTCAGCGGAACCAGATCCGCAATTCCTCGAACTATAGTCATCGACCCCATAAGTTCAGGCGCCACTTTGGTTCGTGAACGAGACAAGGCTTCAGCCTCATCACTAAGAGGATGCTGACCTTCAAAGTCATAAGGTCTAGCCTTGTCCATGATCAGGCCTCTTGAGACTTGTTGAAGTCCATAGCCGCTTGTTGCCCTTGATCGCTTCCACAATCTTCTTCGACAGCGAACGGAGGGGCACCGAAGAGAAGGGTCTTGATGGCGCCCTCAGGTGCAACGTAACGGCTCATATCCTTGAGGAACTTGCCGTTCTCGTCGTGCTTAGGCACACCGTCTGCAGAGAGCTTCGTGAAGTTGGAGGCCATAACCACTTCCAGCACGTCCTCGACGTTGATGCCGAACTTCATGGCCTCGCTGCGAATGTAGACCACCATGTCCGAGAACCAGTCGGCCAGGTCAACCAACACGTCCTTCTTGGCTTCCTCAGGGTTGGAGAGCACCAGTGAGTGGAAGGCTGCCAGCTTCTCATCCTCAGGCTTTCCATGACGGCAAAGTTCTCCAAGTTCAACCGCTTCGAGCTTGGACAGAATTTCCTTGCCCTCGTCCATCTCGTCTGACAACGTCCGTAGGAAACCCTTGACGCGCGCAGAGGCCGACTCTTGCAAACCGTTGGGCTTCTTTAGTGCGTCAAGCGTGGGCTCTGTGTTGACCGGCAGCTTGTACATGGTATTCATGAACTTGATGTTGCCGACAAAGCTGCGCCCTTGAACGTCATGGCGATTCAGAAGCTCTTCGAACTGTTCTTGGGTAAGCTGGTTGTACATGGTTAACCTTTGGCGAGTGAGAGGAATTCAGCCCGAACCGGGCCGTCTAGGAAGATGCCTCCGAGCTTGGAGGTCACAGTTGAGGATCCGACATCCTTGATGCCCCTGGACTTCACGCAGAAGTGCTCGGCGTTTACCAAGACTGCTACATCATCAGTTCCCAGGATGTAAGACAAGGCATGGTAAATCTGAAGCGTGAGCCGTTCCTGGATGGCCGGTCGCTTGCAGAAGAATTCGACAATGCGGTTGATCTTAGACAACCCAAGGACCTTATCTTTGGGGATGTAGGCTACACAAGCCTTGCCGCTGATGGTTATCAGATGATGTTCGCAGGATGACTGGACATTGATGTCCTTTTCGACAACCATCTCATCCACATGAAACTTGTTCTCAACAACCGTAGCCTTTGGGAACAGGTCGTAGTCAAGGCCATAGAAAATCTCATCGACGTACATTTTGGCAACCCGCTTAGGAGTCTCAGCCAAGCTGTCGTCCCCAAGATCAAGGCACAGAGCTTGCATGATGCCCCTTACATGGCGCTCAATAGCAGCCCTTTGCTCCTGCTTGTCGAATACGTCTCGTCCGTAGTTTGAGTTGTACGCCCTATACGGAGAAACAGTGGTCATGGGTGTCTCCACCCCAACCTTCACAAGGTGCTGATGGACCTCGTACCCTAGAGTTGGATCACACTTACTCATCTTCTTCCTTCACGCGATGGCCGCGAACAGGTGTTGTTGGATCGAAAGCTTCAGTCCCGGATTTTCAAGTACGTACTGGGCGGCATAACTGTAGTTGGCAGCCGTAGCCTCTGCGTTGATCAGCTCATGGTCCCAGGCGGATGAGACCTCGCCTTGATAGGCCTTCTTGTAGACAGCCATCGGCGATACGTAGACGGTCACGTTATTCTCGGAGGCCCAGTGAAGGGCCTCCGAGGGAAGTGTGTGGTACACAGACTCAGGATCAGCGGAGATCAAAAACTTCAGGTACAGATCCTCGATACCCATGTCCTCGAAGATTGCGAACGGTAGCGTGGGGTACTTCTTGGTCCGCTCGTTGGCCTTCGGAGAGACCACGATTGTGGGGTAAATGTCCCCACGATCGGACAGTGCAGAGAAGAACTTGGCCTGCGTACCATTGGTTTCAATCTGAGTGTGGATATCGTATTTGTGCTCCAACTCGATGATTAGGCTCAAGAGTGCGTCAGCTTGCAAGGTTGGTTCACCACCAGTGACGACAACGATGTCCCCTGCTTTGTACAGACCCCGCACATGCGCTGCGAGTTCCGAGACATCGAACTTGGTTGCCTTGTCGATTGCGAAAAAAGAATCACAAAATTCACAAATACCATTCGACTTGGCGCCCCAGTTGCAACCTGCCAAGCGGATAAAGATCGCAGACTGCCCTGCGAACGGACCTTCGCCTTGGATGGTTCGGAAGATCGTAGTCACGTGGAGAACACTCGCGTCGGTAAACTCCGAAGCCTTGACCACACGGTCAGCGTTTTGAATGACTATCATTTCTTGGCTTTCATAGACGAGACCTTGGAAGGCCCGGTGGTACCGATTCGGGTCACCTTGCGCTTCGCCTCGTCAAAGTAGATATAGGCTGGGAAGAAACCGCTCTTCTCTAGCACTGCTTCTCTACCATTTAAAGTTTTGGGTTTGATAACCGTCGTCTCCTCAGGCACCTTCAACTTCTTAGGGTAGTAGATGCCGTCGATCATGGCCCCGTCGACGACCTTCAGTCCGATGCGAATCAGGTTGTAGGGCAGATCGTAGACCAGAGCATTTGAGGGACACTTGGCTTCAAACCATGCCTCGATGGTTCGATATGCACCCTCAGGGCAGGAGAAGATGACGCCCCCTACGTTCTTGCGCGTGAATGTCTTGTTCATGTGAGGAACTTCTTCTTGTGAAACTCTTCATAGCGCCTGATGATGGTCTCGTAGTGGCCCAGACCCTCTGGTGTATGCTTGGTTTTGCGTTCGAACAAGCTCTTGGTCTTCTTAGGCTTCCACTCACGGTAACCCTTCTGGATGACCTCCTCCAGATAAGAGACCGCACGGGCTAGAAGCTCATAGCGACCAGCAGGGAGCCATTGGTCAGCCAGAGTGCGAAGGGTACATTTACCATCCAAGTAGACCTGCACGGAATCCACGATTAGGTTCTTAGTCTCGATTGCGTTCCAAATGTTGTGGCACTCCATGACCACTGTGTTCAAGAACAGGCGTTGGTCAGTAACTGTCCGACACAGAGGGCAGCGGCAGGTCGTACCGACAGGCGTCAACTGGGTACGAACCACGTCATCCGATCTTGCCCCCTTACCACCAAGACCGTAGTTGTATGTCCCGTTGATCGATGACATGCGGAAGCTCACGCTGTCGCCACCGCAACGCTCGACGTAACCGGTGCCGACCATGATCGCGTATAGGATGAACCAGAAGTTGGAGGTCACACCCAGGAAGTGAAAATACTTCGTGTCCTTCCGGACGTGATCAATAACTGCCAGACCGTTGGTCAGAGCCGTCATGATCTTCTGGAAACTATCGCCCTCGACCAGCGTGTTCAGACCTGCGATGGCAACCACAGGGGACTTGCGCTTCAGACCATCAATTCGACGCAAACGGTTTGACACATTCGAGCCGTGGCTGACCAGCGCAAGCACTCGACCCTTCTCAAGGAGGGGTTCCATATACTGGTCGTTGGCCCTCATCATCTTCGTCACCGCGTCAAAGTAGTAGGGCTCCACGTCTGAGGGCAGCGGCAAGTCCAAGGGCATGCAAATCGTGGCATGCTGGTTGTAGAACTCGACCAGGTTGTCGGGATCGATGAAGTCGGCCGTACCCCGCAGCATCTGGAAGCCACCAGAGTCCACGATCACCTGCTTCACCCAGGGTTGAAGACTTAGATCGTAGGTTCCCTTAGTATGATACGGGTTGATCAGAACGATGGGTTCCTTAACTACCTCAGGCGACAAAAGGGGAACCACTTGGTCAAAGGGCCCCAGGTTGTCGATCAGCGTCTTTTTGCCCGAATTGAGAGCCGCCAAGTAAACCGTACGATCAGGAAGACCGATCACCTGCAGATTCGTTCGATATCGAGTGAGGCCTAGCTTCTTAGGCCTACCGAACTTAACGTAGGCTGTCAATTGATTCTTCGACCACGCCTCGACACCGGCTGGTACTAGATGAACACGGTCACGGAGCATGAGCCAGTTCCTTCAGGCAATCAGTAATCGCAAACAGGGGATACTTGTCATAGTACGCAGCCCTAGCCTTAAGGAGCTGCTCATTTACGCCCCTGGTCATCAAGTATTCCAAACCTCGGATCTGTTCATCGTAGCCGATATGGGGATCGAACAGCATACGCTGAGTCAGGGGTTCGGAATCCAGATTCACCAGCTCAGGGTGAGAGGCATTGTTCTTGAGGTAGGGAACGCAACCGTACCGCATAGCTTCTACAACGCAGTAACCGAAGCTCTCTTCGCGCGAGTGAGAAACCATGACCTTGGAAGTCGCGAGCATATGATGGTACTCACGCTTGGTCAACCCTTCATGGATCTCCAGCACACCAGCCTTCTCGTAGGCGCGTGCTTTGGCTACCAATGCAGGATCGTTGGAGCGGAATTCCTTGCGACCCGTACAGATGGCAAACTCCCAATCCGGGTGAGCTTGGTGAGCACGCAGGAAAAGCTCTAAGGTTTGCTCGACATCCTTCTCAGAGTCAAAGCGGTTAGTCAGCAAAATGCGGTTACACCGCTCAAGCGTTCCGAAATCCTCATATTGGGAAGCGAATGTTGGATTACCGGTAACCAGAATTCGGTTTTCGAGTTTAACGACGTTGCTAATGTGGAGACGCCGTTCTGTAACGGCCTTCTTGTGGTACTCAGAGCCGACAAAGACGCGATCCATGGCAGCGATCCAGCCCACTTCTGTGTAGCGCTGGTAAGGTGCGGCGATTTCAAACGCATCACCCTTGGTATACGAGGCAGCGTGAAGGAAGCCCGTCAGCTTCACCTTCACCTTGTTCATATCCGCCATCAAGCGAACAGCCTCAATGCCCCAGAACTCGATATCACCAAAGAAAAAGACCGTACCGTCCTTCACCTGCTTGGTGTGGAACAAGCGGGCGATCTTCTGCATCTGGCTAGATTTGAAGGCCACGGTTGAGTTGATGTCCAAAAAGGTTCCGACCTCGACATGGTTACTCAACGGTTCACCTTCGATGACTGTCACGTCGAAGCCAGCCTTGATGAACTCCTTCGGAAACTCTGAAGCCCACTGCGCGGTGTATCGTTCTTGAAGAGACTCAATAGGGACCCATACCAAGTTCATTTCAAATCTCCTTGTCACCCGCAAAGTCATCCGGATAGGTGTGGTGGCAGGCAGCCATTGGAAACACGAACACACGACGGTCGCGTTCGAACTTGATCTGGTCGAACACTGAAAGCTTCTCGACCTCAGCATAGCTCGGATCGCGCAGCATCAACATGACATTGTTGGGCCTCGGACCTGTGACCTTCGTGACCTCTACAGTGGCGACCAAGGGTGCGATTTGCATGCCCGTCAGGTCGTAGTCCAACTTGTTTTCCTTGTCCGATATATAGAGGTGGTCAACCCCTCGGTCAAGAGCTTCGGTTATAGCGCAGCCTATCTCGTCAGCTTCACAGAAGATCATGGGCAGACCTTTGAACTGACCTTCGACTTCGATTCCGATCTTCATGATTGGTACACCTTTCCTACACACTCGATTCTGAAAGTCGTCGAATGGGCAGCAATATGGTTAACAAACTTCTCTAAGCTATCGAGCTTCAAGGCTTCACTCAATTCCTTTTGAGAAATGTCGGACTCTAGTGAGGTGTATTGGCCGGCCACGAACAGACCTTCATAGCGGTTAACCTCCAAGTAGTCCTTCTCGTGAATGTCCTCGAACAGATAGTAGGCAGCATCTGATTCCCATAGAGCAGATTGCGAGGGATAAAGGTTATTAAGGTACCACCGCTTGTCCTTAGCCAGGTCACCTAGAAACCTCCTCGTCCGGGACTGACCAAGGTCAATTGAGTAGAAACGGAGTCGAGAAGGTTCGAAGTGAGTTCGAAGCCTGTTCACTGCCTGATGGTCCGGATGCGCGTCCTTACGGGAAGGGAGAAGCAACGTGCGGTCAGGTGCAATAGTGGTCAGGTAGTTGGCTTCAAAGTCCTTGATGCTAGTGAACACCGCTTGAAAGCCGAAGGCCCGGGCAGCGGTATCAGCTTCTGCCCTTCGCACCGAATCGTGCTCGAAGAAGTAGAACACGCGGTCGACGCGGTCGTTCTTCAAAATCGAGAAGCAACCAATTACCTCGTCATCTATATGTGGGGCTAGGATCGTGTAGAGGCTCATGGTAGGTCCACTCCGTAGTGGATGCCATGATGCCAGTAATGAACGTGGCTACTTCGTGGGGGTGGGGCCTTGTCGGATACTTCCTTCAAGATTGCCTTCTCTTCGACGTACTCTTCCGAATACTTGATCTGGTACTTATGGATCGCGGCCCACACGTCAGCATCGCCCCAATCGAAGAAAGGGAACACGAAGGTCATGCCAAACATGCTGTCGGGAACGACGAGGCGGAGATTCTGACGATTGACCGCTCTGCCACCCTCTACAAAGTCGGCAGAGCGGTCGTTGCGGTCCTTCTCCGAAGTCCGCGAGCCATCGAACTGCAGGTTGTACTTCGGGTTGTGGCCGAGTTTGCGGGGCCATAGTTCGATAGCGAACGGCTGCTCGTAAAGGAACTCCAGCGTTCGAGGATGAATCGCGTTGTCACCGCCAGGCTTCGCCGTGTGAACGACAGGTAGGTTGGGGAAGATTTTGGAAACCAGCCAGTAGTTAACGACCGAGTCTTTACCACCGGAGTGACCGGTGCAGGCCTCATGGGCGTTCACCAGAACTTCTAGACCTTTCAGGCGCGACAGTGCGACCGAAACCTTGTCGTCGATAGTCTGAAGGGCGGCGATGACTTGCTTAGAAGTGATCATGATCAGGGCAGCGAAACGAGGTTGATGATGGAACCGCACTCGCCATCTTCGGAGACTTCGACTTCGATGTGGCGGTGAGTGTAGCGGTTACCGATAGCGGTTGCCAGTTCCTGCGCAAGGGTCTCGCACGACTTGTTGGAGGCCTCAAGCTGACCTTCAGTGTACAAGCTCTCAATCCAGTTCAGGAACTGGTGGAACTCAATCTCCCGCTCGTTGTGTTCGACGGTTATTGAAACCTTGAACTTGAAGAGGTGGCGGTGCCGGTCCTGCAGGTACGACACGTCTTCAGGTGCATTGGGGTAGCGGTGGTAACCCACGCGGCTGAAGGTAACCCAGATGCGCCGCTGGGCCACTTGATGATTGGTCTTCATTGCGGAATCAGAAGTTGAGTGAGCGTTAGCCATTTGTTTTCAGTCTCTGTATTTACAGGTTGGGGAGGGTTGAGCATGACGGGCTTGATGCGGTGCACGAAGGTTCTGAGGGCAGCTGGCTGCCCGTCTGAGAGGTGAAGATTGGTATCCAACATCTTGGCCCCTCGATCCATCTGGATAACAAAAACTTGCGGATGTAGGATTTCCCGTATGGTGTACGAGTCCTGCTGGCGGCCAAAAGATACAACAGCATAGAGAGGGAATTGGCATCCCCACGCGAAGCTCCTCAACGAGGCTAGTCGATCTCGAACAGACTCCGACAGGAGGCCATCGATCCACAACAAGTAGTTGCCTAGTCGCTGTACTTGTCGATCAGAGCCTTCAGGTCCTTGACCTTCTTCAGAGGCATTGAGCAGGGGTCCCATAGCTCCACTCCTTGTTGTTTAGCAGCCTTAGAGGGCTCGTCATCGTCCTTGAATTCCCAATACGGACTATCTTCGGCTGTCAGCGAGAAGACCTTCACCTTTACCAGCTTCGAAAGCAGCGGTCTCACCAACTCTATAGCCCTCAGGCCTGCGTCGTCACCATCGAAGGCCAAGATGACGGTTTCGGCGCCAGTCATCTCAACTAGCTTGGACTTGGTCTCGGACCACGACTGCGTCCCTAAGATAGCTATCGCCGGTATACCGTAAGATAGGAGACGCAACGCGTCACGCGGCCCCTCAACCAAGACCACTACCTTAGGTCGATTGCGAACCGCGTGGTCATAGGGGAACAGTCCGTAGCGCTCGCTCCACTTGCCAGAGGAGTTGATGTACGAAGGCCGCCCATCTTCCTTCTTCATGCGGGCCGTGATGTGGCCCCGAAGGTTGCCCTTGATGAAAACCGGTAGGTAAATGAATACCTTGCCGTAGGAGGATAGGGCCTTCTTACCACCTAGGTCATGTAGAAGGGCGGTACTTATGCCCCGCCAGCTCTTGCCTTCGGGGAGCCGTGAGTAGGTGTAGGTAACCTTAGGGCTTCCTTCCTTCTCCTCTCGGAGAATGGGGCGTGCGAACTGCTGAGTCGGTGGAACGTATGTGAAGGGTTGGAGCCCTAGCTTGGGGGCCAGCTCGTCCCACTTGGCGGTCTGACCACACCCATAACATTTTCCAAACCCAGGACTTTTGGAAGCCGAGGAGTGGAAGATGCGGAAGGAGGGCGTGCGTTCTGAGTGATAAGGGCAGGTAACAAACGTTGAGTCACCTACGCGTTTCTTCTGACCTGTGTAGCGATCAAGCTGATTGAGGATAAAATCAAGGCGACGAAGTTCCACGGAACAATCTCCGCTCCAAGGCATTGAAGCCCAAAAGGGTTGATGCGTGGGTTTGCCCCCACTTGTGCCATTTATAGACTAGGGTTTCGATGCTGAAGAACAGGGCGTCGTTCTCAAGCTTCGGGAACCTGTAGATCAGAAACCTTAGGGGGTCGGTATCAAGAAGGGCTTGAAGATCGGATTCCTCTGTGGCCCACACGACATAGCAGGTCTCAGTATGTTGGTCTTGGACTCCCAAGACAAAGACTTCAGAGGCGGCGACGAGAGCGAGACTCACATAGTTGGAGGTGTTGAGGTTCACGACCAGACCACGAAAGCCAGCATCACAGCCTTCGAGAAAAGCCCGTAGTTTCTCCTGATAGTTGGCACCCTCGGAGGCATCAACTGTGGCCATGAAGTCGGTGAAGTTCCCAAGGTCTGCACCATTCTCAGTCAGAAGCAGGACCTGCTTGTTACGGGTCGGGATGGAAAGTTTCCGACTAGCCCAGCCCTCGACATCGATGCCGCAGATGCCGCGACCCCAGTCAGCGAAGTGAGTGAAGGTAGGCAACGGCATCCGAGCTTTACCACTAAGAGAAAAGAAGCCTCTCATTAGTGACTCCCTCTGATAGGGAACAACGTAGGTGTTCCAGTGGCTAGCGTACCGCCGTACGCCATGGTCAGCTCCAGAGGATGGTCAGGATCCACTGTGTTGAGGAACAAGTGGGCGATCTCCTCCTTGAGTCCTTTGGCACGAATCGGAACACACTTGATGAAGGTGCTATAGACCTCGGCTGGGAACTGGTGCATCTCGAAGCCCACCATAAGGTCGAGTTGAGCGATAAGAAACTGAAAACCTCCCGGAAGGTCGATTGCCATACCGCAGTAGACCTTGCTCAGACTAAGGTTCTCAACGATCCAGTAGTTGGTTTCCCATTCCCTATACGACCACATCGCCGATTTCCTTATATAGATCCACCCCAAGCAAAGGGAACCTATCGTTCAGAAGTTTCCGAACCTTCTTGTTCTTCCACGGCTCCATGATGGTGGCCATGATTTCCTCTTTGTTGCCGGTTAGGAGTTTGAGCTCCAGACCTTCAGTGACTGCCTTATCTAGATGGGCTACAAGCTCAGGCAAAGCCCATCCCCACTTGTGGCTAAGGGTGTCCTTGACGCCGACCTCAAGCTCAATCTCAGGCTCGATAGTGAACTTGAGACCGAATTCCTTCTCGTAGGTTTCTGCTATGCCGTAAGTGGCGTCATACTGAAGGATGTGGATGAAAGGCAGAACCATAGCGTAGGGAACGCTTAGGTAGATAGCGTCGTGAACGATACGATTGAACTTGATTGGGAACTCACCTTCGAGGCCCAGCAACTCCTTAAGCTCCTCAAGCGTGTCGTAATAGGAGAGCATCATCATCCGCGAGGCCTTGACTGAAACCTCCGAAGCGAAGCCTTGAATAGGTGCGTTCATACCTCGACGAACTTGACGGGCGACAATCTTCTTGTCTTCCGTCATGGCTGCGTATAGGTGCCGAATCTTGCCCAAAGGCGAGAAGACGTAGAACTTCTCCTTAGCCATCGTAGACATGCGCTCCAACCATTTCGCGCCATTCTGAAACTCAGTCATGAGCTTGTCGATGATTAACTGAGCCTTTTCAGAACGATCCTCCTCAAGAAGAGCCTCATATTCGGCTTCCAGTTTCTCAAGTGTTGCCGTATCTTTAGCTTTATGGGCCTCACCCATCTTGGCCTTCAAAACATCCAGCTCGGCCTTCTTGGTATCGTTACCAAGAGTTTCCGCCCCTTTGCCGTAGATGACCCCGAAGACCACAGCTTTCACAGCATCACGAAGGGGGTCAGACTTTTCGACCCACTTACCAAAAAAGCGCTTCACGTTCTGAATGTGAACGTCGCCTTCCTTTTTAATACGGTCTGTCAAAGCCGAAGCTATGAGAACAAGTTTTGCAGCTTTGATAAGGGAGCTCATGACCTTTTCCGTTCTGTAGTCGAGTTGACAAGTTTTAGAAGCCCCTTCTTGGAAAAGTCTTCCCACCAGAAATTGGGTAAGGTAAAGAATTTGTCCTCTTTACCAATTTGGCAGTGTATGACCCAACGAACCTCAGGACCGTATACCTTGGCTTTACGAAAGTTACGCGATAGATGGTCTACCTTTTTCGATGCCCCTGTCAGTGTCCAAGTGTTCTTGCATTCGACGTACAGGTCACGATCAGGTAAATAGAAGTCGGGAAAGCCACCTACCTTGAAGAAGGTATCTTTCGGATATCCTAGACTGAACGGTGTGCAGACCCTTTTAAATTTGACGATAAGCCTAACTAGCATTGCTACTTCAGAAGAGCCTTGAACTGTATACCGTTTACCTTCGACAACTACAACTCGATTAAGTTTAACGTTTTTCTTGCGGAAGACCTCTAAGGATTGAGATGGGTTATTTACGCCATACCTTTTTAGGAAAGTCCTAACTATCTTACGTCTTACGGACGGTATACTGAGTACCCTTTCGACTCCATAGCGCTCCATATTAGTTCGTTTTTGGTTCTCATGGGCCTCCGGTATGTACATAGCATTGGTGACACCGTGCTTATCTAGCACCCCCTGTACATGAAGGTGTTTACCTTTAGTGGTCTTCATCGGATGATCGGCACCCCAGGCTTCTAGATTGTTCCTTTTTGTGGTCTCTTGGATCTCCAATACCTGCTGCGGTGCTCTGATGCCTTTACCGTGAATGACCTCAAACCGGTCCCCACGAACTTCGTAACCTCTACGGCGCCTCTCTGCAAGAAGCGAAGAATCTCGGGAACAGCACGAATAGCACAGACCATGCTGCACTGGTAGGGTGTAGACCTCACCGCAGCTGTCGCACAGGTGATCGTGTATTAAGGCCTCTAGACGTTTTCTTGGGGATTGAGACCGAGTGATTTGGGTAGCAACTATAAACCAAGCAAAAGCTTTTGGATGATTAGCCTCAAGCTCCTTGAAGAAACCTGCGATACTTTTGCGGGTGGTTGACCGATCGTTTACCCTGTCCAGTTGGGCCAAAAGTTTCTTGGACTGGTGCCGAACTAGATGAACAAATTCCGACTTCTTCATTGCTTACCTTTAACGTAGGCCTCAAGCTTTGCCTTATCTTCTGGGGATAGAGGGAGCTTAGTAGAAGAGATTAGCCCCGCCACGTGTAGGTCATTAAGAGCCTTGTCTAGACCAATGATCTTTATCCACTCCTGTCTCAGCTTCTGGCCCACACGGAAAACGGAAGCCAACGCCTTGTCGAAGGCTACAATGGACCACCCACGAATTTCATGACTACTGTAGTCAAAACGTATGAGTAGATGACCGTCTTCAGTGACGAACATCTCCTTGATGATCTTCGCCAGCTTACCACGGTTTGGAATGTTCTGAAGATTGGGATCGAATGAGCCAAGACGACCTGAGTCGACACCGAAGAAACCGTAGTCAGCACGCAGGTGTGAGTCAGTTGCACCGTCGAGGTCTCGAAGCTTTTTGTACCAACCCTTGACGTATGTGGACAGCAACTTGGACGACTTCTGGTACTCACCAAACTTGGCGACCAAGAAGTTGCGGTCCTTGTAGTGGTCGATGAAGGACGCGTCGATGGCCGGTGCGCCAGTGGCTGTCTTCTTCCTCGGAGTCAAGCCCATGATGTCAACAAAGAGCTTGATCTTGTGTGCCGCTTTGTTGAAGCTAAAGGTCCAAGACTCAGAGACCTTGCCTCCAATGGAGCCAAAGATCGACTTGGCTTTGAAACCCGTATCACCTAAGAGTTCCTTGTTGGCCTTCCGAACCTCAGGGAACTGCTTAAATTCCTCACCCAGCTCGGCCAACGTTTTGACCAGGGGTGAATCACTGTTCATCAGCGACTTCAAGTACCGGCGATCTACCTTAGAGCCCGCGTCTTTCAGATGCGATAGCTGGTGCACCGTATCCGACATTTGGTACAGCATGTGTCGGATGAAATACTTGGTATAAGGCTTACCGTTCAGGTCCTGCTTGGCAGCACGTCGAATCTGTTGGTATCGGATATGATGGAGAGCACAGGCATCCATCGAACCGTATTCTAGGAAGCCCTTATCGGAGGGCGACACTGAGCCGGTGGTCGATCGATCTTCCTTGCCAAATGTTCGGTCCTCAGAGAGATAGAAGTCACAACCGTAGGAAGCTAAGACACCCATCAAGCCATTGATGCCCTTGCCGAGCAGAGGTGCTAGACCGTTGACGTTCTCATCCAGGTCGTGCTCGCCGGCCATGATTTCCCATACACGATGGCGAATGATTGGCACACCCAAAGCTCTACGGATAATGCGGAGATCGAAGATGCCATTGAAGGTTAGGAGAAGCTTTGTCTCTCTGGACGCAAACTTCTTGGCCAACTCGCGCTTGATGTACCGCCGCTCCTTCTCACTAAAGGGGTTGTCCTCGTGAGGGTGATCGATGGGTAGGACGTAGCCGGAAGTAGGCAAAGGTCCGTCGTTCTTAGCGAACGCGAACTGAATGGTATAGATTGCGTTGTGGAGGACTGAGAGGTTTCTGGTCTCGGTGTCGACCGCAATAGAGTCTGCCTCGTCCCAGTAGCGCAAGAGCTTCTTGAACTTCGCAATCGTGTTCACGTACCGAGGGCGGAGTTCGATTTGACCAATGTCGTGGGGATTGCGACCTAGCAGGAGGTTGGCTAGATTTCGGCACCATAGGCCAAGAAGGTTGGCGTTCGCACCGTCCTTTTCAAGAAGCCGGGCGAAGTCCAACGTAGACGTGACTTTGCGTCCGTCAAGAGAGTGAACCCAACCATTCTTAAACGCCGCGTGTTTGATCTGCGGATATAGCAGTTCCAAGTCACCGGAGAACAAGATATGAGTTGGATTTAGTTTGGCGATCAACTTCTGCGCACGGGCCTTGAACTCTGATTCCGCATCGGATCGAGCCGAACCTGATAGGTCAAGGTGCTTCCGGGCCTGATAGTTGATGACCGCGAAGGCAGGACTGCCGATGTCTCCGTAGAGCCGTGCCCACTTCTTCGCGTATGCCAGAGCCTTGGACAAATAAGGCTTGGAGCACAGCTCCCGCTCCTTCAGATCCTCTGAAGGAACCGTCTGCAGGATGATAAGCACTCGCTTGGAGGCGTCCTTATACCCGCTGTCGGCCTTTAGTCGAAGGTCGTAGCCCCCGTTGGAGGGAGGTGAGGGGAACGTTGTGTCTAGCATTGGAACCTCTAAGGGTCGTCAAACTCAATATTTACTGTTCGGGCTTGTGCGGCGGGAGACCTCGGCCGTCAGTCAAGAGCCATTACCGAGGACATAAGCCCTGTCTTACGAGAGCGCACCCCATGTCAGAGATCCTTGAGTGCGGTTTTGAGATTGTTAAAGAAGTGGACTCTGTCGGCGTCGCTGGGAGCTTTAAGGCCCACCCGTTGGGCGAAGGTTTGAACGTCGAGATCCTCTTCTGTGTACTGACATTGGTGAGTCTCACGATGCTGCCAGTAGCAGTGTCCCTTCTGAAGAGGACAGGTAGAGACCACGATGTCAGTCTTGACGGCCACACAGTAAGTCATTTCCCATTCTCCTCGATATCTGGACTCCAAGGATCGGCACAAATATGACCTTCAACCTCCTTACCGTCCTTTAGGGCTTTGAACTTGAACTTCCAGCCAGACTTGACCATCCAGCAGCACATAATGCAAGACTCGACCTCAATTGGCTTGTAGCCGTTGGCCTCCAAAAGTTTTCGAGCGTCCTTATCAGTCGGCAGCATGGCTAGCCCAATAGCAATGCCGATCAGGGCCACGACCAGAATGACGGTCTTCTCCCTCATGGCCGACGTGCCGGGAGCCAATCCGGTGCTGAGTTGCCAATGTCGATCACCACCTTGTTGGAACCCTCAGCAATCCTGGGCGCAATGTACTTACCAGCCGGACCTCCGGAGAAGAGCACAAGCTGGTGACCGACATCCCGAGCCTTGGCGATAACGTCCTCAGTTTGTTCCCAGGAAGAGAGACGGATAAAGTTCATCTTGAAACGGGTGACCCTCTTCTGGAACTCATCGGCTAACTCAGCGGAGGAGTGAATCAGAGTCACACCCTCGGTCGCCTCATAGAGTTCTTCCTTCTGGGCGGCAGTCCACTGATTGACGAAGAAGTTGTCGACCAGCTTGGCGGTTATACTGCTTGAGCGCCAGCCCATATAAGGTAGGTCGATCTCGAACGTCGAGTTTGTCAGGCCACTGACTGATGGCGCAAAGAACGTAGAGTCCGTCATCGCGGTTCGCATACGGGTCAGCAGCTCCACCTTCGGAATGTTCCACAGGCCCATGCGCTTGAGCCATGTCTCTGGATCCTTGACGAAGGGTAAGGTAGTCAATTCCTCAGGCAGGGAATCGAAGTGCTTGACCAATAGAGCCTCACCGTCACCCATGCGAGTCACCGACAGCGGTGTCAAGGTACGCAGGTGATGGGCAACGATCTGGTAGAAAGCAGAAGGGGCAATGGTGTAGACGCATCGAAGATATTGAGCATCAGTTAGCATGGTTAGGTCCTGAGGTTAAGTTGAGTTATGCAGAGCCGCGGGTGTTCACGTAGTAAGGTACTTACCGGCACCTTCGGCTAAGAAGAATTCAGCCAAGCGAGTCTTGCCACCCTTCACTGCCTCCAAGATTCGCTGCTGATGAGGCGGAAGACGGAAGCGAAACGGGCGTCGGCTGGAGGTACGCATGCGCGCCTTGTATCAAGCATTTACGTTTTCTGACCTTCATTTCCCCTCCTCTGATCACGAACGTATTTAATAAAACCTAGGTTCTTACCACATCCGCAGCATATGGCATCACAAGCTTGAGTCTCGTTGAATCGGTGTCTGGTGTGATCACAACGCCGTTGCCTCAATGTGACTCGTACCTGATGATAGAGCATGAATAGACCGAAACCGATGGCGATACCAAGAGCACAAAGATCACCCAGTGCCATGTGAAAGACAATCATTACCTTCTCCTATTTAGGCGTCTAGCTTTTCTGGCCGCCTTCTGTTTCTTACGCGCCTTCTTGACAGGGGTATGGTAGCGATTGTTGCCGTAACGGCGAGGTTCGTTGAAACGACCTAGTGGCTCTTGCCCACCAGACTGACATTCGCGGTCAATTCCAGGGTTGGCAATCTCTGACGGAGTTATTGTCGAAGGTCCTTCGTCAACTGGTTCCATGATTAGGTCTTCATGTGAAAACGAGAATAAAGATCGGACAAGGTGTGCTCACTTCGTTCTCCTGTTCAGAATTTCCCTGCGAACCTTGGCAGCTTGTTTCTTAAGAGCCGCATCAGCAGGATGTTCAGACAGCCAGTGCTTGAAAAACTCGTCGGTGGAGATTTCCACAGCCGAACCCTCCTTCAAGTCCTCAACTCGGGCGAGGGCTAGCTCGGCTTCCGAGTTGACGGCCTTAACCTTTACCACGTTCAGATGCTGGTAGTCTGCAGCCGTTACCTTTGAGGTCTTGACGATCAACTTGACCAAATCGAACTCAGAGGCAGGAATGCCTTTTAGATCCGCTTTGCTCTCTATTTCTACCGAATGAAGACGGTAGACAGGCCTGACAGGCACGTCTTCAATAACCCAGCCATCATCATAGGTAATGTGGTGGAAGAACTTTTCTGGGCGCTCGCCAAAGTTTGTCTGGTAGAGCGTTCCCGAGTAGAACGAGTTCCTTACCCGTTGTCGGGTATGGATGTGGCCGATAACCGCCGTGGCCTTTGAGGTGTTCAAGTCCTCTTTATCGTTGAGTCTTCCGGAGTCTGTGCGAGAGCCTTGGACATCGATGTGAGCCACATTCAAGGCCTCAAGATCAAACTTCTTATGAGGCCAGGGAAGAAAGCGAACTTGTTGACCATCGAAGTCCACTGTCTTGGGCTTGGTATAGACCGTGACGTTCTTGGGCTTGAACAGCTCCACCAACTGAAGGCTGTGACCTACTTCAGGATCTTCGGCGAACAGATCGTGGTTACCAAGGAGCACGTGGAATTGGAATGGCTGATCGAAGATGCGAGCCAATGCCATCTGAGCATCGTAGCTCATTCTCGGGTTCTCGCAGATATCTCCGTAGAGGATGATGTCCTTGATGCCCTTCTTCTTCGCATACTTGAGAGGTTGATCGATTACCAAGTCGGCTACGAATTGATCGTGACGTCCCTTCAGGTACTCGTTGAGGCCTCCACGGCCTGAGCTGTCGGTCAAATGCAAATCGCCGATTCCTACGAACATGGTCAGTCCTTAAGGAGTCGAACCTTGATGATGGAGCTGAACTCCACCCCAATGACCTTACCACGCCAGCGGCTTTCTTTCAGTGCCCTATTGTCAATGCAGAGCCAGCTTGCTGGGGCGCGCATGACCGCCAGTTGGGATAGAAACTGAAGCTCGTTCCAGATGTTGTGCCACTGAAGGTCAGTACCATCCTCTTCCTGTGACGGAGAGACGATCATCTCCACTGTATCATCCTCACCGTAGGTAAGCTTCAGTACCGATCGGGAGAGGAGTGGAAATTGCCGAATTTCAGAGCTTAGGCCACGACCGAGAAACTGACCTTGGGAAAAAATCGACAGGTGGTGAATACGGTTATTCATGGTAGGTCCTCGTATTGCAGACTGTAGATGGTGTACGACAGTTCGGCATCTCGCTTAGGATTCGAGGATGAAGCGCTGTCGGCTTTGCTCTGGGAACGCCAACGTCCGGTAAGAATCATCGCCTTGTGACCCTTGGTCTTGATAACGATCTTTGGATCTGGACGGAAGCTGTGATAAGCACCCAGGGGAAGAGTGAGATTCAGGACCGAGGACGTGGATAAGGTTTCGGGAACAACTTCCCAACCCAGAACCTCAACCTCTTGGACGTCAATCATCACCGTAGGCTTGTGAGCTTTGAGCACTACAAGGGTCTGAGACACAGTGCCAGGATCTGATCGATGAGAAACGGAGGCCACAGTTCCGCTGAACTCGAACGCACGGCCCTCAACCTTGGTCGACAGATGGACATTCTCCCATGTC
>Ga0213872_10001128_pt1 | contig 18253 bp, 13 predicted proteins | sample VelepicomBERX_R2_FD_160071 | JGI IMG/M metagenome (GOLD analysis project Ga0213872, IMG submission 160071) | Rhizosphere microbial communities from Vellozia epidendroides in rupestrian grasslands, the National Park of Serra do Cipo, Brazil - RX_R2 | ecosystem: Host-associated > Plants > Roots >...
ATCCACCGGCGCAAACACGAAGGAAGTGATCTCCTCGCTTTCCACCGTCTTGCTGAGCACCTTGAATTGGCGCGCGCCGCGCCAGCCGCCGTCGGCTTCCGCATTGGCGTCGTAGAGCTGCTTTTCCGCGCCGATCAGGATATCGGCCAGCTGGCCGTAGGCCGCGCCCCATGCTTCGATCACCGCATCGGTCGCCACTTCAGCACCCAGCACTTCGCGGATCGCGCCCAGCAGCGACGCGCCCACCAGCGGGTAGTGCTCCGGCTGGATCTGCAGCGACACGTGCTTGTTGACGATGGTGCCCACCAGCGGGCCCAGTGCTTCCAGGCGTTCGATATTCGAGGCGTACATCAGGATGCTGGTCGCCAGCGCGCGCTGCTGCGAACCGTGATGCTGGTGCGCCTGGTTAAAGAACGGCAGCACCTGCGGATATTCCTTGAACAGCTTTTGGTAGAAGTGGCGGGTCAGTGCCTCGCCGCCCTCTTTCAGGATTGGGACGGTGGCGGTGATGATGGCGCGGTGTTCTTGGGACAGCATAATTTTGACCTCAATCAAGAATAAACATGCATCTACTGTACATCAAATTACTTAAACATGCAAATACGATGAATGTTTGTGGGTGGTGCGCGGCAAGGGACGGACGGCTAAATCCGCGGGCAGGCGCCTGTTTTTCGCCATTTCGCCACAATGTCTCAACATGTGTAGAGGCCGTTCCGCGCACGCTTGACTTCGCCGGTTACAAAAGCTACCTTACCAACAGAATAATTGCCGCACGGAAATTATTATGAAGATTTCTTGATTTCTTGAGACCGAAGCCGCCCCAAAAAGGCGGCTTTTCAGCAGCAAGTAATCGTGATGAGTATCATATTGTCAATATAAAACTCCACACAGGGAGGCATTTTGAAAAATTCGCAATATCAAAAGCGACTACGCCAGGGCTGGCCTCTCGCCCTCAGCCTAGTGCTGGCCGCTTGCGGCGGTGGCAGCGGCGACCAGCCCGTGGCACAAAGCAAGGTGATGGCCGAGCGCGTCATGCAAGGCGCCGCCCAGGTTTCGGTAGAAACAGCGCTGACACCCGTGAGCGCCAGCGCCAGTTCGTCGGAACGGGGCGACCTGTCGGCGGCTGCCGCCATCGACCACAACACCAACACCCGTTGGGGTAGCGGCTTTACCGACAACGAATACCTGACCCTGGACTTTGGCCAGCCGGTGGCCATCAACCGCGTCAACATCGTCTGGGAAAACGCCCACGCGACCCAGTATCTGCTGCAGACCTCGAACGACAACTCCACCTGGACCACCATCAAGACCGTCGACAACAGCGCCGGCGGCACGGAGGATCTGGCAGGCCTGAACGGCCAGGGCCGCTACCTGCGCATGCAGGGCGTGAAGCGTTCGACCGGCTACGGCTACTCCATCTTCGAGATCCAAGCCTTTAGCGGCACGCCGGCGGCGCCGCAAGACCCTGTCGTCACGCCGCCGCCGGTCGATCTGACCAAGCCTGGCTACAGCATCAAGCCCATTGCGGCCACCTCCTCCGCGGTTGAAAACGGCGGCCTCTCGGCGGCCAACGCCATCGACGGCAACCTCACCACCCGATGGAGCAGCGCCTTTGAAGACGGCGCTTGGCTGCAGTTCGACTTTGGCACCAAGACCCAGGTTGGCTACATGAAGCTGTCCTGGGAAAACTCGTACGGCAAGCAGTACAACCTGCTCAGTTCCGACGACGGCCAGAAGTGGACCCTGGTTCGTTCCATCACCAACGGCCAGGGCGGTACGGAAGAATTCTTCAACCTGGGCGTAAACGCCCGCTACATCCGCATGCAGGGCGTGGCGCGTGCGACCAACTACGGCTACTCGCTGTTCGAGGCCGAGTTCAAGACGCCGGGCAGTGACAATACGCTGGCCAGCGCCGCCACCTCGGCCTTCAAGTTCCCGCTCAACGGCAATGGCTGGACGCCGCTGCCAGCCGCCTCGGCGCCGATCGAAACCATCACCTTCACCCTGCCCGACGGTTCCCTGGTGACCCGCTTCGGCGCGCGCGGCCTGGCGCGTCACGGACGCGAGCGCGGCGAGGAATGGAATGAAATCGGCTACGGCCCGAATGAAACGGTGGACGCGGCCGGCAATCCGGTCGACAAGGGGCCGGGCAATTACCTGACGTTCGTGCCGCAGTACTTCAAGAACCGCACCTGGGGCGTGGAGATCATCGACAACAGCCACGTGGCTGGCGTGACCAAGCCGACCCTGGTGGTCAACCAGTACACCACGGTGGACTTCCTCAACGGCGGTATCGCCTTCGTGCGCGGGTATGACCGTCCCGGCGTGACCGGCTACGGCTGGATGACGCCGGGCGAACTGGCCGACCGCAACGTCCCGCTGTGCAAGGCCACCGGCTATCCGGCGCAAGGCAAGCTGGCCGCGCCGGGTGGCGCCAACAGCACCTGTACCCTGACGGTGAAAGAGTATCCAGGGCACGGCGCGCTGGACGCCAACGGCTTCCCCAACGGTCAGAACATCCCGGCCCGTCCCCTGGTGGCGGGCGACGTGATCGAAATATCGCCGTCGATGTTCAGCACCACCGATTCGATGGCGTCCAAGGGCGACAATGGCGGCATCCGCTACTACTCGTATGAGTGGGTCTACGTGGTCGGTTCCGGCCTCAAGCCCTGGTATGGTGTACAGCCGCGCCTGAATTCCGTGCCGCTGCCCGACGAGACCCTGTCCGGTGGTATCGGTTCGGTCTCGTACAACTACTCCGACAATGGCCTGTTCATGTTCCAGCAGCCGCAGACCAACATCGGCATGCAGAACATGCAGCGCTTCGTGGAAGGCCGCCGCCTGGTGCACACCAACTTCACCACGGGCGATCACAACGAGCCTGGCAACGACCGCTACACCGGCGCCGTCGGCCTGCAAGGTCCGCACTTCAACCAGTCGGCCTGCATCGGCTGCCACGTGAACAATGGCCGCAGCCCGGCCCCGGCCACGCTGAACCAGACCCTGGACAGCATGTCGGTGCGCGTCGCCGTGACCAACAGCGCCGGCCAGCAGGTGCCGCATCCGACTTACGGCAGCGCGGTGCAGATGAATGCGGTATCGGGCAGCGGCACGCGGCAGAACTGGGGCACCGCCGTGCGCGTCGGTGGCTTCCTGAACACTACTCGCACGCTGGCCGACGGCACCGCCGTTTCGCTGCAAAAGCCGACCCTGAGCTTCGAAGGGCCGACACCGGACATCGTCTCGCTGCGCTCTGCCCAGCCGATGATCGGCACCGGCCTGCTGGAAGCGGTGGCGGAAGCCGACATCCTCTCGCGCGTGCGCGCCACTCCGGATGCCGACGGCGTCAAGGGCACCGCCAACTATGTGTTCGATCCGGAATCGGGCGCCGTGCGCCTGGGCCGCTTTGGCTGGAAGGCTTCCAAGGCAACCCTGCGCCAGCAGGCCGCCGCCGCGCTGCTGCTGGATATGTCGGTGACCTCGCCGGTGTACCGCAACCGCAGCTGCGGCAGCGATCCGGCAGGCTGCAACACGGCCGCCGCGCAAACCGGCATCACCGAAGCGGATCTGCAGTCGATCTCCAACTACCTGTCGTTGGTGGCAGTTCCCGCCCAGCGCAGCCTGGCGAGCGGCTTCCCGAAAGGCGTGGCGCCGCTGGACGAGCATAACGTCAATCCCCCACAGATCAGCGCCGGCGCCAAGCTGTTCGCCGGCATGCGCTGCACCGCCTGCCACACCGCGGAGATGAAGACCGGCTCCGGCCACCTGTTTGCGGAACTGCGCAACCAGACCATCCATCCGTATTCGGACCTGCTGCTGCATGACATGGGCCCGGGCCTGGCCGACAAGTTCGTCGAAGGCCAGGCAAGCGGCAGCATGTGGCGCACTTCGCCGCTGTGGGGCATCGGCTATACCGACAAGGTGATGGGCAACAGCGCCAAGGTCGGCTACCTGCACGATGGCCGCGCCCGCAACCTGACCGAGGCGATCATGTGGCACGACGGCGAAGCGGCCATGTCGCGCCTGCGCTTTGAAGGCTTGACCAAGGCCGACCGCGACTCGCTGCTGGCCTTCCTCAAATCGCTGTAATCACACCATACCGCGGCGGCAGGCGCCGTCGCGGTATATCCGGACACTAGCGCCAGGTCTGGGTCTGCCCGCCCACGCGCGAGCCGACAAAGCCCTTCTTGCTCAGCTCTCCGCCCACGCCAAAACTCAGAATACAGTCATAACTCTCCAGGTCGGGGCGCACCGGCATATGGCGGTTCCACGCATCGGACGATTGCTCGGTGGGGCGCTGGTTGTCGCGGATGGCGGCCAGCATGCCGCTGCTGGGCTTGGGCCCGTCTGTGGTTGAGATGGATTTCAACCCTTTGGCAGATAGACCGCTGGCGCCGCACAGCGCAGGATCACAGGACGGGGTCTGCTGCGCCCACGCGGCGGCCGACACCACGCCAAGGGCCAGGATGGCAAGAATATGTCTCATGCGAGGATTATATATCGCATCCGATGATTCTGCTGCGAGTCATAATTTATGAATGTTGCGTTGATATTGACGCCATTGATGCATAAAGACGTGAAACCTACACTGGCTCCTGTCAACCCAACCCTCAGGAGTCGAAAAATGAACATCCACCGCATCGCCACTGGCGCCCTGCTCACCCTTGCCGCCAGCGCTGCGCTGGCGTCCGCCCCAATTGATACCAAGGTCGAAGGCTTTACCGACAAATACGCCCGGGTCAACGGCGTCAAACTGCACTACAAGATCGGCGGCCATGGCAGCCCGATCGTACTGCTGCACGGCTACGCGCAGACCGGCCATATGTGGGCGCCGGCCATGCATGAACTGGTGAAGAACCATACCGTCATCGTGCCCGATCTGCGCGGCGCGGGCGGCTCGGAAAAGCCCGCCACCGGCTACGACAAGAAGACCATGGCGGTCGACATCCACGAACTGGTGAAAAGCGTGACCAATGAGCCGGTCGCGGTGGTCGGCCACGACATTGGCCTGATGGTCGCCTACGGCTACGCCGCCCAATTCCCGGCCGATACCAGCCGCGTGGTCTTCATGGATGCCTTCGTGCCCGGCATCGGCGACTGGCGCAATGCCTTCCCTCCAGGCGCGGTATGGCACTTCCACTTCTATGGCGAAACCCCGCTGAAACTGGTGGCTGGCCGTGAGCGCATCTACTTCGAGCACTTCTGGAACGATATGGCTGCCGACAAGACCAAGTCGGTGAAGGAAGCCGACCGCAAACTGTACGCCGCTGCTTACGCCCAGCCGAATGGCATGCGCGCCGGGTTCTCCTACTTCAGCGACTTTGAGCGCGATGCCGCGGACTTCGGCCCCATGAGCCAGACCAAACTGACCATGCCGGTGCTGACCCTGGCAGGCCAATATTCGGCAGGCGACTTCCTGGGCAAGCAAATCAGCCTGGCCGCCACCGACGTCAAGAGCATCATCATCAAAGGCTCGGGCCACTGGCTGATCGACGAAGCGCCGGACCAGGTTGTGCCTGCACTGGTCGAGTTCCTGAACTAAGCTCAGTTCAGATAGATCTCGCGCCGCAGCCGCTGCATCTGCATCTGGTGCCGGTCGGCCCAGCGGCGTGCTTCATCGAGCTGGCGTTCCATCCGTTGGATGTGCTCAGCCAGCTCGCGGCGTTCCTGCTCGCGGCGGCGTTCCTGCTTGGCAGTTTCGTCGTTGACCGGACGATCCTTGTTGGCCAGATTGTCGCGAATTTCCCGCTCCAGCCGGTTCAGACGGCGATAGGCATCGTGCAGCCGGTCGCTCAGATCATTCACATCGGCGACCGCCTGGTTGTACCTGGCGGAAGCTTCCTCGAAATCCTGGCCGCTCAGATAAGCGTGCTTCAGCTGGTTGCGCAGCTCGGGGCGGCACCCCTCCACCACCATGCCCGCGTTGCGTCGGCCCTGCTCAAACGCCAGCTCCGGCACGCAGTATTTGGCGTTCTGCTCCTCCCACGCGGCCGTGTACAGCTCGCGCGTGCGGGGAATCACGAACACGCCGTCACGCGCGGCGCTGGCCATACGCTCCTCCAGCTGGAACGGCCGGCCATAGCCATCGTCCGCACCGGCCTCGCGCCAGTAGTCGGCCAGCCGGCCTTCCCAGGCCTGGCGATAATCCGATTCGTAGATCTTCAGGCCTTTCTGCTGCGCTTCCTTGCGGCGCATGCCGAAGTCCTTGCCCGAGACCGCATCCGCGGCACCCAGGTTGCGCCAGTAGTTGATGATTTCCGCGTTCCAGGCGGCGTGGTAGGCCTCGTCCTGCACCAGCACCCCGGCCGCGCGGGCGTTGGCTGCGCGCTGTCTGAACTCGCTGTCCGGAATGCCATTGTGCGCGTCGTTCATGCCGGCGTCCTGCCAGAACGCGCGATTCCCGGCATGCCAGCCATCCGAATAGGCCATTTCGTCAAAGCGCAGCTGGCTCGCTTCCGCGTTGCGGCGGTTGGCGTCCTTCTGTTGCAGTGATTTGCCGGCGGTGCCCTCCTGCAGGCCAAGGCGGCGCCAGTATTCGCTGTTCCCCTTGGCCCAGCCGCTGTCATAAGCTTCAGGATTGAGCGGCACTTTGTCCGCCTTGGGATCGGCAACGCGCGCCGAGAATTGCGAAGGCAGGCCCTTGCCGCCATCTTGTTCGCCTAACGCTGCCCACAGATTCCAGTTCCCTTGCGCCCAGCCGGCCTTGTAGTCCGCTGCGGCGGCATCGCCGGCCTTGGCCTTGTCGTCATTGTGCGCATCGCAGAACTCCTTGCGCTCGGCAAAGTCTGCGGCTTTACCCGCCAGGCCATCGTCATAGCCGATGGTCTTCCAGTCGCCGGCCTTGCACGCGGCGATACGTTGCATGGTGGTCTCGCAACCGGCCAGCAGCAAGGGCAAGACAAACAGGAATACGCGGGCGAAGGTTTTCATGACCGGGGCAAGAGCCTGGTTGAGCAAAGTTGTCCCGATTATAACCTTCGCCCCGCTCGGCGAATCAAGCCAGATGTAACTTAGCGTGAGCGATAAAGTCTGCCGGCGGCAGCGGCTTGGCGAAGTGGTAGCCCTGCGCCAGTTGGCATCCCCACCGGCGGATCAGCTCCAGCGAGTGCTCGGTCTCGACACCTTCCGCCACCACTTCATATTCCAGCTCGCGTGCCAAGGCGATCAGCGAACGCACGATGCGCTGGTCCCGCTCACTGGTATGCAGATTGCGGATCAGCGACTGGTCGACCTTGATGACCGTAGCCGGCACCTGCTGCAGGTAGGCGAAGTTGCTGTAGCCAGTGCCAAAGTCGTCCAGCGCCAGGCTCATGCCCATGGCGCGGATCTCATTGAGCGTCTTCAGAATCGCCGGACTCTCCATCCAGATCCCTTCGGTGCACTCGACTTCCACGTAGCGCGGCGGCAGGCCGAACTCGCGGCATGCTTCCGCGAGCCGCTGGCAGATATCGGCCTCCTCGAAATTGTGCGCCGACAGATTGATGGCGATCTTGATCGGATGGCCCTGCGCATACCATTCAGCGGTCTGCCGGATCGCGCTGCGGATCACCCAATCCGTCAATGGCCCGATCAGCGCAGTCTTCTCGATCAGCGGAATGAATTCGGCCGGCGAGACAAAGCCCAGCTCCGGATGCTGCCAGCGCAGCAGCGCCTCGGCAGAAACGCTGGCGCCGTTGCGCAGGTCATGCTTGGGCTGGTAGACCAGATGGAAGTGGTTCTCCCGCAGGCCGGCTTCCACGTCGTTCAGCAGCCGGAAGGCGCGCTGCAAGCGGGCATCCGCCTGCGGCTCGTACCGCAGCCAGCGCTGGCGGGCGATCAAAGCCTGATTGACGGCAGCCGAAGCCTTGCGCGGCGCGTCGCTAAAGGAGCTTGGGCACAGTTCAAACGGCACAATACCGCCAAAGCTCTGCAGATTGAGCGGCACATTCAGGTCCATCAGCGGCTCTTGCAAAGCCTGTTCAAGTCCGTGGACAAAGACGATGAATGCTTCATTGTCGCCGCCGCTGGACAGCACGGCAAAGCGCGCATCCGTGATGTGATAGAGGGTGGCGCGGCCATCAAACAGGCGCTCCAGCTTGCGCGCCACGCCGCGAATCAGATCGTCATACACGGTAATCCCAAGCACGCTGGCGATTTCAAAGGCCTTGGCGGCATCCGGCATATCGATATACAGCAGCACCCTTTGCTCGCCTTCCGCTGTGGCGTATTGCTCTTTCAGGTCTTCTTCCAGCTGGAACTTGTTGGCCATGCCAGTGACGGCATCGACCAGTCCGACCACGCGGCGCAATTCGATATGCGACATTACCAGCGCAGCCAGTGCGCGCAGGCGTTCGCGCTGCTCCTGGCTCAGCGCACGCGGTGCCTGGTCGATCACGCACAGGGCGCCGATGGCATAGCCGTCGCGCGTCAGCAGCGGCGCGCCGGCATAGAAGCGCACCTTGTCCGGACCTGTCACAGCGGGATTGTTGCGGAAGCGCTCATCGGCCAGCGTATCCTCGACCACCAGCACGTCGGCCAGCTGAATGGTATGGTTGCAGAACGACTGCTCGCGCGAATCGCCGGGCCGGCAGAAGCCCGTGCTGGCCTTGATCAGCTGGCGGTCGCGGTCGATCAGCGAGATGTACGCCCCAGGCGTGGCGAAGATCTCCATCGCCAGCCGGGTCACGCCCTCAAAGTATTCGCTGGTCTGATCGTCCAGGATACCCAGGCGCTCGAGGGCCGCGACGCGCTCCTGCTCCGTGTTGCGCAGCATTGGAATTTCGGAGATATTCCCGGACATTTTATGCCGCCTCCGCCGCAGGCGCCGCCAGCAGGCCGCGTGCCGCGGCCGCCGGACGTGCGGCTGGGCGGAAGCCCTCGCGTTCGGTCTGGAACACGCTCACCGCGTGGTTCAGCTGACCGGCCTGGGCGCGCAGATTCTCTGCCGCGCCCAGCGCCTGCTCCACCATCTTGGCGTTCTGCTGCGTCACCTGGTCCATCTGCGAAATCGCGCTGTTGACCTCCTCGATGCCGAGGCGTTGCTCGTCGCTGGCCGTGGTGATGGCGCCCACGCGCTCGCTCACCTGGCGCACGCTCTGCACGATCTCGTGCATGGTCGAACCGGCGTGCTCCACCAGCTTGGTGCCGGCGTGGATCTGCGACACCGAAGCATCGATCAGCGCCTTCACCTCGCGCGCCGCATTCGAGCTGCGCTGGGCCAGGTTGCGCACCTCCGTCGCCACCACGGCAAAGCCACGGCCCTGTTCACCGGCACGGGCGGCTTCCACGGCGGCATTCAGGGCCAGAATATTGGTCTGGAACGCGATACCGTCGATCACGCTGATGATCTCCACGATCTTGCGGGAGGAGTCGTCGATCGAATTCATGGTCCGCACCACTTCCTCGACGATCTCGCCGCCCTTGCTGGCGATATCCGAGGCATTCTGCGCCAGCGAATTGGCGTCGCGGGCGCTGTCGGCGTTTTGCTTCACGGTGGCGGTCAGCTGCTCCATGGCGGCTGCCGTTTCTTCCAGCGAGCTGGCCTGGTCTTCGGTGCGGGTCTGCAGATTCACGGTGCGTTCGGCGATCTGCCCGCTGATCTCGGTCACGGCGACGGCGGTGTCGTGCACCTCCGCCACAGTGGAGCGCAGGTTGCGGCTCATCTTGGCCAGCACCGCCATGATGGAATGGCTGTCGCCGCTGCGCAGGTCGACGTCGTGATACAGCTCGCCGCGGTCCACCGCATCCGCCAGCGCGGTCACTTCCAGCGGCTCGGCACCCAGCGCGCGCAGCAGGTAGTGCGTGACGCGCCATGCCACCACGGCGCCCACCGCCACCGCGACGGCCAGCAGCAGCAAGGTCAGGTTCTGGAAGTTGTGGGCCGCCTGACGGGCGCCATCGGATTCGGTATTGGTGGTTTTCTCTTCGCCGTCGATGAAGGCGTTGATGGCCGCCAGCCAGTCCACAAACGCCGGCTTGGCCTGGCTCAGCATCAACTGGCGAGCGCCGTCGATGTCACCGCTGCGGCGCGCCGCGATGATCTTGTCCACCAGCGGCATGGTACGCGCTTCGATCTGCTTGATGCGGGCGAGCTGCTCGCGCTCTTCCGCAGTGACGAAGGCGGAGCTGCCGGAGAACAGCGCGTCCAGCGGCTGCGCGGAGTTCTGGTAATCGCGGTTCAGCTTATCGATCTGCGCGGCGAGCTTGCTGATCTGGTCATCGCCCTCCAGCGTCACGTCGCGCAGCGCGATGGCGCGGTCGTGCACACTGCCACGGAAGTTGATCGCGTAGCGCTGCTTGACGTTATTGACGTCGCTGATTTTTTGCAGGCTGGCGTCAATCGCATTCACTTTGAGGATGCTGAGGACGGATAGCACCAGCATCATCGCCAGGATGAGGCCAAAGCCGATAGCGAGGCGCATGGCCACGCTGATTTCTTTCTTATTCATTTCCATGATATTCCCTTGGACCGCTTTGGATGGTAGTCGCAATCTTATTCTTAGAGGCAACTTCAGTGAAGTTAATTGATTAAATTGAGTCAATTAACATTTTCTATTGGAAAGGCCTTCCTCAAGGTAATGAAATTTACTGCCAAATTGAAAGAGGAACGTCCCTCATAAGGGGGATTGCACCCTATAATCCAACGTCCCCAAAACCTTGAGAGTCACGGATGATGAAATTACCTGTGGTGGCCCGTGCGGCGCTGGCGCTGCTGGCTGGCGTTTCCGGCGCGGCGATGGCCGACACCTTCAACACCATCGAATCGAAACCGCTGAATGAGCTGTGGCTGAACGGCGGCTTCTACTCCTACCACTTCCAGCGCGATAAAGGCCTGAACGACCGCGACGGCGGCTTCGGCGGCGAGTACCGCTTCTCCACCGTGGCCTCGGTGACGGCGGGCCGCTTCTACAACAGCGACCGCTACTACTCCAACTACATCGGGGTCTACTACCAGCCCTGGTCGGTCGGCCCGGTGCGGATGGGCGTCGCCGCTGGCGCCTTTGACGGCTATCCGAAAATGCGCGACCGTGGCTGGTTCCCCGCCGTGATTCCGACCCTCAGCGTGGAATACGAGCGCGTGGGCCTGAACCTGGGGATTGTGCCGACCTATAAGGACCGCCTGTACGGCGCCTTCTCGTTCCAGCTGAAGGTGAAAGTCAATTGATAAAAGGCGGGCCGAAAGCCCGCCTTTTCCTTATTTGCCTTTGACCGCGATGGTGTCGAGGATATGCTTCGGCACCTCGGCGTAGTGCTTGAACTCCATGGTGTAGGTCGCCCGGCCCTGCGTCAGCGAGCGCAAGGTGGTGGAGTAGCCGAACATCTCCGCCAGCGGCACCAGCGCGCGGATGATCTTCCCGCCGCCGCCAGGGATTTCGTCCATGCCCTGCACCATGCCGCGCCGCGCCGTCAGGTCGCCCATGGCGTTACCCATGAACTCTTCCGGCGTCTCCACCTCGACAAACATCATCGGCTCCAGCAGCACCGGGCTGGCGCGCCGCATGCCCTCCTTGAACGCCATCGAACCCGCCATGCGGAAGGCGTTCTCGTTCGAGTCGACGTCGTGGTAGGAGCCAAAGGTCAGCGTCGCCTTCACGTCCACCACCGGATAACCCGCCAGCACACCGCTTTGCAGCGTCTCCTGGATGCCCTTGTCGACCGCCGGAATGAACTCGCGCGGCACCACGCCGCCCTTGATGGCGTCGACAAACTCATAGCCCTTGCCAGGTTCGAGCGGCTCCAGCGCCAGCACCACGTGGCCATACTGGCCCCGTCCGCCGGACTGCTTGACGAACTTGCCCTCGACGTCCGTCACGGCGCGCTGGATGGTCTCGCGATAGGCCACCTGTGGCTTGCCCACCGTCGCTTCCACGCCGAACTCGCGCCGCATGCGGTCCACCAGAATCTCGAGGTGCAGCTCGCCCATGCCGGACATGATGGTCTGGCCCGATTCCTCGTCGGTGCGCACCTGGAATGACGGGTCTTCCTGCGCCAGCCGGTTCAGGGCGATGCCCATCTTCTCCTGGTCGGCCTTGGTCTTCGGCTCCACCGCCTGCGAAATCACCGGCTCGGGGAAGATCATCTTCTCCAGCACGATCACATGGTCCGGCGCCGACAAGGTATCCCCGGTCGTCACGCCCTTCAGGCCCACTGCCGCCGCGATATCGCCCGCGTAGACTTCCTTGATCTCCTTGCGCTCATTGGCGTGCATCTGCAGGATGCGGCCCAGCCGCTCCTTCTGGCCCTTGGTCGGGTTATAGACCGTGTCGCCCGAATTCACCACGCCGGAATACACGCGGAAGAAGGTCAGCTGCCCCACGAACGGGTCGGTCATGATCTTGAAGGCGAGCGCCGAGAACGGATCTGTATCGCTCGGATGGCGCTCGATCTCGCGGTCTTCCTCGTCATGGCCGGCGATCGCGGGTACGTCCACCGGCGACGGCAGATACTCGATCACCGCATCCAGCATGGCCTGCACGCCCCGGTTCTTGAAGGCGCTACCGGCCAGCATCGGCACGATCTCGTTGCGGATGGTGCGCAGACGCAGACCGGTCTTGATCTCGTCCTCGGTCAGTTCGCCGCCGTCCAGGTATTTTTCCAGCAGCTCGGGCGTGCCTTCGGCGGCCGCTTCCACCATCTTGTCGCGCCACTCCTGCGCCAGCGCCTGCAGATGCGCGGGGATTTCCTCATAGGTGAACTTGACGCCCAGCGTCTCGTCGTCCCAGTTAATCGCGCGCATCTTGACCAGGTCCACCACGCCGTGGAAGTTGTCCTCGGCGCCGGTCGGAATCTGGATCGGCACGGCGTTACCCTTCAGGCGGTTGGCGATCTGCTCGCGCACGCGGAAGAAGTCGGCGCCAACGCGGTCCATCTTGTTGACGAAGGCGATGCGCGGCACCTTGTACTTGTTCGCCTGGCGCCACACGGTTTCCGACTGCGGCTGCACGCCGCCCACGGCGTCGTACACCATCACGGCGCCGTCCAGCACGCGCATGGAGCGCTCCACCTCGATGGTGAAATCGACGTGGCCGGGCGTATCGATGATGTTGATGCGGTGCTCGGGGAAGTTGTTGGCCATGCCCTTCCAGAACGCCGTGGTGGCGGCGGAAGTGATGGTGATGCCGCGTTCCTGTTCCTGCTCCATCCAGTCCATGGTGGCCGCGCCGTTGTGCACCTCGCCGATCTTGTGATTGACGCCGGTGTAGAACAGGATGCGTTCGGTCGTGGTGGTTTTGCCGGCATCGATGTGGGCGCTGATGCCGATATTGCGGTAACGCTCGATGGGTGTCTTGCGGGTCATCACAATCTCCTTGGAACGACAGCGTGTCGTGGAATTCTAGCAGCAAAGGAATTCCCAAGTATGGTGTGACCCAGCAATTTCAAGCCCCCCGAAAGGCGGATCAACCGCGCAGGATGCGGGCGGGCAGCATGACGATGGCGCGCAGCAGCTCGAACACGGCCTCCACGCCGATGCCGATCAGGCGGAATGGCAGCAGCACCAGCCAGACCAGCGGGTACAGCAGCAGGGCCATCAGCGCCAGCGGCCAGCACAGGAACAACAACACGACCCAGATGAGAAAACTCAGCATGAAAAGCTCCGATTCCAGCGTAACGTTGTCAACGATCCCACTGTAAATCGGAGCCTGTCCAGCGGCAACCGCCATGCGACCAGCTGCAGTTTTGCGCGATCAAACGCGCAAATCGGCTGATGGATGGTCGGATCAGGCAAATACCGGCACGTATTGCTGCGGCTGCGCCGACGCCTGATAGACCACGTCCACCTTGAGGGATGCCTGCAGCGAGGGAATCGAGCCGCCGGCGCGGTAGCGGAAGCTGACTTGCAAGACGTCGCCCTCTTCCGCATGCAGCGGCGTGGCCAGCGGCAGCACCATGTAGTGGTTCAGCCAGTCGATGGTGCTGTTACGCTCCTGCACCACCGCCAGAATGTTCTTGGTGATGAAGCGCATGGCGTTGATCTCGCCACGGCGCTCGATCACGAACTTGCCCTCCCATTCGTAGAGCATGTCGTTGGGCTGGGCGAAATCGATGATGCTGTAGACCGCCGGCTGGGCCATGTCCTGCGAGCCGGAATAGGCTGCGGTGGTTTCCTGGAATTGTACGATCGGGGCATAAAAGCCTTCAAAATCATACTCTTGCTGCATGGGTTGAACGGCCATGATGACCGCTTCCGGCATAAACACTGGCAGCGGGCCGCCAAAACGCTCCAGATAGCGCCGCTTGAAGTTCTCGATCACCTCGATCTGCTTCTCGCGCAGCATGGCGACGTGGATCATTTCGCAGATGACGACGTCGACCGGCTCCGGCGGCAGGAATTCAAAGGCGTCGGCGTGGATCACTTCCACCTTGTGACCGTTCGGGTTCATGGCGAGGAATTTGCGTGCTTCCTTGACCATGTCCGGATTGAACTCGACGCAATACACCTTGTCGGCCTTGGCCGCCGCAAAGCAGGACAGCACACCGGTACCGCCGCCCAGTTCCAGCACCTTGGCGCCCGGTTTGACCGCATAGTCAATGGCGGACTTGAAACCGTGCATGCGGTTAGTGTCCATCAACATATTGTGATGGTAATGGACCGGGATAAATTGGCCCAGGTAGCAACTCTCAATTTCGCGCTCGTTCAGCATGGTGATCCTTGGTTAAATCGCGGCGGGATGGAGCACCGCGTTTCACCATTATGGTCAACCTTGCCCTATGACCAAGCGGCGAACTGGATAGGAAAAGTCCGTCAGTTTATTGCTTATGCGACTTGAGATAGGCCTTGATCGTGTCGGCGATCCAGGGCTTGTCGTACTTGAGGGCGAATTCGGCGGCGGTCAGGTGGAAGCCACCGTCCTTCACGGAGGCGTCGGCGCCCGCGGCCAGCAGCTGCCGCACCACCTCGTCCTTGCCTTCGCGGGCGGCGATCATCAGCGGCGTCATGCCGGACGGCGACTCGCAGTCGATATAGGCGTGGTGCTCCAGCAGGAAGTCGGTAATCTCGGTATCGCCCGCCGCTGCCGAATAGTGCAGCGCGGTCCAGCCGGTCTGGTTGACCTGGGCGCCCCTGGCGACCAGAGTTTGGACGCCGCGCATATTGTGGTTGAACGCCGCCATCATCAGCGCCGTATTGCCGTTCGGCGCCCGCAGTTCCAGATTGATGGCAGGCTGGGCCAGCAGCACGTCCAGCGTCTTGTTGGCGTTGTAGCGCATGGCCAGGATCAGCCCGGTTTCGCCCGTGCCCGGCTGGCGCAGATTGGGATCCAGCCCGCGCGCCAGCACTTCCTTCACCGCCCTCACATTGTCCAGCGGGATGGCGCGGAAATAGTCGACGGCGTCTTCCTCTGGCGTGGCCCAGGCGGCGGGCAAGGTCGCAAAGAGGGCCAGCGCGGCCAACAGGAAGCGTCGTTTCATTGTGGCTTGAACAGTTTGAAGAAGTTATCCGTGGTCTGCTGCGCCACCTGTTCCAGCGGCACGCCCTTCAGCTTGGCGATGAATTCCGCCACGTGGGCCACATAACCCGGCTCGTTCATCTTGCCGCGGTAAGGCACCGGCGCCAGGTAAGGCGAGTCGGTCTCGATCAGGATACGCTCCAGCGGCAGTTCCAGCGCCACCGCCTGCAACTCCTTGGCGCTCTTGAAGGTGACGATGCCGGAGAATGAGATGTAAAAGCCCATCTCGATGGCCGCCCTGGCCACTTCCAGCGACTCGGTAAAGCAATGCATCACGCCCGCCACGCCACCCGCCTCCGTGCCCGCGCCCTCTTCGCGCATGATGCGGATGGTGTCTTCGCTGGCCGAACGGGTGTGAATAATCAAAGGCTTGCGCGTGATTCTTGAAGCTTTGATGTGGGTGCGGAAGCGCTCGCGCTGCCACTCCAGGTCGCCTTCCAGGCGGTAGTAGTCCAAGCCGGTTTCGCCAATGGCGATGATTTTCGGGTGCTTGGCCAGTTCCACCAGCTGCTCCACGCTGGGTTCCGGCGTATCCTCATAGTCAGGATGGACGCCGACCGAGGCGTAGATGTGCGGATACTGCTCGGCCAGGGCCAGCACGCGCGGGAAATCCGGCAAGTCCACCGAGCAGCACAGGGCGTGGGTGACCTTGTTGTCGGCCATTTTGGCCAGGATTTCGGGCATGCGAGCCGCCAGCTCGGGAAAGTCAATATGGCAGTGGGAATCGATATACATCCTGTGATTATAAGCCCGCTTTGCGCATTGCCCAAGGTTATCACTTCATCTAGAATCACCGTAACGTTTCTTGAAGGATCGATTTATGCCGCGTTTCACCGGAATTGCCCTTGCATTCAGCCTGGCCCTCGCCAATGCCCAGGCTGCCGAACAGTCCGCCTCTGCGTCTGCTTCCGCCGCCATTTCCATCAATGCTTCCGTGCCCCAGCAGTTTGCCGCCCTGGGCGATCTGCCGCTGGAGAGCAAGAGCGTCATCCAGAACTGCAAGCTCGGCTACCGCACCCTGGGCAAGCTGAACCCCGCCAAGTCGAATGCCGTGGTGTTCATCCCCTGGCACACCGGCCGCAGTATCGAAGCGCTGGGCCTGCTGGGCCCCAAGGGCTTGTTCAATCCGGCGCCCTATTTCGTCATCGTGATTGACCCGATCGGCAATGGCGTGTCCTGCTCGCCGTCCAACAGCGGCCGCCAGCACGGCACTTCCTTCCCGGACTTCACCATCCGCGACATGGTGGAATCGGAACACCGCCTACTGACCGAGGCGCTGGGTCTGAAGCATGTGCACGCCATCGTCGGCTACTCCATGGGCGCGATGCAGACCTTCCAATGGATGGTGAGCTATCCGGACTTCATGGAGGTGGCCGTCCCGATCGCCGGTACCCCGCACCAGACCAGCTATGACATGCTGTTCTGGCGCACCGAGGAACTGGCCATCCTGTCCGACCCGGACTACCTGGACGGCAAGTACGCCAAGAACCCCAATCTGGAGCTGTACCAGCGCCTGTTCGCCATGAACGCAACCTCGCCCTCGTTCCGCGTGCAGAACACGTCGCCGGCGGCGTTTGAGAAGTTCCTGCAGGAGACCGACGAATTCGACCCCGAATCGCCGGACGCGAATGATATGCGCTGGCAGATCCGCGCCTTCCTCAAGCACGACATCGGCCCGAACGCGGCCAAGAAGGTCAAGGCCAAGGTCCACATCATCAATTCCAGCCAGGACCACATGGTGAACCCGGCGCCAGCCATCGCGTTCGGCAAGCAGATCGGCGCCAGCGTCACGGTCCTGGATAGCAACTGCGGCCACTCCGGCCTCGGCTGCGACCTCGACAAGATGCGCCCGGTGGTCGAGCGCGCCTTGAAAGGACATTAAGGCACCGGAGTAGAACCGGCGCTCTCGTCAGTTTGTTTGTGATCAACGGCCTTACGTATTTTGGGTGGGTACAATCGACGTGCATGAATGCCCACCCCGATACAGATGCCTAAACCGGCGACCAGAGCGAGAACGGCGATAGATAGCAGCAAGGTAAATGTCGTATGGTTAATCCCTAACATTTTCAGGCCCTCCTGAATTCCGCCGGTCACGCAGCATCTTGATAGCGATCGATTCTGCTATCGCACCTACAGAATAGGCGAAAACTCCGAAGGCGGCAAAGGCCCAAATGGCGGGATCGGCGATACCTTTTTGCCCCTCCAGCGTGCCGTCCAACGAAGCGAGCGCCACAAGGAGAACGCCAATCTCTCTTAAAGCTTGGCAGCCATCAACAGCCCACTTGATCAGGCCACGCGCTTGCCCAGGATGATCAGGTCGCGTTCGACGCCGTCCAGGTTGGCGACCTTGGGCAGGTGTGCCCAGGTCTCGAAGCCAAATTTCTCAAACAGACCCAGGCTGGGCTTGTTGTGGCCGAAGATAAAGCCCAGCAGGGTGTGCACCTTGATCTGCGGCGCGAAGGCGATGGCCTGCTCCAGGCAGTAGCGGCCCACGCCCTTGCCGCGCCAGGCTTCGGCAATATAGATCGACACTTCCGCCGTGCCGGAATACGCCGGACGGCCGTAGAAATTGGAGTAGGAAATCCAGCCCAGGATCTCCGGCCGGGCCGCATCGTCATCCGCCCGTTCGATGATCCACAGCGGCCGCTTGTCCGGCGTGTGCTCATGGAACCAGTTCACGCGCGATTCCACCGGGATCGGCTCGGTATCGGCGGTGACTTCGCGGGAAGCGATGGTGGTGTTGTAGATGGCGACAACGGCAGGCAAGTCGTCGATGGTGGCGAGGCGGTGACGGAATGCGGTCATAAGTCGGGTCAGAGAGTGTGGGT
>Ga0213872_10001129_pt1 | contig 18251 bp, 13 predicted proteins | sample VelepicomBERX_R2_FD_160071 | JGI IMG/M metagenome (GOLD analysis project Ga0213872, IMG submission 160071) | Rhizosphere microbial communities from Vellozia epidendroides in rupestrian grasslands, the National Park of Serra do Cipo, Brazil - RX_R2 | ecosystem: Host-associated > Plants > Roots >...
CTACAACGTCAATCTCAGACTGGACGAAGTGGATGCGGGCATTGAGCCGGTTCGCGTCTTTACCCTGGGCGACGATTGGCGGCCGGCGCCGCGTATCATCGCGTTTCCGTTCGATCACTGGGGGCGGGGCTTGTATCGCATCAAGGCGCCGGCGGCCGCCATGGTGAATGCGGGGCTGATCCAGGGTGGCTGGTGTGAGCGCATCTATGGGCCTACCGAAATCGCCAGGGTTCGCCCCGATGCGATCATCGTCCAGCAACAGTTGGAGGGAGGCGGGTTCGAAGCCATCGAGCGCTACAAGCGATTCGGCAACGCATTTGCTGTATTCGATATGGATGATCTGATCAACGTTGCGCCGAACAAGGAGCTTGCCTGGTCCGAGGACGTCAGCAGCCACATCGAGAAGAAGTTGCGTCGGGCGGTCGGCGAGTGTGATCGTCTGGTGGTGAGTACACCCTTCCTGGCAGATGCGTATAGCGACTATTGCGCGGAAGTACTCGTGCAGCCTAACTGTATCGAACTCGCGCAGTGGGGAAGCTTCCAACCCAGACGCCGGCAGGGCAACAAGCCACGCATAGGCTGGGCCGGTGGTAGTACGCACAACGAAGACCTTGAGCTTCTGGACGGCGTGATCGCGGCGACTTGGCAGGAGGTGGATTGGATATTCTTCGGCATGTGCCCGGATCGCCTGAGACCCTTTGCCGCGGAGATACATCGCGCTGTGCCCATCGACGCGTATCCGACTAAATTGGCAAGCCTCGATCTGGACCTGGCGCTGGCGCCGCTGGTAGACACGACATTCAGCCACGCCAAGTCTGCGCTGAAGATTCTGGAGTACGGCATCCTGGGCTACCCGATCATTTGTACCGACATTACCCCCTATCGGGGCGAGTATCCAGTCTGGCGCGTACAAAACACGACCGACGAATGGGTTGATGCCATTCGTGCGGCGATCGCCGATCGCGATGCGTTAGCCCGTGCGGGCGATGCCTTGCGCGATTACGTCCGCCAGTACTGTACGCTCGAAGGCAATCTTGAGGCTTGGCGCGCGGTTTGGCTGCCAGCTTGAGGGGAATTCGCCAATGAAGGAACGACTCGCTGCCGCATTGGCGCTCATGATCGCCGTGCTGGCCTTCACAGGGGCTCAGACGGTATTGCGGCAGTATCACCGTCCTCCACTCAAGGACCACATGGACGTCGCGATCTCGCCGCTGGCCCAGGTGGCTTTGTTCGGCGGAGACCGCTGGCTGGCAGCAAACGCGAACGCGACGCGCGCCCTCTTAGTCAGCGTTATGGATCTCTCACCGGGCGACTTCAAGATTCTTGGCCAGGTTCAGCGCGACGTGGCGCTGCTCAATCCCTATCATGCCGACAACTACTATATCGCGCAGGCTATCCTGCCGTGGTCTGATGAGCTGCGATCGGCTCAGTACATCCTGGAGCGGGCCGCAAAAGTCCGGTCGGGCGACATAACGCCCTACTTCTACCTGGGCTTCGATGCCTACTATTTCGATCGAGACTTCGTCCGGTCTGGGGCGTATTTCCGGCATGCCGCCGACCAGGCAAGTGGCGACCAACGGGAGCAGATGCTCTACATGGCCGCGAAGTTCGATGAAAAAGCTGACGACGCCGATGTTGCCATCAAGGTGATCCAGCAGGTGCGGGAGAGCGCCAAGAATCCCGCGCTGAAGGCTTTCCTGAATCAGCGCATCCTGCGACTGGAGCGCTTGAAGGCGTTGCGCGATGCAGCTCGGCGCTATGCAAGCCTTCGCGGGCGGCCCTTGTCGTCGCTTGATCAATTGGTGGCCGCCGGCATCCTGCCCGCGCTACCGGAAGACCCCTTGAATGTGGGTTATCGGGTAGACGCGGCAGGTGTGCCGCAGATTGTTTCCAAACTGCGTACCTATCAAGATGAAAAGCGATGAAAGCAATTGAGCTGATCGGATTGAGCAAGACCTTCCGCACGCCCTGGCGTAAGCCAGTCGAGGCGCTCAAGCAGGTCTCGCTCGAAGTGGCCGAAGGCGAGGCCTTCGGCTTTATTGGCCCAAACGGTGCGGGCAAGAGCACGACCATCAAGCTGTTGACGGGGGCGCTCAGGCCGGGTGACGGTGTCGCTCGACTGTTCGGTGTCGACGTGGCGCTGCCGCAGGCAAGGCGCGGGCTGGGCTACGTGCCGGAGTCCCCGTATCTGTATGATTACCTAACGCCCTATGAAGTGCTCGAAATGGGCATTGCACTGCATGGACTAAAGGTTGGTGATGTCCGGAAGCATTGCCTGGCTTGGTTGGAGCGTTTCGATATCGCGCATGTGGCGCACCGGCAGATTCGTGGCTTTTCCAAGGGCATGACGCAGCGGACGGTACTTGCGCATGCCTTGGCGATACAGCCGCGCCTGCTGATTCTTGACGAGCCGCTTTCCGGCCTGGATCCGATTGGTCGGCGCGACGTCGTAGATATCCTGATGGAGTTCCGCCATCAGGGCGGGACGATCTTCTTGACATCACACGTGTTGCACGACGTGGAGCGCCTGGCGGATCGGTTCGGCTTGATACATCTGGGTGAACTGCGGACTGTGAAGTCTCCCGCCGAGTTGGTGGAGGGGGGCGGTCGCATGGTGATCCGAACCCAAGGCGAGCATCCCATCGAGGGGATGGCGCAGGACGTCGGGGCGCGCTGGCACGTCGAAATTGACCCGTCCGAACTTTGGCAGTGGATGGAGAAGATTCGCGCGGCCGGCCACAAGCTGGTCGAAGCCAGGCCGAGCCTTTCGCTGGAGCAGGCTTTCTTGACAGCAGTTGGCAGCCCAGAGGCGCCGCGCTGACCGACGGCCGCATGGAGCAGGGTGCCGCGCACTATTCGGCGCCGTCGTCCTTGCGAGGTATTGCGCGCCTGCCGAACGCGGCCAGCGCGGAGCGATCGTATTGCAGGCTACCCAGGACTGTCGTGGCGTAGCTGCGGATGCTCTCGCCGCTGGCATCGAGCGGGCGCCGCACTGTTTCTAGTACGTCCAGATAATTTGGAGGTGTGTCGGTGCGTCGTTGGTCGACCGTGTCTCGCGCTACGGGGTGCGAGTTCGCCTCACTTTGCGTCGGCAGATAGACCGACGGATGGCCCGCCGCCGTGAGCGCCGCATGATCCGCCGGGTTGGACACGACGATCCTGTCGGCAAGCTCGAACATCGTGTCGCGCCACGTGGCGAAAGCGGCTTCGTCCATGCCGAGCGAAGTCGCCCGCACGGCGAAGTTGTCCCAGTTTGGGGCGTGGTCGATATCCCACACGATGGCACTGCCGCACACGGTGCGGAGCGATTGCAACTCTGTCAGCACGCCCGGCGCACATAGGTTTTGCACCCAGATATGGTCGGGTGCGGCGACAAGGCGCTCCACGAAGCCGTAGCTTGCCTTTCGCACGGCGATCAGATCGTAGCCGTCCTCAGCCTGCACATCGCCCGACAATTGCTGGAAGCGTTGTTGCGCGGCGGCTGAGTTTTGGTCGGGCCAGGCCATGACGATGGGCACAGGACGATAGCCGGGCAGCCTGTTCAGCAGCTTGTCGTGCTCCATTGTAGGTACTTTGACCGTGCGAGCGTACTGGGCATTCCATGTACGGTCGGCCACGATGCGCGATCGCCAGCGCGCAAGGAATTCCATGTGCTGGACATTGTTCATTCGCAGAAGCTGCTCACCTGCAGTGGCGTCGGACGCTACGACAGCAACGACTTCCCCGACCGTTTTGTTCGCATAGTGGGTCAATTGTGCGAGCGGGGTGTACGCAATGTCCCTGCCCAGGCGATCGGCTAGCTTTAGGCACAAGTCTACGTCCTGCAACTGCGTCGGGAAGGCGAGCTCATCCATGCCGCCGACGGCAAGGTAGTCGGCGCGACGCACCAGCAGGCAGGCACCCGTTGTCGCTTCGACGTGATGTGACAGTCCACTGCGCTTGACGTGTGCATCGCCGCCGCGTAGCTGCCCTTGGAACACGTGCTCTGCACCTAGGTTACCCAAGCCCAACACCACGCCCGCGTGCTGGATATGCCGACCTCCCTGGGCAGTCAACAGTGGCCCTACCGCACCTGCGCCCGTGACTTCCGCTTGTCCAACCAACACCGACAGCCATTCAGGGTGTAGTGCAACCGTGTCATTGTTCAGGAACAGCACGTAAGGCGATGTGACATGTTCGACAGCCAGATTGCATATCGCCGAGAAGTTGAACGGTGCGTCGTAGCGGATGACGGTTGCCTCTCCCCTCGCCGCAAGGTTGGTCATGTAGGCCAGCGTCTCCGCATCGTCCGATTGATTGTCGACGATGAGGAGGCGGTAGTTTGAGTAATCCGTGAAACGCATGACCGAATCGATGCAACGCGCGAGATCGATCAGATGGTTCCTGGTGGGAATGACGATCGTGACCTCAGGCGAGGTTGGCGCAAAATATCGGATATGAAACGATCCCGGGATGGGGCCGCGCGTGACTTGGGCCGGCCAGTGCTTGCCCGCCAGATGCCGCTCGATGACCAGTTGGTGGGCTGTCCACGACTCCTCGACAGGCAAATCAAAAATGAAGCCGGCCGGATGGCGGTGATGCTGGATCTTGGGTAGGTGAAGGATTCTCGATCGCCCAAGAAGATCGCCCGCCCTAAGGTCGAAATCGTATAGATGGGCACCCTCCACCGTAGGGTCGAAACCGCCAAGTTTCGCAAAGACGCTCTGCCGATAGAAAGAAAGGCCGTCCGTATAGTGATGGCTGCGTAGCCATTCCGCGTTGTACGCCATCTTCATGGCCGGAGCCAGCCGGCTGTAGTCCTCGGCCAAGTGATCGTGGTCGCAGTAGATCCACCCCAGGTTCTCGTCGGCATTGCCAGTACGCGCCATATGATAGAGGGCGTCCACCGAGAGCAAATCCCCGGCGTGAAGCACCGCTACCCAATCGGCATTGGATGCGAGCAAAACCGCGTTCAGTGCCTCCAGACTGTCGTCGTCGTCGCCAAGCTGCTGCCAGGTGATGCGCGTCTCCGCCTCGACGTCTGCAGTGGCGGCGTCGAATGAAAGGATGTGTAGGCGCCAATGGCCATAGAGCTGCGCCTGCAGGGCTGCGATCGTGCGCGCCAGATAGGGGAGCTGTGGCTCGGCGACGAATAGGGCGAGATGTACAGAGGGCAACTTGTCCCAGCGCGAGATATCGGCACCGATACGCCGGCACTCGACGGCCGAGGGTTCCTGCTGGAAGGCCCATTGCTCGTAAGCGGACAAGTTCGGTTTATTGGTCTGTGCGAACATGGTAAAGCGTCAAGCGATGTGTGCAGAGTGGCGGTGAGTCGTGGGACATCGATGGGGCTACGGGCTATGCCCATGACATGCGCCCAATAATAGCGCCAATCGGCTGGGTCACGCCGCCCAATTGATCGGGGGCTCGCAGCGCTCGCTGCCGTACAATGCCACCACGGCTGCACGTGCGGCAGCCCCCAGCCAGGAGCAATAAATCGTTGGACTATATCTTCGACTTCGACGGCACGTTGGTCGATTCTGCGCCCGCCATCCTCAAAGGGTTTGAGCGAGCCCTGGCAGCACACGGCATGGCGCCGCAAGTGGCGCTCGATAGCCGTTTGATCGGCCCGCCACTCATGTTGACGCTCCAGCGCCTCACCGGCGTGGAGGACAGCAAGCGGCTCGTACCTGTTGCCGATAGTTTCCGAACCTGGTACGACAGCGAAGGCTTTCGTGAAACACGCGTATATGACGGCGTTGAAGCGTTGCTGCGCGATTTGGTCGCTGCCGGGAATCGGCTCAGCTTGGCGACCAACAAGCGGCTCAAGCCTACGCTTGCCTTGCTCGACCATCTGGCTTGGATGCCGCTATTCCGCACCGTATATGCACTCGACAAGGTAAGCCCTGCCTATGTGAACAAGGCGGCCATGCTTGCGGCCTTGCTCCGTGATGAGGCGATGGATGCGGGTGGCGCTTGCTATGTGGGGGATACCGTCGCAGATGCCGAGGCTGCCGCAGCTGTGGGCCTGCGCTTCCTTGCTGCGAGCTGGGGGTATGGCGATTTCACCGATACGGCATACACCAGGCTTACTCATCCTGGCCAGTTGTCGTCGCTCCCCCTGTGAGCGGTGTGCTGACCACTCGCGATGATGGAAGCGCGTAAAAGCAAACGGGCCGGCATCCGCCGACCCGTTCTGCATGAACGATGATTATCGCTAGTGGCTGTTAGGCCGCAACCAGCGCCGATTTCATCTTCTGCAAGGCCTTGGCCTCGATCTGTCGGATACGCTCGGCCGATACGCCGAATTCGTCGGCCAATTCGTGCAAGGTGGCGCCCTGGTCGTCTGCCAGCCAGCGTGCTTCGACGATGCGGCGGCTACGGGCGTCCAGCGTATCCAGCGCGCCTTCCAGGCCTTCGCCATGCAGGCGGTCAGTAGCGCGGCGTTCCAGCACGGCTACGGGTTCGTTGTCGTGGTCGGCCAGCCAGTCGATGGGGGCATAGCTGTCTTCGTCGCCGTCGTCCGCCATCAGCGCCACATCCTGGCCGCTCATACGCGTTTCCATCTCCAGCACTTCCTCGGGCTTCACGCCCAAGTCGTCGGCGATGGCTTGCGCTTCCTTGTGGGAGAGGGCGGCGAGGCCCTGCTTCATGCTGCGCAGGTTGAAGAACAGCTTGCGCTGCGCCTTGGTGGTCGCAATACGCACCAAGCGCCAGTTGCGCAGGATGTATTCGTGGATTTCAGCGCGTATCCAATGCACCGCGAAGGAGAACAGGCGCACGCCGCGTGTGGGTTCGAAGCGCTTCACGGCCTTCATCAGGCCGATATTGCCTTCCTGCACCAGGTCGGCTTGCGGTAGGCCGTAGCCAGCGTAACCGCGGGCGATGGATACCACGACGCGGAGATGGGACAGCACAAGCTTCCCGGCCGCTTCCAGGTCGTTTTCCGCGTGGAAGCGCGTTGCCAGGCTGATCTCTTCTTCCTGGCTCAGCATGGGGATGGCATGAACCTGCTGGATATAGCGGTCCAGGCTGTCGCCACCGGCGAGGACGGGTAAGGTCATAGCTTCAGACATGCGTTTACTCCCTTTCGCCGACGGTAAGTTTCCATCGGCAGACTGATGTTAGCACTCGCCGCATAGGAGTGCTAGTAGTCGTAAAAGTTCACTGCCATGGTTCGCAATATGTAGACGGGCGCCCGGCGTTTCAAGCGCGAAAAGGGAGGTTGGCTGCCGAGCACAGCTAAGTTACGGATTGATAACGAATATATTTCTCGCCCACAGAGTGTTGCTGATCGATCACTTGCTCGAAATCTTCATGTCTCCGTCATAGACGGCCGGCAAGATGCGGCCCGCAATCAAACAGCCCAAGCCATGGGCGACAACTACGGAGAAAGAAGAATGAAGCGCCTCAAGCCGATCGCAGCATCGCTGCTGGCCGGTGCATTGGCCGTGTCTGGCCAGCATGCATTTGCCGCAAGCAACGACAACAACACCACGACGCCGATCAAGCACGTCATCGTCGTCATTGCCGAAAACCACTCCTTCGACAATCTGTTCGCCACCTACCAGCCGCAGGGCGGCCAGCAAATCCTCAACCTGCTGTCGCAGGGCATCGTGAACGCCGATGGCAGCCATGGCCCGAACGTCGGCCTCGCCACCCAGAATACGGCCAGTGACACGGGTGTCTACGACATCAACCCGCAGCGCACGGGCAGCTACGGCAACTGGATGCCCATGGTCGACTTCTTCGGTCCCGTGTACGACGTGCGCTATTCCAGCCTGCAGTTCATCAACTGGCTCCCCAAGCTGGTCGGCCCGTCCAACGGCCCGTTCCAGATCACAAAGTGGGATGTGCCCTATGCCACGCCGCTGTCGGTGACCGGCAGCCCGGTGCACCGCTTCTTCCAGATGTACCAACAGACGGGCGGCACCAATGCCAAGCACGACCTGTTCGCCTGGGTGCCCTCGCAGACGGGCGCAGGCGACAACACGGGTTTTGCCGGCATCAACACGACGACCAGCAATATCATGCAGGGCAGTGAGGCGCTCGGCTTCTTCAATATGAGCACGGGCGACGCGCCCTACCTGAAGAGCCTGGCCGACCAGTACGCCATGAGCGACAACTTCCACCAGTCGGTCATGGGTGGTACGGGCATGAATTTCTATGCCATCTCCACCGGCGGCAAGCTGCCTGTGTACAACGTGAACGGTCAGCTGGCGACGCCGCCCGCGAACCAGATCGAGAACCCGAATCCGAAGCCGGGCACCAATAACTTCTACACGCAGGACGGCTACAGTGGCGGCTCCTACGTAAACTGCTCGGACAACAACCAGCCGGGCGTGGCGACGATTGCCAACCTGCTGTCGCAGCAAGGCGTGTCGAGCGGTTGTGCCCAGGGTGCCTACTACCTTGTCAACAACTACAACCTGCCGTACAGCTCCGTGGGTACACCGCAGGCGCTGGGTAGCACGACTTACGTGTTCCCGCCGCAGACTACGCAGACCGTGGCCGACCTGCTGACCAACAACGGTGTGAGCTGGAAGTGGTACACGGCCGGGCGCGACGCGAATGACTTTGTATCGACCTATTTCCCCGGCGTCGCAACGGACGTGCTGCAGCTGTTCGGCTACAACAACCTGGGCGATCCGCTGGTGGCAAATACCCGCGTGATGACGGGCCCGATGAAGAACAATCTGCAGAGCCTTAACCACTTCTACAGCGACGTGTCAGGCAACACGCTGCCGGCCGTGTCCTTCATCGTGCCGCCTGGCCTGGAAAGCGGTCACCCCGGGTCCTCTGCCCCAGTGTTCTTCGAAGGCTTCGTATCCAAGCTGATCAACGACGTGCAGGCCAACAGCAGCCTGTGGCAGGACACGGCCATCATCGTGACGTCGGACGAAGGCGGCGGCTACTTCGACACGGGCGCCATCCAGCAGCTGGACTTCTTCGGCGACGGCCCGCGCATCGGCATGATCGTTGTATCGCCCTACGCCAAGCAGGGCTACGTGGGCCACCAGTACAGCGATCACAGCTCGATCATGAAGTTCATCGAGAAGAACTGGAGCCTGCCGACCATCGCCGGCGACACGCGCGACAACCTGCCCAACCCGGTGCAAGGGCAGGGCAGCTACCTGCCGGCGAACGCGCCTGCTATTGACGATATGTCCGAGATGTTCTCATTCTGATCGGCGTGTAAGGCACCGTCACGGGTGCCTTTCCATCGCATATGGCGCAGCATCCTCGACTTGATGTCGGGGATGCTTTCGCTTTTTGACAGGCCGGTCGCTTAGGAGCACCGGCAAGGAAGTGTGAAAGTGTTCAACGCCAATACTCGCGTGCTGCTTGCGGCTCTGCTCGCCAGCCTCGCCGCCCAAGCCGTCGACCTGCCGGCACCGGATGCCACGGCCGGTACCCAGAAACTCGATCCCGCTGCGCTGGCACGTAGCCGCCTCTACCATCCACCCGGCGTGCCGGGTGCGACTGACCCAAACATCGACAACGTCTACAGCATGCAGATCATGGCGTTGCCCGACGTGGGCCGCATGCAGGCCGTGGGCCGCAAGATCTTCTTCGACAAGTCGCTGTCCGGCTCCGGCCGCATGGCCTGCGCTAGCTGCCATGACCCGGCCTACGCCTATGGCCCACCCAACGCGCTGGCCGTGCAGCCGGGTGGGGCGGCCATGGACAAGCTGGGCAACCGCGCCGTACCCTCGCTGCGCTACAAGGAGCGCATGCCTTCGTTCACGGAGCACTATTTCGACGAGGAGCACCCGACAGGGCAGGACCAGGGGCCGACCGGGGGCTATGGCTGGGACGGGCATTTCTCTACCCTGCATATCCAGGCTGGATTGCCGCTGCTGGCGCCGAACGAGATGGCGAACGCTAGCCAAAGCGATGTCGCAGCCAAGCTCCGCAAGGCTGCCTATGCGGCGGAATTCCGCGACACCTTCGGCAAGGACGCCCTGGACGACGACGCGCGCGCCTTCAAATGGCTGACGCTGGCGCTGGAGTATTTCCAGCGCGACCCGCAGGAGTTCTTCCCGTACACGAGCAAGTACGATGCCTCGCTGCGCGGCCAGGTTGCCCTGAGCGAGCAGGAGCAGCGCGGCCTCAAGTGGTTTAACGACAAGGAAAAGGGCAACTGCGCGAGCTGCCACACGAGCACACCGGAGCGACCGGGCACCATGCCCGTGTTCACCGACTTCGGCCTGATTGCGCTGGGCGTTCCGCGTAACGCTTCACTGCCCCCCAACAAGCAGCACGGCTTCTACGATATGGGCCTGTGCGGCCCCTACCGCGGGGATCTGGCCGCGCACCACGAATACTGCGGCGCCTTCCGCACGCCCAGCCTGCGCAATGTGGCCCTGCGTCATACCTTCTTCCACAACGGTGCCTTCCACGACTTGCACGAGGTAGTCGAGTTCTACGCCACGCGCGATACGGATCCGGCGCACTGGTACCCGCGCATCCATAGTGGCCCGAACAAGGGTAAGGTGGACATGTACGACGATCTGCCCGTGGCCTTGCGCAAGAATGTGAACCACGATGCACCGTTCAGTCCCTACGCTGATGGCCGTCCGCGGCTCGACAAACAGGAGGTCGACGATATCGTGGCCTTTCTGAAGACGCTGACGGATGGTTACGTTGTGCCGGGTAAACAGACTGCTAGCGCGGCCACGCACTAAGGATATTGCAATGAAACGAAACCATCTGATCCTGCTAGGCGGCGCCATCGTCGTCGCAGCAGTGCTTGTCTACTTCGTCGCCTTCCCGTCGACTGCAAGCACGCCCGTACCGGCAGTTGCCGTCGCCCCGCCGGCGCCCATCGTGCAAGCAAGCACCACGGCTACACCTACCACCACGCCCACGCCAACGGAAACACCCCAGCCGCTACCACCCGTGATCGCCAAGATGGCTGCTGCCGTCCACAAGACGCCGCTCAACCGGCCCATGACGGAGGTCGCCAAGAACTGGTTCGGCTGCAACAGCGAGGACGCCTACAACACGACCATGGACTTGCTCACGCGCAATGACCCGGCCTCGGCCGAGCGCTTCAAAGGGGCTGGCGCCGCCTGCGTGGCATTGACGGCCGGCCAAGCGATCAAGCTGGTCGATATCGACACGAACAATAACGTGGCCCTGGTGCGCGTGACGGAAACCCAGGCCATGCTTTGGACCGACCCGGCGGCGCTGTCGGGCCATGGCCAGCATGGGCCGGACGGAGCTGCGACCAAGAAACCGGGCTGACGGTCATGCCCCTGCCCCATGGCGCGCACCTTGCAGTGCAGCACGGAGCGCGCTATAGCTTTCTTTAGATGCCCTGGTTGGCGTACACGGGCAAACGAGAAGCATGGCAGGGGGACCGCATGATCCAGTCGGACGACGAGCACGATATCGCGATGTTCTTCGCCTCATCCGTGCACGACATGAAAAACTCGCTGGGCCTGATGGCCCTGATGCTGGAGAAGGCCGTGCGGGCCGGCGAGCGCGACAGCGGCAATCTCCTGTATGAGGTGCGGCGCATCAATAGCAACCTGATGCATCTACTGGCGCTCTATAAGTTGGGCAACAAGCTCTATCCTTTCGACCCCACCGACGTCGCCATCTCCCACCTGTTCCACGACCTGCAGTTGCAGAGCGACATCCTTCTGAAATCGCGCAATGTGCAACTGGAAGTCGAGGTGGATGAGGACCTGACCTGGCATTTCGACTTCGACCTCGTGTTCGGCGTGCTGGGCAGCGCCGTGAACAACGCCTTCAAGTACACGGAAAACACCATCCGCCTTACCGCGACGGCGACCGACGACGAAATCGAGTTGCGCGTCGAGGACAATGGCTGCGGCTTCCCCTCGTCGATGCTGGTCGATGGTCGCGGCGGACTGAACGGTATCGACTTCGCGAAGGGCAGCACGGGGCTGGGCCTGTATTTTGCCGACCGGGTGGCGGGGCTCCATCGCAACCAGCAGCGCCGCGGCAGCATTCGCCTGGAAAACGGTGGTACGCTGGGCGGCGGCTGTTTCATCCTCACGCTACCCTGACGCCTATGCAAATCCCGCAAAGCCTACTTGCCAAGAAGCTGTGCCTGGTCGTCGACGACTTCCAGGGCATGCGTACCATGCTGCGCGATATGCTGCGCGAAGGCGGCGCCACGCAGATCGACCTGGCCTCCAACGGCAAGGAAGCGCTGCACCGCCTGCAGGAGCAGAAATTCGATATCGTGCTGTGCGACTACAACCTGGGCCCCGGCAAGAACGGCCAACAGGTGCTGGAAGAAGCCAAGGTACGCAAGTTGATCGGCCCCGCCTGCACCTGGGTCATGGTGACGGCGGAAAAGGCCTCGGACGGCATCATGGGGGCGATGGAATACCAGCCGGACGCCTATCTGATCAAACCGGTGACGACCGACCTGCTGTTGAGCCGGCTGGAGCGTATCGCCGTGAAGAAGCAGGCCTTCGGCGACATCGACCGCGCACTCACCGGCAAGCATTACGCCAAGGCGTTGAAGTTGTGCGAAGAACAGCTGCAGTACGACAAGACCAACGCGGCCGAGCTGCTGCGGCTCAAGGCCTCCATCCTGGTTACCATGGGTGACGAGGCGGCGGCGCGCACCTTGTATGAGTCCGTGCTGGGCCGGCGCGAGATCGCCTGGGCCCGTATCGGCCTGGGGCGTATTTGCTTCGACGACGGCGACTACGAGGCTGCGGCCGGGCATTTCCGCACCTGCATCGAGGCCAATGCGGCCAACATGGAAGCTTACGACTGGCTTGCGAAGGCGGAGCAGTACCTTGGCAATCTGGACCAGGCCGAGGCCGTACTCACGCAGGCGCTCAAGCTTTCACCCAACTCGCCTACACGCCAGCGCAACCTCGGCGAGCTGGCCCTGCGGCGTGGTGACCTGGAAACGGCCGACCGTGCCTTTCGCAAGAGCATTGCTGTGGGCGAGCACTCCATCTTCAAGACGGCCGACGCCTATATCGGCCTGGCCAAGGTATTCGGCGCGACCGATCGCAGCGACGAGGCGATGAAGGTGCTCAAGACTGCCGTGACTCAGTTCAACCAGGACGAGGTACGCTTGCGCGCCAAGTCCACCGAAGGCCTGATCCACAAGCGTAACGAACATCTCGATGCAGCCAATGCGGCTGCGAACGAAGTGGCGCAGATCCTCGCCACAGGCACCGTGCAGGCGGACGAGGCGGCTAGCCTGGAGGCGGCCGAGTTGCTCCTGGCGACCGGGCACAAGGAGGCCGGCATAGCACTCCTGCAAAGCGTCGTGCGCAACAATCACGAGAACGAAGCGCTGCTGGAGCAGGTGAAGGGCGTGTTTGCAGAGGCTGGCATGGGGGAAGAGGGCGCCGGCGTGGTCGAAGGCTCGCGCAAGGAGGCCGTCGACGCCATGAACCAGGGCGTGCTGCTGGCCCGCAGCGGCAAACTGGACGAAGCGCTGGAAGCCATGCGCAGCGCCAAGTCCGAGATGGCGGGCAATGCGCGCGTGCTGCTTAATTTTGCGCACGTCGCCATCAGCTATATGTCGTCCAAAGGCGTGGACAACATGCTGCTGGACGAGTGTCGCCAAGCCCTGTATGCGGCGCACAAGCTGGCGCCGGCCGACAAGCGCTATGCCCAGCTGTCCGAGAATCTCACCGAGTTGGAAAAGTCGCGTCCACCAGCCTGACGGGTAGGTCGTTGATCGTCCATGCACAAGAAAAGTGCGATTGATGCGGTAACGCGACACATTTTTGTGCATGCCTTTCGCTGCTCTGCACCAAAACATCCTCTCTCTTCACTGTGCACGCATTGCATTGGTGCAAAGCCAATGGGGCTGCGCTAGTTAGCCATCTGCACCCTCTGCTCGTACGTCATCGCGAATCTCCAATCTGCTAAGTCCTTGTTGCAATGCGCAATAAGTGGTCTGCAACGAGGCCGCCGCCCGAAAGCGGATAGAAAGGTTCGCCTCCCTATTCTGCAGCCACGTCGGCAAGGGGTCCGCCCCGGCCGCCTGCGCTGGATGTGAAACCGCCATCGAATGCCTCCTCCCTTTTTTCGGGGCATGGGTCCGGGTCCGGCGCGATACGGTGCTGCACCGCTTCCGTTACGGAAGCCCATTCCAATAAGGAGTAGACAACTTGAAAGCCTCGACACCCAACCGTTGCCCCGCGACGCTCAGGAAGCTCCGTCCCGCCGTGCTGGCGATGGCCATCGCCTTCCCGTTCAGCTCGGTGCTCACGCACGCCGATGAGCTGTCCGACCTGAAGGCGCAGATCCAGCTGCTCAACAAGCGTCTCGCCGACATCGAAGCGAACCAGGCTGCTGCCCGCGCCGCGCCTGCACCCGTTGCCGCTGCCGCGCCACAGCAGGCCAGCGTGCCGGAAGCGCTCAAGACGGACCAGCAGGGTTCGCCCGTCGAGACCTCGGTCAACCCTGTTACGCTGTACTCCAACAGCAATACCAGCCTGCGCATGTACGGCCTGGTGGAAGCGACGATTAGCCATGCCAACAACCAGGCCAAGGGCGGCGCCACGGCCACGGGCTTCCAGACGGCCTGGTTCAGCGGCAACCGCCTGGGCTTTGACGCGGAGCACGCGCTCGGTTTTGGCAAGGACTGGGGAATGCCGGACCTGAAGGTCATCTCCAAGCTGGAAACGGAATTCGAACTGCCCACGGGTAACTCCGACTCGCCCGGCGTGCTGTTTAACCGCGACGCCTGGTTGGGTCTCTATAGCGACTCGCTGGGCAAGATCACCCTGGGCCGCCAGAACACGCTGACGCGCGACTTCACGGCCAACTGGGGCGATCCGTATGGTTCGGCTGAGACGACGTTGAAGGAAGGTGGCTACAGCAACGTCAACAACTTCAAGCAGCTGATTTTCTATTCGGCCAGCCCGACCGGCACGCGTAACAACAGCGGCATCGAGTGGAAGAAGAAGCTGGACGACCACTGGGTGGTGGGCTTGGGCTATGCCTTTGGCTCCGAAGGCAACGGCGGCAGCGGCCCTGGCGGCGGCGGCGCCCTGCCGGGTGACCAGTCCGAGGGCAGCAGCCAATCCGTCTCCGTGGCCTATAACAAGCTGGAGCTGGGCGATGCGAAGCTGAACTTCAACGTGTCCTACGACCGCGGCAAGAAGGCCGACCTGATCGACCAGGCCGTGCTGGTCGGCGGCAACGTCGTGTATGGTCCGTTCCGCTGGAACGCAGGTTATATCCACTACACGGGCCAGCAGGGCGTGAACAATAGCGCCGGTACCCGTACCGACACGCCGTGGACGACCTCCTTCAGCTATCTGTGGGACAAGACCGAGTTCGACCTGGGCTACCAGCAGATCAAGGGCAAGCACGCCGGCTTCAGCGGTGGCGGTACCACGCTCAATCCGTTCTTCGGCAACGCTTCGGGCGTGACGACGGTGGCCGACGGCGGCAAGAACTCCACCTACGGTTCGGTGATCTACCATGCCGACAAGCAGACGGACTTCTATGTCGCCGCCGACTACTTCAAGGTGACGGGCAACTGGGTGGTGGGCGATGCGCAGGGTAACGGCGCACTGTTCGGTACCGGCCAGGCGCACAATAATGAAACGGAAGTCGCCACGGGCGTACGCTTCAAGTTCTAAACACGTTCTACCGTCCGCTCGGACTAGGACGTCGGAGCTCCGCCCGGGAAACCCGGGCGCTGGTGGGCAGAGGAAAATCAACGGTCGTTTCGCTGATTTACTCCACTCCCCCCGCCCTCGCCGCCGCACCCGTAAAGGGTATGCCGTGGTTGTAAAGGCGCTAAAGCGCCAACAACCACGCAACGAGGGAGCCTCGCTGACGCTCGAATCCGGTCTTGGCGGCAGGTTTGATGTAGGTTGAGGCCGGGCGGTCAGCTCTTGTATGGTTGGATACAAGGGCCGACCACCCGGTTCGAGACCTGAGTAGTAACACGGATCATTTGAGCGGGACCCGATGCCCGCCGCAGGAGACAAAATGAGCACTTCCCTCAAGCGTCTGGCATTCGCACTCGGTTCCCTCTTTGCGATGGGGGCTGCGCAGGCCGACGACAAGATCATTATCATGGTGGGCGGCATCGAGAAGCAGATCTACCTGCCCGCCCGCCTGACGGAAAACCTCGGCTACTTCAAGGAGCAGGGGTTGGATGTGGAGCTGCAGAGCGAACCGGCCGGCGTGAACGCCGAAAACGAGATGCTCGCGGGCGCCGTGCAGGGCGTGGTCGGCTTCTATGACCACACGATCGACCTGCAGGCCAAGGGCAAGGCGGCCATGTCCGTCGTGCAGTTCAGCCAGGCCCCGGGTGAAGTGGAAATGGTGGCGACCAAGCTCGCGGGCGTCATCAAGACGCCGGCCGACTTCAAGGGCCGCAGCCTGGGTGTGACGGGCCTGGGTTCATCGACGAATTTCCTCACGCAATACCTGGCGACTTCGGCCGGCCTCAAGGCCAGCGACATCACGCCCATCCCGGTCGGCGCCGGCAACACTTTTATCGCCGCCATGAAGCAGGGCCGTATCGACGCCGGCATGACGACAGAACCGACCATCACCCACCTGATCAAGGCGGGTGACGCCAAGGTACTGATCGACATGCGTACGCCAGAAGGCACGACGAAGGCCCTGGGTGGCCTGTACCCGGCCGCTTGCCTGTATATGTCCACGGCCTGGGTCAACACGCACAAGCCGCAGGTCCAGAAGCTGGCGAACGCCTTCGTGAAGACGCTCAAGTACATCAGCACACACAGTGCCGAGCAAATTGCCGACGTCATGCCGGCCGACTACTACGCGGGCGACAAGGCAGGCTACGTGGCGGCAATCGCAGCCGGCAAGACCATGTTCACGCCGGACGGCCGCATGCCGGTGAGTGGCCCGCCCACGGTACTGAAGGTGCTGCAGGAATTCGACCACGAGGTGCAAGGCAAGACCATCAACCTGGCGAATACCTATACCACCGAATTTGTGAACGCAGCCAAGTAAAGGGCGGCGGGGCGATGCACGCTCCGCCATTGTCCCGCACGCATGCCTAGCAGGAAAGAAGCTTGATCATGGAAATCTCCCAAGACAGCCCGGCCGTTGCCGTGCCCGCACGCCAAGCGGCAGAAACGGCCGACGTGTCCATCGAACTCGCGGCGGTGTCGCGCCGCTTCGTCAGCCCGGAAGGCAAGGTCATCCCGGCCCTGCGCGACTTCAATATGACGGTACGCCGGGGCGAGTTCTGCGCCGTGGTGGGCCCGACTGGCTGCGGCAAATCGACCACGCTGGGCCTGATCACGGGTTTGGCCAAACCCAGCGCGGGTACCGTGCGCCTCTACGGCCAGCAGGTCGAGGGCATTGATCCGCGCATCGGCTTCGTGTTCCAGGCCGACGCCGTCTTCCCCTGGCAGAGCGTGCTGCAGAACGTGGCGGCTGGCCCCCTGTTCCGCGGTGTGCCCAAGGAAGAGGCACTGGCCCGCGCGCGCGATTGGGTACGCCGTGTTGGTCTGGCCGGTTTCGAATCGCATTACCCGCACCAGCTGAGCGGTGGCATGCGCAAGCGCGTGGCGCTGGCGCAGACCTTTATCAACGACCCGGAAATCCTGCTGATGGACGAGCCCTTCTCGGCGCTCGACGTGCAGACGCGCGCGCTGATGCAGGACGAGCTGCTGCAGCTCTGGTCGGCCAACCGGGCGTCCGTGGTGTTCGTGACGCACGATATCGAGGAGGCCATTGCATTGGCCGACCGCGTGTATGTGTTGACCAAAGGCCCGGCCACGGTGAAGTGCGTGTACGACATCGACCTGCCGCGCCCGCGCAATCTTTCCGAAGCCCGTTACTCGCCCCGTTTCGTCGAGCTGTCACGCCAGATCTGGCGTGATTTGCAGGACGAAGTGACGATTTGACGCCCGCCTTCAGAACCTGGGATAAGTATGATGAAAGCTGAAGCAAACAACAATTTCGAAGACGAGATCGCGCGCGTCGAACGCCAGGCCAAGACTGCCCTGAAGCGTCGCTGGCAGCTCGTGTATTTCCTGCGCGTGGCCATCCTGGTCGTGGTGCTGGGCGGCTGGGAAATCGCCGGCCGCATGAAGTGGATCGACCCGTTCTTCTTCTCCATGCCGTCGGAGATCGGCGTCCAGATATGGACCTGGCTCCGCGAAGGCACTTCGCAGGGGCCCTTGTGGCTGCAGGTGTGGGTGACGCTGGAGGAGACCATGCTGGGCTTCCTGATCGGCGCCATCCTGGGCATCATCTGCGGCATCGGCCTGGGCCGTAACCGCCTGTTGGCCGACGTGTTCAGCATCTATATC
>Ga0213872_10001130_pt1 | contig 18246 bp, 13 predicted proteins | sample VelepicomBERX_R2_FD_160071 | JGI IMG/M metagenome (GOLD analysis project Ga0213872, IMG submission 160071) | Rhizosphere microbial communities from Vellozia epidendroides in rupestrian grasslands, the National Park of Serra do Cipo, Brazil - RX_R2 | ecosystem: Host-associated > Plants > Roots >...
GGCACACCACATCGACCCGGCGCGTGCCGGCCCGCGCCAGCTCTCGCACCACGTCGACCGTATAGGGCGGCAGCCACTCGGCGCGGCCGAAGCGGCTCTGAAAGCTGATGCGCCAGGCGTCGGGCGCGAGTCCTAGCGCCTCTGCCAGCAATCTCGCGGTTTTCTGACATTCGCAGAAATACGGGTCCCCCAGCGCCAGCGTGCGTTTGGGCATGCCGTGGAAACTCATCACCAGCACGTCCGGACGGCCGTTGACCTGCCAGTCGGCCTCGATCTGGCGCGCGAGCGCGCCGATATACGCCGGGTGGTCGTGGAAATGGCGCAGGGTGCGCAGTTCGGGTAGGTTGCGCTGGCCTGCCAGCGCGGCGAAGACGCCGTCGAGCGCCGAGGCGGTCGAGGCGGCCGAATATTGCGGATAGAGCGGTACGAGCAGCAGGCGGTCGACGTGCTGGTCACGCAATGTCTCGAGCGCCGAGGCGATGCTGGGGTTGCCGTAACGCATCGCGCAGGCCACCGCCATGTCGCCATGGCCGCGCCGGGCAAGCTCGGCGCGTAAGGCGTCGCGTTGCGCCAGTGTTTCCAACAATAGAGGCGAACCCTCCGGCTGCCAGATGCGCGCGTATTTTTGCGCCGACTGGCGCGGCCGCACCGTCAGAATGACCAGGTTGAGCAATGGGCACCAGAGCCAGCGCGGGATTTCGATCACGCGCCGGTCGGAGAGAAATTCGCGCAAATAACGCCTGAGCGCCGCCGGGGTCGGCGCGTCCGGAGTGCCGAGGTTCAACAGCAGCACGCCGGTACGTGGCTGAAAATCGTGGCGAAACCCGCCGCTGAGGTTATCGTCAGACATGAAATATCCCGTGTAACGGTTATTCTTCGCGCGCCGGCGCCAATACCGTGCGGTTGCCGTTGGTTTCCATGGCGGAAACCAGCCCGGCCGCCTCCATCTGCTCGATCAGCCGCGCGGCGCGGTTGTAGCCGATGCGCAATTGACGCTGTACCGAGGAGATCGACGCGCGCCGCGTCTTGATCACGATTGCCACCGCCTCGTCGTACAACGGATCGGACTCGGCGTCGTCGGTGGCGAACGGCGCGCCCATTCCCTCGTCGTCGTCGCCGCCGTCGGCGGTGCCGGTCAGGATACCGTCAACGTAATCCGGCTCGCCGGTGGACTTCAGGTATTCGACGACATGGTGCACTTCGTCGTCGGCGACAAACGCGCCGTGGACGCGCAGCGGATAACCGGTGCCCGGGGGAAGGTAGAGCATGTCGCCCTGGCCGAGCAGGGCTTCGGCGCCCATTTGATCGAGAATGGTGCGCGAGTCGATCTTGCTCGATACCTGGAAGGCGATCCGGGTCGGGATGTTGGCCTTGATCAGACCGGTGATGACGTCGACCGACGGGCGCTGCGTCGCCAAGATCAGGTGAATGCCGGCGGCGCGCGCTTTTTGCGCCAGGCGGGCGATCAATTCCTCGATCTTCTTGCCGGCCACCATCATCAGGTCCGCCAGCTCGTCGATGACCACGACGATCATCGGCAGCGTCTCCAACGGCTCCGGGGTTTCCGGCGTCAGCGAAAACGGGTTGGGCACGTGCTCGCCCGCCTTCTCGGTATCGCGGATCTTCTGGTTGTAGCCGGCCAGGTTGCGCACGCCGAGCTTGGACATCAGCCGATAACGCCGCTCCATTTCCGCAACGCACCAGTCGAGCGCGTTGGCGGCGTGCTTCATGTCGGTGACCACCGGCGCGAGCAAATGCGGAATGCCCTCGTAGATGGACAGTTCCAGCATCTTGGGGTCGACCATGATCAGGCGCACTTCCTTGGGCGTGGCCTTATACAACAGGGACAGAATCATGGCGTTGATCGCCACCGACTTGCCCGAGCCGGTGGTGCCGGCTACCAGCACGTGCGGCATTTTGCCGAGGTCGGCCGACACCGGCTGCCCGGCGATATCCTTGCCGAGCGCCATGGTCAGCCGCGAGGTCGGGTTCTGATAGGTGTCCGAGCCGATGATTTCGGAGAGGCGCACGATCTGGCGTTTCGGGTTGGGCAGCTCCAGCCCCATATAGGTCTTGCCGGGGATGGTTTCGACCACGCGAATCGACACCAGGCTCAGCGCCCGCGCCAGGTCCTTCATCAAGTTGACGATCTGCGCGCCTTTGACGCCGACGGCCGGCTCGATCTCGTAGCGGGTGATCACCGGGCCGGGGTAAGCGGCCACGACTTTGACCTCGACGCCGAAATCGGCCAGCTTGCGCTCGATCAGCCGCGACGTGTACTCGACAGTCTCGGCAGAGACCGATTCCTGCTTGTCCCGCGCGGCTTCCAATAGCGCGAGGCCAGGCAGCGCGCTGTCGCTCGGGTCGGCGAACAGCGATTGCTGTACCGGCTTCTGCGGCTTGGGCGGCGACGGCGGTTCGGCGGCCGGGGTTTCAATGCGCACCGGCTGATAATCTTCGTGACGGCGCTTCTCGCTGGTGACTTTTTCCTCGCGCCGCAACGCCTGTTTGCGGCCGATTTCGCGGTCGCGTCGCGCCTGCCACGATTGGTAGACGAACATCACCCCCTGTTCGACCCAGGTGCCGATGCGCTCCATCAGGTCGAGCCAGGAAATGCCGGCGAACAACGACAGGCCGATGGCGGCCAGGGTCGACAACAGCAGGCTCGCGCCGGAAAGCCCCAGCGCGTGGCGCGCCAGGCGGCCGAGGAAATGGCCGATCACCCCGCCCGACGGCAATTGCCCGGCGACATGCTCGCCCAAGACGATAAATTCGAGGCTGGCGCTCGACAGCAACAGCAGCCAAAAGCCGGAGAGGGTGACGGCGTTGACGCTGCTCGGCGCCAGGCCTTCCTGGTCCATGCGCCGGTAGCCCCAGACGATCGCCGTCAGGCAGAACGCCACCAGCCACCATGCCGAGGCGCCGAAGATGAACAGCAGCATATCGGACAGCCAGGCGCCGAAAGCGCCGCCGTAATTGCGGATCGTGGGGTCGGACGAGCTGTGCGACCAGGACGGGTCCTGCGCCGAATGGCTCGACAGGATCAGCACCAGATAGACCGCGGCCACCGCCATCAATAGCCACCAGGCCTCGCGCAGCAAAGCGTTGAGCCGGGGCGGCAGCTGTGTTTGACGATTGCGGACAACCGCTTTTCGCTTGAAAAGTCGCATAGCCTTTTAAACAACCAATGACAGCCGGGAATTATAAGCGCGCGCAAACAATGCTGAAACCTTTTCCGCAAGTTAACGCAATAAGAATAACGCGAAAAATCGGATTGCGAGGCAAACAATAGCGCAAAGGGGAGGGAAAGGGCGGCTGTGCCGCCCTCTTGCTGGCAAATCAGCGGTGGTAATTGTGATAAAGCCGCGCCGCGTTGCGCAGGCACATGGCGACCGTCAGCGGGCCGACGCGCGGCACGTAGATACGGGCGGACTCGCGCGCCGCGTCCTCGAAGTTCTTCACGAAGGAGAAATTCAGGCAGATCGCGCCAGGCTTCAACTCCTCGGCGCGGATTTTTTCGAACTGGCGCGACGGCACGCCGGTGATGACGATATCCGAGCGCGACAGGGCGGTGGCGCGGTCGATCGGCTCGGGCGGGTTTTTGTCGTTGCGGATGACTTCGCCGCCATTGACGTCGAACGAGTACACGTTGCCGCCGTCGTTGGCCAGCATATAGGCCAGCGGACGGCCGACCACGTCGGAGCGGTTGAATACCGTGATGGTCTGGTCACGGAACGGCAGTCCGCCCGGGCTGTAGGCGTCGGTCGCCTCCAGCACCTTGAGGATCGCCAGCGGCGTACACGGCAGAATGGCGCGGTGGCGGCGGGCGTCGTCGTCGAAGCGCTCGTTGCGGTAGAGCTTGTCCATCCAATAGCTGGTTAGCCCCTCGACGTCCTTTTTAGGGTCGACCAGGTCCTTGATCTCGGCGTCGCGCGCATCGCCGAAAATGGGGTAGTACACGAAAATACCGTGAACGTCCGGGTCGGCATTGGCGCGGCGGATCGCGTCGGCGATCGCCTCGCGCGGTTGATGCGTGAGCGAGAAGTGGATGCCGACGTCCTTGCAGCCATCTTCGGTGTAGCGGGCGTAGGTCGCCGACGCCGGGTCGTCGGACACCAGAAAGCCCACCACGTTGATACGGGACTCCAGGGATTCGATTTCTTCCCGGATCATGGCGCGGTAGAGCGCCGCCATGCCTTCCGGATTAAAGTCGTGCATGCCACTCTCCAAACGGATTGCAAAAAAACGGACGGATTATAGCAATAGCCCTGACCGGTTTCGCGCTACATCAAGAATCTTAACGTGGATAAATCGCGCCCAGCACGCGCGGCCCGGCGGCGCCGGTGGCCTCGGGCAGGTTGCCTGGCTCGTGCGCCAGGCATTGACGCGCGAGCCAGGCAAACGCCGCGGCCTCGACCTGCTGCGGCGGCAGGCCGAGCGCGGCGGTTTGATTGAGGTGGCGGCCCGCCAGGCGCGCGCCGAGCGCCGCCACCAGCGTGTGATTGAAGGCGCCGCCGCCGCAGAGGAACACTTCCTGGGCCGCGTCGGCATGACGCGCGATGGCGTCGGCAATGCTGGCCGCGGTCAGCGCGAGCAAGGTGGCTTGCACATCCTGCGGCGCCAGCGGGGCGAACGGCGCCAGCAGGCGGTCGAGCCAATGGAGGTCGAACAGGTCGCGCCCGGTGCTCTTGGGCGGCGCGGCGGCGAAGAACGGTTCGGCTAATAGCGCGGCCAACAGCGCCGCGTCGATCTGTCCCGTCGCCGCCCAGCGGCCGTCGCGGTCGAAAGGCTGGCCGATGTGCCGCCGGCACCAAGCATCCATCAGCATGTTGCCCGGCCCGCAGTCGAAGCCGGAGACGGGGTGGCCGGGAATCAGCAGGGTGAGGTTGCTGATGCCGCCGATGTTGACGATCACGCGGGCGCGTTCCGGGTGGGCGAACACCGCGCGGTGAAAGGCCGGCACCAGCGGCGCGCCATGTCCGCCGGCCGCCACGTCGCGGCTGCGGAAGTCGCCGATCACGTCGATGCCGGTCTGTTCGGCCAGCCGGGCCAGGTTGCCGATTTGCAGCGTGTAGCCGTCTTGCGGCGCGTGGCGGATCGTCTGGCCATGGCAGCCGATGGCGCGCACCTGGTCCGCGCGGACGCCGTTTTGCGCCAAAAGCGCGTTGACGGCGCGGGCGTAGAGGTCGGCCAGTTTGTTGGCGAGCCGCGCGGCGCGGCGTAGTTCGTCGTTGCCGGTTTGCTGCAGCGCCAGCACCTCGGCGCGGATGTCGGCCGGGTAGGGCAGCGCGTGTTCGGCGCGCACGGTCAACTCGCCGTGGCTATCGAAAGCCGCCAGCACGGCATCGACGCCGTCCAGGCTGGTACCCGACATCATGCCGACGAACAACGCTTCCATGACAACTCCTTTGGGCTCGGGCCTCTGTGTAAAACGGCCATTACATGCGAAAGATGGGTAAAATACGCAAGCCCGCTGCGGCGGGCAACCCTTTATCCCCTATCCGCCAGTATGAAGCATAACGAGGCGCTGCATGCATTTGACCTTGTCCATTCCCGGCTTGAGCTGGCTTGACGTCCACGACGGCGCCGAGGTCGCCGCCGATTTGCCGCTGCCGGCCCTGGAGACGCTGCTCGGCCGCGGGCGGTTGGCGGTCGCGCCTTGCCCGCTGTCCCGCCGGCTTGCCGCGCCGTTTGGCATCGACCGGCTGCCCTTGGCGCGCGCCGCGGCACAGTTGGATGGCCTGGCGTCGCCAGGCCTGTGGCTGTTGGCCGACCCGGTGACCTGGCGGATCGACCGCGACCGGGCGCTGTTGGCCGACGCCGGCGTGATGGCCATTTCGCAAACGGAAGCCGATGCGCTCATCGATGCGCTCAACCGGCATTTTGCCGCCGATGGCCTGGCGTTCCATGCGCCGGCGCCGGCGCGTTGGTATCTGTCACTTTCCGCGCCGGTCGAGGCGGCGTTTCATAGCCTGCCCGACGTGGTGGGCGAGAACGTCGACGATTTTTTGCCCTCGGGCGCCGATGGGCTGCGGCTTAGCCGTTTGCTCAACGAAGCCCAGATGCTGCTGTTCACCCATCCGGTCAACGAGGCGCGCGAGGCTCGGGGCGAGCCGCGCATCAATAGCCTATGGCTGTGGGGCGACGGCGAGCTGCCGGCCTTGTCCAAACCCGCCGCGCTCTATAGCGACCAGCCGCTGCACGGCATGCTGGCGCGGCTAAGCGGCGGCGAGACGCGGGCCGCGCCTTGGTCGTTTGCCGCGCTCGCCGCCGAGGGTTTGCCGCCGCATGCCTGGGTGGAACTCGACCGGCTTCTGGGCGCGGCGCAATACCGCGATGCCTGGGGATGGCGCGAAGCCCTGCAGACCTTGGAGCAAGACTGGTTCCAGCCGCTGTTGCAAGCGTTGCGGCAAGGAACGCTCTCCAGCCTGTCCCTGCTTTCCTGCGGCGAGCGGGCGATCGAGGCGCGCGTCGAGCGCCGCGACCTGTGGAAATTCTGGCGTCGTGCCAAGACGCTGACTTCATTGTATTGATAGACCCATGCATAACATTCTGACCCGTTCCGTCCCGCCCGATGCCTGCGCAAGCCTTGCCGTCGGCGGTTACTCTCCGTTGTTTGCGCGGCTGTACGCGGCGCGCGGTATCCAAGCGCCGCAAGAATTGGCGGAGGGGCTCGGTGCCTTGCTGCCGTGGCAGTCGCTGAAGAACATCGCGCCGATGGCCGCGCGCCTGGCCGACGCCATTGCCGCTGACGAGCGCATTCTGGTGGTGGCCGATTACGACGCCGATGGCGCGACCGCTTGCGCCGTGGCGATCAAGGGTTTGTCCGCGCTTGGCGCCACGGTCGACTTTCTGGTGCCCAACCGCTTCGAGTACGGCTATGGCCTGACGCCACAGATCGTCGAGCTGGCGGCCACGCGCCGCCCCGACATCATTCTGACGGTCGACAACGGCATCGCCAGCGTCGAGGGCGTGGCGGCGGCGCGGCGGCTGGGCATCGAACCGCTGATCACCGACCACCATCTGCCCGGCAGCCAGTTGCCGGACGCGTTGATCGTCAACCCCAATCAGCCTGGCTGCGAATTTGCCTCGCGGCATCTGGCCGGCGTCGGCGTGATGTTCTACGTGCTGATGGCGTTGCGCGCCGAGTTGCGCGACCGCGGCGCCTTTGCCGACGGCGGCGAGCCGAATCTGGGCGAGCTGCTCGATCTGGTGGCGCTGGGCACGGTGGCCGACGTCGTGCGGCTGGATCAAAACAACCGCATCCTGGTCGGCAATGGGCTCAAACGCATGCGCGCCGGCCGGATGAGCCCCGGCGTGGCGGCGTTGTTTCAGGTTGCCGGCCGTGCCACGCAGAAGGCCAACACCTTCGACCTGGGCTTTACGCTCGGTCCGCGGCTCAATGCCGCCGGGCGGCTGGACGACATGAGCCTGGGCATCGCCTGCCTGCTGGCGTCGTCGACGGACGCCGCCATGCCGCTGGCGCGCCAGCTCGACGACCTCAACCGCGAGCGGCGCCATATCGAGGCCGGCATGCGCGAGGAAGCGCTGGCCGATTTGTCGGACATCGACCCGGCGTCGCGCTACACGCTGACGCTTTTCCGCGAGGATTGGCATCAAGGCGTGGTGGGCATCGTCGCCGCGCGGCTCAAGGAGCGGTTCCACCGCCCGGCCATCGTATTCGCGCCCGGCGATGGCGACGAGATGCGCGGATCCGGCCGCTCGATCCCCGGGTTTCACCTGCGCGACGCGCTCGATCTGGTGTACAAGCGCGAGCCCGAGCTGATCGTGAAATTCGGCGGCCATGCGATGGCGGCCGGCTTGACCATCCATCAGTCGGCGTTGGATACCTTCCGCCAGGCTTTCGAGCAGGTGGCGCGCGAGTTGTTGGACGAAAAGCAGCTGACGCGCACGATCGAGACCGATGGCGCGCTGCCGCCGCGGGATATCTGCCTGGATTTGGCCGAATCGCTGTCGGCCTGCGTTTGGGGGCAGGGTTTCCCGGCGCCGACTTTCCATAACCGTTTTCAAGTGCTCAAGCAACGCGTGGTGGGCGAGAAGCATTTGAAACTGCGGCTCGGCAGTCTCGGCTGCGAGTTTGACGCCATGTTGTTCAATCATGCCGACTGGCTGCCCGACGAGATCGACGCCGTCTATCAGCTGGTGGCCAATGAATGGCAGGGGCGCAAAGAGTTGCAGATTTATATCGAGCACTGGCGCGAGATCGCCGGCGACAGGCAGGAGGCGTAAATGGAATGGTTGCTGAGTTTGCTGGCGGGGCTATTGCTGGGCGGCGGCGCCGGCGTGTTGGTGCTGCGCGCGCGGGCCGAAGCCGAGTATCAGCGCGGCCGCGGCGAGTCGGCCGTGGCGCAGGCGTCGATCGAGGGCGAGAAGCTGGCGCTGATCGCGCGCGAACGCGATCTCATGGGGCGCCTGTCGGAGTGCGACAGCTTGCTCACGCAATTGCGCGAGCATTTGGGGCTGCGCGAACGGGAGCTGGCCGCCATGCAGGCGACGTTGCAGCAGGAGCGCCGGCAGCATGAGGAAAAGCTGGCGTTGTTGGCCGAGGCGCGCGAAGCGCTGACGCTGCAATTCAAGACGCTGGCCACCGATATTCTGGAAGAAAAGAGCAAGCGCTTCACCGAGCAGAACCAGACCAATTTGAGCCAGTTGCTCACGCCGCTCTCCGAACGCATTCAGGCGTTCAGCAAGCAGGTGCAGGATACCTACGACAAGGATTCGAAAGAGCGCCTGACGCTGGAGGTCGAGCTCAAAAACCTGCAAGCGCTCAATACCCGTCTCAACCAGGACGCGGTGGCGCTGACCAACGCGCTCACCGGCGCCAACAGCAAGGCGCAGGGATCGTGGGGCGAAATGGTGCTGGAACGGGTGCTGGAAACGTCCGGCTTGCAGAAGGGACGGGAATACCGCGTGCAGGTGTCCGACATCCAGGTGCGCGACGAAGGCACCGTGCGCTATCAGCCGGACGTGATCATCGATCTGCCGGAGGGCAAGCAACTGGTGGTCGACTCCAAGGTGTCGCTCAATGCCTATACGCGCTATGTCAAGGCCGAAGACGATGCCACGCGCGAGGTGGAGCTCAAGGCGCACATCCTGGCGTTGCGCAGCCACATCAAAACCCTGTCGGAAAAGCGCTATCAAGACCTCTATAGCCTCAATACGCTGGATTTCGTGTTCATGTTCGTGCCGGTCGAGCCCGCCTACCTGCTGGCGGTGCAACATGACATGAATCTGTTCAACGAGGCGTTCGAGCAACGCATCATGATCGTCGGCCCCAGCACGCTATTGGCCACGTTGCGCACGGTGGCCAGCATCTGGCGCTACGAGTACCAGAATCAGAACGCGCAGGAGATCGCGCGCCAAAGCGGGGCGATGTACGACAAGTTCGTCGGTTTCGTCGATAGCCTAGAGAAGGTCGGCAAGCAGCTGGACGGCACGCGCGACACCTGGCAGGACGCGATGAAGAAGCTGCGCGACGGCCGCGGCAATTTGATCACCAGTGCCGAGAAGCTGCGCAAGCTCGGCATCAAGGCCAATAAACAGCTGGCCGCGCACCTGCTCGGCCACGACGAGGCGGCGGACGACGCCGGCGAAGCGGAGGAAGCGTGAGCCGGCTAGCCGGGTAACGTCAGCCGCGCCGACAAGCCGCCGCCGGGGCGGTCGTGCAGCGTCAGGTCGCCGCCCATGGCGCGCGCGGTGGCGCGGGCGATCGCCAAGCCAAGCCCGGTGCCCCCGGTGGTGCGGGCGCGCGAGGATTCGAGCCGGAAATAGGGCTCGAACACCCGGTCGCGCGCCTCCAGGGGAATGCCGGGGCCCCGGTCCTCGACCAGTACGTGCACTTGGGCATCGTCGGCCTCGACGCGCAGATCGACCTTGTCGCCGGCATAGCGCCGGGCGTTTTCCATCAAGTTGCCCAGACAGCGCCGCAGTGCTTGCGGGCGCGCCATGACCGGCCGGCCGGCCTCGCCGTGACGGGCGACCGTCATGCCGAGCGCCTCGAAATCCTCCGCCAATCCATCCAGTAGCGCATCCAGATTGAGCTTGACCGTGGGTTCGCTGCACTGTCCGGCGCGTAAAAACGCCAAGGTATGGCCGATCATCGCGTCCATCTCGGCGAGGTCGGCTTCGCACTGCGAACGCAGCGCCTCGTCGTTCAGTTGCTCCAGCCGCAAACGCAGGCGGGTGATCGGCAGGCGCAAGTCGTGCGAGACGCCGGCCAATGCCTGGGAGCGGGTTTCCAGATAGCTTTTCAAGTCGCGTTGCATGTGGTTGAACGCCGTGGCGGCGCGGGCCACCTCGCGCGGCCCGCCCTCCGGCAGCGGCGGCTGATCGAGATTGCGCGCCAGCCCGCTGGCGGCCTCGGCCAGCGCCGCCAGCGGGCGCGTCAGCCGTCGCACGAGCAGGCTCGCCAGCACGGCGACCAAGATGGCCAGCACCCACAACAGCAGCAGCGTGCGCGCCGGCCAGTTGCGCGGCTCCGGCGGCGCGGCATGGCGCCAGGTGAGCACGGCGCCATCGGTCAGCCGGGCCTGCATGACCAGGAAGGGGATGCGCATCGGTCCGCGTCCATGCGCCATGCCGTGCATCGGCGGCGCCCCAGGCGGCGCGGGCGAGCGCAGTTCGACCGGCAGCACCTGAACCGCCCGATTCAGGCCGAGCGCGTCGCGAAAGGTGTTGGCGAACGCTTGATCGACCGTGGTCGCGGGCTCGGGTGCGCCCCAAGCTTCCGCCAGCGTGAAGAGATTGTCCGGCTCGTTCAGTACCCGGATCAGCCGGTTGCGGTCGGCGCTGGGCGTGCGCTCCAGCATGCTGACGATGCCCGCCAGCCGCTCGGCGTCGTTTTGGCCGCGCAATTGATTGCCGAAATGCGCGCGGTCGGCCAATAACAGCCAGGCGCCGACGATCTGCGCCAGAATCAGGCTGACGACCACCGCCAGCAGCAATTGACCGGTCAGGGTACGTGGCAGGACTCTCACACGATCTGTTCCACGGCGGTCGCCAGCATATAGCCGCCATTGCGCACGGTTTTGATCCACTGCGGATCGCGCGCGTCGTCCCCCAGCCGCCGGCGCAGCCGCGAGATCAAGACGTCGACCGTGCGGTCGAAGGGCGAGGCTTCGCGGCCGGCCAGACCGTCGAGCAGCTGATCGCGCGACAGCACTTGATTCGGATTTTCGGCCAGGAGGTGCAGCAGGGTGAATTCCGCGCCGGTCAGCGGCACCACCACGCTATCGCAGCCGATCAAGTGGCGCGCGCCCAAATCGAGAATCCAGCCGGCAAATGCCAGCTGGCGCGCCTGTCGCGTGGCCTCCCGGTTTTGACTGCGGCGCAGAATGCTCTTGACGCGGGCCAGCAGTTCGCGCGGGTTGAAGGGCTTGGGCAGGTAATCGTCCGCGCCCATCTCCAGCCCGATAATGCGGTCGATGTCGTCGCCGCGCGCGGTCAACATCAAAATCGGCGTATCGCTGTCGGAGAAGCGCAGCGTTCGACATAAGGACAGGCCATCCTCGCCCGGCAGCATCAGATCGAGAATGATCATGTCCGGCTTGCGCACGGCGTACTGCGCACGCATGCGCTCGCCGTCCTCGGCCACATCGACCAGGTAGCCCTGTTGGCGCAAGTAGTCGCCGATAAGCCGCGTCAGTTCCGGGTCGTCATCGACCAGCAAGAGGCGGCGCGGCATATTGTCGTTCCATGTCGTCATAGGGTGTCAGCATAAAGGGTTCGGCCTCTATGGTGGGGGTCTTTAACGGCTGATGACATAACATTACAACCCATTTACATTATCGGGCGGCGGCGAAAAACGCCATTTACATTTTGTGTGTTTAATAGGGGCTCCTACCAAGTAAAAGGAGTCGCCCCATGAAATCGTTGCCGGTTCTCTCGCTGAAACGTTCGCTACAGGCTGCCGCCTTGGCTGGCCTGTTGACGATGGGTCTTGGCGTGCAAGCGGCCGAGCCCAACCCGGCCGGCTGCCCGACCCATGCCGGCGAGATGCTGCAGCGGATGCAGCAGCATCAGCAGCAACGACTCGACCGCCTGGCGCAAGCGCTCAATCTGCAACCGGGCCAACAAGCCGCGTGGAAGGCCTTTGCCGCCACGGAGCTCGCCGCGCCGGCCCCGTTCCCATGCCCGAAACCCGACGCCACGCCGGTGGATATGGCGCAGGCGCGCGCCGATCACGCGCGGCTGATGGCCGACCGCATGGCCGCGTCGAGCAAAGCCGTGGCTGACCTGTGGCAAGTCTTGTCCGCCGACCAACGCCAAACGCTGACGAAGATGATGCATCACCCGATGATGCGGCCCCATCCCGATAGGATGGGCGACCATCCCGATATGCCGCCGCAGTAATCGTTCCGCCGGAACCGGGCTGTGCCGTCCGGTTCCGGCAGAGTAGAATGGCGGAAAAATCTGGAGTCCCGCCATGTCCTGCAAACTTAGCGTCAACCTGAACAAAATCGCCCTGATCCGCAATGCGCGCGGCCGAGACTATCCTTCGGTCGAGGCGTTCGCCAGCAAGGCGCTGACCGCCGGCGCGCACGGCGTCACCATTCATCCCCGGCCCGATCAGCGTCACGCCCGCTACAGCGATATCGCCGCGCTGCGCGACGTCACGCGCCGCTACCCTGGCACCGAACTGAATGTCGAGGGCTATCCCGACGATACCTTCCTGGCCCAAGTCATCGCCGCGCGCCCCGATCAATGCACGCTGGTGCCCGACGCGCCCGGCCAATTGACCTCGGATCACGGTTGGGATCTGACCCGGCATCTGGATACGGTGCGCGATGTGGTGGCGCGCCTTTCCGCCGCCGGCATCCGCACGAGCATCTTCATGGACCCCGATCCGGCGCAAATCGCGCTGGCGCCGGCCACCGGCGCTGACCGGATCGAACTGTACACCGAGGCCTATGCCCATGCGCCGGATGCGCTGAGCCTGGCGCCTTATGCCGCCGCGGCGCGCCAAGCCGGCGAATTGGGCCTGGGCGTCAATGCCGGCCATGACCTCAATCTCGATAATCTCGGCGCGTTTGTCGCCGCGGTGCCGCAAGTGGCCGAAGTGTCGATCGGTCATGCGCTGACGGTCGAGGCGCTGGAATTCGGGTTCGACGAAACCATCCGCCGCTACGTCGCCATCCTCTCGCCCCGCTAGACGCGTGCGTTGCTGCGCGAACGCACGCTACCCAACTGTCTCGTAGCGTGCATTCGCCGCAGGCAATGCACGTTTTCGGCACATTACCCGCACGCCGCCGGGGGCACGCGCCGGTCCGCCGCCAGCATGCTGGTGCATGCCTGGGGGCTGACCGGGCGGCTGAAGTAATAGCCTTGAATGATGTCGCAGCCCGCCTCGGCGAGCAGCGCCAATTGCCCCTCGGTCTCCACCCCTTCGGCCACGACCGATAAATGCAGCAAATGGCCCATGGCCACCACCAGCTGCGAAATCACCAGATCGTCGGGCTGCGTGGTGATGTCGCGCACAAAACTTTGGTCGATCTTCAATTTGTCGACGGGAAAGCGCTTCAGGTAGCTGAGGTTGCAAAAGCCCGTGCCGAAATCGTCGATCGACAGCTGCACGCCCATGTCGCGCAGTGCCTGCATGGTGGCGAGCGTGGCGACGGGGTTGTGCATCGTGGCCGATTCGGTCAACTCCAATTCCAGCCACGCCGGCGCCAAGCCGCTTTGCGCCAGTGCCTGGCGGATGGTGTCGGCGAGGTCGGGTTGCGACCATTGCACCGCGGATAGATTGACGGCCACCGTCACCGGCGGCAACCCGCTGTTCTGCCAGCTCACCGCCTGCTGGCAAGCCATGTGCAGGGCCTTGTCGCCCAAGGCGGCGATCAGGCCGCACGATTCGGCCAGGGGTACGAAGCGCATCGGGCCGAGCCGGCCGAGCCGGGGGTGGCGCCAGCGGATCAACGCCTCCAGGCCGACGATCTGGCCGCTATGGAGCGCCACCTGCGGCTGATAATCGAGAAAGAGCTGATCGTCGACGGCCAGGGCGGCGTGCAGCTCGCCTTCCAACTCCAGCCGGGAGCGGGCTTCATCCGACAGCAGCGGCTGGTAGAAACGGTAGTTTTCGTTTTGCTGCTGCGCCGCCTGGTGCTGTGCCATGGTGGCCGCTTGCAGCGTCTCCTCGGGGGGGGCGCCCGTCTCGCAAAACGCCACGCCCAGGTTCGCGGCCAAGAAGAAAAAGCGGCCGTCGAGCATATAAGGCTCGTGCAGCTGCGTCAGCATCGCCTGTAGCGGCGCGTTGAGCGCGGATTCCTCCGGCGCCGCGCACAGCAGGGCGAAGCTGTCGTCGCCGACCTTGGCCAGATAATCGCCGGCTAGCGGCCCCGCCATCAGTCTGCGGGATACCTCGCGCAGCAGGTGATTGGCGGCCTCGTCCCCTAGACTGTCGCGGATCTCTTGCAGCCGGCTCAAACCGATCATGATCAGCGCCATGCGCTCGCCGACGGGCTGCGTCGGCTGACGCATGCGCAGCAGCAACAGCGCCCGGTTGGGTAGGCCGCTCGCACTGTCGAAGTGCCGCAGATAATAGGCCTGCTGCTCGGCTTCTTCCTGCGCGGTGATGTCGAGCCCGGACATGACGGCGAAACCCGGCGTCTCGGCCTGATCGGAAAGCCGCGCCGCCGACCATAACACCAGACGGCCGTTGACGGTGGCGCGCCAGGATACGGGCATGCCCAGCGGCAGACGGCACAGGTGGGCGAGATGTTCGCTCACCACGTTGCGCTCGTCCTCTGCGGCGAAGAGCGTGTCGAAGTACTGTTCATCCGCCTCGCGCTGCGCCGCGGAGAGCGGGGCGGTCGCTGCCGGATTCATACGCACGATCCGGCCGGCTTGATCCACCAGCACGATCAGCGCGCCCGAGGTGTCGAGTACGGCGCTCAATAGCTGGCGTTCGGCCTTCAATTGCTTTTGCATGGCATCGCGAATGCGGACCTCGTCCGCTTCGGCCAACGCGCGCATCACCGCGGCGGGCAAGCGCTGCAAATTGCCCTTGAGCACATAGTCCGACGCGCCGATGTGCAGCATCTCCACCGCGCGCTCCTCGCCCAGCGCGCCGGTGACGAAGATGAACGGCACTTCGGGCACGAGGGTGGAGCGCAGAATCAGCGCGGACAGGCCATCGTAATCGGGCAACGAGAAATCGGATAAAACGATATCCACCAGCCCAGGCTGCTGCAGCCTGGCACGATAGTCCGCCTCGTTGCAGACCAACTGGACGTCAATCGACAAACCGGCATCGCGTAGCGCGCGGCAAGTGAGCTCGGCGTCGTCGGTGTCGTCTTCAAGCTGCAGAATGTGGATGGTGCGTTTGGGGTGCGCACTCATGCTGTGTCCTGTGGTGAAGGTGTGGTCGGCGTACTGCTCTAAGCTATAAAAATAGGACAGTGAAATACTTATGCCAATGAGTTAAATCAAGGTTGGCGAGCAAAGAGAGGGAGGGGCGAAGGGGCGTTGCGTAGGGCAATCGACGCGCAACGCGCGGCATTGCGCCGAATACCTAGAGCGAGGCGCGCAGCCGCCGCGCGGCCTGAACCACGCCTTGCAGAATCGGCTCGGAGACGGCGACGGGAAAACCGGGGGGCAACTGCTTGCGCAGCCGGGCCGATACGGGCACGGCCTGGTCGGCCAGCTCGATAATCAGCCGCTCGATGTCCTCGCGCGGCAACGCGCAGGCGCGCGCGTGCGCGAGCCAGGCCGAACCGTCGAGCGCGCGCCAGCAAGGCGGCGGCGACTCGTCGGAGAGGCCGAGCGCGGGGCGGATCTGCTCCGGCAGCAGCTTGCCCGGGCCATTGCCCAGCAGCGGGTGCGCCGATAGCACGCCCAGCGGCGCGTCGAAGCGGAAGCGTCCTCCGGGCAGCAAGCGAATGGCGAAACGGCGGGCGTGCGCGTCGAACGCGCACAACAGCCAGAACACCAGCATGGCGCGCATCAGCGCCAAACGGTCGGCCGCGGCGTCGTTGCTGCCCAGCATGAAGCGGGCAATCGCGCCGCCGCTTCGCCCGCCATGGGTCTGATACTTCATCTCGGGCGTCAGGCCTAAGGCCTGGCACATGTCTTCGCGCGGCACGCCGATCCAGACACCCTGTTCTTTTTGCCAGCGCCGGTCGGCGCGATCGATCAGCAGCACGCGTTGCGAACCGAGATTCACCAATTCGTTGTGGGGCACCGCCACATCGAACGCTTCGGCGACGCGCTGGCACAGCCAGGCGTTTTCCAGCGAGCCGTTGAGCATGAAGCCGCTGCTGGCATGGCGCTCGACCGGCAGCTTGAGCAGATGCGTGCTCAGCACGCCATTGCCGGGCAGACGCCATTGTCCCTGGTGCCACACGAGCGCGGTTTTGTCCTGCGTGCCGGCCAGCGCCACGGGCGCCATCGGTCCAGCGCCGCCGGATTGCGTCGGCGCCGAGCGTAGCGCCGTCAGCATGGAGATGACGTCGTTTGCCGCCAGCGGCCGCGCCGCTTCGGGCGGCGCCAGCGCCGGCGGCTGATCGCTGGCGCTCAGTTGTATCGCGCCGGGACAGTCGAAACCGACGCAACGCAACAGATCGAAGGCCGAGGCGGTTGGCGCGCCGAAGCAAAGGCGCAAGCGCTGGCGCTGTAGGGGATTTTCCGGCAACAGACTGTCAAAAAAACGGCCCACCCGCGGCCCTTGCCAATGATCGCGCGCCGGCCGTAGCGGCAAGGAAAGCGATAGCGGCCGGCATAAGGGCGATCTCAGCCAGGAAGCGTCGTAGTGAAAGCGATGGCCGGCGGCTTCGGTGTATTGCCACTGGCCGACCAGCTCGCGATTCATCCAGACGTGCAGCCGGCTTTGTCCGCGCCGCGGCATGTCACCAATCCTGCGAGCCGACCAGGCTGCCGTCACGCTTGTCGCGCAGGACGAGCTCCAGGTCGAGTGCGGAGAGCACTTGCAGCAGACGGGCGATGCTCGATTGTCCAGTATGGGTTTCCAGCGCCGAGATGGCTTTTTGCGCGAGACCGATACGATGCGCCGCCATGGACTGGGTCATGGCGCGCGCACGGCGCCAATTGCGCAGCTCGGCACCTAAATTTTGCGAAGAATGGATTACCTGTGGCATGGATGTTCTCTCCCTAATAATGACATTATTATTTAGTATGTAAATGGTATAAACATAGAGAGAATGCAAGTAAAATTCAGTCGCAACTGAAATAATTTTTTGTAAGCGCGCTTAAAAGATCAGATTTGCCAGCCCCGCGCACAGTAATACCACCAGCCAGGGCGGCACGCGCCACCGGGTCAAAGCCAGCAGGGCGAACGCCGCCAGCGCGAAATCGCCGAAAGTGAAAATGGCGTGCGTCCACACCGGCTGATAGAACGCAGCCAACAGCAGGCCGACCACGGCCGCGTTGACGCCGGTCATGGCGCGGCGTAGCGCCGGGTGATCGCGCCACGTCGCCCACAACGGCAAGATGCCGACCATCAGCAAAAATCCCGGCAAGAAAATCGCCACCAGCGCCACCGCGGCGCCGAGCCAGCCGTGCGGCGTTTGGCGGGAGACCGCCCCGAGAAACGCGGCAAAGGTGAACAGCGGCCCCGGCACGGCCTGCGCCGCGCCGTAACCCGCCAGAAACACGTCGTTGGAAACCCAGCCGGACGGCACGGTGGCGGCTTGCAGCATGGGCAGCACCACATGGCCGCCACCGAAAACCAGCGCGCCGGCGCGGTAGAAGCGCGCGAACAAATCGACCGCGTAGCCGCCTTGGCGGGCCCATAGCGGCAGCAGCGCCAGCAGTGCGGCGAACAGCACTAGTGCGGCCGTGCCGGCGCGCGGGCTTAGCCGTAACGGAAAGGGATGGTGCGGCGGCGCGGCGGCGGCCGGCAAAAAGCGCCAGCCGAGCAGCGCCGAGGCGCACAGCACGCCGAGTTGGCCGCCAACGCCGGGCGCGAGGGAGACGATCACCGCCGTGGCGAGCGCCAGGGCGGCGCGCGGCAGGTCGGGGCAGAGCTTCCGGCCCATGGTCCAGATCGCTTGCGCCACCACCGCGACGGTCACCACCTTCAGCCCGTGCAGCCAATGGCCGGGCGCGCCGCCGGCGTGCGTCAGCAACAAGCCGAACAGCACCAGCGCCACGGCGGAGGGCAGGGTGAAGCCGAGCCAGGCGACGAAGGCGCTGGCAAGCCCGCGCCGCATCAAGCCCAGGCCGATGCCGACTTGGCTGCTGGCCGGGCCGGGTAGCAGCTGGCTCAACGCG
>Ga0213872_10001131_pt1 | contig 18220 bp, 11 predicted proteins | sample VelepicomBERX_R2_FD_160071 | JGI IMG/M metagenome (GOLD analysis project Ga0213872, IMG submission 160071) | Rhizosphere microbial communities from Vellozia epidendroides in rupestrian grasslands, the National Park of Serra do Cipo, Brazil - RX_R2 | ecosystem: Host-associated > Plants > Roots >...
CGCGACGGCCGGATCTCGGGTTCCGCCGTGATGGTATGGCCATGGACGACCCGCCCGGGGTGATGCGCCGTCGAGGACAGGAAGGGCTCGCGGATATAGAGCAGATCCTGCGCCGATTGCGCGTCCAGATCGACGCCCGGGCGAATGCCGGCATGGGCGAAAAAATACTCGCCGAAACCCAGCGACAGATCGAGGCGGCCGAGGAAGGCGCGGTGGTCGGCGGGAAGGGCTTTGCGCAACCCCTCGGCCATCCCGGCCAGTTCGCCGACCGGCGCGACGCCATAGGAGTCGAGAGTTGCGTCGCCGCCATAGTCGAGCCAGACCTCGTAGAGATGCGGCGCCTCGATGAATCCCATCATCGCCGCTTCGTGATTGCCCTCCAGGAAGCGCCACTCGACATCGTGCGGCTTCAGGCCGCACAGCCGCGTCAGCACACCGCGGCTGTCCGGGCCGCGATCGACATAATCGCCCAGGAAAATGGCGGTGGCGGCCAGTCCGCGGCGGCGGGCGGCGTCAGCGTCGGCTTCGATGGCGTCGAGAACCAGATCCAGCAGATCGGCCCGGCCATGAATGTCGCCGACCGCGTAGAGGCGGCGGCCGGCGGGGCCGCGATAAGCCGGTGCTGCCGGGAGGCGGGGGCTGCTGCGCCTAGGCCACCGGAGAAAGGGCATGGTCGAACGAGGCCAGAGTCGCGGCGAGGCCGTCCTTGAGGGAGGTGCGCGCCTCGATGCCCAGCTCGCGCACCGCCAGGTCGGGGCGGCCGAGCGAGATGCGGATGTCGCCGGGGCGGGCGGGTTCGTGCCGCACACTCGGCTCGATGCCCAGGATCTCGCCCAGGGTGGCGATAAGCTGCAGCAGGGTGGTCGAGCGACCGGTGCAGAGATTGAACACCCGTTCCTCGGCCGCCGGGGTTTCCATGGCGCGGGCGAAATGGGCCACGACGTCGCTGACATAGACGAAATCGCGGCTTTGCAGCCCATCGCCGAACACCGTGACCGGCTGCCCGCGGCTGAGGCGCTGCGAGAAGATCGAGATCACGCCGGAATAAGGCGAGCTGGGGTCCTGGCGCGGGCCGAACACGTTGAAGATGCGAAAGCCGGTGGTCGGCACGGCGAACAGCCGGGTTGCGACGCGGGCATGCAGCTCGCAGCCATATTTGTCGGCGCCGTAGGCGCTCAAGGGCTGGGTCAGCGCGGTTTCGGCCAGCGGAGTGTCGGGATTGGCGCCATAGACCGCCGCCGACGAGGCGTAGACCACGGGCAGACCGCCCAAGGCGCGGGCGGTGTCGAGGATGGCGACAGTGCCGCTCAGATTGGTCGCGTGGGTTCCCACCCAATCCTCGACGCTGCGCTGCACCGAGGCCACGGCGGCGAGGTGGAAGCATCCATCCTGGCCGGCCATCGCGTCGCGCACGGCGGCGATGTCGGTGATGTCGCCGACCTGGAGGTCGACGCCGTCGGGAAGATTTTCTCGCTTTCCGGTTGAAAGGTTGTCAAGAACGCGAATTCGATGACCGTCGGCAAGCAAGCGATCGCACAGGTGCGAGCCTATGAAGCCACATCCTCCGGTCACGAGATAATTGGCCATCCGCCTTCTCCTAGGGGGACTGATCGGGACGGAGGCGGATCAAATCACATTTCCTGTTTTGTCAAAAGCCTATTGTTTTTGATTAAAAGCCGAACGTTTTTGATTTGCCGTATTATCTCTTCGGCGCTATCTAGTTGTATCAGGGAAGCATCGATGGCGCGCATGATAATCGCGCCGGGACAGGGAGCGCGCAGATGCGGGGGCAATCGTTCAAGCTGTTCGTGGCCATGATCGCTGTGGCGGTGACGCTCGGCGCTTGCGCCAAGCATCCCGAAGCGCCGCTGGTGCTCAAATCCGAGGCCGACACCGCGAACGACTACGTCATCGGCGCCGGCGACCAACTCCAGGTGTTCGTCTGGCGCAATCAGGAGTTGACCACCACCGTCCGGGTCCGTCCCGACGGCAAGATCTCGGTTCCGCTGGTCGAAGACCTGCCGGTGGCCGGCCTGACGCCGAAGGCGGCCGGCAAGGCGATTTCCGATTCGCTCTCGCAATACGTCAAGGACGCCATCGTTACCGTCATCATGGTCGATTTCGTCGGCCCGGCCAGCCGCAACATCCGCGTCGTGGGCGAAGCCGCCAAGCCGCTCGAGGTACAGTACCGCAACGGGATCACCGCGCTGGACGTGGTGGTGCAGGCCGGCGGCCTGACCCCCTTCGCCGCCGGCAACCGCGCCACCATCCTGCGCACCGCCGACGGCAAGGAGGAGACTTACAGCATCCGTCTCAGCGACCTGATGAACGACGGCGACGTGACCGCCAACGCGCAGATGGCGCCGGGCGACATTTTGATGATCCCGCAAAGCCGGTTCTGAGATCGCGTACAGGTCGGCTCAGGCTGGCGTAGGAAGGTAGAATTGGCATTGTCGCTGCAGATTCCGCAATCTCTCGTCACCGAATTGCGGCCCTATTGGCGCAGACGGTGGACGATGGTCATTTGCGCCTGGTGCGTCTGCATCCTCGGTTGGCTGGTGGTGGCGCTGCTGCCCGACCGCTATGAGGCGATGACGCGGATCTATGTGGAAACCGAGAATCTGCTGACGCCATTGCTGCGCAACATCGCGGTGCAGGCCGACGTGCAAAAGCAGCTCGAAGTGCTGCAGCGCACCCTGCTGAACCGCACCAACATGGCCAAGGTGGCGCACGCCACCGATCTCGATCTCGACGTCCAGACCGATTTCGAGAAGGAGCAGCTTTACGAGACCCTGGCCAAGCGCATCACCGTCAAGGCCGAAGGGCAGAACCTCTACACGGTCAGCTACAGCTCGGGCAACGCCGTACAGGCCAAGAAGGTGGTCGAGACCCTGCTGAACCTGTTCGTCGAGACCAATCTCGGCCAGAACCGCACCAGCATGGAAAGCGCCCGCAACTTCCTGGAAAACCAGATTTCCGATTACGAGCAGAAGCTGAAACAGGCCGACCAGCGCCTGGCCGACTACAAGGCCCAGCATTACGACGTGCTGGGCGCCGCCGGCACCAATTTCTCGCAGCGCCTCGACACGGTCCGCCAGTCTATGCAGACCGCCAGGACCAAGCTGGAGGAGGCGCAGCTGATGCGCGACCAGCTTCGCGCCGGGCTGGCGACGACGCCGCAATTCCTCGAAGTGGACTCGGCGCCGCAGGTGGTGATCAATTCCGGCAACGCCGTCACCGCCGGAACGCCCCGCGCCCGGGTGCAGCAGCTGCGCCAGGAGCTGACCGCGCTGCAGGCGCGCTTCACCGACCAGCATCCCGACGTCATCGCCGCCAAGCGCAACCTCGAGGCCGCCGAAGCCCAGCTGGCCGAGGAGAACAGCAAGGAGAACCAGGCCAACGGCGTCAAGGGCGGCGGCAGCCACGGCAACATCTCCAATCCGGTCTATGAACAGCTCAAGGTCAGGCTGGTCCAGGCCGAGGGCGAACTGGCCCAGGACCAGGGCCAGGTGGCCATGGCGAAGGACGAGCTGGCCCGCATCGAAAGCCTGGCCGTGACGGCGCCGAAGGTCGAGGCCGATCTGGCCGACCTGACCCGCGAGAACGGCGTGATCAAGGCCAAATACGAGGAATTGCTGGGTCGCCGCGAATCGGCGCGCATCAGCGAGGCGGTCGAGACCAGCGGCGACAAGGTGCAGTTCCGGGTCATCGAGGCGCCGCAGGTGCCGGCCCGTCCATCCTTCCCCAACCGGGCGCTGTTCGCCTCGCTGGTGCTGGTGCTCGGTTTCGGCACGGGCGGCGCGCTGATCTTCCTGTTGCACCGGCTGGACGACACGGTCAGCTCGGCCAGCGATCTGGCCGCCGATTTCAATGTCCGCGTGCTGGGTGTGGTTTCCAAGGTCGAGACCGTGGTGCGCCGCATGGAGCGCAAGCGCAGCGGCCGCAATTTCGTCGTCGCCAGCAGCAGCCTGGTCGGCGCCTATGTGGTGGTGATGGTTCTGACCCAGCTCGAAACATTGTCCGGCTTCTTCGCCGCCGGGCACCTTCCCGCCGTCTTGCAGAGGATTATCGATAATGCAGGATGATCAGCCGACGATCCGCAAGTCGGGGTCGCTGGCCGAGCGCGTGGTTGGCAAGCTGACACGGCAGGACGGCGGCGCGGGCCACCAGGACAAGCTGGCGGCGCGCCAGGCGGCCGCCACCGAGGAGAGCCGGCCCAAGGCGCCCGAGGCTCCGCCCGCGAAGGCCGCGGTACCGGCCAAGCCCGAGGCGGCGCCGGCCAAGCCGCCGGTCGCCGAGCCCGTCACGGCCGAGCCGAGCCAGCCGCCGCTGGAAATCAATTTCAACCGCTTGGCGTCGTTCGGCTTCATCACGCCGTCGACCGAGCGCAGCAACCTCACCGAGGAATTCCGCGTCATCAAGCGGCAGGTGCTGAAGACCGCCTTCGAAGAGGGCCACAATCGCCGCACCGAAAACAGCAACATCATCATGGTGACCAGCACCTCGCCGGCCGAGGGCAAGACCTTCGTGTCGCTGAACCTGGCGGTCAGCCTCAGCATGGAACGCGACTACTACGTTCTGCTGATCGACGGCGACAATCACCGGCACAGCCTGACCGACATTTTCGGCATCGAGCCTGGCCAGGACGGGCTCGTCGACCTGATGGTGGACCGCAAGCTCAATCTGCGCGACATCATCCGGCGGACCAACATCCCCAACCTGTCCTTCATTCCGGCCGGCCGGCCCTATGCCCATGGCGCGGAATTGCTGTCGAGCAAGGAGATGGCGTCGATCATGCAGGATATCGCCCAGCGCTATCCCGACCGCATCGTCATCATCGACACGCCGCCGCTGACCGCCAGCACCGAGGGCGCGGTGCTTTCCTCGAATGTCGGCCACGCCCTGGTGGTGGTGGAGAAGGATCGCACCACCAAGCGCCAGCTTCAGCAGACCCTGCAGATGCTGGAAGGCTGCCCCGAGGTGAGCTGCGTGCTCAACATGGATACCGCCGCGCAGCGTTTCTCACCCTACGCATACGGGTACTGATCGATGGCGGCGGCGTTCCGAGCAGCCCGGTCCCTGGCGGTCGCCGCCGTCGCTGCGGGCTTCGTCCATGCCGCGCTGGCGCAGCAGCAGCCGCAGCAGCAATCGCCGCAGCCCGATTCCGGAACCCCGCCGCCGGCCGCTCCGACCGCGGGCGGCAGCGCCGGCGGGCAGGCGTGGCGGCCCTTTCCCACCATGCAGGTGACGGCCCCGGTTTCCACGGCCGCCGCCGCCGCCCCGCCCGAAACGGCGCCGCCGGCTTTCCAGAGCGCGCTCTCGGCCGAGGTCAAGGAGAGCTGGACCGACAACGTCGCCCTGACCTCGACCCATCAGCGCCACGACGAGATCTCGTCGATCTCGCCCGCCATCAATCTGTCGGCCCGGGGTTATTCGACCGACCTGGAAGTGGGCTATAACGGCGGCTATGACCGCTATGTCAACAACACCGAGTTCGACAGCTTCCAGCATAACGGCGTCGCCACCCTGGCCTCGTCGTGGCTCGACCAGCGAGCGACGTTCACCGCCCAGGGATCGGTGTCCGAGCCCAATATCAATCCGACCAGCGCCGTCGCCGGCGGCAACCGCGCCAATCCGGTCAACCGCCTGCGCAATCTGAGCTACAATGCCGGCCCGAAGTTCCAGGAGCCGCTGGGCGATTTCGCTGTGGTCTCGGTCAGCGGAACCCATTCGCAGACGGTCAACGAGCGGATCAATTCGGTCGAAACCGCCCAGAACACTCCGGCCGCCGCGCCCGCCATCGGCGACACCACGGAAAACCGCGCCCATGCCGAGGCTCATGGCGGAATCGAGTTCTCCCGGCTGCTGTGGGACCTGACCAGCGACGTCAGCCGGTCGCGCCTGAGCACCGGGGCGCTGGCCCAGCAGAGCGACCAGCTCGCGACGGAATACAAGGTGACGCGCGATTTCGGCGTGCTGATCGGCGGCGGCTACGACTATTTCCACGGCCTGGGCGTCAGCGCCAGCAACAATGGCGGTTCCTATTACGGCGGCGTCCATTGGACGCCGTCGCCCAATACCGACTTGCGTATCGGCGGCGGCTGGCGCGAGGGCAAGCCCTATTTCTTCGGGCTGCTGAACGAACAACTCGGCCCCTACACCAATCTGCGCATCAGCCGCGACACCAAGATCACCTCGGACTCGCTCAATACCTTCGACACGCTGGAATCCCTGGTCCGCAGCATCGACGGCAGCACCTTCGTCGACCCGCTGACCGGCCTTGCCGCATCGCCCGGCAGCACGGCGTTCCAGCAGAGCAATTCGGTCTATCGCCTCAGCACCACCCAGGCGGTGCTGACCCGCACCGAAGACCGCGACAGCCTGTCGCTGACGGTTCTGGTTTCCAGCCAGGACGTATTGTCGAACCAGCAGTCCAACCTGTCGGTTTTCACCGGAGCGCCGCTGGCCCAGGCGAACACCACGGTCACCGGCAATCTGCAATGGACGCATCAGCTCAGCCGCGTGCTGACCGCGTCGCTGAGCGGCGGCATCAACGCCATCGTCGCGTCGTCCCTGCCGACCGGCAAGACGAAAAGAGCCCAGGCGACCGCCGACTTGGCATACACTCTCAGCGACAAGACCACCCTGGAGGCGCAGTACTTCTTCTCCGATGCGCTGGTCCCCTCGGGGAGCAATATCGTGTCCGCCTTCGGCAGCACCAGCGGGCGCATCAAAGAGGACCTCGTCTTCGTCGCCTTGAAGAGAAAGTTCTAGATGTACCTGGAATATTACGGTCTGAGCGATTTTCCGTTCCAGTTGACGCCGGACCATCGTTTCTTCTTCGAAAGCGCCACCCATCGCAAGGCGATGGCCAATCTCATTTTCGGGCTCAATCAGAGCGAGGGCTTCATCGTCATCACCGGCGAGGTGGGGGCGGGCAAGACCACGCTGCTGGGGCGCCTGCTCGACGAGCTGGATCCCGACGCCTTCGTCGCCAACAAGATCGTCAGTACCCATCTGCAGGGCGACGACATGCTGCGCAGCGTCGCCTCGGCCTTCGCCGTGCCCTATCAGAATCTCGACAAGGTCTCTTTGCTGAACGGCATCGAGGATTTCCTGGTCGCCTGCCATCACCAGCAGAAGCGCGTCCTGCTGCTGGTCGACGAGGCGCAGAACGTCACCCCGCAAGGGTTGGAAGAGTTGCGCATGCTGTCCAACTTCCAGGTCGCCAACAAGGTGCCGCTGCAGAGCGTGCTGCTGGCCCAGCCGCAGTTCCGCCGCACCCTGGCCAGCGCCGACCTCGAACAGTTCCGCCAGCGCATCATCGCCTCCTATCATCTGGGCGCCCTGACCTCCAGCGAGACGCGCGACTACATCAAGCACCGCCTCAGCGTCGTGGGGTGGAAGGACAACCCGAGCTTCCTCGACGAGGCATTCGACGACATTCATCGCCTGACCTCGGGCATTCCTCGCAAGATCAACACCTTCTGCACCCGGCTGATGCTGTTCTGCTTCCTCGACGAGCTGAGCGTCGTCGACCGCAACGTGGTCAAGGCGGTGGCCGACGATCTGGTGCAGGAAGCCGGGCAGCTCGTGCCGCAGGGGCGCGGCGCGGGCGGCGGGGTCATGCTGTCGGCCGATGCGCTGGGCGAAGAGATCGCCGAGGGCGACATGCCGCGCCGTCTGCGGCGCCTCGAGCGGATGGTGGACAAGCACAACCGCGCCCTGCACTACCTGGCGTCCTTTGCCGAAATCGCCGGTGAGGGTTTAGAGTAGCTTCGGTTGAAGCACTCAATGTATTGTTCGGACGGACTTACAGAAGAGGGCGAAGATGACCGCACAAGCCAGTGAATTCCGGCTGAAGCCGTTCGAGGCCCAGCGCCGCGACGGGCGGGTCGTCAACGCCATGTCGGTCGACGTCGAGGATTATTTCCAGGTCCAGGCCCTGGCCTCGCAATTCCCCCGCGACATCTGGGACGCGCAGCCCCTGCGCGTCGAGGCCAATACCAACCGCATCCTGGATCTGTTCGCCGAACAATCGGTCAAGGCGACCTTCTTCACCCTGGCCTGGGTGGCCAAGCGCTGCCCGCAGCTGGTGCGGCGCATCGTCGACGAAGGACACGAGCTGGCCAGCCACGGCACCGAGCATCGCCGCGCCGACGAGCAGACGCCCGAGCAGTTCCGCGCCGATGTCGGCGGGTCGAAGAAGCTGCTGGAAGATCTCGGCGGGGTGCCGGTACGCGGCTATCGCGCGCCGACCTTCTCGATCGGCGAGAACAATCTGTGGGCCTTCGATGTGCTGGCGGACGAGGGCTACGCCTATTCGTCCAGCGTCTATCCGGTCAAGCGCGACTTCTACGGCATGCCCCAGGCGCCGCGCTTCGCCTTCTTCCCGCGCCAGGACCAGGGTTTCACCGAAATCCCGATGACCACGGTGCGGGTCGGCGAGCGCAATCTGCCGGGCGGCGGCGGCGGTTTCTTCCGCCTTCTGCCGCTGGGCCTGACCAGCGCCGGCATCTCGCGCGTCAACGGCGCGGACCAGCTGCCCAGCATCTTCTATTTCCATCCCTGGGAAATCGATCCGGACCAGCCGCGCGCCAGCGGCCTGTCCTTCAAGTCGCGCTTCCGCCATTACATCAATCTCGACAAGACGGAGTCGCGCCTGCGCCGCCTGGTCCGCGATTTCGCCTGGGATCGGATGGACAGCGTGTTCCTCTCCGGCACGACGCACTGAGCGCCGATCCATGCCGATCAAGATCGCCGCCCTCGACGACGCGTCGCGCCCGGCCTGGGATCGTTTCGTCAAGGAGACCTGCCCCGACGCCAGCTTCTTCCATCTGGCCGGGTGGAAGGACGTGGTCGAGGGCGTGTACCGCCAGCGCTGCCATTATCTCTATGCCGAGCGCGACGGCGCGGTGGTCGGCGTGCTGCCGCTGGTCAATATCCGCAGCCGGGTGTTCGGCAACCGCCTGATCTCCAACGCCTTCACCATCGGCGGCGGCGTCGCCGCGGTCGAGGAGGAGGCGAGGGCGGCGCTGGACGCCGAGGCGATCCGCCTGATGCGCGACACCGGGGCGGCCAGCATCGAATATCGCCGCTCGCAGCATCACGGCGGCGAAGGCGGCTGGACCGCCAAATCCGACATCTACGCCAATTTCTCCCGCCCGATCGAGCCCGGCGAGGAGGAATGCCTGAAGCAGATCCCGCGCAAGCAGCGCGCAGTGGTGCGGAAGGCGCTGGACGCCGCCATTCTGACCGACGAGATCGACACCACGCCGAACCGGTTCTTTCCGCTCTACGCCTTCAGCATGCGCAATATGGGCACGCCGGTGTTCGGGCGGAAATTCTTCGAGCGGCTGATGATCCAGTTCGCCGGAAGCTGCGACTGCCTGACGGTGCTGCACCAGGGCAAGCCGGTCTCCAGCGTGCTGAACTTCTATTTCCGCGACGCGGTGATGCCCTATTACACCGGCTGCCTGCCCGAGGCGCGCGATCTTGGCGCCAACGACTTCATGTATTGGCGGCTGATGCGGCGCGCCTCCGAGCGCGGTTTCGGCACCTTCGACTTCGGCCGCTCGAAATTCGGCACCGGCCCGTTCAGCTTCAAGAAGAATTGGGGCTTCGAGCCGTCGCCGATCACCCATGAATATCTGACCGCCGACAGCGCCCCGCCGGCCGAGATCAATCCGCTCAATCCCAAATACCGCCTGTTCATTTCCTTGTGGCGGCGCCTGCCGCTCGGCCTCGCCAACATGCTCGGGCCGGTGGTGGTCCGCGAGATCGGATAGGCATGGCCGCCCGGCATCTTCCGGCTCTCCTCGTAGCGCTGGGCCTGGCCCTGGCGCCGGTGGTCGCGGCCCACGCCGACAGCGACACCAGCAACAAGCTCCTGATGAAGGGCCGCCAGGCCTTCCGTAAGGGCGAACACGCCCGCGCGATCGATCTGTTCAAGCGCTCGATCAAGGAGGATCCGGCCAATGACGAGGCCCGCCTCGAACTGGGCGCGGTGCTGCTCAGGACCGGTCAGTTCCTGCCGGCCGAACAGCAGCTCAGGCTGAGCCTGAAAAGCGGCAAGCTGGCCGAGGGCAAGGCGGTGCCGCTGCTGGCCGCGGCCCTGCTGGCGGATCATCGCTATCAGGAATTGCGCGACCTTCGCTACTGCGACGCCGATGCGACCTGCAAGGCCGACCTGCTGGCGCAGCAGGCGCGCGCCGACATGGCGATGGGCGATCTCAAGGCCGCCGCCGCCGCCATCGCCGACTCGCACAAGATCGTGCCGGGCGACCTGTCCACCCGCTTCGCCGAGGCGCTGCTGCAGAAGGCCAATGGCGACTGGGCGGAGTCCGAACGCAGCGTCGACGCGGTGATCGCCGCCAAGCCGAAGCTGCCCGAGGCGCTGGCGCTCAAAGGCGAATTGCGGGCCCACGCCGGCGACCTCGCCGGTTCGGTCGCCGCCTATCGCGCCTCGGTCCAGGCAGACCCCAACGACGTCAGCACCGAGGTCGGGCTGGTGATGGCGCTGCTGGCGGCCAACCGCCAGCCCGAGGCGGAAAAGGAAATCGACGGCATGCTGGCGCGGGGGGCCGACAGCGAGGATCTGATCGACCTGCCCGACCCGGGCGCTTCGGCCGACGAGATCGCCCAGACCGAGGACGAGCGCATGCAGGCGGTCTCGCCCTTCTCCATCATGGGGCGCTATCTCAAGAGCACGCTGCTGATGCAGGACAAGCACCCGAAAGAGGCGCTGGACATGATCCGCCCCGTCGAGGTGCAGGTGGCCAACGGGATTCCGCGGGCGAGCTATCTCCTGGCGGCGATCTATTCGGGCAACGGGCAGATGGAGCAGGCGCTGCAATATGCCGCGACCTTCAATAATTCCTTCCCCAATAACATGGCCGGCACCCTGCTGATCGCCAACATCAACTATGTCATCGGCAACTATCACAAGGTCATCGAGACGCTGGAGCCGCTGCACGAACGGCTGATGGACGATGGCGACAGTCTCGCGCTTCTGGGCTCGTCCTATCTGGCCGAGGGGCGGATCGAGGAGGCCAACAAGGCTTTGAACGAGTCGCTCAAGGCGCGGCCGAACGACGCGGTGACGCGGGCGAGGCTCGACCTCGCCAAGTCGGCGCGTTCCTCGTCCTACCGCGAGGGCCTGGACGACCTGGCGGCGCTGGTGCGCAGCAACCCAGGCAATCCGCGTATCGATCTGACTCTCATCTCGACCTATTTCGCGACCGGGGATTATCGCCATGCCGCGGAAGCCGCGGACGAAATGGCCAAACATCTGCCCGACTCGCCGCTGCCGCCGATCCTGCGCGGCGAGGCCGAATTGGAAATGGGCAACGAGGCGGGGGCGCGGCAGGATTTCCAGTCCTCGCTCGGCAAGGACCCCACATACACCGCCGCGGCCGTCGCGCTGTCGTTTCTGGATATGCGGTTGGGGGACTCGGCCGGGGCGCGTCAGGTGCTCGACTCCTTGCTGAAGCGGCAGCCGGCCGATCTCGGCGCGCTTATCGCCCGGGCCGGCATCGAGCAGCGCCAGGGAATGCCGGCCGCCGCCGTACCGTTCCTCAGGACGGCGATCACCAGCCATCCGGAAGAGGCCGCGCCGCGCATGGCGCTGTTGCGCACGCTGCTGGCGCAGGGCGATCGCAAGGCGGCGCTGCGCGAGGCGGAGGAATTGGGCGCCCGCTTCCCAGACAACAGCACGGCGCTCAATCTCGCCGCCACTACCTGCATCGCCCTGGGCGACCCCGATACCGGATTGCGGCTGTTCCGCGATCTGGAATCGCGCGATCCGAACTCCGCCAGTGTCGCCCATCGCTACGGGCAGTTGCTGGCGGCAACCGGCAAGTTCCGCGAGGCGCGCGCCGAATATGCGCGCGCCGTGGCCGAGGAGCCGGCTTATCTGCCGCCCTGGGTCGACTTCGCCCTGGTCGAGCGTCATTTGTCCGGGCTCGATGCCGCGCTCGACGTCGCCCGCAAGGCCCAGGCGCATAATCCCACCAGCGATCTGGCGGCGCTGCTGCGCGGCGACGTTCTGCGGGTGGCGGGCAAGCTGCGCGAGGCCGAGCGCGCCTATGACGAGGTGATGGCGAAGACCCCCACCAGCAACGGTGCGGAACGGCTGTTCGCGGTCATCCTGCAGCAGGAGGACCGGCGGCGGGCCTTGGAGTACGCCGAAGCCTGGCTCAAGGCGCACCCCGACGATCTGCGCATTCACCGCGAGTTGGCCGATGTCCAGATGTCGGCGGGGGCGGCGCAAAGCGCCTTGCCGCATTACGCGCTGATCGCCGAGAAGTCGCCGCGCGACGCCTCGGCGCTGAACAATCTCGCCTGGGCCTATTACCGCCTCGACGATCCGCGGGCGCTGGAGACGGCGAAGAAGGCGTTCCAACTGGCCCCCAACGCACCGGACATCATGGATACCTACGCCTTCCTGCAGTATCGCAAGGGCGACGCGAAGGCCGGCGCCGACCTGATCCTGCAAGCCTATGGAACCAGCCCGACCACGCCGGAGATCGCCTATCACCTGGCGGTTCTGCTGGCCGACAAGGACAACGGGAGGCAGGCGCTTGAGATACTGCGGAAACTCACCGATGCGAAGGTGAAATTCGACGATCAGGACGAGGCGCTGAAGCTCAGGGCCAGGCTCGAAGGCCGGCCCTGAATTGTTAGTCGGTCGTTCCCGCGGAGGCGGGAACCTAGGCGTAGAGCCGCGTCTGCGGCGACATGGATCTTGTCCTCGCTGCCGCGAGTAAGGCTGGGTTCCCGCCTTCGCGGGAACGACGGGATTCTCTATCTTCCGTCGCCACAGATCCTAAACCGCCATCAATTTCTTCAGCATGCGGTCGAAGCGGGCGCCGGCCATGTGGACGTCGTCCAGCAGGTCGATGCCCAACTCGCCCTCTTCCTCGTCGTCGAAGCCGCCCGGGCCCTTGTTCTTCGGCGAGAAATGCATCAGCGTGGCGCGCATGCGGTCCGACAGGAAGCGGGCCAGGGCGCGGTGGAAGCGGGCCGAGAAGCCGACATCCTGATCCAGCTTGCGGGCCACGTCCTCGTGCGACAGGTCGAGTACGGTGCAATCGCTGGTGGCGACCACCGTCGCCGCCGGCGGCCGCGAATCGACGAAGGACATTTCGCCGACGACGTCGCCGCAGTGCAGCTGCGCCACCTGGCCCAGCCCTTCAACCTCGACCGACATCATGCCGTCCAGCAGGATCAGCATGCGTCCCGTCGTCTTGCCCTGCTGAATGACGGCGGTGCCCTTGGGCACCGAACGCCGAGCCCCCGACTTGCCCAGCCACTCCACATCCTGATCGGTCATCTGTCCGAGAATGTACAGAACCTTGCGCATCTCTATCCCCTTTAGACTTATACCATGTCTCGGTGATGGGAACCCATCACCGAGCTTCAAGCGCCAGCGCCGCCTCCGGCGGCTTCGGCTCCCGCGCAACGATGCGCGCGGCGGCAGTCGCCGCCGATACCAAATCCGGATGAGTCTTGCTCATCCGGATTTGGTATTAGACTTGCTGTCGACGGGCGAGGTCGGCGAAGACCCCGTTCAAACTCATCAGCTGCTCGTAGTTGCCGGTCTCGACCACTTCGCCCTGTTTGAGGACGTAGATGCGGTCAGCATTGACGATCGTGCTCAGGCGGTGGGCGATGACGATCCGGGTGATCGACAGCCGGTCGAGGCTTTCGGTCACCATCGCCTGTGTACGGTTGTCGAGCGCGCTGGTGGCCTCGTCCATCACCATCAGGCGCGGCTTGCCGACGATGGAGCGGGCGATCAGGATACGCTGCACCTGGCCGCCGGAGAGGGAGGTGGTGCCCTCGGTCAGCACGGTGTGCATGCCCATCGGCATCGCCCGGATTTCTTCATCGAGCCCGGCCTGCGCCGCGGCCTCCCAGCAATCGTCGAGGGTGGCTTGGGTGGCGCCCTGGATGTTCTCGTAGATGCTGCCCGGCATCAGCTTGCCGCTTTGCAGAACCACGCCGATCTGGCGCCGGACCCGTTGCAGATCGAGGCCCCGCAGATCGCGCCCGTCATAGAAGATGCCGCCCGCCTCGGCCTGTTCGAAGCCCAGCAGCAGGCGGACGAGGGTGGATTTCCCGGAACCGGACGGCCCGGTGACGGCAATGAATTCGCCGGTGGACGCCTTCAGGGAAACTCCGTTCAGCACATGCTTGGCGTCCGGGGAGTAGCGGAAGGTGACATTGTTCAGCTCCACGTCGCCGCGCAGCAGGCCGGGATCGCCTTTGGTGACGTCGACTTCGGGGACGGCCTTGAGGATGGGCGATGCGCGGCGATACAGCGGGGCCACGCCGAACAGGGCGATGATCGAGGCACCGACGCTGCTGGCCGCGGTCAGGAACCCGGTGAAGGCGGCGATGAAGGCGAGGAAGTTGCCCGTGCTGATGCCGCTTCCCGCGGTCATGGCCACCGCGCCGAATACCATCGCCAGGCAGAGAATCTCGAATCCGGCCCAGAACACCATATAGCCGTTGATGACCCGGCGCGCCTCGACCTGGCGCTGGCGCATCTCGAAGAATTTGCCGCCCCAGACGTTGAAGGCGCGCTCCTCGGCCCCGGCGAGGCGCAACTTGGTGATGCCCGAAACCATCTCCAGCACCAGGCTGCTGAGCTTGCCCGACATCTGCTCGCCGATCATCGCCGCCTTCATGTATCTGAAGCCGGTGAGGGTGGCGGCCCCGGCCAGGATCAGGGTCAGCGCGCAGGCCAGCATGGCCACCAGCGGGGCGTAATAGAACAGCAGGGCGAAGCTGAAGACCGAGAAGACGCCCGATACCAGCGATCCCAGGACGACGCCGGTCAGGGCGCGGCGGATGAATTCCACCACCATGGTGCGCTGGGCCAGGTCGCCCGAGGAAAACTCCGAGCAGAACCGGTCGGGAAGGCGCAGCAGCCGGTCCATGACGGCGGCCTGCAGGCGCCCCGAGATCTTGCCCTCGACCCGCAACTGGGCGACGTCGGCGGAGAAGTGGAACGCCGCCGCCGACAGGGCCGCCGCCAGCAGGGCCAGCGCGACCTGGAACATCTGCGGCGTCTGGTGACCCGGAATGATGGTGTCGAACACATAGCCGGTGACCATCGGCACGCCGGTCGCCACCAATCCGCCCAGCGCGCCGCTCAGGCCGAGCACCGCCAGGTCGATGCGGCAGGGCGCCAGGCCGAAGCGCAACAGGTCGCCGACCTGCAACGGGCGGTTCGGCAGGGTGGCGTAGAAATAGTGGGCGAGGGAGGACAGGCTCATCGCCACCTGCTCGGTGACCGGCTGTTCCTCGCCCGAGGTGACGTCGCGCAGGACATAGCGGCGGCCGGCGCGCGGCAACAGCGCCACCGGCCGATTGTCGGCATTGATGTAGCCGACCAGCGGACCATTGTCCTGTTCCCACCATCGGCCGCGCAGCACCACCTGGCGGACGCGCATTTGCGAGGCCATGGCGATGTCTTCGACGTCCAGCGGCTTGTCCTCGGCCCGGCGCCGCTTGGCCCAGGGCGGCATGACAACGCTCATGCCGAGATCTGCCGCCACCAGGGCGCAGCAATCGAACAGGGTGTTGTCTTCGGTCGGGGTGCCCCGCGCCAGCAGCGCCTCGTCGAGCAGCGAGGCGAAATTGAACAGGGTGCGATGGGTGTCGCCGGTGACCTTCTCGGCGCTGCGCGCCAGGCGCGCCGCTTCGATCGCGGCGGCGTTACGGAAACCGACGGCCAGCGACAGGATGACCCACGAGTGAAAGCGCTCCATGGCCTGCGCTAGCTCGGGGGCCCACAGAAGGGACTCCGTCTCCTTGCCGATGGCCGGTTGGGCCCGGCTGGCCTCGAACCAGGTCTGCGGGGTCAGCGGAACCATCACGGCGCGATCCGGCTGGCCGACATCGACGACGTCGAGATATTTGCCGCTGTCCGGCTCGAGGGTGACCCACACCACGCCCTTGCGGCTGCAGATCCGCTCGCCGCCCGACAGTTCCAGCGCTTCCTCGGCCGAGGCCGCGTGTTCGGGCGCCCGGCGCGGGCGGATGTAGCGCGATGCGCCCTGCGATAGGGCGACGATCCAGCGGTCGAGCGCCTTGGCCAGCATCTGGCGTCCCGCCGGCGAGGTGGTCAGGTGTCCGAAGGCGCGCGCCGGCAGGCAAAGCAGCCGGGTGGCGCCGCTGCTCAGCGCCAGCAGGTGGATGCCGTCGCGTTCGGCCGATTGTTCGATGCCCCAGATCAGCGAGCCGCTTCCCAGGGTGCCGAGATGTTCGCGCGCGCCGGTCTGGTGCCCGCCCTGGCGTTCGACGGCCAGCAGGTCGACGGCGCCTTCGCAGACCAGCCAGATCGAGCCCGGATCGTCGAAGACGCGCGTGTTGCCGGCGGACAGGAACAGTTCCTCGCCGTGCGACCGGAAGGGCGGCGGTACGTCGATCGTGGGAGAGTAGTCGAGCGCCGCCATGATCAGCTTTCGATCAGTTTACGATAGAGCCCGCCGGCCTGGACCAGCGAGTCGTGCGTGCCGCGCTCGACCACCAGGCCGCGGTCGAGCACGACGATCTCGTCGCAATCGCGCACGGTGCTGAGGCGATGGGCGATGATGATGCAGCTGCATCCCCGCAGCCGGATATTGTCCATGACCTCCTTCTCCGCCAGCGCGTCTAGGGCGCTGGTGGCTTCGTCGAGGATCAGGATGCTGGGGTTGGCGGCCAGGGCGCGGGCGATCTCCAGCCTTTGGCGCTGGCCGCCGCTGAAGTTGCGTCCACCCTCGGCGACGTGGTGTTCGTAACTGTCGGGCCGCAGATTGATCTCGTCGTGGATGGCCGCGTGACGGGCCGCCAGAACGATCTGCTCCTCGGCCATGGTGCTGTCCCACAGGCTGATATTGTCCGAAATGATGCCTTCGAACAGGGCGATCTCCTGGTCGACCATCGACAGGGAATTGCGCAGGACCGGGCGCGGCACCTCGTGGATCGGGATGCCGTCGAACAGGATGTCGCCGCTCCAGGCGTGGTAGAGGCCCGATATCAGCTTGCCGGCGGTCGATTTTCCGCTGCCCGAGCCGCCGACCAGGGCGACCCGGTTGCCCGGTTCGATGGAAAGCGACAGGTTCCGGATCAGCGGCGGTTCGGTCGGGATGAAGCCGAACGTGACGTCCCGCAGTTCGACCTTGCCCGACAGCTTGACCTTTCCCTTCTGGGGAGCGGGGGCGCCGACGGCCGGCGGCCTGGCCGGCGTCTCGCCGAAGGCCGGATCGAGCTCGTGGGCCAGGATATCGTCGAGGCGGACCATGTCGGCGCTGGCTTCCTGAAGCTGGCTACCGAGATTGACCAGCCCGATGACCGGCGCGGTGAAGCTGATCAGCAGGGACTGGAAGGCCACCAGCGTTCCCACCGAAATCAGGCCGTTCATGACGCGAAAGCCGCCGATCACCAGGATGGCGGTCGATCCCAGCACCGACAGCAGGATCGGCGACAGCCCCAGGATCATGCGAAAGCGGGCCAGCGCCTGTTCGGAATTGACCACCTTGGCGTGGTAGCCGGCCCAGCGCGAGAAGAACAGGTTTTCGGTGCCGCTGGCCTTGAAGCTTTCGATCATCTGCAGGCCTTGCATGACCGTGCCGAGCAGCTTCGACTCGTCGAGCAGCAGCTTTTGCGACCCGTCCTGCAGGCGCCGCGAGATCAGCGCGAACGCCACCAGATTGAGGGCGGCGAATAGGACCGAGATGATCGTCAGCACCCAGTCGTACTGCACCATGATCAGCGCATAGATCGCCATGACCGCCACATTGAGCACGGTCACCGCGAGGTCGCCGGCGATCAGCTGAGCCAGCCGTTCGGTCAGGGCGACGCGGGATCCGACCTCGCCGCCATAGCGCTGGGCGAAGAAGCCGACGGGCAGCCTGAGGATGTGCCAGAAAAAGGCGGCGGCGCCGGAAATCGCCAGCTTGGTCTGCAGGCGCAGCAGATAGTGCCGCTGAAGCCAGGTCAGGGCGGCGCGCAGGCAGGCGGTGCACACCATGCCGATCAGCAGGGGCGGCAGCCAGTCGTGAAAGCCCTGAACCAGATAGTAGTCGACGAAGACACGGGCGAACGATGGCATCAGCAGTCCCGGCACCACCAGCCCGAGGCTGGTCAGGCTGACGAACAGGAACCCGGCGCGGGCGCTGTTCAGGCGCGAGGACAGGCCGTCCCAGACGGTCGGGCGGTGGCCGCC
>Ga0213872_10001132_pt1 | contig 18216 bp, 14 predicted proteins | sample VelepicomBERX_R2_FD_160071 | JGI IMG/M metagenome (GOLD analysis project Ga0213872, IMG submission 160071) | Rhizosphere microbial communities from Vellozia epidendroides in rupestrian grasslands, the National Park of Serra do Cipo, Brazil - RX_R2 | ecosystem: Host-associated > Plants > Roots >...
CCCTGGCGGGCGACCGCGATGGCGCAATCGACAAGATGGACAAGGAATGCCGGCCCTTGCTGGCCGCGCTGACCAAGGCATCCGACGAATACAACGACTACACGATGCAGCGCTCGCAGCAGCGCATCGAGGCCCAGCAAAGCAGCTATGAGTCGCGTCGCGCGCTCCTTGTTGCGGCGTGCCTGGTCGTGATCGGCATTGCACTGGGTGCGGCCTGGGTCATCATTCCGGCGGTCATGCACCCGCTCGAGCAGGCTGTGCAGATCGTCACGCAGGTCGCCGATGGCGACCTCAGTGGCAACATTCACGTAACTCGCCGCGACGAGTTCGGCCGCCTGCTCGATGCGCTGCGCAGCATGCAGGGCAATTTGGTGAAACTCGTGGGTCAGGTGCGGCAGGGCAGCGAATCGGTGTCGACTGCGAGCACCGAGATCGCGCAAGGCAACCAGGACCTTTCAGCGCGCACCGAGAACCAGGCCAGCGCGCTGCAGCAGACCGCCTCGTCGATGGAAGAGCTTGGCTCCACGGTGCGCCAGAACGCCGACAACGCGCGCCAGGCCAATCAGCTCGCCCAGAACGCCAGTGACGTCGCAGTCCAGGGCGGGCAGGTCGTCTCGCAGGTCGTCGAGACCATGCGTGGCATCAGCGAGAGCTCCAAGAAGATCGCTGACATCATCGGCACGATTGACAGCATCGCCTTCCAGACCAACATCCTCGCGCTGAACGCCGCCGTTGAAGCGGCCCGCGCCGGCGAGCAGGGCCGCGGCTTCGCCGTCGTGGCCGGCGAGGTGCGCACGCTCGCGCAGCGCAGTGCCGAGGCCGCCAAGGAGATCAAGGCCTTGATCAGCACCAGCGTCGAGCGCGTCGATCAGGGCACGCAGCTCGTCGACCAGGCGGGCTCGACGATGAACGACGTGGTGGCAAGCATCCGTCGCGTCACCGACATCATGGGCGAGATCAGTGCCGCCAGCAGCGAGCAAAGCGCTGGCGTGGGCCAGGTCGGGCAGGCCGTCACGCAGATGGATCAGTCGACGCAGCAGAACGCTGCGCTCGTCGAGGAGATGGCCGCAGCCGCCACCAACCTGAGTCGACAGGCCAATGAGCTCGTTCATGCCGTCAGCGCGTTCAAGCTTGGGACCGGCGCCAATGCGCGGGCTGTGCACGCGTAGAGCAGCGCGGGTCGGAGAATCGCAGTTGCAACGGGCATGGCCGAATTCCGGGGCCGCCGCGTGACCACCATCGCCACCAGGCTGCTCGGTTGATCGATAGTCATCCCCGCGGCCGCAAGCCGCGGGCACTCGACGAGCCTGGCACTGCCAGGCTTCTTGTTGTCCGCCGGCTTGGCTATTGGTCCTCGTCCTTCTTTTTCTTGGCCTGGTCGTGATGCCACTTGATGGCGAAGAACATGCCCGTGCCGAGCACGAGGACCTTGAAGGTGATGAAGACGATAGGAAACCAGTCCACCATGTTGAGAAGTTCCAGACTATTGCTTGACGACGCGATTTCGCACTGAACTGTGCCAAAGCCGGGCCGCAAATCCCAGGCTCAGATCACGCCAAAAATGAGCAGATCAGATCCATCCGCCTGGGGGATTCAGCGGACATGCTGATGCATCGGTACAGTGACGTCCAATTCAACGAGTCGGCATATCAGTTGCCCGCCGTGCGACGTCCATGAAGCGCTACGAAACCCTCGCCCACGAGATCGCCGAATCGATCGCCGCCGGCCAGCTGCGCGCGGGCGAACGTGTGCCTTCGGTGCGCGAGGCCAGTCGCAGCCGCGGCGTGAGTCCGTCGACCATCTTCGAGGCCTACTACCTGCTCGAAGCGCGCGGACTGCTGGAGGCGCGGCCGCGCTCGGGCTACTTCGTGAGCCGCGCCGTGGGCCGGCAGGCCGAGCCGCAGAGTTCACAGACGGCCACGAACGAGCGGCCGGTCGAAGTCTCGGAGCTGGTGTTCCAGGTGCTCGGCCACGCCAAGAACCGCACGCTCGTGCCGATGGGCTCAGCCTTCCCGAGCCCCGCGCTGTTCCCCCTGCCCAAGCTCGCGCTGGCCACCGGCAAGGCACTGCGCCGGCTCGACCCGTGGCGCACGGTGGAAGACCTCTCGCCCGGCAGTGCGGCGCTGCGCCGCCAGATCGGTCTGCGCTATCTCGGCATGGGCTGCGGCGTGGACGCCGACGAGCTCGTCATCACCAACGGCGCGATGGAGGCGCTGAACCTTTGCCTGGAGAGCGTGACGCGGCCCGGTGATCTGGTGGCCGTCGAATCGCCCACCTTCTACGCCGCGCTGCAGGCGCTGGAGCGCCACAGCCTGCGCGCGGTGGAGATCGCCACGCACCCGCGCACCGGCATCGACGTCGCCGCGCTGGCCGCCGTGATGGACCGGCATCCCGTCAAGGCCTGCTGGTTGATGCCTAACTTCCAGAACCCGCTCGGCAGCCTGATGCCCGACGGCGCCAAGCAGTCACTGGTCGAACTGCTGGCCCGCCACGAGGTGCCGCTGATCGAGGACGACGTTTACGGCGAGCTCTACTTCGGCGCTCACAAGCCGCGGCCCGCCAAGGCCTGGGATCGCAACGGGCTAGTGATGCACTGCAGCTCGTTCTCGAAGACGCTGGCGCCGGGCTACCGCGTGGGCTGGGCCGCGGCGGGCCGCTTCGCGGGCGAGGTCGCGCAGCGCAAGCTGATGAGCTCCATCGCCGCACCGCTGCCTTCGCAGGAAGGCCTGAGCGAGTACCTGCAGCATGGCGGTTTTGACCGGCACCTGCGCCAGTTGCGTACCACGCTGGCCCGCCACCTGCACGCCGTGCAGCGCGCCATCGCCAAGCACTTTCCTGCCGGCACGCGCGTGACGCAGCCAGAGGGCGGCTACTTCCTGTGGGTGGAACTGCCCGAGCGGGTCGACGCACTGGAACTGCACCGGCTCGCGCTGTCGCAGGACATCAGCCTGGCGCCGGGGCAGTTGTTCTCAGCTGATCGGCGCTTTCGGCACCATGTGCGGATCAACTTCGGGCATCCGGACCATGCGGGCTTCCAGGCAGCGCTCAAGGTCGTGGGTGCGATTACCAAGGCTCTGGCTACCGGGTAGAGCCGGGCGCTTGCAATGGGCGGGGGCGCCGCCGCCAGGCAGATCTCCGACGGTCTTCGCGCGCCCTCAACAAGCGAGGCTTTTGGGCACGAGGCGAGATGAGTCGGCCAATCAGCCGGCCCAGGATGCAGCGCAGATGGGGCAGGCGGTCGGCTTGTCTCCCATCTTCAGCTGCGTTGTCACGTCACTCTCGCAGCTTGGGCAGCGGCCACTGTCTGGAATCGTGCTGTGCAGGGTTCCCCGGCGCAGGATACGGGCCCGCCGCTCAGCCGACTTCAAGGCGACCGGCGTGGATGCTTCCTGGAACAGGCGATCACAGATCCGCCTCAGGGATCGCAGCTCCATCAGTTGGTCGTCTTCCTGGTCGACGAGCCCGAGATAGATGCTGCCGGTGGATGGCGGCGCTGCGACCAGCGTCAACTGCCCGAAACGAGGGTCGCCTTTCACGTCGACCCGATAGAAGCCTTTGCAGACCAAGCCGGCGTTCTTGTCGGACATCAGGCTTCTGGGCTTGCCGACCGCATCGTTGAAGAATCGGGCCACATCGCCTTTGGCCAACTTGATCTGCCCAGCGGCCCCATGTCGACCGGTGCTGCGGATCGAAACGCGTCCCCCGCTCATGCCGATCGAAAAGTTCTTGCCAACGACCGCGCCAGGCTGCGCGACGCCGATCCGGTCGGCAACTTCTGCAAAGACCGTCGCCGACCGCGCCAGCGCAGAACGCATCTGGGCGTTGTTGGCATCACGTTCTTCCTCGATATAGATGTCGAGCAGGGCCGTCAGGAACGCATCAATGTCATGAAGCAGGTGCAGCGGTCCGGGCCCGGCTTCCGTGGCATCGCCGGCAGGGCCTCGCGGTACCGTTTCTGCCGCCTCGCGGACTTGGGCAATGCGTTTCCCTATGCCGGAGCGAGGGTCTCCAATAAGCCTTTCGTACGCGGCATCCCGCCGCTCGAGCGCGAGATAGGCCGCGTTCGCCTGCTTGCGTCCTACCTCGAAGCCCGCGGCCCACCGGCCCTTGCCCAATTCTTGAGCGGCCTGCCTCTGCCAGAGGGCAAAGAAGAGTGCCAGGGCGCACAGTCCGAGCAAGACAAAATCAATCGTCATTCAGGTCCCTTCACCGGCCAAACGTCGCCTGACGATGCCGATGGTCGCGCAGCGTATTGATCGAATCGTTAAGTTACCGTTATCAACTCCATGGGACCGGAGAAACGTCCTGATTCCGTGCAGATGTCATAGGCAAGGTGGGGAGGAAGTCGCGACGGCAAGACGACCGACTTCCATTCGGCGCCCGACGCTTCTTGTTGCCAGCGTGCGCGGGTGGTAGTGGCCGCAATCATCTCGCGGTCTGCAGAAGGCACAGCGACAACGGGACGCCTGGAAGGCAATCCGTCACACAAGGCCGGCATTGCCGTCGGCCTTGTCGCGACCGGTCAAGTGGTTGGCGCGACCGGGAAAACACCGCTGGTAACACATCCCCAGAATCCGCATCCGCCTCCCGCGAATGGAGGGGACTGTTTCGCTTCACGGATCGGGCAGTCAGACGCACTTTTAACCCTTCGAGGATGCAAATGACTGCTCTCTCCAATCTCAAGATCGGCGCGCGCCTGGCCGTCGGCTTCGCGTTGGTGCTCGTCATGACCGTCGTGCTTGGCGTGTTCGCCATCAACGGTGTTTCCAAGGTCAACGAGTCCACCAGGGACATCGCCACCAACTGGTTGCCGGCAACCAAGTCGCTCGGCGAATACCGCGGCGCCATCAACGCGCTGCGCCGCGCGGAATCCCAGCATGTGCTGGCGCTCAAGCCCGAGGAGTTCACCGCTGAAGAGGCGCGGATGCAGGCTGCAAAGGACAAGGCGGCAGTTGCCTGGAAAAAATATGACTCGACGGTCACGGCCGGCGACGAGCGTGCGCTGGCGGACCAGATCCATGCCGCCGAGGGCCGCTATTTCGAGGTCAACGCCAAGCTGATTCCGCTGTCCCGCGGCGGCGAGTCCACCATGGAGCCGACCAAGGCCCTGTTCAAGGGAGACGATCGCGCCGCCTTCAATGCCGTGCTCGATGCCATTGAAAAGGACGTCGAGTTCCAGAGCAAGGGATCCGACACGGCCTTCAACGATTCCCAATCGGTCTTCAGCAGCACGCGAATGGCCGTGATGGGTCTGCTGGTGCTGGCGGCAGTCAGCGGTGCGCTCATCGCGCTGGTCGTGACCCGATCCATCGTCAATCCGATCCGCGAAGCGGTAACGGTGGCCGAAACCGTTGCCAGCGGTGACCTGAGTTCAAGCATCAAGGCCACGAGCAAGGACGAAACCGGCCAGTTGCTCGACGCGCTGCGCCGCATGAACGAGAGCCTGGTGGGCATCGTGGGCGATGTGCGCCAAGCATCTGATTCGATTGCCACGGGTACAACGCAGATTGCCACGGGCAACGCCGACCTCTCGCAGCGCACCGAGGAGCAAGCCAGCAACTTGCAGGAAACCGCGGCGTCGATGGAGCAGATGACGTCGACGGTGCAGAAGAACGCTGACTCGGCCCAGCAGGCTCGCCAGCTGTCCGCCACCGCGAGCGAGGCGGCCAGCAAGGGCGGCCAGGTCGTCGGCCAGGTGATCGAGACGATGGCGCAGATCAGCGATAGCTCGAAGAGGATCTCCGACATCATCGGCACCATTGACGGCATCGCCTTCCAGACCAACATCCTGGCATTGAACGCGGCGGTGGAAGCCGCCCGTGCCGGCGAGCAAGGCCGTGGCTTTGCCGTGGTCGCCGGCGAGGTTCGCAGCCTGGCCCAGCGCTCCGCCGAGGCGGCGCGCGAAATCAAGAGCCTGATCAACACCAGCGTGGAAAAGGTGGAGGCGGGCAGCGCGCTGGTGGGGAATGCGGGCACCGCCATTGAGGACATCATGGTCCAGGTCAAGCGGGTGAATGATCTCGTCGGCGAGATCAGCGCATCGAGCATCGAACAGAACCAGGGCATTGGCCAGATTGGCGACGCCGTGAACCAGCTGGATCAGGTGACGCAGCAGAACGCAGCGCTGGTGGAAGAGAGCGCTGCGGCCGCAGAAAGCCTCAAGCACCAGGCCGAGCAGCTGGCGCAGACGGTATCCAGGTTCCGCATGGCGGGCGAGGGCCAGCGCGCGAAGAGCCCCGTCGTGCCGGTCCAGGCGGCGGCGGTGCCCGTTGTTGCCAAGCCCGTCACCGGCAAGACCTTGACCAAGCCGGTCGCTCGGGTGGCTCGCGCCAAGTCGGCCGCAGCCCCAGCCCCCAAGGTCGCTGCCATCGCCGGCGCGGAGTCCGAGAGCTGGGAAACGTTCTAAGCCGGAAGGAATTTACCCATGAGCACCACTGAAGTCACTGCCGTGAATCTTTCCGAGCAGGCCATTGTTCCGGTCGCCAAGATGGCATCGCAGTACAACGCCGCAGGCGAGTTCCTGACCTTCCGCCTGGGCGCGGAGGAGTACGGCATCGACATCCTGCGGGTCCAGGAAATCCGCTCGTACGAACCACCCACGCGCATCGCCAACGCGCCGGACTTCATCAAGGGCGTGGTGAACCTGCGGGGCGTGATCGTGCCCATCGTGGACTTGCGCCTGAAGTTCGGTCTGGCCGACGCCCAGTACAACGGCTTCACCGTCGTGATCATCCTGAACCTGGGCAAGCGCGTGGTGGGCGTGGTGGTGGACTCCGTCAGCGACGTGGTGCAACTCTCGCCCGAGCAGGTGCGCCCGGCCCCGGAATTCAGCCAGGTCGTGGATGCGTCCTACCTGCTGGGCCTGGGATCGCTCGCCGGCCGCGATGGCCAGCCCGATCGAATGCTCATCCTCGTCGAGATCGAGCGGCTGATGTCCGCTGCTGACATGGGGCTCTTCGAAAGCGCCAGTGGCGTGCATTGAGAGCGATTGATCGGCGGCCAGGAGCAAGCCCCACATGCGCAACAACCAACCCGTCTCGCAGCGCGAGTTCCGCTTTCCCTCGGGCAAGACCCTGGTGTCCGTGACGGACACCAAAGGCCGGATCACCTATTGCAACCAGGCCTTCATCGAGGTCAGCGGCTACACCCGCGAGGAGCTGCTTGGGCAGCCGCACAACATCGTGCGGCATCCCGACATGCCGGCGGAGGCGTTCCGCGACCTGTGGGAGACGATCAAGACGCGGCGGCCGTGGTCCGGCCTGGTCAAGAACCGCAGGAAGAACGGCGATCACTACTGGGTGATGGCCAATGCCACGCCGATGACCGACGGCGACTCCATCACGGGCTACCTCTCGGTGCGCACCGAGCCGAGGCGCGACGAGATCGATGCCGCGGAACAGCTTTATCAGCGCATGCGAGCGGAGGCCGCCTCCGGCGCGCTGGTTCACGTATTGCAGCAAGGCCTGGTGGTCCGACGCAACCTCATGGGGCGCGTAGGGCGCCGGCTGAGTCTGGGGCTGGACGGCAAGCTGTTTGTCGTCCAACTGGGGATGCTCACGCTCATGGGGCTCCTGGCCCGAAGTGGCGTCCATCCGGCGCTCGCGGTCGGCGGAGGCGCCATCCTGGCCCTGTCGGGCTGGTGGCTGACCAGCCGCTTGGCCGTCAAGCCGCTGGGTGCGCTGGTAGACGATGCCAATGGTCTGGCGGCCGGCGACTTGTCGAAGACCATTGCGACGGGTGGCCAGGGCGCCGTCGGCGCGCTGCAGCTCGCCTTGCGGCAGATGTCGGTGAACCTTTGCACCGTGGTCCAGGACGTGCGCGCCGAAGTCGAGCAACTCAACCGGGAGGCGCGCGCCATCGCCAGCGGCAACCAGGATCTGTCGGCGCGTACGGAGTCCCAGGCCAGCAGCCTGGAGGAGACTGCTGCGTCGATGGAGCAGATCAATGGCACGGTGCAGAACAGCGCGCAGGCCGCCGCCGACGGCGCGCGAACTGCGCGCGAAACCTCATCGATCGCCGAGCGGAGCAGCCAGGCGGTCAGCGCCGTAGGGCAGACCATGGTGGAAATCGCCGCTTCGTCGCAGCGCATCGGCGCCATCGTCGAACTGGTCGAGGGCGTGGCATTCCAGACAAACATGCTGGCACTCAATGCGGCCGTGGAGGCGGCACGTGCGGGAGAGGCGGGGAGAGGCTTCGCGGTCGTGGCGTCCGAGGTTCGACTCCTGGCCAAGCGGACCACCGACGCCTCGGGCGAGATCCGCCGGCTGATTCAAGCCGCCGACGCGTGCATCCACCAGGGTGAGAAAAGGACCGACGAGGCCATGACGCGGATGCGCGAAGCCATCGATGCGGTTGCGCAGGTCAGCGGCGCGCTCGAGCAGATCAGCCGGGCGTCCGAGGAGCAACGCGCGGGCATTTCCCAGGTCAATATGGCGGTCGCACACCTCGACGGCATCACGCAGAGCAATGCGACGCTGGTCGAGCAGCTCGCCGTGGGCGCGCAGACCTTGCGGAGCCGGACGCAGGACGTGAGCAACTCCATGCGCATCTTCCGCCTCAAGCGTGGCGATCTCACGCTGAGCCAACACGATGCGGTACAGCTCCGGCGAGGGCTGGTGCCTGCGTCTGAATCCGAGACTGCCGCAGCCAGCAGCGCTACGCGCAAGGCCTAGCGCCGCCGCGAGCCAAGACGGGGCGACCGGCCAAACGGCGCCCACGCGCGGACCCAAGGGACGCTCGCGGGCGAGGCTCCCTGCATGACACGGCTCCCTCTCCGCGGTAGACCTCATCGATGCGGCTGCGCGATCCGAGTCGGCCGCCTTCCCCGGCTGCACGATTCGCGCACGAGGCGTACATTCGGCCTTCCGGTTCCTTGTAGTTGCGTTCCCTCATCCCCCCAGGAGACAAGAATGAGCACAAGCTTCCAAGTGAACGGCCGGACGGTGCACGTCCAGGCTGAGCCCGACACCCCGCTGCTGTGGGTGATCCGCGATGAAATCGGCCTGACCGGCACCAAGTTCGGTTGCGGCCTGGCGCTGTGCGGTGCCTGCACGGTGCACCTGGATGGCACGCCCATCCGCTCCTGCCAGACGCCGGTGTCCTTCGTGGCCGGCAAGAAGGTGGCCACGGTGGAGAGCCTCTCGCCCGACAACAGCCACCCGCTGCAAAAGGCCTGGATCGCGCACGACGTGCCGCAGTGCGGTTATTGCCAGAGCGGCCAACTGATGAGCGCCGCGGCCCTGCTCAAGAAGAACAAGCACCCGAGCGATACCGACATCGACGAAGCGATGAGCGGCAACATCTGCCGCTGCGGCACTTATGAGCGCATCCGCGCCGCGATCAAGACCGCGGCCGTCGAGATGCATGGCCACCCCACTGCTGCGCCCGCCAAGGGCTGAAGGAGACGGCCATGAAGAACCCCACTTCCCGCATCGCCGGCTTTTCGCGCCGCACCTTCCTGCAGACCGGCTCGCTCGCCACCGGCGGCCTCGTGCTCGGCGTGAACCTGGCCGGCACCTTCGGCGAAGCGCTTGCCGCCGGCACGCTGCACACGCCCAATGCCTGGGTCCACATCGCGGACGACAACACCATCACGCTCATCTCGGCCCGCTCCGAAATGGGCCAGGGCGTGTACACGTCCATGCCGATGCTCATTGCTGAAGAGCTCAATGTGGACCTGCGCAAGATCCAGGTGGCCATCGCGCCGCCGGGCAAGGTCTACGTGAACGCGCTGCTCGGTGCCCAGATCACCGGCGGCTCCACCTCCGTGCGCGATGGCTGGGAGAAGCTGCGCATCGCCGGCGCGCAGGTGCGCGAGATGCTCATCTCGGCCGCTGCCAACGAATGGAAGGTCGACCGCTCCACGCTGCGCGCCGAGAACGGCATGGTCATCGGCCCGGGCGGCAAGAAGGCCAGCTACGGCCAGCTCGCCGCGGCGGCCGCCGCGCTGCCGGTGCCCGAGAAAGTCACGCTCAAGGACCCCGAGCACTTCACGATCGTGGGCAAGCCCACCAAGCGCCTGGACACGCCGGTCAAGGTCAACGGCCGCGCGGTCTACGGCATCGACGTGAAGCTGCCCGGCATGGTCTACGCCTCGCTGGAGCAATGCCCGGTGATCGGCGGCACGCCCAAGAGCTTCGACGCCGCCAAGGCCCGCAGCATGCCCGGCGTGATCGACGTCGTGCAGATCCCCGATGGCGTGGCCGTGGTGGCCGACACCTACTGGCATGCCAAGACCGCGCGCGAAGCGCTCAGCGTGCAATGGGATGAAGGCCCGGTGGCCGCACTGGACGACGCCACGATGTGGCAGGGCATCCGCGCCGCGGCCGACACGGGTAAGCGCCTCACCATCAGCACCAAGGGCGACGCGGCCGGCGCCATGGCCCACGCGGCCAAGGTGGTCAAGGCCGAGTACACGCTGCCGCTCGTGGCGCATGCGGCGCTGGAGCCCATGAACTTCACCGCGCACGTGGCCGACGGCAAGTGCCTGCTCATCGGCCCCACGCAGTTCCAGCAGGGCGCCGAGGGCGCCATCATGGCCGCGCTGGGCATGAAGGCCGAAGACATCACGCTGCAGACCACCTTCCTCGGCGGCGGCTTCGGGCGCCGGCTGGAGCTGGACTTCATCGTGCAGGCCGCGCTCATCTCCAAGGCCGTGGGCAAGCCCGTCAAGCTGCTGTGGACGCGCGAGGACGACACCCGCCACGACTTCTACCGCCCCATGGCGCTCAACCAGCTCGAAGCGGGCCTGGACGCCGACGGCATGCCGGTCGCCATGAACTACCGCGTGACCTCGCAGTCCATCACGCAGCGAGCCTTCGGCCTGCCCAAGGACACGCTCGACCCCTTCATGATCGAAGCGGCGGTGCCGCGCTACGAGCTGCCCAACGCCACGCACGAGGTGGTCATCCACGACACCGGCCTGCGTGCCGGCTACTGGCGCGCGGTGAGCCACAACATGAACGCCTTCGCCAACGAAAGCTTCATCGACGAGCTCGCCGCCGCCGCCGGCAAGGACCCCTACGCCTACCGCATGGCCCTGCTCAAGAACCAGCCGCGCATGGCCCATGTGCTCAAGACCGCGGCCGACAAGGCCGGCTGGGGCCAGCCCTTGCCGAAGGGCCGCTACCGCGGCATCGCCATGATGGAAGGCTACGACACCTACATGGCGCAGATTGCCGAGATCTCCATGCAGGACGGCGTGCCGGCCGTGCGCAAGGTCGTGGTCGTGGCGGACCTGGGCCGCATGGTCAATCCCGACACGGTGGCGGCGCAGCTGCAGTCCGCCATCAACTTCGGGCTGAGCGCCGCGCTCTACGGCGAGATCAACCTCGACAAGGGCCGCGTGCGCCAGAGCAACTTCCACGACTTCCAGGTCGTGCGCATGAACGAGTCGCCGGCCATCGACATCACGCTCGTGCCCAGCACCGAAAAGCCCGGCGGCATCGGCGAACCTGCTGCTGCGCTGATCGGCCCGGCCGTCGGCAACGCGCTGTTCGTGGCGACGGGCAAGCGGGTGAGGCAGATGCCGTTTACGGCGGCGAGGGTGGCGAGCGCTTGAGCGCGATGCGAAGCGAGGGCCGGCGCCGAGGGGGATTGATGCACTGCGGCTGCGCACAGTGCAGAACCCGCCCCCTCAGCGCAGGCGTCCCTAGCGTTATGGATGTGGGATGCCACCTTGGGAGCGTAGATCGTTGCCCAGGCGTTTTCCCGAGTAGCGACAGCGGGCTGCACCACTGACATTCACCGTCGGCGCGAGCTTCATGGCTCGCCGCCATCGGGGCAAGAATGCAAAAGCAGGGGGGAGCCTATGCAAACGAGATTTTGCGCAGTTGCTTTGATGGGGGCCATGGCGCTGGCCTTTGCAACGCAGGCGGGGGCTGACGGGCGACCGCAATACGGTGACTGGGGTTTTGACACCAGCGGTGTTGATCCCGCCATCAGGCCTGGACAGGACTTCTTCCGCCATGTCAACGGCGCCTGGATGGACCGCACCGAGATCCCCGCCGACAAGTCGAGCTACACAGCAGGCATGATCTTGCGGGACGAGGTCGAGCGGCGGCTCCACGAACTGATGGTCGCAGCAGCGGCGACGCACGAGTCGAAATCGCTGCAAGGCAAGGTCGGTGCCTTCTATGCGTCCTTCATGGACGAGTCGCGCATCGACAGGCTCGGGGCCAAGCCGATCAAGCCCGAGCTGGATGCCTTGCGGAAGGCGCGCAGTCGCGACGAGCTCGCCAGCGAGATGGGGCGCACCAATACTGACTTCGAAGCTTCTCTTTTCAACATCAACATCGATGTCGATCTGAAGGACCCGAAGCATTACGCGGTCTACATTGGCCAAGGCGGATTGGGCCTGCCTGATCGCGACTATTACCTGAAGCCCGACTTCGCGCCGCAAAAGTCTGCGTACGAGCATTACGCCGCGACCTTGCTTGGCCTGGCAGGTTGGAGCCATCCACAGCAGGCCGCGGCCGACGTTCTTGCTTTCGAAACCCGCATTGCGGAAGCGAGCTGGACCAAGGTGGAGCAGCGCGACCAAGTCGCCGAGTACAACCCGATGAGCATCGCCGAGTTGGCCGCGTTCGCTCCAGGGTTCGCGTGGAGCGGGTTCCTGAAGCAGGCGCAGCTAGGTGAGTTGTCTCGCATCGTCGTTGGCGAAAAGAGTGCGTTTCCAAAACTCGCTGCCGTCTATGCGAGCACGCCCGTCGAGACGATCAAGGCCTGGCAGGCGGTGCACATTGCCGACAACGCCGCCGTCTATCTGTCGAAACCGTTCGCAGCGGCTTATTTCGAGATGCACAACAAAACGCTCTCGGGCCAGCAAGTGCAAAGCGAACGCTGGAAGCTGGGTGTGCATGCGGTGTCCGGCGGCGACTTCGGATCCGGTGACCGCAGCGAGACCTTCGGCAATCTGGGCTGGGCGGTGGGCCAGCTCTACACCGCGAAATACTTTCCGCCGGAGGCGAAGGCCAAGATCGAGGAACTCGTCGGCAACCTGAAGGCGACCTATCGCGCACGCATTGAAAAGCTCGACTGGATGGGCCCTGAGACGCGCGAGGAAGCGCTGAAGAAGCTGGACACCTACACCATCAAGGTCGGCTATCCGGACCACCCGCGCGACTATTCGGCGTTGCGAGTGCGCGAAGACGACTTGATCGGCAATGTGAAGCGAGCCGCTGTTGCGGACTGGGCCTTCTATGTCGGCCGCCTGAACGGCCCGGTGGACCGCCTCGACTGGGTCATGACGCCGCAGACGGTCGACGCTTACAACGGGTCACTGCGCGACATCGTGTTCCCGGCCGCCATCCTGCTGCCGCCGATGTTCGATCCCAACGCGGACCCAGCGATCAACTACGGTGGAATCGGCGGCGTCATCGGCCACGAATTGACCCATGGCTTCGATGATGAAGGTCGCAAGATCGATGCCGACGGCGCTTTGCGGGACTGGTGGACCGCCGAGGATGCCAAGGCTTTCGAGGCGCGCGCCAAGCAGCTCAGCGACCAATACTCGGCGTTCGAGGCTCTGCCGGGCGTGCATGTCAACGGCGATCTCACACTCGGAGAGAACATCGCCGATCTCGGCGGGCTCACCTTGGCATTGGACGCCTATCGCGCGTCGCTCAAGGGGCAGCCGGCGCCGGTGATCGATGGCTACAGCGGGGATCAGCGTGTCTTTCTTGGGTGGGCGCAGGCATGGCGCGGGAAGGTCCGCGACGACGCGCTGCGTCGCCAGGTAGTCAGCGATCCACATTCACCGCGAAAGTTTCGCGTGAACGGCGTGGTGCGCAATATCGATGCCTGGTACGAGCTTTTCGGCGTCAAGCCCGAGGACGCGCTCTACGTCGCGCCGGAGAAACGTGTCCACATCTGGTGAAGATGCTTGGATGACGCACCGTCAGAGACGGAATCCGGCATTGGCGAGCGAGATCGCTTAGGGCGGTATCTGCCTTGCGACGGGCATTGAGGCAGGGGAACTTACGGTGTCGGCCAGGACCTGCCGGTCACGAGTGGCCGGTCTCGGGTAGGTCGTTTGTAGATCCGCAGTGGAGGTACCGTGCGAAAAACTTTCAGAATCTGCGCTGCCGGGCTTGCTGTTGTCTTGACCTGTCTTCTGATGGCTTACGTGTCCAGCATCTCGACGAATTTGCTGGCTTGGATCAATGGTCTTTCGAGATCTGAATTGGCAGTGCTTCGCGGTGTCAGTCTGGCAGCCCCTGGCCTGGTACTGGCCTTAGGCGCCGCGCTTCGTCACTGTCGGCGTCAAGATGACGAATCTGAAGCTTAAGCGGCCGCTGATTTGCGTCGAACACCTTTGCGACATTCGCCGCGCAGGGTGGCGCACATGGCGGACGGTCGCGACTGTCAGCTTTGGAGATGGATGGCTACATGACAGCATCTAACAACCGCGGCCGCATCGTGACGGCGGCTCTTTTGACGACAAGCTTGATGTTTGGCTGTACCACGCCAGCACTGGTCGCTCACCGTGCTGAGGCGGTCTTGCCGTTGAACCGAGCCTGGGTTGATGGTCACGTGGTTGAGTACGTCACGACCGACATTTCTGACCTGGCGATGGCAAAGGCCTTGGGCGTCAATTCGGTTCCCCGCCTTGCAGACGCCGTCGCCGCGCCACCGGGTCGCTCATTGCTGGAGCGCGTCTATAAGTTTCCCAACAATGAGCAGATCAGCGTGTTCCAGTCAGCACCAGCACCTGCAGGCCCCGAGAACCGAGACCGGAACTACAGCCCACTTTGGAGGTTGGTGCTGGTACGCTGGATTCGGCCCGAAGCAGTTCGCGAGTTGAAATCCGAGGAAGAACTGCTGGCCGCCGAGGAACGGAAGGATCTGGTGTTTGAATTGACCGGCATCGTCGTTAATTGCCCTATCGTTCGAGGAGGCGACGGAGAATCGTTGCGCGGCCTGCGGTAAGAAGTGGCGCTACGTAGAACCTAGTGGTTCGGCGGGAACGGTGCATGCAGGCCAGAACCTGCCGGTCGCGAACGGCGGGTTTTGGGATACCTGTACAGAGGAATCTAACGCAGGCGCTTCCACGCCAAACCAGCAAGGCCTAGTGCCAAACCGATCAACATCCAGGTGGCCATGTGTCCTCGCGCGATTGGCGTATTGCCTAGGAAGCGTCCGGCGGAAACCAAGCCGACCGACCACAGCGCCGCCCCACAGCCAGCGGCCAAGACGAAGCGCCGCAGACTCATTTGCGCGACGCCAGCTGCCAGAGGCGCAAAAGTTCGCAGCACCGCCACATAGGGCGTGACACAAAGACCCCAAGCGCCATAACCTTCGAAGAATTGATGGGCGCTGCTCAGCGCTTTTCGGTCGAGCCAGCGGTAATCGTGACGGTAGGCGCGCTCGCCGAGCAGGCGCCCGACCACAAAAGCCATCAGACTTCCGCCGAGCGCGGCGGTAAAGAAAAGCGGAACCAGCACGAAGATATTAAGCCCACCTTCGACGCTCAGCGCGCCGCACAGGAACAGGAGCGGATCGCCCGGCAGGAAAAACAAGGGGGCGACGCCGATCTCAAGCAGGACCAGACCGAACAAGAGGACGTAAACCATGTCGCCATGGCGAGCCACCCAATCAGCGAGCGTCGCAGCGTCCATCAGTGTGGGCGATGCGCGGACCTACGCGGTCGAAGACCAAGACAGTTCGAGGGCAGCGCGGCGAGGGTGAGCGCAGATGGAAATGAGATCATATGGAAGTATGAACCAAGCCCTTTCCGCTGCCAAGGATGTAAGCAGGGCCTCGCGAGGGCCTGCCAGTGGCGGTCCTCTCGATCCGGGCCGCGGCGGCGGGAGACGCGGACATAGCGGTCTCGCTGATCTACGGTGGTAGCCCGCGACGCCGATGTTTGGTCAGGGTCGACCCGCACGGGCGCTGCCGGCCATGACCTGTCACTCGCGAAGGTCGCCTTCCCGGCTGCCTGTTCTTGTTAAATGTTGGTATTCATGAAAACTCATTGCCTTGCCGCGGCTTATCTCACGCTCTTTGCGGGCGCGGTTGCAGCGGCGCCTGTGATCTCGGGCGCGGTTGAGCCGCCCAGCGCATGTCTGCAGTACGACAGCAAATCGATCAAGCTGTCTGGAACGCTACTCACACGCACCTACTACGGTCCGCCTGGCTACGGGGAAAGCCCCGCACAGGATGCGCGAGAAGGCGCATGGCTTCTTCTCCTGGATGCGCCCATCTGCGTCGCAGCCTCGGCACAACCGGAAAAGGACAATAACTCCTTCGAGCGCGATCAAATCGTAGTTCAGTTGGCTGCGGTGCATATCGATCCGAAGAAGATCAGAACCATGCAGGGCCAGCGCTTGACCGCAACGGGGCAGTTGTTCCACGCGATGACCGGACATCATCGAACGCCAGTGCTTCTCGATGTATACGGCATCGACGCCCATTGACCTGCACTCAAGTCGCAGCACTCGACCAGCGTGCGAACAGGTGGACACGGCCAGGACCAGTCGGTCGCGACGGTCGGCTTTAGGGTAGGCTGCCCGGAGGCCCGAACCATACCTGCACCCCAGTACGATCCATCTTGAAGGCTAAGCTTAGAAGTGTTGACATGAACGCGGCGACCGCGTTTGAGTCGTTTCGCCCAGAAGACGAGCAGTCCTACGGATTCTGGTTGACGGCCTCAATTGGTGCGAACGACTCGGACGGCGCGGACCTATTCCAGGTGTTCATTTGCAGCCGGCAGTGGCGCGACCGCGCCGAGCAAGGTGGGCAGGTCGACCGCTGCCTTGTCCTTGATGGAACCTATGACTACGGTGCGACGATGGTGGCATTGAATGCATGGGTTGACGGGTGCTCAGGCGGTAGCTGGAGCGAAATTGTTTCGAAGCTGTCCGCTGTGGGCGCGTGGGAGTACGAAGGCTACCGGGCGTGAGTCGATGATGTTTGGTCGCGTCCTAGTTCGCCCTTCAGGTCTCGGCCAGGAGCTGCTGTCCAAGGATGTCCGCTTCGGAGCAGCCTTGGGCGGCTGAGGCAGTACGGTGACCTTCTTCGCAGCAAGTGACCCCATGGTGCGACCTATCAAACTTCTGACCGCCATCGAATACTTTCGAGACCAGCGACCTTGGAAGGCGCACCAGATTGCGTCTCCGATTTGGAGCGAGGTCGAAGCGGCAGTTCGCAGGATGGACAACTTCTGCTTCCCGATCGTTCAGCTGCATTGCACCGAGTTCGACGACGACCAGGACATGTTCAATATCCTCGGGGGTGCAGGACGCTACGCGATGTTCCACATGATGGGCGAGTGGCAGTATGTGGATGAGAGTCGTGGCGACGGCGCAGTGCACCTATGGGAAAGCGATCAAGGCTACGACTGTGAGGAGCGCAATGTCGCCACCGACATTGAGAAGGTACTGAGAATTGCGAAGCGCTTCTACGAGACCGGCAGCTACGCCCAGCTCGGCACAGTCGAATGATCGCGTCTGAGGCATCGACTCAGTCCGGCCATCAGCTGACGCTGGCGAATGTCGGCTCATGGGATGCTCAATCTCTTCCTGGTCAACGGCACCGAGGCAGCATGAGAAGTCATCAATTCTTGGGAAGCTGATGTATAGGTACACAACTTCGTGCGGAATCGTGGCCCTAACCGTCGCGCTTTCGGGCACCGCCAGAGCTGAGTGCCGAATTCCTGAACCGGATGGAGGCGAGGAGCATCCAAGCCCTGCGAACATCAGTGGACGGATCACAAAGGTTGCTGGAACCGACGTGTTGATTCGGCAGGCCGGGACTGGGCGAATTGTTCGGGTCCACTTGCCCGCGAGGTCTTCGATCTACACAGTGTTCGGGGGCGATGGCCCAATCAGCGAGTTGGCGGTAGGTCAGGAGGCGAAGGTTTGGTTTCAGGCATGCACGTGGCCCAAGACTGGTACGCCGGTTTCCGCGTACTTTCAGATCTACTCTAAGGCCCCGAATGATCGACCGTAGGACTCGCAGGCTGATCTCGGCCACTTGCGGTCTGTCGTGACGGGCAGCTTTAAGGTAGCCTAAAAAGCATGCGTCGACTGATTCGGAGCTGGGGCGTTTCAACAGCTTGCCTTTTCGCACTCTGTAAGCGTCCGGCGAACCCATCTTGAGGACTGCAGTCACTGCGGTAACGATGTTGTCCAGTTGAGCAATAGCTGGACACGATGGAAGCGGAACAGAGTCGCAAGCGCAGGCGCTACAGCCCCGAGTTGAAGGCGCAGATCCTTG
>Ga0213872_10001133_pt1 | contig 18215 bp, 18 predicted proteins | sample VelepicomBERX_R2_FD_160071 | JGI IMG/M metagenome (GOLD analysis project Ga0213872, IMG submission 160071) | Rhizosphere microbial communities from Vellozia epidendroides in rupestrian grasslands, the National Park of Serra do Cipo, Brazil - RX_R2 | ecosystem: Host-associated > Plants > Roots >...
GTGACCAGCGATCTGGAATTCCCCGAGGCCGATCTGATCATCGCCGCCGACGGGGTCAATTCGCGCATCCGCAACCGCTATCCGGAAGTGTTTCAGCCCGATCTGGTGACCCGCCCCAACCGCTATATCTGGCTGGGCACCGAAAAGCCGTTCGACGCCTTCACCTTCGATTTCCGCAAGACGGAATATGGCTGGTTCCAGGCCCATATCTATAAATTCGACGACAAGACCTCGACCTTCATCGTCGAGACCACTGACGAGGCTTTCCAGAAGCATGGCCTCGACAAACTCGATCAGGACGGCTCGATCGCTTTCTGCGAAAAGCTGTTCGCCGAGATTCTGGGCGGCGCCAGGCTGATGACCAATGCCCGGCATTTGCGCGGCTCGGCCTGGTTGAATTTCCAGCGGCTGATCTGCGGCAGATGGAGCCTTTTCAACGGCAAGTCGCATGTGGTGCTGATGGGCGATTCGGCCCACACCGCCCATTTCGCCATCGGCTCCGGCACCAAGCTCGCGATCGACGACGCGATCGAGCTGGCCCGCCAATTCGATCTGGCCGGCCATGACAAGGCGGCCATTCCCGAAGTGCTGAAAACCTATGAGGAAATCCGCCGGGTCGATGTGGCGCGCATCCAGAACGCCGCCCGCAATGCGATGGAGTGGTTCGAGGTGGTCGGGCACCGTTACGCCGACCAATTGCCCCCCGAACAGTTCATGTATTCGATGCTGACCCGCTCGCAGCGCATCAGCCACGAAAATCTGCGACTGCGCGACAAGAGCTGGCTGGAAGGCTTCGAGCGCTGGTTCGCCGGCCGCTCCGGCGTCCCGCCGATGTTCACCCCTTTCACCGTCCGCGGCACCACGCTGATCAACCGCATCATCGTCTCGCCGATGGCAATGTATTCGGCGAAGAATGGCGTGCCGGAGGATTTCCATCTTGTGCATCTTGGCTCGCGCGCCATGGGCGGGGCCGGTTTGGTGTTCGGAGAGATGACCTGCGTTGCGCCCGATGCCCGCATCACGCCCGGATGCCTTGGCTTGTGGAACGAAGAGCAAGCCGAAGGGTGGAAGCGGATCGTCCGCTTCATCCACGGCAACAGCGCTGCCAAGGTGGCGATTCAGTTGGGCCATGCCGGCCGCAAGGGCTCGACGCGCCTGGCATGGGAAGGCATCGACCAGCCGCTGGAAGAAGGAAATTGGCCGCTTATCTCGGCTTCCGCCCTGCCCTACCTGCCGAACAGCCAGGTACCGAAGGAAATGGACCGGGCCGATATGGACCTGGTGCTGGAGCAGTTCGTCCACTCGACGCGCCTGGCAGCCGGAACCGGCGCCGACTGGCTCGAATTCCACTGCGCGCACGGCTATCTCATGTCGAGCTTTCTCTCGCCGCTCACCAATATCCGCACCGACGATTATGGCGGCGGCATCGTCAACCGCGCCCGTTATCCTCTGGAAGTTTTCCGCGCCATCCGCGCCGCCTGGCCCGAGGACAGGCCGATCTCGGTGCGCCTGTCCTGCCATGATTGGGCGGAAGGCGGCAACACGCCGGAGGACGCCGCGGCCTTCGCCGCTTTGTTCAAGGAAGCCGGCGCCGATCTGATCGATTGTTCTTCCGGCCAGGTGACCAAGGCGGAGAAGCCGGTCTATGGCCGCCTGTTCCAGACGCCTTTCTCCGACAAGATCCGCAATGAGGTCGGCATCCCGACCATCGCCGTCGGCGCCATTTCCGAAGCCGACCACGCCAATTCGATCATCGCCGCCGGCCGGGCCGATCTTTGCGCCATCGCCCGGCCGCATCTGGCCGATCCGGCCTGGACCCTGCATGAGGCGGCGAAGATCGGGCTGACCGACATCCCCTGGCCGAAGCAATATCTGTCGGGAAAGGCGCAATTTGAGGCCAATCTGGCGCGGATGGAGACGAAATGACTCACGCTCTGGTCACCGGCGCCGGCAGCGGAATCGGCGCCGCCATCGCCAAGCGCCTCGCCGCCAGCGGCATGAAAGTCTCGCTGGCCGGCCGCCGGCGCGAACCGCTCGAAGCCGTCGCCGCCGCCCTGGGCGATGCCGCCCTGGTGCTGGACGGCTTCGACGTCACCAAGGACGTGGCGATCCTGAAAGGGCTGGAAATTGCCCGCGCGGTGTTCGGGCCGATCGGCGTGCTGGTCAACAATGCCGGTGAAGCGCCGAGCGCGCCTTTCGAGAAGACCGAGCTGGCTTTGTGGGAAAAGATCCTCGATGTCGATCTGACCGGTGTTTTCCGCGTCACCAAGGCGGTGATGGGCGACATCAAGGCGCAAGGGAAAATGGGCCGCATCATCAATGTCGCCTCGACCGCCGGCCTCACCGGCTATCCTTACGTCTCGGCCTATTGCGCCGCCAAGCATGGGGTGGTCGGCCTGACCCGGGCGCTGGCCTTGGAGCTGGCCAGGACCGGCGTCACCGTCAATGCGGTCTGCCCCGGCTTCACCGACACGCCTTTGCTTGACAAGGCGGTCGACACCATCGTCGCCAAGACCGGCCGCACGCCGGAGGAAGCGCGCGCCAGCCTGGCTTCGGCCAATCCGCAAGGCCGGCTCGTGACGCCCGAGGAAGTGGCGGATACGGTTCTCTGGCTGGCCTCTGAAGGGGCCGCCTCCATCAACGGCCAGGCGATCGCCATCGCCGGCGGCGAGGTGCTGTGATGAAAGACTATCAGGCCAAGCATTTCCGCTGGGAAGCCTCCGAGGATGGAAGGGTCGCGGTAATCCGCCTCGACCGGCCGGAGCGCAAGAACCCCCTGACCTTCGAGTCCTATGCCGAGCTGCGCGACCTGTTCCGCGATCTGGTCTATGCCGCCGACATCCGCGCCATCGTGCTGACCGGATCGGGCGGCAATTTCTGTTCGGGCGGCGACGTGTTCGAGATCATCGAACCGTTGACCAGGATGAAAATGGCCGAATTGCTGGCTTTCACCCGCATGACCGGGGATCTGGTCAAGGCGATGCGGAAATGTCCGCAGCCGATCATCTCCGCCGTCGATGGCGTATGCGCCGGCGCCGGCGCGATCTTGGCGATGGCGTCCGACCTTCGCCTCGCCACACCGGAAGCGAAGACCGCCTTTCTGTTCACCCGGGTCGGGCTGGCCGGCGCCGATATGGGTGCTTGCGGCATCCTGCCCCGGATCGTCGGGCAGGGCCGCGCCGCCGAACTGCTGTTCACCGGCCGCTCGATGACCGCGCAGGAAGGCAAGGAGTGGGGCTTCTATAACGCGCTCCATCCCGCCGAAGCGCTAGAGGACGAGGCGGTGAAGCTGGCCCGTTCCCTGGCCGACGGCCCCTATTTCGCCCATACCATGACCAAGACCATGCTCAATCAGGAATGGGCGATGGGTCTGGACGAGCTGATCGAAGCGGAAGCGCAAGCGCAGGCGGTCTGCATGGCGACTCAGGATTTCCGCCGCGCCTTCGAAGCCTTTGCCGCCAAGAAGAAACCGGCATTCGAGGGCAATTGAGATGGATCATCTGTCCTGGCCCTTCTTCGAAGACCGGCACCGCGCCTTCGCCGAGAGGGTTGCCGGCTTCGCCGGCGCGATCTCCGTCGACCACCATGATGTCGACGCCGCCTGCCGGCGGCTCGTCTCCGATCTCGGCAAGGCCGGCTTGCTTGCCGCCGCCGTGCCGGACGGCTCCCCGATCGATTCGCGCGAGATCTGCCTCGCCCGCGAAACCTTGGCCTATCATGACGGTCTGGCCGATTTCGCCTTCGCCATGCAAGGCTTGGGCACCGGCGCCGTCAGCCTGGCCGGCAGCTCCGAACTCCGCTCCGCCATTCTGCCGAAAGTACGCAAGGGCGAATGGCTGGCCGGCTTCGCCCTCTCCGAATCGGGCGCCGGCTCCGACGTCGCCTCCCTTGCTTGCGCCGCCCGCCGCGAGGGCGACCATTACATCCTCGATGGTGAGAAGACCTGGATCTCCAATGGCGGCATCGCCGAAATCTACACCCTGTTCGCCCGCACCGGCGAAGCGCCGGGCACGCGCGGCATCTCGGCCTTCGTCGTCTTCGCCGACGATCCCGGCTTTTCCATCGCCGAGCGCATCGAGGTGATGGCGCCACACCCGCTCGCCACGCTCCGCTTCGACTCTTGCCGCATCCCCGCTTCGCGCCTGCTCGGCGCTCCCGACGAGGGCTTCAAGATCGCCATGCGCACGCTCGATATTTTCCGCGCCTCGGTCGCCGCCGCCGCTTTGGGCTTCGCCCGCCGCGCGCTCGATGAATCGCTGGCGCACGCCAAATCCCGCAAGATGTTCGGCGCGTCCCTGGCCGACCTCCAGCTGACCCAGGCCGCCTTGGGCGACATGGCGACCGGCATCGACGCCGCGACGCTGTTGACCTACCGCGCCGCGTGGCGGCGCGACGTGCAGAAGCTTCCCACGACGAAGGAAGCGGCGATGGCCAAGATGGCCGCTACCGAAACGGCGCAAAGCGTGATCGACCGCGCCGTCCAGCTGTTCGGCGGGCGCGGGGTGAAATCTGGCGAGATGGTCGAGCGGCTCTATCGCGAGATCCGGGCCTTGCGCATCTATGAGGGCGCCACCGAAGTGCAGAAACTGATCATCGCCCGCGAGCTTTTGAAATGAGCCCTTTCGAGACCCGGCGGACCTTGCGCTTCGGCGATTGCGATCCGGCCGGCATCGCCTATTTCCCCAGCTATTTCCATTTCCTCAACGGCGTGCATGAGGAGTGGTGGGAGTCGCTGGGCTTTCCCTGGCGCCAACTCATTCAGGAGCGCCGCGTCGGCCTGCCCACGGTCCAGCTCGACACGCGATTCCTCGCCCCGGGTTTCATCGGCGACGAGTTGACCTTCCTGCTCGACTTGACGCGGCTAGGCTCGCGCTCGATGACCCTGCAATACACTGTGAAGCGGAGCGAGACCCTGCTTTGGCAGGCCGCCCAGGTGATCGTCGCCACCTCGCTGGAGTCGCATAAATCGATCGCCTGGCCGGACGATGTCCGCGCGGCACTGCAATCCTTCCTGGAGTATGCACCCGATGTTTGACTTTCTTCAGCCCGAGGGCTGGGCCAAGCCGATCGGCTATGCCAATGGCGTCGCGGCCAAGGGCAAAACCATCTTCGTCGGCGGCCAGGTCGGCTGGAACGCCCAGCAGCAATTCGAGCGCGACGATCTGCCGGGACAGGTGCGCCAGACTTTGGAAAACATCGTCGCGGTGCTTAAGGTCGGGGGGGCCGAGCCGCATCACATAACGCAGCTGACCTGGTATCTGACCGACAGGACCGAGTATCTGGCCAATCTCAAGGGTATCGGCCAGGCCTATCGCGAGGTGATCGGCCGGCATTTCCCCGCCATGGCGGCTGTGCAGGTGGTGGCGCTGGTCGAGGCGCGCGCCAAGGTCGAAATCCAGGCGATCGCCGTCATTCCGGAGTGACCATGAGCGTCAAGGTCGCCGAGATCGACAATCCCCCCGTCAACGCTCTGTCGGCCGACATCCGCCGTCGGCTGCGCGATGCCATCCGCGATCCCGAAGCCGAGGCGATCGTGCTGACCGGCGCGGGAAAGATTTTCATCGGGGGCGCCGATATCCGCGAATTCGACCAGGCGCAGGCCGAGCCGCATCTGCCCGACCTGCTGCTCGAGATGGAAAATCTCGATAAGCCGGTGGTTGCCGCCATCAATGGCGCGGCGCTGGGCGGCGGATTGGAAACCGCCTTGGCCGCGCATTACCGCATCGCCGCGCCGACAGCGACTTTCGCCTTTCCCGAGGTCAAGCTGGGACTGATTCCCGGCGCCGGCGGCACGCAGCGCCTGCCGCGCCTGATCGGCCTGACCGCCGCCAGCGACCTGATCGCCAGCGGACGCACCATCAATGCCCAGGAAGCGCTGCGGCTCGGCCTGCTCGACCGCATCGAGGAGGGCGATCTGCGCGCCGCCGCTGTCGCCCAGGCCCACTCCCTGATCGGCAAGGCGCCGGTTCGGACCGGCAATCTGGCCGTCGAAAAGGGTCCACTGGCCAGTATCAAACCGCGCGGCCGGATCGCACCGGTCGAGGCGCTACGCCTGGTGTCGCTGGCGGCCGATGTTCCCTTGGCCGAGGGATTGGCCGAGGAACGCGCGACCTTCGTGAAGCTTAAGCAATCGCCGCAATCGGCCGCGCTCCGCTACGTCTTCTTCGCCGAGCGCGCCAGCGCCAAAATCGAGGGGCGGCCGCGTGAACTCAAGACCATCGGCATCGTCGGCACCGGCCTGATGGGATCGGGAATCGCTTCGGCCGCGCTGAAGGCCGGTTTTCGGGTGATCGCCGTCGATCAGACCGAGGAAATGGCTTTGAAAGGCAAGGAGCGGATCGAGAAGCTGATCCAGGCACCGGCGACCATTTCACACTCGCTCGGCGATCTGGCGCCGGCCGATCTGGTGATCGAGGCGGTGTTCGACGATCTCGACGTCAAAACCGAATTGTTCCAAAAGCTGGACTGCATCGTCAGGCCGGACGCGATTCTCGCCACCAATACCAGCTATCTCGATCCAGACCGCATCGCCGCCGCCACCGCGCATCCCGAACGGGTCATCGGCCTGCATTTTTTCTCGCCGGCCCATGCCATGCGCCTCGTCGAAGTGGTGCGCTGCAAGGCGGCCGGTGCGGACATGCTGGCCACCGGCATCGCTTTCGCCAAGAAGCTCGGCAAGCTGCCTGTGGTATGCGGCGCCTCCGAAGGCTTCATCGGCAACCGGATGTTCTCGGCCTATCGCACCGAGACCGAAGCGCTGCTGATGGAAGGCGCCTTGCCGCAGCAGATCGATTCGGCGATGGAGGAGTATGGCTTCGCCATGGGCCCCTTCAGCGTCTTCGATCTGGCCGGGCTGGAAATCGCCTGGGCGCGCCGCAAACGGCAGAACGCGCCGCGGGTCCTGGCCGACGCCTTGTGCGAGGCCGGACGCTTCGGCCAGAAAACGGGGCGGGGCTGGTATCTCTATGAGGAGGGTAAGCGGCGCGAAGACCCGGAAGTGACGGCGATGATCGAGGCGACGCGCAAAGCCTCGCGCGCGATCCCGCCGACCGAAATCGTCTCCCGCCTGCTCGAAGCGCTTCACCGGGAAGGGCAGAAGCTGCTGGCCGAGGGAATCGCGGCGCGGGCCGGCGATATCGATCTGGTGATGATCAATGGCTATGGCTTCCCGGCCCATAAAGGCGGACCGATGTACAGTGCGGAGCAGGCAGGATGAGCGACGCTTTCATCATCGACGGTGTCCGCACCCCGATCGGCCGCTATGCCGGCGCTCTCTCCGGCGTGCGCACGGACGATCTGGCCGCGCTGCCGATCAGGAAGCTGATGGAACGCCATCCCGAACTGCACGGCCTGATCGACGAGGTGAGCTTGGGCTGCGCCAATCAGGCCGGCGAGGATAACCGCAATGTGGCGCGTATGGCGGTGCTGCTGTCCGGCCTGCCGGAATCGGTGCCGGCCATCACCCTCAACCGTCTATGCGGTTCGGGTCTGGACGCGGTCGGACATGCGGCGCGCCTGGTCAAGACCGGCGAGGCCGAACTGGTCGTCGCCGGTGGCGTCGAAAGCATGTCGCGAGCGCCCTTCGTCCAGGGTAAATCGGATACGCCATTCTCACGCAATGTCCATCTCTACGACACGACGATCGGCTGGCGCTTCGTCAATCAGTTGATCGAAAGCCAATACGGCATCGACTCGATGCCGGAAACAGCCGAGAACCTGGCGGCGGAGATGAATATCTCGCGTGCCGACCAGGATTTCTTCGCGCTTCAAAGCCAGACCCGCGCCTTGGCGGCGCGGGCCCGATTGGCGCGCGAGATCGTGCCGCTCGGGATCGACAGGGACGAGCATCCTCGCGAAACCAGCCTCGCCAAGCTGAGCCAATTGCGCGCGCCGTTCCGCGAAGGCGGCACCGTCACCGCCGGCAATGCCTCCGGCGTCAATGACGGCGCGGCGGCGCTGCTGATCGCCTCAGGCCGTGCGGTGGAGAAATACGGCCTGACGCCGCTGGCCCGCATCGCCGGCATGGCGACGGCCGGCGTGCCGCCCCGCACCATGGGAATCGGTCCGGTGCCGGCAACCGAAAAGCTGCTGTATCGGCATGATCTCACCTTCGCCCATCTCGATCTGATCGAACTCAACGAAGCCTTTGCCGCGCAAGTGCTGGCCGTGCTGCGAAGCTGGCATTTGGCCGAAGATTCGCCCAAACTCAATCCGCATGGCGGCGCCATAGCGCTAGGTCATCCGCTTGGTATGTCCGGTGCGCGGCTGGCGCTGTCGTCGGCACTCACCTTGGCCGACCGGGGAACCGGACGCGCGTTGGTCACGATGTGCGTCGGGGTCGGCCAAGGTGTTTCCCTTTTACTTGATCGGGGTGAGCCCTGATTTCCCAAACCCGCGACGCTGGCACGGAGGAAAAAATGGCGACAGGACCGACGACGGGTGAAGCCAAGCCTGGTTGGCTTGGCAAGACCGGCAACACATCCTGTCGCCATTTTTTCCCCGCCCCTTCGGGGTCGCGTTGCGGCGGACGCCCAGCATCATACGGCTCAGGGGAAAGCCATCCAGGCTTTCCCCTGAGCCGTACTCGCTGGATCGTCTCCCCGCAACGCGATGACAGCGCCGTGGGTTTGGGAAATCAGGGCTTATGAGCTTTGACTCTATTCAGAGCCGCGAAGGCGGTTTGCATCGCGAATTGACCGGCGCGCAAATGAGCATGATCGCGATCGGCGGCGCGATCGGCACCGGATTGTTCCTCGGCAGCAAATTCGCCATCGGCATGGCGGGCCCCAGCGTCCTCTTGAGCTATGCGATCGGCGGCCTGATCGCGCTGCTGCTGATGGGCTGCCTTGCAGAGATGACCGTGGCGCATTCGACCTCGGGATCTTTCGGCGCTTATGCCGAACATTATATCGGTCCGCTCGCCGGCTTTCTGACGCGCTACGCCTATTGGAGCTGCATCGTGCTGGCGATGGGCACCGAGGTGACGGCGATCGCCGATTACATGAAGTTCTGGCTCCCCTCGGTCTCGCCCATTTGCTGGATGGTGCTGTTCCCGGCGGCGCTGATCGCCGTCAACGCCATCAGCGTCAAGGCCTTCGGATCGATCGAATATATGTTTTCGTCGATCAAGGTATTCGCGGTCGTCGGGTTTATTCTGGCGGGCGCTTTTCTCCTGGGTTTCGGAGCCAATCCCGACTGGGGAACCGTCAATTTCACCCGCGATGGCGGGTTCTTCCCGAATGGCCTGTCGGGTGCCTGGACGGCCGTCATCATCTCGATCTTCAGCTATCTCAGCGTCGAGATGATCGCGGTCGCCGCCGGCGAGGCCGAAAATCCGGCGCGCGCCGTCAAAAGCGCCTTCAAGGCGACAGTGATCCGCCTGCTGCTGTTTTACTTAGGTTCGCTCGCGATCATCCTGGCGATCGTTCCCTGGCGCCATCTCGGCGAGGGCGGCAGTCCCTTCGTCACGGTGATGGACAGCTTCGGCATCCCCTATGCGGCGGGCATCCTCAACGCCGTGGTGGTGGTCGCCGCCTTGTCGGCGATGAACAGCCAGCTTTATGTCTCGACCCGCATGATGTTCAGCCTGTCGCGAGCCGGTGACGCGCCGGCGATCCTCGGGCATTTGAACAGGCGGGGCATTCCGGCCTGGTCGATGGCGCTGTCGAGTTTCGGCATCGGCCTCGCCACCTTGATCTATCTCGTCTGGCCGGACCAAGCCTTCACGCTGATGATTTCGATCTCGATCTTCGGGGCGCTGTTCACCTGGTCGATGATCTTCCTCACCCACCTGTTCTTCCGCCGCCGCTGCGACCCCGCCCTGCTGGCCTTCCGCATGTGGGGGCAGCCCTGGACGACGATGCTGGGGCTGAGCCTCATGGTCGCGGTGATGGCGACCACCTGGTTCACCGAGAGTTTTCACCTGACTTTGGTGACGGGAATTCCGTTCATGCTGTGTCTGACCGGCCTGTACCGGATGCGGCGCGGAGCCCAGCCAGCGCCCGTCACGCCGGATTGACGCTCGGGGTAAAGGCGTTGAAGGCGATCAGGGTGTGGGTATCGACCACATCCTCGATCATCTGCACGGTCGAGGTGACGAACAGGCCGGGGTCCTTGTTGCCGACATTGAATTTCACCAGCAGATCGAACTGGCCGGAGGTCGAATGGACCTCCCCTGTTTCCTCGATGGTGTCGACGATCTTCTCGGCCACCTTGTAGGCGGTCCCCGGCCGGCATTTGATCTGCACGAAGATCGTTCGGATATTGTAGTCGCCGGACATTGCTCTCTCCAAATTCGCTTGCCGGCAGTTTAAAGCATGATCCACGAAATGTGGATCGTCGCCTTGCTCCTCCGAGCGCGCCAAGTTTTCGTTTGTCAGATTAAACGCGGCGCGCTCCGCGCACACTGCCGGCAAATTCTTCCCCATCCGTCCCCAACTGGGGATGTCGGCGAGCGCCAATTCCAGCAAATCTGGGACTGGCATGGTGGTTGCTTTGACTCTGTCGTAAGGAGACCAGGCCATGACTACTCCTGTAAGCCTTCAGATGTGGGTTCTGCTCGTCGTGATCATCGGCGTGCCCGTCCATATTGCCGTCAATAAGGGTCTGGCCCATTGGCGCGAGCATGGCGAACTCTCCGCGATCCTGACGATGACCCTGGTGATGATCGTCACTGGCGTCGCGATGCCGCTGGTTCAAGGTAGTGACTTGATGCCGGGGCAGGTGGCAACTCGGCTGGCGACCTCCGTCGCCGCCGGCCTTTTGTTCGGTACGCCGATCGGCCTGATCTTCCGGGTCATGGTGCATGCCGAGATTAACAAGGGGCGCTGAACGCGGCCCCGAAGAAGTCACCAGGCTGCCCTTGTTCCGCCGCATCCGGAGCTTAGCTCTGGAAAGAGGAAGGACCGATGGAAAGGAGTTTGGCCATGCGAGACAAAGGACCGGATCTTCGCCCGACAACGCGGCTCATGCTGTGGAGCGGCGCTATCGGACCGATCCTGTTTGCCATGGTTTTCCTGGTCGCGGGCGCCTTTCGTCAAGGCTACAACCCGTGGCGCACCACCATCAGCACGCTGAGCCTGTCCGATTATGGCTGGGTGCAGATCGCCAATTTCCATCTCTTCGGGCTCTCGACACTTTGCTTCGCGGTTGGGCTGAAACGGGTTTTCAAAACGGGATTGGCGTCCTTGTCGGCGCCGATCCTGTTCGCCACCGTCGGGATCGGCCTCATTCTGGCCGGCATTTTCGTCACCGATCCGTTCCTCGGCTATCCGATCGCCTCACCGCCTCATATTCCGGAAAGCCTGCATGGCACGATCCATAATCTGGCCGCCCTGACCGTCTTCCTCGCCCTGCCGGTGACCTGTTTCGTTATGGGGCGGCGCTTCGCCCGCAATCCCGCCTGGCGCACCTGGTCGATTCTCTCGATGGTAGCCGGCGGCCTGGTTCTGATCTTTTTCGCCTGGTTCTTCACCAGCGTCACGGCCGCCGCCGATGCGACACCGGGAGAAGAGTTTCACGCCGGCCTCTTGGAACGCATCACCAGCATCATCGGCTGCCTGTGGATGTCGGCCTTGGCGTTCCGGCTGATCCGGCGGCCCGCCCGCCTGTTCCTCCGCCCCGCCCTGCTCGCTCGTCCCCAGCGCCTTATGCGCCCGCTCCGCTTCTTCGGCGGCGCCGGCTTCCGTCGACCCTACCGTCGGCTTGTCTGAGAGACCGTTCGGTTTCTGTTGCATGAGGCCGGAGAGTTCGGTAACTCGGCCCAATGGGCGTCATCATAAGCCAAGCCGTCGCGTTGCTGGTCATCGCCAGCCTGGTTGCCGTCGCCGCGAGGCGGCTGCGCCTCCCCTATACCGTCGGTCTGGTTCTTGCCGGAATCGGCCTTTCCCTGTCGGGCTTCGGCACCGGAACGTCCCTCACGCACGACCTCATATTTCTGGGAATTCTCCCGCCGCTTCTCTTCGAAGCCGCCTTGGGAATTCCTTGGAGCGAGTTTCGCCGCGACGCCATCCCCATCGTCGGCCTGGCCACTCTGGGCGTCATACTGTCCGCCGCCCTGGTCGCCGCGGGCATGGTCCAACTCCTCGGCTGGCCCACGCACCCCGCGCTCATCTTCGGGGTGCTGATCGCGGCCACCGACCCGGTGGCGGTCATCGCCATGTTCAAGAGCATCCCCGTTCCGAGACGGAGCCGCCTGCTCGTCGAGGCCGAAAGCCTGCTCAATGACGGCGTCGCCGCCGTGCTGTTCGGAATGGTGCTGGCCTGGGATGGAATTGCGGCGCCGGGCGCTCTCGCGGTCAGCCTGGATCTCGTTCTGGTGGTCGGGGGAGGATTGGCGGTCGGCATCGCCTGTGCCGTGGTGGCATTGGCGCTGGCGGGCCGGGCGGACGATCATCTGGTCGAGACGGTTCTGACCGCGGTGGCGGCCTATGGATCATTCCTTGCCGCGGAGAACCTGCATGTCTCGGGCGTGCTGGCGACCGTCGCCGCGGGACTGGTGATGGGGAAAGCGGATCTTCCCTGGCTCAAAAAGTCCTGCATCATCACTCCGCGCGGACGCGAGTTCCTGAAACCCTTCTGGGAGTTCGCCGCCTTCGTCGCCAACTCCTTGATCTTCCTTCTGATCGGGCTCGCGGTTCCGGCCGGGAGGCTGATCGGCTCCGGCTCTTTCGCCCTTCTCGTGACGATCGGCCTGGTTCTGGCCGCCCGGGCAGCTGCGGTCTATGGAATCGGGATATCCTTCAGCCGGACCCGCTGGGCGATTTCTTCTGCCGCTCAGCATATTCTGTGGTGGGGGGGGCTGCGCGGCGCCTTGGGTCTGGCGCTGGCGTTATCCTTGCCGCCCGAACTGGCTTACCGAGGCGATATCATCGTCATGACCTTCGGCGTGGTCGTGTTCTCGGTCGTGATCCAGGGGCTGTCGATGCCGTCGCTGCTGAAGAAGCTGAAAGCCTGCGAAAGCGAGTGATATTTCGCCTGGATAGGAAGGGTCACGGCGCCTTCCGTCAGGCCGCACCCTTCACCCAGGGCAATATGTCCCACAGTTCCGGATGCCGGCTCAGATAGGCATGGCAGCCTTCCCGGCCCGTCGCACCTCGAATGGCCCGCTCCATCTGAAAGTCGCTCATCGCAACCGCGGAACGGAGGCGCCAAACGGCGTCGGCCTCTTCTTCTCGCTCGTCCATGAGCATCTCCTGGGGGGGGGAACGCCGCCAAGCGGGAGGTGGGGGGAAGCGGGCTTGGCGGCGTTCCTGAATTCATTCCAGAATTCATATTCATATATGTATCCTAATATGATCTAGCATTTCAATACAAATATGCATTCCGATGTTGACAAGACCGTACCGCTCGGTTTAGTTATAGGCAGTACCGAGCGGTTCGGTTTGGTTGACCGGGAGAGCCAGATGATTAAACAGGGCATGAAACAGGGACCCGTCCTTCCCCCGCGAGAAGCGTTGCCGGTCTTGCTGGGACGCTGGGCCGAACGGCTGTGCCAGACCCTGTTCTGGACGCTGTGGATGATGTCGCCCCTGCCCCCCGAACTGGCTCAGCCCACCTTGCGTCTGCTCTCGGACCTGGCAAGCCGGGCGCACCACACCTTCACCCACTGATCTCATCGCCGACAGGACTTGCAATGCCCAAAGACATGAATTTCCCCCGGATCGCGGACGTCCGCGCCGAATATGAGTGCATCGCCCTTCTGCTGCAGGGCGGCGGCGCGCTCGGGGCTTATCAGGCGGGGGTCTATTCGGCCCTGGCCGAAGCGGGAATCGAACCCGACTGGGTCGCCGGCATTTCCATCGGAGCGATCAATTCGGCGATCATCGCCGGCAACGAACCTCGTGACCGCGTCGCCAAGCTTCGCGCCTTCTGGGAGATGATCACCGAACCGGCCACGCCCTGGTTCCCTGCGCGCCTGCCGGTGGGATGGATCCCCGATTGGTTGGAAGGCGACGATCTGCGCCGGCTCAAGACGCAAGCCAGCGCGCTGGCCGCGCTCCGCTTCGGCGCTCCCGGCTTCTTCTCGCCCCGTCCGCTTTTGCCGATGCTGATGCCGTCCGGCACGGAGGCGGCGGTCAGCTATTACGATACCTCGGCGCTCCAATCGACACTGGAACAGCTCGTCGATTTCGACCGGATCAATCATGGCGCCACGAGGCTCAGCGTCGGCGCCGTCAATGTCCGATCGGGCAATTTCGTCTATTTCGATTCGGAGGATCGGACGATCCGCCCCGAGCATGTGATGGCGAGCGGCGCGCTTCCCCCCGGCTTCCCCGCCGTCGAAATCGACGGCCAGCATTATTGGGATGGCGGGCTGGTTTCCAACACGCCGCTGGACTGGGTGGTCGGCAGCGACCGCCGCCAGGACACGCTGGCCTTCCAGGTCGACCTCTGGAGTGCCCGCGGAGACCTGCCGAAGGACATGCCGGGTGTCGCTGTCCGGCAGAAGGAGATCCAGTTCTCCAGCCGGACCCGGGCCACCACCGACAATTTTCGGCGGTTCCAGCAGATCCGCGGCGCCATCGGCCGCGTGCTCGACAGCTTGCCGGCCGACGGACGGGAGGGGCAGGACTACCGGCTTCTCAAGGGGCTGGCCGACGAAAAGGTCTATAGCGTGATCGAACTGATCTACCACGCGCAAAATCATGAGGGAGATTCGAAGGATTACGAATTCTCCCGCGAAAGCATGGAAGCCCATTGGCGGTCGGGCATCGAGGATGCCCGGCGCACCCTTGCTCACCCCGATGCCCTCATCCGCCCCGCGAAGGAACAGGGTGTCAGAACCTTCGACATCGCCAGCGCCTGATCTCCAGCCAAAGGACCTTATCGTGAAGTCAGCAGACATTTCCGCCAGCGCCTTTTCGATGCCGATCACCAGTCCGGCCTTTCCCATGGGGCCCTACCGGTTCATCGACCGCGAATATCTGATCATCACCTACCGGACCGACCCGGCGCGGCTGCGCGCGGTGGTTCCGGAACCTCTGGAGATCATCGAACCGGTAGTGAAATACGAGTTCATCCGCATGCCGGACTCCACCGGCTTCGGCAATTACACCGAGAGCGGCCAGGTCATTCCGGTGGCGCTGGACGGAGTCGAAGGCAATTTCACCCACAGCATGTATCTCGACGACCACCCGCCCATCGCCGGCGGCCGCGAGATCTGGGGCTTTCCCAAGAAACTGGCCAAGCCGACCCTGCGCCCGGAAATGGATACGCTGGTCGGCACGCTCGATTACGGTCCGATCCGGGTCGCCACCGGCACCATGGGCTACAAGCACCGCCCGCTCAGCCTTGCCAGCGTCACGGCCTCGCTCCATGCGCCCAATTTCCTGCTGAAGATCATTCCCCATGTCGATGGATCGGCGCGAGTCTGCGAACTGGTCCGTTTCCATCTCGAAGACATCAGGGTCAAGGGCGCCTGGACCGGCCCCGCCGCGCTGGAGCTGCACCCCCATGCGCTGGCGCCGGTCGCGGACCTGCCCGTGATCGAAGTGTTGTCCGCTACTCACATGGTCGCCGACCTGACCCTCGGCCTGGGCGAAGTCGTCCATGATTATCTGGCGGAGCGGCCGTTTCCAGTCGCCGTTGGATTCTAACCGCATGAGAGTAAAGCTTAAAATCGCTTCGCGTCTATTTCTGGGATTTGGCGCGCTGATGGTCCTGATTTCTCTCTTGACGGGATATTGGCTCTATTCTGGAGAGGAAACCAAAACCGCTTTCAATTTCGTCATTCGCTTTAAGACGAATGAAGCGCTGGATCAGCAGGCGGAAAAGCAGCTGTTTCAGACCCGTTTCCTGGTTTGGAAATATCTGGCGACGGGCGAAGAGGCGAATTTCCAGGCGGCCCAGCAGGTGATACAGGAGGGGCTCGACACGCTCGATCGCCTCATCGGCAACACTATCGCGCCGGACCGGCTCGAGAAGGCCAAGAAGCTGAAGCAGCTCTTCGTCCAATACACCGGCACCGCCGAGAAATTTCACCAATTCCGCGGACGGAACGAGGCTCTGGAGAGCCCGGCCGCCAGAGAGACGATCGCCGAAGGCAATAGGATCAGCGCCGAGATGGAAGCGCTGAGCGACTCCCTGCTGGCGGGCTATTCGCAGGCCGCCGCCGGCGCCGTTCAGGGAACCGTGGACAGAATCAAGGGGGCGACCGATGCCGCACTGGCTGTCGGCTGCCTCAGTATCCTGCTCGGCAGCATCCTGTCGTTTCTGATCTCCCGCAGCATCATCAAGCCAGTCGGCGCCATCACCGAAGCGATCGAGAGGCTGGCGCAAGGAAGGCTGGACTTCGAGGTTCCGGGGCAGGCCGATCACGACGAGATCGGAATCATGGCCCGCTCTTCGGAACAGCTCCGGCTGAGCCTCGTCAAAGCCCGCGAAGCCGAAGCGGCGCTGACCCGCCAGAAAGAGGAAGCGGCCGCCCTTCGCCGGCAAGAGATGCTCCGCCTGGCCGATTCATTCGAGGACGCCATCGGCAGCGTGGCGACCGTGCTGTCCGACAATGCGGGCAGGATGCAGAGCCTGGTGGCCAGCCTGAGCGCGATGGTCGAACAGACCTCGCGGCAGTCGGAAGCCGTCGCGGAGGCCTCCGAGCAGGTTTCCGGCAATGTCCAGACTGCCGCGACGGCGGCGGAGGAACTGACCGCCTCGATCGGCGAAATCGGCCGGCAAATGGACCGTTCCACCAAAGTCGTCCAGGCAGCGTCCCAGGACGCGGAAAATGCCGACATCATCATGAAGAGCCTCTCAGAAATGTCGTCCCGGATCGGCGAGGTGGTCGGGCTGATCAGCAGCATCGCCGGCCAGACCAATCTGCTGGCGCTCAACGCCACCATCGAGGCGGCCCGGGCGGGCGAGTCCGGCAAGGGCTTCGCCGTCGTGGCGAACGAAGTCAAGACCCTGGCCACCCAGACCGCGCGCGCCACCGAGGAGATAGGCCAACAGGTCCACGCCGTTCAAAACGCGGCCGATCAGGCCGTCCAGGCCATCAGCGGCATCGTCGGACGGATCGGAGACATCAACGAGATCGCTTCCGCCATCGCCGCATCGGTGGAGGAGCAGGCAGCGGCCACATCCGAAATCGCCCGCAACGTCCTGCAGGCGGCCCACGGGGCGCAGGAGGTTTCGGCCAATATCGGCGGCGTTGCCGACGCCACCAAGGGAAGCGGCGCGGGAGCCCAGGAGGTTCTTTCCTCCACCCGCCGCTTGACCGAGGAGGCGGAGAAGCTGAAAACCCAGGTAAAATCATTCCTCGCCGAAGTCAGGGCCTCATGACCGCGGAGCTCGTGATGAACATTGCTACAGAAGAGACGAACCCCAAAGTCGTGAAGATTCTCGCCGGTGCGCGCGAGATATTCTTTCAGCACGGCTTCGGCGCCGCCACGACCGACATGGTTCAGCAGGCGGCGGGCGTGTCGAAATCCACCGTCTATTCCTACTTTCCCAGCAAGGATGCGCTGTTCGTCGCCGTGGTCCGGGCCGAATGCGGTAAATTGGTCGAGGGAGTCCATCGCGAAAGAATCAAGGCCCAAACGCCCCGCGAGACCCTGCTCCACATGGGAATGCGGCTGTTCGAGACGATCCTCGACCCACCCGTCCTATCGCTGCTCAGGATCGTGATCGCCGAAGCGCCCCGCTTTCCCGATCTGGGCCGGACCGTAAGGGAGGCCGGCGCCCTTCCGATGCTGCGCGAACTGGCCGACTATCTGGGCGAAGCCACCCGGCGCGGCGACCTCCAGGTCGATGAGCCGGGCAGCGCGGCCCGCCATTTCGTCGGCATGGCTCTGCACGACATTCATATGGAGTGCCTGCTTGGCATGCGCCCGGTCCCCGACGAGGGCGAGAGCCAGGCCATCGTCGAGCGGGCAGTCGAGGCCTTTCTCCGCGCCTACGCCACGCTCTGAAAGTCAGCTCTTCCGACCATCGCGGCAAAGGCTTCCGAGCTGACCGGACGGCTGAACAGGAAGCCTTGCAGCAACCCCACTCCGGACTGGCGGAGAAACCGCACCTGTTCAGGCGTCTCGACCCCTTCGGCCACCGTTTCGATGTCGAGCGCTTCCGCCAAGCTGACGATGGTGCGCACGATCGCCGCGGCGCCCTTGTCATCCGGCGTTTCCAGGACGAAAGACTGATCGATTTTCAGGGTGTCGATCGGGAAACGCCGCAGCTGGCTGAGCGAGGAGTAGCCAGTGCCGAAATCATCGACGGAGGGG
>Ga0213872_10001134_pt1 | contig 18213 bp, 15 predicted proteins | sample VelepicomBERX_R2_FD_160071 | JGI IMG/M metagenome (GOLD analysis project Ga0213872, IMG submission 160071) | Rhizosphere microbial communities from Vellozia epidendroides in rupestrian grasslands, the National Park of Serra do Cipo, Brazil - RX_R2 | ecosystem: Host-associated > Plants > Roots >...
CAAGCTGACGATGGTGCGCACGATCGCCGCGGCGCCCTTGTCATCCGGCGTTTCCAGGACGAAAGACTGATCGATTTTCAGGGTGTCGATCGGGAAACGCCGCAGCTGGCTGAGCGAGGAGTAGCCGGTGCCGAAATCATCGAGGGAGAGGGAGACGCCGAGCTCCTTCAGAGCGTGGAACTGCGCCGCCGCCCGCTCCGGATCGTCGGCCAGCGAGGATTCGGTCAATTCGAGCTCCAGCCCACCCGGCTCGCAACCCGATGCGGCGATGAAGCCACGCACCATATCGACGAAATTGGGCTGGCGCAGATCGACTGCGGAAACATTGACCGCCACCGAGAGATTGAGCCCCGTGGCTCGCCACTTTGCCGACTGGGCCAAGGCGCGGCGCATGACCCAAGAGGTCAGGTCGCCGATGATGCCGCTGCGTTCGGCTATGGGAATGAACTCGCCCGGCGACACCGTCCCCAGCACTTCGTCCTGCCAGCGGACCAGAGCTTCGGCTCCCAAAATCCGGCCGTCGGACGCCCGCACTTTGGGCTGCATCGCCAGTTTCAGATCATTCCCGGCGATGGCCAGCCACAGCCGATCCTCGATGCAGGCCTCGCGCGCCATCCGGCGGCGCATCGTGTCGGTGAAATGAGCCACGCCGCCGCGGCCGTCGCGCTTCAGCGATTCCCGCGCCGCGCTATAGCCCGCCCGCACCATCTCGCCGGCATTGTCCCAGTCGTCTCCGCTGCAGACGATACCGGCCGCGGCGGAAAGGTGGAGTTCGACCGCGCCCCAGGGAACCGGTTGCCGGATACAGGCGCAGAGCCGCTCCGCCAGCGCGAAAGGGACAGGATCGTCGGTCACCACGGCGAAGATCTCGCCTTCCACCCGCGCCAGCAGCTCGTCGGAACCGACGGCTTCGGAAAGACGCCGCGCGACCGTCCGCAACACATGTTCTCCCGCGGTGAGGCCGTGATGGGCGCCATGGTGATAAAGACCGTCCATCACCACGATCAGAACCGACAGGGAGCGATCGAGAGACAGGGCCTGGTCCACCATCTTGACGAGTTCGGGACCGACGAGCAGGCCGGTCACCGGGTCATGGGTGGCCGCGAAGCGGATTCTTTCCTCCAAAAGCCCGAGGAGGCTGGTCCCGTCCTTCATGCCGCCCTCACATCTTGCAAGAAGGAGACGATCGACTGCTTCAGCGTCGAGACGTCGTGCGACAGGGATTGAACGAAGTTGTCGACCTCGCCGGCGGCGGAATGGGTGTCGGTGGCGGCGTCCGAGACCGTGCCGATGTTCGCCGCGATCTGGCTGGTTCCCGCCGCGGTCTCTTCGACATTGCGGGCGATTTCCGTGGTGGCCGCCGATTGCTCCTCGACCGCCGCGGCGATATTGGCGACGATCTGGTCGATATTTTCGATGCTCGAGACGACGCCGGCGATCAGGGTGACAACCTCCTGCGTCACCGCCTGGACGGCGCCGATCTGTCCGCTGATCTCCTCGGTGGCGCGTCCGGTCTGGGTGGCTAGATGCTTGACCTCATTGGCTACCACGGCGAAGCCTTTGCCGGCTTCGCCGGCGCGGGCCGCCTCGATGGTGGCATTCAGTGCCAGCAGGTTGGTCTGGCTGGCGATATCGTTGATCAGCCGGACCACATCGCCGATCTTGGAAGAACTTTCGGCCAGCCCCGCCACCGTTTCATTGGCCCGCCGCGCGTCCGCCGCGGTGGTCATGGTGATGACGCTCGATTGCTCGACCTGGCGGGCGATCTCGCGGATGGAGGCGGACAGCTCTTCGGCCGCCGAAGCCACCGTCTGGGCGCTGGCCGAAGCCTGTTCGGTCGTCGCCGCCACTTCGGCGATCTCGGACTTGGTGCGCAGGGCGGCAGTTGACATGGCGTGCGCCATTTCCTCGATGCGATGAGCTTCGCCCTCGCGGGCCGCGAACAAGTCGGTGACCGCCTGTCCAAATCCGCCGATCAACGCTTCCACCGACCGGGCGCGCGCATCGCGGGCGGCGATGGCCTCGCGCTCCTTCCGTTCCAGCTCGCGCCGCTCGATCTCGTGCTGTCGGAACACTTCGAGGGCGCGGGCGGCGTCGCCCAGCTCGTTGCGATCGTCGCGACAGGGAAAGCTCACCGACACATCCCCCGCCGCCAGCCGCCCCATCTGCTCGGCCATCTCGGCAAGCGGGACGGTAACGGAGCGGTTGATCAGGCGGGCCAGCAGGATGGCGAAGAGGGCGGCGACGGCGACCAGAACCAGATCGGTCTGGCGCGCCAGCCGATAGTCACTCTCGGCCTGGCCATAGACCGTCTCGATCTCCGGACCGCCGGCGGCCGCCGCGACATCATGCATCGCCTGGACATGATGCTCGATACGGCTCATTTCGGCCAAGGCGACAATGGTGCCGAAAATGACCATGAAGGCCGTCAGGACGCCAAGTCCGAACAGGCGGGTCGATACGCGGATGTTTGCGAACATGGCTGAAAGCCTTTCTTCACTCGGGGAGCAGACCGGCAGCGACATCGCCGCCGGCGGAACGGGGCGCCGCATCCGGATCGCCCATCGCGTCGAACAGCGCCGCGACGTCGGTCAGGCTGGCAGCGCGGGCCCGGACAAATTGGAGATGGGCGGCCTGGTAGTTCTGCCCGGCCGCCAGCGCGGCAGCGAAGGGCGCGGCGCCCAGCGCGTAGCGCCGGTCGAGATCGCTCTTCTGCGATTCGGCCGCCGCATCCGCTCGCCGCGCCTGAGCCAGCGCGTCCGCATCCTGGTCCAATGAGGCGAGGTCGTCGGCGACGTTTTCGAAGGCCGACAGCACGGTCTGGCGGTAATTGGACAAGGCCCCCTGATAAAGGGCCTCGGCGCCGCGCTGGTTCGCCTCCAGCGCCCCGCCATGGAACAGGGGCTGGGTCAGGGAGCCGCCGACATTCCAGATCGCCCCGGCGGGCGAGGCGAAAGTCGACCAGTCGAACCCGCCATGCCCATAGGAGGCCGACAGGCTGAGCGACGGATATTTGGCGGCGATGGCGGCGCCCACCTTGTCGGCCGAGACCTGCACGGCGGCTTCGGCGGCCAGGATGTCGGGTCGGTGATGCAGCAATTCGGACGGTACCGACAGCGGCACCCGCTCCGGCTGATGGAGCGAGTCCAGCGCCAGCGGCTCCGGCGCCCGGTCGGGAGTGCGCCCAAGCAGCACCGCCTGCGCGTGACGCACCGCCAGAAGCTGCGCCCGCAGCGGCGGCAGCAGCCCGGCAATCGCCGCCGCTTGTTGTTCGGCCGACAGCGCCTCGTCCTGCGACGCGCTGCCGGCCCGATGGCGGGCCTCCATCTGGCGGGACTGCTGTTCCGCCAGATCCGCCATCGTCTCGGCCGCCGCGACCTGCTCCTTGAGGGACGCGGCGGTAATGGTGGCCTTCACGATGTTCGCCGCGAGCGCCCGGCGGGTCGCGTCGAACTGCCATTCCTGCTGCTGGACCTGGCCGGCCAGGGCCCGGTCCGACATGTAGGAGGCGCCGAAGAAATCGAAATTGTAGGAGGCGCTGACGCCGCCTTCGAACACGTCATACTGGACGGTCTGCTTGGGCATCGAAGGCAAGCTCAGCCCGTTCTGGCGCGAGGCGCCGAAACCGGCATCGATCTTGGGCAGCAGTGTGCTGCCGACCTGGCCCTTGAGCTGCTGGCGGGCCGCTTCGAGGGCGGACTGGGCTGTGGCGAGCGAGGGGCTGTTGGCCAGCCCCTCCTCCACCAGCGCATCCAGTTCCGCGCTGCGATAGGCGCGCCACCAGGCAATTTCGGCCGGCCCGGAGGAAGCCGGTTCGGCTGCCCCTGCGCTGTAATGCTCGGGCGCCTGGAAAGCCGGCGGGGAGCGGTCGGGCCCGAACATCGCGCAACCCGAAAGGGCGGCCGACAAAGCGAGCAGGGAAACGATACGGGTTTTCATCATGCATTCTCCCGATGAACTCGGAACCACAGGGCGTAGATGGCGGGCAGAACGGCCACGGTGAGCGCCGTCGCCACGGTGATGCCGCCCATCAGGGCGGTGGCCATCGGCCCGAAGAAGCTGCTGGAAAGCAGCGGAATCAGCCCCAGCACGGCCGCGGCCGCGGTCAGGGTGATCGGCCGGAAGCGGCGCACCGTCGCCCCGATGACCGCCTCATGGGGGCTGTGCCCCGAGCGGATATCCTGCTCGATCTGATCGATCAGGATCACCGAGTTGCGCATGATGATGCCGAACATGGCGATGGTGCCGAGCATGGCCACGAAGCCGAAGGGCTGGTGCAGCATCAGGAGCGCCCCCACCACGCCGATCAGGCCGAGCGGCGCGGTCAGCATGACGATGACGACGCGGCTGAAGCTCTGCAGCTGAACCATCAGCAGGATCAGCACGGCAACCAGGGTCACCGACATCTGGGCATTGACCGAGGAGGAACCCTTGTTGTTCTCCTCGACAGCGCCGCCGATCTCGAAGCGGTAGCCGACCGGCAAAGTGGCGCGAAGCGAAGCCAGATTGGCGTCGATGCGCTTGGTCACGTCGATGCCCTGCGCGCCGCGGCGCACATCGGCCTGGACGATGATATTGGGCCGGCGGTCGCGTTCCCAGATCACGCCATACTCCATCCCGTAGGTGAAGCGGCCCAGGGTGGCGAGCGGAATGGCTTTGCCTTCCGGGGTCGGCAGGGCCAGGCGGCCGATCTGATCGGGATCGACCCGGTCCCTTTCGGGAGCCCGCATATCGACATTGATCAGCTTGTCCCGCTCACGCAGCTGGGTGATGGTGAAGCCCGAGAGCGACATCTGCAGGAAGTTCGCTATGTCCTGCGACGAGATATTGAGCTCGCGCGCCTGCTTCTGGTCGATCTCGAAATGCACCACACGCTGCGCCGGACCGTCCCAATCCAGCTGGACATTGGCGGTATCGGGGTCGGCGCGGGTGATCTGCGCCACCTGTTCGGCGAGCTGATGCACCACCGTGATGTCGGGTCCGCTGACGCGGAACTGCACCGGGAAGCCGATCGGCGGGCCGTTCTCGAGCGAGCTGATGCGGGTGCGCAGGGTGGGGAATTCCCGATGCAGCATCTCGGTCAGCTGGTCGGACAGCTTTTCGCGCTCCTCGACGCTTTTGGCGGTGACCATGAATTGGGCGAAATTGGTCATCGCCAGCTGCTGGTCGAGCGACAGATAGAAACGCGGCGCGCCGGTGCCGACGAAATCGACGAAATGGTCGATCCCCGGCATTTCCTTGAGCCTGGCTTCGATCCGCTCGGTCTCGCGGAGCGTCGCCGTATAGGACGCGCCCTCCGGCAGGCGGACATCGACCATCAGCTCGGGACGCGACGAGTTCGGGAAGAACTGCTTGGGAACCAGGCCGAAGGCGAACAGGCTGGCGGCGAACAAAACCCCCGTGACGGCCAGCACCACGATCCGGTTATCGACGCACCAGCCGATGCACCGGCCGAGCCGGCGATAGAAGGCGGTGTTATAGACGTCATGATGCTCGCCCTCGGCATGCCCGTGGCCGCCGGCGCCCCGCTCCTTCAGGATCTTGAAGCCCAGCATCGGGATGACGATCACAGCCGCCAGCCAGGAGAGCAGCAGCGAAATCGCCGATACCTGGAAGATCGAGCGGGTATATTCGCCGACCTGCGATTTGGCGAGCGCGATGGGCAGGAAGCCCGAGACGGTCACCAGCGTGCCGGTCAGCATGGGAAAGGCGGTGCTGGTATAAGCGAAGGCGGCGGCCTTGAACTTGTCGAAGCCCTGTTCGAGCTTCACCGCCATGGTCTCGACGGCGATGATGGCGTCGTCCACCAGCAGGCCCAACGCCAGGATCAGGGTGCCGAGCGACACTTTGTGCAGGCCGATATCGAACATGTGCATCATGAGCGAGGTGCCGGCCAGCACCAGCGGGATCGAAATCACTACCACCATGCCGGTCCGCACGCCGAGGCTGAGCAGGCTGATCGCCAGCACGATGCCGATGGCTTCGGCCACCGCCTCGACGAATTCGCTGACGGAGCTGCTGACGGTTTTCGGCATATTGGCGACCTGCGCCAGCTTGAGGCCGGCCGGAAGCGACGCCTGAAGCCGGGCGACCTCGGCATCCAGGGCCTTGCCCAGATCGACGACATTGCCGCCCGGACGCATGGTCACGCCGATGCCAAGGACCGGCTGATTGTCGAAACGCATGGATTGTTCGGGCGGATCGACATAGCCGCGCCGGACCGTGGCGATCTCGCCCAGCCGCACGACGCGGCCATGGATGCGGATCAGGGTGTCGGCCAGCTTTTCCGCGGTCGCGGCCTGGCCGGAGGGATGGATTTCGACCCGGTCGTTCGAGGTGGTGATCTCGCCGGATCCGGCCACCGCGTTCTGGGAATTGATCGCGATGGCGATTTCCTGCGGGCTGACGCCGAGCTTGGCGAGTTGGGCGTTGGCGATCTCGATATAGACGCGCTGATCCTGGTCGCCGATGAAATCGACCTTATTGACGTCCTTGACGCGCAGAAGCTCGGCGCGCAGCCGTTCGGCATAATCGTGCATCTGCGCGAAGGAGAAGCCGTCGCCCTCCAGCACATAGATGTTGGTGTAGACGTCGCCGAACTCATCATTGAAGAAGGGCCCCTGGATGCCGGCGGGCAGTTCCTGGGTGATATCCTTCACCTTCTTGCGCACCTGATACCAGGTATCGGGAACCTTCGAAGCGGGTGCCGAGTCCTTGATATTGAAGAAAATGGTCGATTCGCCGGGCCGCGAATAGCTCTTGAGATAGTCGAGCTCGGGGCTCTCCTGCAGCTTGCGGGCGATGCGGTCGGTCACCTCCTCCTGCACCTGGCGCGCGGTGGCGCCGGGCCAGAAGGTGCGCACCACCATGACCTTGAAAGTGAAGGGCGGGTCTTCGGACTGCGCCAGCTTGCCATAAGAGGCGACGCCGAAAACGGCCAGCAGCACCAGCAGGAACCCCACCAGGGCGCGGTGACGCAATGTCCAGGCGGAGAGGTTGAATTTCTCGGGCGAGGTTTCGTCGCTCATCATTCGCCCCTCGCCTTGTCCAGGGCCGGACCAGCCACGTCGCCCTGGTCGTCGAACAGCGGGCGGACGGGATTGACCTTCTCGCCGGCATAGACGTTGTGAACGCCGGCCAGCACCACCACCTCGCCATCCTTGAGCTCGCCGGCGACCACGGAATCGTGGGCGCTGTGGCCGAGCACGGTCACGGCGCGCAATTCGAGCTTGGAGTCGGTGGGGCCGACCACGAATACGGCGGGAGCATTGCCGTCATGGAAGATCGCCGAGGCCGGCACCTTGAAGGCCGGAGGCGCCCCATTCACCGGCGCGGGCGCCAGAATGGCCTCGCCGGTCATGCCGAGACGCACGGCCGGGCTCGATTCGGTGAGAGTAAGCTTCACGCGGTAAGTCCGGCTCAGCGCGTCGGCGACCGAGCTGACCTCGCGCACACGGGCGGCGAAGCTTTGGCCGGGCAGCGCCACGAAGCTGATCCGGGCCTGCTGGCCGACGGAAACGCGGCTGATATCGGTGGCGCCGGCATCGAGAACGGCATCGACTTCGCCGCTCCAGGCCAGACCGTAGACCGGCTGGCCGGCCGCCACCACCTGTCCGGTGTCGGCGTTTTCGCTGGCGATCACGCCGTCATGATCGGCGACCAGCGCATGATATTCGAGCTGGTCCTGCGCCACGACCAGCTGGGCCGTCGCCTGGTCACGCGCCGATTTGGCCGCGACATAGGCGTCCTCGGTCTGTTCCAGCTGATTGGCGGCGATCAGCTTCTGCGCCGCCTGGGCATTGTCGCGGTCCAATTGCTGCTTGGCGAACAGCAGCCGATGTTCGGCGGCGGTGAGAGCCGCTTGCGCGCTGGCCAGCTGTTTTTCTGCATCGACGGGATCGAGGCGGGCGACCACTTCGCCCTTCTTCACCACATCGCCGATGCGGAATTTCCGCTCGATCACCTTGCCGGACACCCGGAAGGACATGGGGTTGGAATAGCGCGGCGCCGCTTCGGTCGGAAAGCGGAGCGGCGAGAAGGCGGCGGCGGGATCCGCATGAACGGGCTGGGCCACCACCACCGCCGGCGGCGGCGGGGCCTTCTCCTCATGGCAGGCGGAAAGTCCGGCGGCCAGGCCGGCCACGCACAGGGCGCGGCGGAAAATCAGGGCATTGCTCACGATCGCTCCTTGGTTCCATGGATCACGGACCTACATCCCGATCCGTCTCTGAATTCAATTTAGAATTCGGATGCATATTTGTATCTCAATGTAGATTTGCATTTCAATACAAATCTGCATGTGCTATGGTGAGCCCATGATGAGAAAACGACTGACCCGAGAAGAGAGCCGAGAGCAGACGACGAAACATCTGCTCGACGCCGGACAAAAACTGTTTGCGCAGAAGGGCTTGAGCGCCACCAGCGTGGAGGACATCACCGCCGCGGCGGGCTATTCGCGCGGGGCGTTCTATTCGAATTTCGACACGAAATACGATCTCTTCATCGAGATCCTGAGGCGCGATCACCTGGATACGCATGACAGGTTCATCGCCCTGTGCGACGACGGCGTGACCTTCGAGCAACTCGTCACGCGATTGCGGGACCTTTATGCCCAGCAATATCGCAATGACGAATCGTTCCTGAATTGGGCCGAGGCCCGAATGCTGGCCGCGCGGGATCCCGAATTCCGGGCCCGCCTGCATGAGGTAGACGCCGAGAAGCGACGCGACATCAATGAGGTGGTCGACTATATCTTCCGCCGGGCCGGAGGCTCGCCGCCGCTGCCTGCATCGGTGATGGCGATGGGCTTCGTGAGCCTCATCGAAGGCGTCAAGCTGACCATGATGGCGGCGCCAGACGATATCTCTTCAGCAAGCGCCGAGGCCGTGATGAGCCTGTTCCTCGACACGATCATCCGCCATTCCGGATCGCGGATCGCGGCGCAATGACGCCGCGCTCCCGGGGCTATTCCGCCCCTTCCTCTTCCTCGAAATGGGGGCCGGCCTCCCCGTCAAGCTCCTCTTCCCGCTCCTCATCGGGCTCCCGCTCCTCATCCGCGGGATGCTCATGACCAGCTGACTCCGGCCCATTGTCGGCTTCAAGAGGCTGAACGGGGCTTCTCAATCCGAAGCCCCCTCTTTTGCGAGGTTGGTAGACGGAAGCAGGCCGCACCGGCTCGACATATTCGGTCCCGCATTTCGGACAAACCGCCGGAGTGCGGGCCAGGTCATAAAATCGGCTGGCGCAGTTGGGACAAGTGCGTTTGGTGCCCCGTTCGTGCATGATTTGTGTCAAAGGCGATACCTTTCAGGTCAGCAGGCGCTTTCAGATCATCGACCGGCGCGAATGACGGCCTTGACCGGACCGCGCGGATTTCCAGAAGCCTCGGCGATCTTGCGATCCTGCGCTTCGATGAAGGCCTTGGCCGCGTCGTCTTCGTTCGAGCCTTCGATCTCGACGGCAGGAACTTTTCGATTGGAGGTTTGCGAACCGTCCTCATAGAGAACATCGAACAGGAGGTACTCGTTACCCTTCTTTTTCGCCCGTGCGTTCAAAGCCATCATTATCCTCATTCGGTTCAGCAGAGCCCCATCGCGTTTCCCGGTCGAGCCCGTCGTCGGGTTTGAATGGCATCCGACCTCCCAACGCGTGACCGTCGCCGTGCGATCTCGCAAAGCCGTCTCGCCCCTCATGACGATCATGAGAGGTCATCAAATTCGTATTCGGGAAGAGATTCGGGGCGGGCACCCCACGGCGCCGACGGGAATAAGCCCAACGTCTTCGACGGAAGGAAGATGGTGGCGACCGAGGGTATTTACAACAAGAATCGGCGGCCTGACCGCTCGGAGACGTTTCGCTGCGCCATCGTCAGGCCCAGCCGACGGCGGATTACACTCCTAGAATTGGATGATCCCACGTTTGGCGGCGACCGTCACGGCGTGGGTTCGGTCCGCGACGTCGAGCTTGGCAAAGATGTTCTTCAGGTGAGCTTTGACCGTTTCCTCGGCGATGCCAAGTTTGCCGGCGACCTGCTTGTTCGCCTCGCCTACCGCGATCAGTTGCAGAATGTCGACCTCGCGGCCGGTCAGAGGCTCATCATGGGCATGGAAGGCGATTTCCGTCGCGATCTCCGGCGGTAAATAGCGATGACCAGCATGCACGGTCTTGATGACGTCCAGCAGCTCTTTGCGCACGCTGTTTTTCAAAAGGTAACCGACGGCGCCAGCCTTCAGCGCCTGCAAGGCCTGAGCATCGCCCGCATAAGTGGTCAGGACGATGATGCGGGCCTTGGGGCATTCCCGTCGGATCGCGTTGATAGCGGCGACGCCATTCAGCACCGGCATCTGCAGATCCATCAAGGTGATATCCGGCTGCAGATCCCTGAAGGCGGCAACGGCTTTAACGCCATCATCGGCTTCGCCGACCACGACGATATCCGGCTGTGCCTGCAATACGGCGGTCAGCCCCTCCCGCAGCATGGGGTGGTCGTCACATATCAGGACGCGAATCTGTTGCATCGTTCAGCCTTTCAAGCCGATGTTTTAATTCTATAAACTCAACAGAGGGTGGGCGATAGTCCCGACAGGGGGATCAATACATCCCCCATTCGGGGCTTTGCGGCAGGTGTCATGATTGGGTACGCCTTGTCTCATGGGTCCTAATTTTCCCAATGGTGCGGTTGGCGTGGCCTACCTGCTGATACGATTGCAGGCGGCGATGGCGGGCTTGCAGTTCATTCGGACCGTGGGCCCCGCCCTACCTTGGTCCCCAGCCGCGATCGGGATAGCGATCGCGGGCCTGATCCTGGGCTTTTACACCCGGACCCTGGCGGGTGCCGGCGCGCTCTCCTTATTCGCCTATTGCCTGTTCGATAAGCCAAGCTTCACCATTGCGGGACAAGCGCTGGCCATGGCAGCGCTCGCCCTGCTGGGAGCGGGTGCCTATTCGATCGACGCCCTGCTGTTCGGCCGCCGAGAGATCCGCTTCCGCCCCTGATCTTCTCCTCCCCTTTTGGGTGGCGCCTTTCCCCCTCTTCCCGGGATGGCGCCGGAATGGCTGCGATGGCCAGATGTCGGCAGACGATCCTACTAGGTGAGGGGCAGGAAAATGCGGCAACGCGCCATTGCGGTTTCGATCGGACGTCCGGAGACGGAGGCGTCCCGCCTCGCCCGCCGCACCACCAGTCCCCGCTCGGCGCGCTATGTGCTGGAAACGGGCGACAAGGACTATCTCTTCACCCTTGGTCTGAGGGCGGCGCGCGCCGAATTGCGGTGCGGTCCGGCTTGTATATTCGAAGGTATCTTCGGCGTGGGCACTGCCCATATCACCGGCCCCTCGCGCCGAATCGCGGTGGCTGTTCAGGGACCGCACGATCTGCTGCAGCTTAGGATTCCTCAGGTTTTGCTGCAGGCGCGGCTGGCGAGCATCTCGGCGAAAGCCGCTTACCGCGATCTGGATGGCCGCACGGTACAGGACCCATTGGTCGGGCAACTGGGGCGCCTACTGCCCGATCCTGGCGCCGAGCGAGATTCGGCTTATGAGGAGGCGGTGATCTATACGCTGCTGACCCAAATTCTGCGGCTCACCCAGGACTGTCAGCAAGCATCGGCCCTGCCCAAATGGCGCCTGCGCCGCGTTCAAACCCTGGTCGAGCAGAATCTGGTTCGACCGCTTACGCTACGCGACATGGCCGCCGCAGCCGGCTTGTCGCGCATGCATTTCGCCGCGCAGTTCAAGGCGGCGACAGGCTGTTCACCTCATCACTATCTGCTGTGCCAGCGCGTGGAAGCCGCCAAAATGCTGCTTTCCGGCACCGACTTGCCGCTAGTGGAGATTGCGCTCGATGTGGGCTTTTCGGCCCAAGCCCATTTCACCACCGTCTTCAAGCGTTTGGTCGGCGAGACGCCGGCCCGCTGGCGCCGCTCGCATCGCGACATCAGCTTGGCCCCTGTTTGAATGAAGCCCGCTTGCCCGCTGCGACCGGTCTGCCAGTTATTGCGGCTCGCGCGCACGGCCCAGTCAACCGCAGGAGACCGCCATGTTTCTGGGAATGGACGCTTACAGCTTCACCATCCTGCATGTGACGATCAGCCTTATCGCGATCGCCGCAGGCTTGCTGACGCTGGCCGGAATGATAGCCAGCCGGGACTTTAAGGGGTTCAGCCTACTGTTCCTGATGATGACGGGGGCGACCAGCGTGACGGGCTTTCTCTTTCCCATCGCCAGCTTCAGCCCGGCGCAGGTGCTTGGCGTCCTTTCGCTGCTGATCCTCGCGAGCACGATCGCAGCGAAATATTGCTTCCATCTGCACGGCCGCTGGCGCTGGACCTATACGGCCGGCGCCACGGCCGTCCTGTATTTCAACTGTTTCGTGGCCGTGGTGCAGGCTTTCCAGAAGATCCTGCCCTTCACGTCGCAGCCCGTCTTCATTCTTGCTCAGAGCCTGCTGCTGGCATTCTTCGTGGGCATGGGTATTTCGGCCGAACGGCGGTTCTGGCCCGAGCGGGGATAAGCGACGGAAGCCGGGATGGCAATGGTCAGTTCCACACCGGCGCCGGGGCGGCTCATCAAAGTGAAGCTGCCGCCGATCTTCTGCGCCCTTTCGCGCATGCCGCGCAGACCGAAATGGCCTTCGCGCTCTCCCTGTACGAGGATCGCGGCATCGATGCCGCGGCCATCGTCACTGAGATGAACGGCCAATGTCTTGCGGCCATAATTGATGGCGATGCCGATCTTGCGGGCCTCGGCATGTTTGAGCGTGTTGAAGAGGAATTCATCGCCGATCCGCATGATTTCCTCGGCCACGGGTGCCAACAGCTCCCGCGGGGTTCCCTCGACGGACAGGCTGACCGCGATTTCCGTTCCGGCCAGGATCCGGGTCGAGGAAGCGCTGAACAGCTTGGCCAAATCGCCCGCCGCCTGGCCGGCCCGCAGATCGATCAATCGGTCGCGCCCTTCGGCCAGCAATTGGTCCGCCTGATCCAGCGCGCATTCCATCTGCTGGCGGGTGGGCTGCTCGGGTGGAATCTGACCAGCGACAGCTTGGAAACGGAAGATCAGGCCCTGTACGCTTTGCAGCAGCGTGTCGTGCAGTTCGCGAGCGATCCGCTCGCGCTCCTCGATCCGGGCATTGAAGCGCAAGCGCAGCCGCCATGCGATCTGGCGGATGCGCAGATGATAGAGCAGCAACAAAATGCCAAGCGCCGCCGCGGCGCACAGCCCGATAAACAATTTGGACTGAAGGAAGGTGGGCGGGATTTCGAGATCGACCGCGGCCCCGGTTTGGTTCCACACGCCATCATTATTCGCCGCAATCACATGGAAGCGATAACTGCCCGGCGCGAGATTGGTATAGAAAGCCTGCCGCCGGCTGCCGGCATCGATCCAATCCTTGTCGAACCCCTCTAGGCGATAGCGGAACGCAACCCTTTCGGGCGCGGTGAAGCTGGGGGCGGTATAGTCGATTTGCAGGTTCGACACGCCCTCGGGCAGAATCAGTCTGCCTTCGGGCCGGTACTGGGTATTTCCCGCCCGCACGAAGCGGATCGAGACCGGCGGCGGCAGATCATTGCGATAGAGATGCGCAGGGTCGAGCCATTCCACCCCTCCGGTCGTGCTGAACCAGATCCGCCCATGACGCGCCGCGGCGATGGTATTGTTGATGGCGAGTCCCATACCCTCGCCGCGCAGCCCATCCTGATAATTGAAGATGCGGGGATGCAGAACCCTGTCGGGATGATCGAACGCTTCCATCAGATCCTGGTAGGAAAGGCGAACGACTCCGGTCGTGCCAATAATCCACATCTCGCCCGAATCGGTCCGGGCGATACCGGTGAGATGCTGGAAAAAGGGAAATCTGGCGGCATCGAGAACCTTGAAGCCATTCCCGTCATAAAGGGCCAACCCGCCGTCGCCGCACAGGAACAGCTGCTCTCCGACGACATACATCGCCTGTATGTAGCTGATCGAGATGTCTTTCCTGTCCCAGATCTTCTCGACCGCGTCCCCATCGATTCGATAGACCGACCGCGCGCTGAAATACATGATGACACGCCCTTGCCGGTCGACGACCTGCAATCTCGGCCACTTCAACTCAGGGGCGATATTGAACGGGGCCCAGGATTTTCCGTCGAAACGGAACAAGCCGGCGCCCGGCAGCGACACCCACAGCCTGCCGGCGCCGTCCTCGGCGCAATTCCTGTATTCCGCGACGGTAGAGGCCCCTGGCCCCCGCAATGTGCCGATGACCCGGTCGCCTTTCATATGAACGACCCGATGATCCCGCCTGAACATCCAGAAGCCGCCATCGGCCGCGGCGCAGAGCGCGGTCGCCTGGTCGGCGAATTTGGTCAAGTCGGTGACCTTGCCGGCCTCTTCATGAAACAGGCGCGAATTCTGCGAATCATTCCAGAGGCCATAAACATCGCCGTCACGGGCCGGCACCAGATTCATCATGCCGAGAACGTTCGACGCCTGTTGCGACGGCGCCTCGGGAACGAAACTGACGGCCTGGAAACGATCGATCCCGCCCACCGTCCCGACCCAGATGTTGCCCTCCTTGTCTTCAAGGACATCTCCGCCGGACGAATCCGACAGAATTTGTTCGAAAGCCGAGTCCTCTACCGGTTCATTCGGGAGCTCGGGGTGACGAAGCCTGGAGACGCCATGGCTTTGTCCGCCCCACCACAAGGAACCGTCGCGATCCACCAGGATAGAGCCGAGACTTTTACCTCCGGGCGGCGGCTCTTCGAGATAACGGCCGGGGCCATCGCCCAACGTCAAGCGACGCATACCGGTCAAGGAGAGCCCCCAGATGACGCCGTCCGCGGTCTGGGCCAAGGATTGCACGTCTCCTTTTCCCTCGCCCACCGGCTCGAAAGTCGTGCTTCCCGGAGACAGGCGCATCAAACCGCCGCTCAGCGCGAGCCAGATCGTCCCGTCCCGCGCCGGCAGAATATCGTAGATATGCGCTTTGGGAATCCCCCAGCTGCCGGTGTCGATGACGTCCCAACGGTCGTTCGCGAACCGCCAGAGAGTGCTGCCCTGCTGACCGGACATTTCAACCCAGATGGCGCCGCTCGGATCCTGCACGATGCGAAAAACGCTGCCCGGCGCCGGCGCCGGATTGACATCGACGAAATGCCCATTCCGATAGACCGAGACGCCGCCCCACATGTGACCGACCCAAAGCTCTCCGGTTTTGGATGTCATCAGCCCCAAAACGCCATCCGACCGGGCCGGCAGATCGCGGAAATTCGCCATATTCTCGAAGGTCTTGCCGTCGAAACGGTAAAGCGCCTTATCGGATCCCAGCCAGATATAGCCGTCCGGCGTCTGGGCAAGCGCGTAGACCGCCGCCGGCGCGCCGTCCTTGGCGGTCCAGGAAGTGTGATTGAGCTGGCTGAGGGTCCGGGACGGATCCAGCGCTGCCGCGCGGCCGCCAAGCAGCGCCGCCAACAGGCCGACGATGAGCCCTATACACCGAATGGCAGTTCCCCCCGAGATCGATCAGCAGGCCGATCATAGTGCGTCGGCGCGCAGCTGACCCTGCCTATTTCGCGGAACCCGGCACTTCATAACCGGGCAGCTTGGTCGCCGGCGCCTTATGCACCATGGTGTAGGCATATTCGACTCCGGCGCCATAGGCGCCGCAATGGGTTTTGACCAGATCCAGCACGGCGTCATAGGTGGGCGTGTAGGCCCAATCGCGTTGCCATTCGAGCAGAGTCGACAGCGCCGTCACCGGCTTGGCCCCGGCCTGGATCATCCGCTTCATCGCATTGTCGTGATTCAATTGGCTGACATCGCCGCAGCAATCTTCCGCGACATGGATGTCATAGCCGTCATGGATCATCTGGATGGCGGGAAGGGCGATGCAGGTCTCGGTCCAGAGACCGGCGAGGATGATCTTCTTCTTGCCGGTCTTCTCGATCGCCGCGACGAATCCCTTGTCGTCCCAGCTGTTCATGCTGGATCGCTCGATGGTCTCCTGGCCGGCGCATGCGGCCAGGATCTGCGGCAGCATATTGCCGCTGAAGCTGTGCGTCTCGACGGTGGTCAGGATGGTGGGAATGCCGAAGATCCTCGCGGCTTTGAGCAGGATGACATTGTTGTTGATGATCGCCTGCCTGTCATAGTGGCCGACGCCGAAAAGCATTTGCGGCTGCACATCGATGATGGCGACGGCGCAATTTTCGTTGGTCAACAGACCCTTTTCACTCATCTGGCGCGACATGGCTATTTCCTCGGTTCGAGATTGACGTGCCATTTGAGGGGTCGTGGCGCTCGCGGTCTCACAAAGCCGCACGGCGTTTTGCCTAAAAGAACGACAGTCGTTTCTCAAATTTGCCGTGCTAACCGGCAAGACCCTCTTGGGGATTCCTGACAGGCTCTGCCGGTTCGATCCGAGAAAGGACTCTCAATGAACCGGATGAGACTGGGGGCCGCCCTCTTCGCCCTGCTAATTGTGACCGACGCCGCGGCGCAAAGCGATGGACCACACCTTCCCATCTATTCGAAAACCCCCGACGAACTCGCCGCCATAAGCCCGACCGGCGGTGCTGGCGGGTCAGGCAATGCCAAGGTGCAAGTGGTGACCTTGTTCGGCGACCCTTCCAAACCCGGTCCCTACAGCCAGCTGCTGAAGGTCGCCCCCCATGCTTCGATCGCCGCCCATCACCATGCGGGCGATCGCATCGGGACCGTTCTCAAAGGAAATTGGTCGCTCGGCTATGGCGCCAAATTCGATGAAATGAAGCTGCGGCCCCTGCCGCCGGGATCCATCTACACCGAACCGGCCAATGAGGCGCATTTCGCCCGAACGGGCGACGACGCGGTCACCGTGTTGATCTCCGGCTACGGCCCCACTGATACGGTTTACGAAAATCCCGCCGACGATCCGGCCGCGAAGAAATAAGGAGATCCTCATGCATAAGATGATTTTCTCGGCAATCGCCGCTTTCGCTCTCACCCTGGTCGGTTCTGCCGCTAGCGCCGACATCGTCCCGCTGCCGGCCGGTTTCAAGACCCAGGATATCGCGACCAACGGCGCCACCATCCATGTCCGCGTCGGCGGCAAGGGACCGGCGGTCGTGCTGCTGCATGGCTATGCCGACACCGGCGATATGTGGGGAGCGCTGGCCGCCGATCTCGCCAGCCGCTATACGGTCGTCATTCCCGATCTGCGGGGTCTCGGCCTGTCCGTCGCCAGCGGCGGCTTCGACAAGAAGACGCAGGCCGGCGATGTCGCCGGGGTGCTCGACGCCCTCAAGATCGGCAATACCGCCGTCGTCGCTCATGACATCGGCAATATGGTCGCTTTCGCCTTCGCCGAGCAATATCCGGCGCGCGTCACCAAAGCCGTCTTCATGGATGCCCCCGTTCCCGGCATCGGCCCTTGGGATGAAGTTGTGAAAATGCCCATTCTTTGGCATTTCCGCTTCGGCGGTCCCGACATGGAGCGGCTGGTGGCGGGACGGGAAAGGATCTATCTCGACCGGTTCTGGAACGACTTCGCCGCCAGCCCGACCGGCGTCGATGAAGCGACGCGAGCGCATTACGCCGAACTCTATGCGCGCCCCGGCGTGATGCATAACGGCTTCGCCCAATTCGCCGCCTTCGACCAGGACGCCAAGGACAATCAGGCCTTTCTCGCCAAGGGCAAGCTAACCATGCCGATCCTCGCCGTCGGCGGCGAGAAGTCCTTCGGCCCGATGCAGGCCGTGGTGATGCGCGCCGCCGCCGACAATGTCCAGGAAGCCGTGATCCCCAATTCCGGTCATTGGCTCATGGATGAGCAGCCCAAGGCAACCGTCGCGGCTGTCCGAACTTTCCTTGATGCCAAGCAACAGTGAGGATGGACCAAATGGATTTGCAACTCGACGGAAAACGCGCGCTGGTCAGCGGCAGCACCGCCGGCATCGGCTTTGCCATCGCCCTGGAACTGGCCCGCGAAGGCGCCGAGGTGATCGTCAATGGCCGCACCCAGAAGGCTGTCGACGAGGCAACAGCCCGGATCGAGGCCGAAGCCGGCAAAAAGGTACGCGGCTTCGCCGGCGATCTGAGCAAGAGCGAGGTGGCACAGGCCCTGTTCCGCGCTTTTCCCGAAATCGACATTCTGGTCAATAATCTCGGCATTTTCGAACCCAAGCCGTTCGAGGAGATTCCCGATGAGGATTGGATGCGATTCTTCGACGTCAACGTGCTGAGCGGCGT
>Ga0213872_10001135_pt1 | contig 18210 bp, 16 predicted proteins | sample VelepicomBERX_R2_FD_160071 | JGI IMG/M metagenome (GOLD analysis project Ga0213872, IMG submission 160071) | Rhizosphere microbial communities from Vellozia epidendroides in rupestrian grasslands, the National Park of Serra do Cipo, Brazil - RX_R2 | ecosystem: Host-associated > Plants > Roots >...
TATCCCGACGGGCACGCCGCTCGCGTTCCAGGGCCGCGTTGTGAACGTGAAAGGAATGCCCGCGGGTCCGTTGCGTCTGATTGCACCCTCAGGGGTAACAATCGCCGGGAAGGATATCCAGAACGTTGGTACCGAGCCGAAAACCCAGGCAACCATTTACACCGTTACCGCCGCGGGGAGCTTTTCGGTTGATATCACCGGCATCGGCTCGCTGCGCAACGGCGGAAACGATACGGCTACGGACGATAGCGAATCTCCCCAGGTCACCGAAGGCAGACCGCAGATCTACAAACACCTCGGGTGGCTCATTGGACTCGCCTTCTCGGTTCTGGCTGTAGGGTTGATCGCGCTTTACCGCAGTTCGCCGGTTCGTTCTCCTTACGGCAACTGAACGCCCTTTTTGATGCCTGACGCCATCGTTCTAGACCAAGTGTGGAAGTTCTACGGCGACTATGCCGCCTTGCGCGACTACACGCTCTCGGTTGCGCCGGGCTCTTGCTGCGCGCTGCTGGGGCGAAACGGGGCGGGGAAGACCACGCTCCTGCGCATTCTTGCAGGTCTGACTCCATTTCAGCGCGGCACGGTGCGGGTGTTAGGTGAAAAACCGCGCAGTGATCTGGCGCGTCGCGAGCTAGGATTCCTGGGGCACGGGATTGGGGTATACGAAGACCTTTCGGCGCGAGAGAATCTGGAGTTTTTTGCGCGTGTCGCGAGCGTGCGCGATCGAAAGCGGGTGGTGGATGCGTGGCTTGAGCGCGTCGGATTGATGCGCGTCGCGACCATGCCCGTGCGGCAATTCTCGCGAGGCATGCGCCAGAGGGTGGCGCTGGCCCGGACGTTTCTGCACACACCGAAACTGCTGATTCTCGACGAGCCGTTCACTTCGCTAGACGATCGTGCGATTGCCATGCTGAGCGAACTCCTGACCGAAGCACGCGGGCGCGGCGCCACGATTGTTCTATCGACGCACCAATTGCGCGAGGCAATGGCAATCGCGTCGCACGTGGCGCTGATTGAGAACGGCCGCCTGCGCTACGCCGGCGAGAGAACCGAAGAGATGCTGAATGACCCCGGACTCCTATACCGCCTCCATACCGAATTGGGTGCCGCGTGAGCGCGGGCTTGCGTCCTCAATGAGAACCCTGCGCCAGGCCCTCTCGGTGGCCCGCAAGGATCTCGCGATCGAGTTTCGTACAAAAGAATCGCTGAACGCGGCGGGCGCGTTCGCAATCGTAATTTTGCTGCTGTTCAGCTTCGCATTCGACCCGGCGGCCGATGCCACCCGCGAAATCGGCGGCGGGCTGCTGTGGCTGGTCTTCGCGTTCGCGGGAGCGCTGGTGTTTAACCGCGGCTTCGCGCGCGAACTGCCGAATGAGTGTCTCGATGCGCTGCTCTCCTCGCCGCTTTCGGCCGCAAGCCTGCTGCTTGGGAAGGCGATGGCAAGCTTTGTTCTGCTGCTCGGGGTGGAGTTAGTCTCCATGATTGTCTTCGGCATCTTCTACGACATGCGCTGGTGGGCACACCCCGCCGAACTGGCGGCGGTCTTTGTTCTGGCGACCTGGGGCATCGCAGCGCTGGGAGCGGTTTTTGGAGCGCTCACTGTGAATCTGCGGCTTCGCGAGCTGATGCTGCCCGTAATCATCTATCCATTGCTGATTCCGCTGCTGATTGCGGCCATTGAGTTGACCAACGCGCTTTTCGGTACCCAGCCGCTTACTCCTGACCAATTGTTGTGGGGACGCGTGCTGGTAGTATTCGATATTGTTTTTACAGCTTTGGCCTTTGGCCTGGCTGAAACAATTCTGGTGAACTAGTTGAAGACGGGTGGTGAACTCCCTATGCGTGAAAAAGTCGTGTTGGCGCTGGCAGTGGCTGCAGCCGGGCTTCTGGCCTATAACCTGTACCAGATCTTTATGGTTCTGCCGGATGAGGCAGCCCAGGGAGCCATCTACCGAATCATTTTCTTCCACGTTCCAGCGGCCATTACAGGCATGATCGGTTACTTTGTCGCGCTCACGCTCAGCATCCTGTACCTGTCGTCCGGTAATCTGCGCTTCGATTCGCTGGCTGCTTCGGTGGTGGAAGTGTCGGTCGTGTTTTCCGTTGTGAACATCGTCACGGGCAGCATCTGGGCGCGGATCATCTGGGGAATCTGGTGGACCTGGGATTACCGTCTGACGTCGGCGCTCGTCTGCGTACTGATCTTCAGCGCATATCTCATGATGCGGCGGGCGATTGAAGAGCCTACCCAGCGGGCGCGGCTCTCGGCTGCGCTTTGTATCTTTGGCTGCGTGGATGTAGTGCTCGTCTGGAAATCGATCGAGTGGTTCCGGACCCAGCATCCCGGGCCGGTGCTCAGCATTCGCACGGGAGGTGGGAGGATCGACCCCGCAATGGAGCACATGATCTATCTGAACCTGCTGGCGATTCTGCTGCTCGCAACCGCCCTGGTGCTGGTCCGCACGCGGCAGGAACAGACCGCCCGTGAGATCGATTCCCTGCGGCGGCTCGCCCACGCAGCATAGTGAATGAGAGGAATGTATGGCTTCCCGTAATTTCGCGTTCATGTTCTACGGCTTTCTGGCCGCCTGGCTGATTGTGCTGCTCTATGTCATCAGCCTGGCGCGGCGCGGCGCACGCCTCAAAAAGGAACTGGAAGACGTAAAGCACCTGGTCAGTTCCGGGCCACAGGGCGAATCCTCGCGGCTGAACGAACGCGTTCGCTAACTCAATGTCGTTCCTCATTGACCGTCGTAATTTCCTGAAAGCTTCGACCGGCGCGTTTGTCCTGGCAGCGGGACGAAGGACGCTGGCGGATGCGGGCGAGGTTCGGCTTGCCGTGCTTTCCGATACGCATATCGCCGCCGATCCGAATGACCGATTTCGGGGATTCTCGCCGCACTCCAACCTGAAAAAGACACTCGATCAGGTAGCGGCGAGCAGGTTCGACATGCTGGTCGTAAACGGCGATCTGGCGCGCCTGAACGGCCAGCCTGAGGACTACCTGCAGTTCGCGAAATATCTGGACCCACTGGCCGCACAGATGCCTCTCGTGGTGACGCTCGGCAACCATGACGACCGGAAGAACGCCCGCGCGGCACTCGTGAAACGCGCTGGTGAGGTGCAGCCGGTCGAGCAAAAGCTGGTGACCACCATAGATACGGGTCCGTTTCAGCTCGTCATGCTGGATTCGCTGATGGCGACCAATATCGTGGCGGGCCAGTTGGGGAAGTCTCAACGCGCCTGGCTGGCAGAGTATCTGGACGAACAAGGCAGCAAGCCGCTGATCGTGTTCGTGCACCACAATCCGGATCCGGAGGGTGATGCGGCGCTGGTGGATGCCGAGCGGCTGCTGGCAATTCTCCGGCCGCGAAAATCGGTGAAGGCGCTGCTCTTCGGACATACACACTTCTACGCGTATGACAAGCAGGACGGATTGCATCTGGTGAACCTGCCGGCGGTTGGCTATAACTTCGCCGACGGGAACCCGGTGGGATGGGTCGAAGCCGCCTTCCGCCCTCAGGGTGCCGCGCTAACGCTTCACGCCATAGCAGGCGAGACCAGGGACGACGGTAAAGTGACGATGCTCGATTGGCGGTAAGGCGCGCCGGAACCAGTTCCAGGTTCATGAATCGCAAGGAGTTTACCTTCGTGAAACATTTCTGCACGAACGTGTGGGGCTGTGTTACCCTGAAAAGGTAAATAAATCGAGATTAAGGTAAAGACGAGGAGTATCGTTTCTAGCATGGCCCTGGCGGTAGAAGAGAAGTCTCAAGTCATTAGTAAGTACCGGATCAACAAGTCGGATTCCGGTTCGCCGGAGGTCCAGGTAGCGCTTCTGAGTCAGCGAATCTTGCAGCTCACAGAGCATTTTAAGACGCATCACAAGGACCACCACTCCCGGCGCGGTTTGCTGACGATGGTGGCTCGCCGTCGAAAGCTGCTTAACTATCTGAAGGATCGCAGTCCAGAGCGTTATAAGACTCTTATTCAGAGCCTCGGCATTCGCCGCTAGTTCGGTTTCCAAGCAGGCGCGGGTCGGGCTCCGTTTTTTGCCCGACGTACAAACCGCGTGACACCATCTTGAAGGATGGTTCCTCCCGCTTCAAACTCTAAGTCCTGACTTAATCCCGAAGTTGGTCCGCCACGCCAGCTTGCTGTTGGCGAGCGTTTACATATAGCGAATGTGGATGCGGATCACGCATCGGGAATTTGAATGTCACACACAGTTGAAATAGACCTTCAAGGGTCAAAGGTCTCGCTTGAGACCGGCAAGATTGCCAAGCAGGCGAACGGCTCGGTTGTTGTTCGCTCGGGCGACTCGGTAGTGCTGGTTACCGCCTGTTCGGCGGAGAAGCCGAAGCCGGGCGCAAGTTTCTTCCCGCTGACGGTCGATTACCGTGAGTACATGTACGCCGCCGGCAAGTTTCCGGGCGGCTTCATCAAGCGGGAAGGCCGTCCGTCGGAGAAGGAAATCCTGACGAGCCGGTTGATTGACCGGCCTGTCCGTCCGCTTTTCCCGGAGGGTTTCAGTTGTGAAACCCAGCTCATCGCCATGGTGCTTTCGGCCGATCCGGAGCACGATCCCGGCGTTCTCGCCATTATCGGCGCCGGCGCGGCGCTGGCAACCTCAGATATTCCCTTTCATCATGTTCTCGGCGGCGTGCGGGTTGGCCTAATTGGTGGCTCCTTCCGCGCAAATCCGAGCTATGAGGAGACCAAGGACGCCAAGCTGAGCATCATCGTCGCGGGCACGGATGAAGGCATCGTGATGGTGGAAGCCGGCGCGAACGGAGCCTCGGAAGAGGAAGTCGTCGAAGCCATCGAATTCGGCCACGATTGCTGCAAGAAGATCGCCGCTGGCATCCGCGAGCTGGTGAAACTTGCCGGCAAGCCGAAGCGCGAATTTACTTCGCCCGCCATCAACGAAGATATGCTGGCGAAGATCTCCGCTTTCGTGCGTACGGAGCTCAGTGACGCTCTCGACACCAAGAAATACGGCAAGCTCGAGAGCTACAGCCGCGTCGATGAGGCGAAACAAAAGGCCATTGCACTCTTCACTGAAGAAGCCGAGCAGGCGGAAGCGGCCAAGATTTTCGACCATCTCAAAGAGCGCATCTTCCGTGACGAAATGCTGAAGGAGCGGCGGCGCCCGGACGGTCGTGCGTTCGACGAAATTCGGCCTATTACGTGCGACGTCAGCGTTCTGCCGCGCACTCACGGTTCCGCGATCTTCACGCGCGGCGAAACCCAGGCGCTCGTCACCACTACGCTCGGTACGAAAGATGACGAGCAGCGGATTGAAATGTTCGATCCGAACGAAACCTCCAAACGGTTCATGCTGCACTACAACTTCCCGCCGTTCAGCGTTGGTGAGGTTGGGTTTATGCGTGGTCCGGGTCGCCGCGAAATCGGCCACGGCGCGCTTGCGGAACGGGCACTTTCTCCGGTCATTCCAGATGAAAAGGCATTCCCTTACACGCTGCGTGTCGTAAGCGACATTCTGGAATCGAACGGTTCCAGCTCGATGGCAAGCGTCTGCGGTGGCACGCTTTCGCTGATGGATGCCGGTGTGCCAATTGCGGCGCCTGTAGCGGGTATTGCGATGGGTCTGGTGCTCGAAGGCGATCAGTATGCTGTGCTGACCGATATCGCAGGCGCGGAAGACCACTACGGCGATATGGACTTTAAAGTCGCCGGCACCAGCAAAGGCATCACCGCCTTGCAAATGGACATCAAGGTGCCCACGGTCACGACCAAGATCATGCGCGAGGCGCTGGAGCAGGCACGCAAGGGCCGGCTGGAGATTCTCGCCAAGATGGTGGCGACAATCGAAGCGCCCCGGACGCAGCTTTCGCAGTACGCTCCGCGGATCTACACCACCAGGATTCCGACCGACAAGATCCGCGAGCTCATCGGCCCGGGAGGTAAGGTCATCAAGGGAATCATCGATCAGACCGGCGTCAAGATCGACGTGTCGGACGACGGTACGGTCAACATCTTCGCTTCCGACGGCAACTCGGCGAACCGCGCCCTGCAGATGGTGAGCGATATTGCGGCTGTGGCGGAAGTAGGCAAGACCTACCTCGGGAAGGTTGTCCGGATTGCGGACTTCGGAGCCTTCGTCGAAATCTTCCCCGGCACGGACGGACTTCTTCACATCAGTGAGATCTCCGAAAGCCGCATCAAGAACGTTCGCGACGAGCTCAAAGAAGGCGATCAGATCCTGGTGAAGGTGCTGGCGCTTGAAGGCAACAAGATTAAGCTGAGCCGCAAAGCGATCTTGAAGGAGCAGCGCGAAAAACTGAAGGCGGGCGCCGAGAAATCGGAATAGCGGACGCAGTTCGGCAATAGTTACGCGGGCGGGCCCTCAAGGCCCGCCTTTTTTGTGCGTTATTCTCGGGTAACTGCAAATGGATGAGTATTCAGTGCACGTCAGAACGGGATCTGAAATCGAGGTGTCGCTCCGCGGCTATCTAAAAAAACTCGGCCTGTTCCTCCTTCTGAGCAGCCTGGCCGTCTACTTTTACATTTTCAATGTCTCGGCGGGCGTGCGCCTGACTCTCGATGTGGCCTCGGCCAAGCCGTCCGTTGCCCGCCTTTTCTACGACGTCGGCCGCGGTTACCAGGACGACGATTCGCGTTCGGTGCCCGTATCATCTACTTCCATCGATTCCTTTCGGCGCCTGGAATTCGAACTGCCCGGGTACGACATCTGGAGCTTGCGCTTCGATCCGCTTGCGAGCGCTGGTGCTTTTGCCGTGAAGAACGTAGCCGTCCGGTGGGGCGATCACGTGCTGTTGCGGATTCCCGCGTCGGATATCGTTGCATTCCGCGATATTGCGGCAAGAGTGCAGCACGGGGATGCGGTGTATTTCACGGCCCTTCCGGGTGCCACCGGTCCCTCGCTCACCTTCAAGCTCCGCCAGCCGTTGAGTCTGAAGCGGGCTATCCGCCGGCAGCGTTTTCATTCCCTCTTCGCGGCGCTCAGTGCACTGCTCGCCGTGTCTGTTCTGCTGATAGCACTGCGTGGCGGGGTGTGCGCCTGGATCCGCGTCCTAAGCTCTCCGGTAAAACGAATCGATGCCGCGTTCGGACGGTCCGCTCGAAGCGTATCCAGCCCCGAGTTTCTCACGCTCGATTCGCGCGCAATCTGGTTCTACGCGGCTTGTCTGGCGGTCTTTACAGCGGCAGTTGGGGCCCGGTTAAATGGCTCTTCCGCAGGTATGTATCCCTCCGGCTACCGGCACGGAGCCGGGGCCAGGATCTGGATCGGAGAGCCAAGATCATCCCGGGCGGATGAGTGGAGTTATGTCACGCCCGATATCCTGAACCAGTACTTTCGCGCGGATCGATTCGAAACGGTCCACTCGGAGATGGGCGGCCATTCGGCCGCACTGACCGGCAATATTCCTGTCCGGCACGCCTCGACGCTATTCCGCCCGCAATATTGGGCCTTTTTCTTCCTGCCGATTGACTATGCATTTGCGTTCTATTGGCAATCGAAAGCGCTGCTGCTTGTACTGGGCGTGTTTACCTGGCTTCTGCTGCTGACACGGTCTACCTTCTGGTCCGCGACCGGCAGTCTGTGGTACTTCTTTTCACCGTTCACCCAGTGGAGTTACTCCTGGCCTTCGGCACTGCCTGAGATGATTGGGCTTCTGTGCCTGGGAACGGTTTTTGCGTGCTACCTGACCGTGGGCAGAAGCAAATTGGGTTTGCTGCTTGCAAGCGCGGGGACTGCGATCTGCGCTATCGATTTCGCCATCTGCGCTTACGTTCCGCACATGATCCCGCTGTTCTGGGTGGCTGCGTTGTTTTTCGTTGCCTGGAGTATTGCCAACTGGCGCGACATCGTGCGGCGGCAAGGATTAGCTTTGAGGATCGCCGCGGTCGTCCTTACCGTATTAGTGGTCGCGGCCGTCGGCCTGTATGTCTACCGAGACCTTCAACAGGCTCTTATCGGAATCGCGAACACGGTGTATCCCGGCCGGCGCATCGTGCCCGGCGGTTCGACGCCGCTTTACTTTCTGGTCTCGCATTTCATGCAATGGTCCGAAACCGAGCAGCGCGTGCCTCTGGCGGTAGGCAATATCTGCGAGGGGTCCGGTTTTCTTTGGCTCGCACCGCTTGCGCTGATATGCCTGTCGCGGCTCAGCCTGACAAAATTCCAGAAGTTGGCGTTGGCATCGCTGTCAATTGCCTTCTGTCTCTTGGTAGCGTGGCTGATCTTTCCTGTTCCCGCGAGCGTCGGAAGCATTCTTGGTCTGAACCGGACGTTCGGCGCGCGCGTAACCCCGGCGCTGGGTCTGGCGAATGTTGCCATCGTCGTTCTTTGCGCGGCAACGATGCGCGCCAATAGCCTCCGGATCAAAACACCGTGGATACGACTGGCTGCCGCTGCGGCCGGATTTGCGATGCTCTGGCTTGCATTGCATTGGGCAGACGGAAAGTTGGCGGCATTCTTTACCGGAAAGCAAGTTTTGTTCGCCGCCCTGTTCACAACGGTTCTCGTCTTCCTTTTTCTGAGCGGATGGAAATTGACGTTCGCAATGGCTCTTGTTCTCCCGTCGGCGATTGTCTTCGGAGCGGCGAACCCTGTCGAACAAGGCATGGGCGTGTTCACAAAGTCAGAGCTGCACCAGTTCGTTCGGCAAAATCCGCAGTTGCTCAACGGCAAATGGATCATGTTTTCGGATTCAGTTGTGAATTCCGGTTTTCTCGCCGCCACCGGGTGCGACGTCTACACGGGCACACACTACCTGCCCGATGTGGATCACTTCCCGGTGTTTGCCGCCCATGGTTTGGATTTGCAGACGCTGAACCGTTCGGGCTACCTCGATGCCCATCTCCGCGGTCCGGAGGAAAAGATGAGGCTGGAACGGCCAAGTCCCGTGGTCGTTCAGTGGGATGTGAGCCCGGCGGATCCAATCTTAAAGGAACTTGGAATCAAGTATGCCGCCTTTGACCGGCAGCCCTCCGCAGACCTGCTTCAGTTCATGGAGCCTCTGGCCTCGAAGCCCGTAGATGGGTTCTGGCTTTACCAGTTGCGGTAAGTGCCAACGCTCGCTCAGATGCCAGTGAGCCGAATGAAAACCGCCGCGATGGCAGCTCCGCAGAGCGGGCCCAGGATCGGCACCCAGGAGTAGCTCCAATCAGAATCCTTTTTGCCTGGTATGGGCAGGAAGCTATGCGCCAGACGCGGACCCAAATCACGGGCCGGATTGATGGCGTAGCCGGTGGTTGCGCCGAGCGATAAGCCGATACTCCAGACAACTCCGCCGACGAGCAGCGGACCAAGCCCGGGTGCCACCCCGCCCGGAGCCAGTCGCCGCGAGACCAGCGCGGATGCGGCCACCACCAGCACAAACGTTCCGATCACTTCGCTAAGAAAATTGCTGGCGGGGCGGCGAATCGCGGGGATGGTGCAGAAGCAGGAAAGCTTCTTTGCGGCATCGTCGGTCGGCTTCCAGTGGGGCAAATAAAATAGCCAGACGAGAATCGCGCCGGTAATGGCGCCCAATACCTGAGCCGGAATGTAGGTCCAGAGACGTTCGGCGTGACCGGTCATCAGTACCGATGCAACCGTGAACGCAGGGTTCAAATGTGCGTCCTTATCCCCGATCGAGATGCTTACCGCAACCCCTGCAAACACCGCCAGCGCCCATCCGGTAGTGATTGCCAGCCAGCCGGCATTTTCGGCCTTCGATCGCGCGAGCAGCACGCCGCCTACCACCCCATTCCCTAACAGGATGAGGATCATTGTCCCGACAAACTCTCCCAAAACCGCTGCGTCCAGGTGCATGCTAGAGCAGTGTCCGCCTTTCCTTTGCGATCCGATTGCTAACTGCGTATTGTGACTTCAGGCCGCGTCGTTCCAAAGATAGGCTTGGGCCAGATTCCGGAACAAATCAATTTGCGCCTTCTGCCAATTCTCATCACGGCCCAGTTCGCGCGCTATCAAATCCGCAACGACCGGAGCCGCCTCAATGCTGGCCGCCGCATCGAGGAACAACGCCCTGGTGCGGCGCGAGAGTACGTCATCGACTGTTCGGGCCATTTCGTGCCGCACCGCCCACACCACTTCCGCCTTACGGAAAGGCAGGCGCGGGTGCAGTAGCTGGTTCAGCTCCGCGTTTTCGCCCAGGCTGTGCAGGAGCGGCAGATCCGCCCCGTAAACCCGCTCCCAGTCGTTTCTCGCTTCAGGGGCAGTTGTCCAGCCATGCAGCCTGAGATTGGCTGTCTGCGAACTGCCCGCTGCGAGGCCGCCCAAGGGAGCCGCGCGGTTGACCACGTCTTCAGCCATCTTGCGGTAGGTCGTCCATTTGCCTCCGGTAATCGTTACCAGCTTCGATGGCGAAATCAGAATGGTATGGTCCCGCGAGATCGCTGCTGTGCTTGCGGCGTCTTCCTGCCGCACCAATGGCCGCTGGCCGGACCACGTACTTCGGACTTCGTTCTCCTTTGGCCGCCGTCCCAGAAAGCGCTCAATATGATCAATAAGGAACTTGCGCTCCTTCGGCATGGCATATGGATCGTATTCAGGCCGCGGCACGGGATCGTCCGTGGTTCCGACGACCACGCGGTCGTGCCACGGGATGGCAAACAGAACACGGCCGTCCGCGGTTTTCGGGATCATCATCGCCGAGTCGCCGGGGAGAAATTCGCGTGGCAGCACCAGGTGCGTTCCCTGACTCACCGTAACCGCCGGTTTCCTCTGGGGGTCGTCTAGACACCGCAGCGTGTCGGAGAAGATGCCGGTGGCATTGATTACCACCTTCGCTTTGCACACGAGATTCGCGCCGCTTTCCGCCTCGGTTGCGGCGATGCCCGAAACGGCGCCGTTCCGCTTGATCAAACCGGTAACGCGAGTGTAGTTGAGCGCCATTCCACCGAGATCGAATAGCGTTCGAAGCAACGCGATCGCGTAACGGGCATCGTCGAACTGCCCGTCATAGTAAAGGATTCCCCCTTTTAGTCCCTCTTTTCTAACAGTCGGGAGCGCTTTGATCGCGGTGCGGCTCGACAGAATACGCGAACGGCCGATTGCTTCCCGGCCCGCCAGCAGGTCGTACGCAGTGAGGCCCACGCCGTAAAAAGGCAGTTCCCATAGGGAATACGCCGGAATCACGAACGCTCTTCGGTGGGCAAGATGAGGCGCATTGCGCAGCATGCGCCCACGTTCGCGCAGCGCTTCGAGAACAAGCTTCAGGTCCCCTTGCTGCAGGTACCGCACCCCTCCGTGGACGAGCTTCGTGCTTCGGCTGGAGGTCGCCTTGGCGAAATCCTGCGCTTCGAGAAGCAGCGTCCGGAAGCCGCGCGAAGCAGCTTCGACCGCCGTGCCCAAACCTGTCGCGCCGCCGCCCACGACGATGAAATCCCATTCGCGTTCCGTGCCTATCTCGCGCAGTACATCGTCACGGTTAATGATTGCGCTGATCATTTCACGCGGTTTCCCAATCTCGGGCGCGCTCAAGCGCCCGCCGCCAACCTGCCAGCCGTGCGCACCGTTGCGCTTTGCTCATATGCGGCGTGAAGGTGGCGTCTGCGGTCCAGTGTTTTTGAATGGCAGCCTGATCGGGCCAGAACCCTATCGCCAAGCCCGCCAGGTAGGTAGCTCCCAGGATGGTAGTCTCCGGGTTCGACGGGCGCGTGACCGGAACGCCAAGCAGGTCCGCCTGAATCTGCATCAGAAGGTTGTTGCAAGCTGCGCCGCCATCCACTCTGACTTCCTTCAGCGGCACTCCCGAGTCGCTCTCCATCGCAGATATGATGTCGGCAATCTGGAATGCGATGCCTTCGAGTGCAGCTCTCGCGATATGCGCCCGATTGGCGCCCCGCGTAAGACCTAGAATGGCGCCGCGGGCGTATTGGTCCCAATGCGGGGCGCCAAGTCCGGAAAAGGCCGGAACCAGGTAGACGCCGGCTGTGTCCGGCACGCTTGCTGCAAGCTCTTCGATCTCGGAAGCGCTGCGGATGATCTGCAACTCATCGCGCAGCCACTGAACCACAGCGCCGGCGATAAAGACGCTGCCTTCGAGCGCGTACGTCGTCGTCCCATCCAGCCGCCACGCAATTGTGGTCAGCAGCTTGTTGCGCGATTCAACCGGCTGATCTCCCGTGTTCAACAGCATGAAGCTGCCGGTGCCGTATGTGCACTTCACCATTCCGGGCTGAACGCAGGCCTGCCCAAAGAGCGCCGCCTGCTGATCGCCCGCAATTCCTGCTATGGGAACACCGGCCAGCACTCCATGGCACTTGCCGCAGACCTCGCTCGAACTCACGACTTCAGGGAGCATCGAACGCGGAATCTGAAACAGGTCGAGCAGTTCGTCATCCCACTGCCCGGTCCGGATATTGAACAGCATTGTGCGCGAGGCGTTCGTCACATCGGTGACATGCCGTTCGCCATCGGTGAGTTTCCAAATGAGCCAGCTATCGACCGTTCCGAATGCCAGGCGGCACTGCTCTGCGAGCTTGCGGACACCGGGCACATTATCCAGAATCCATCGGATCTTGCTGGCCGAAAAGTAGGCATCAATCACCAGCCCGGTCTTGTGCTGGATCTTCGCTTCGCAGCCCTGCTCGCGTAACTGATCACAGAAGCCGGCGGTTCGCCGGTCTTGCCAGACGACGGCGTTGTAAACCGGCTCGCCGGTCTGCCGATCCCAGACGATTGTGGTTTCGCGCTGGTTTGTGATGCCGATAGCAGCTATGCTCTCGGGCTGGCCGCCGCCTTGGGCGAGAGCATCCATTGCAACGCCGAACTGCGTGGACCAGATCTCACCGGGGTCATGTTCGACCCAGCCCGGTTTCGGGTAGATTTGCCGAAAGAGGGCCTGCGCCCGGCCGTGAACCTGGCCGTCCTGGCTAAGCAAGACTGCTCGCGAACTGGTTGTTCCCTGATCTAATGCGAGGATATACTTCACCCGCACATCCTTTCTGGCGATCTCGATAGCCGGTGAGATTCGCGCACCAACTGAGATTATCAAGGGTGCCTTAATGAGCCCGCTGTTTAGCAGCGACGTGAAGAGTCAGGCCGGCGCCTTCCCTCCTGGCGGAGATTCTTCAGCGAAGCTTGGATGCTATGCGGTGCTGGCAATCGTCCCGGCAAGCGGGCTACTTGCCACTGCATACTCGCGCCGCGGCATGCGCCCGGCAAGAAAGGCGGCGCGGCCGGCCTCAACTGCAAGCTTCATGGCGTGCGCCATACGCTCGGAGTCGTCCGCTTCGGCGATGGCGGTGTTCAGCAGCACTCCGTCATAGCCGAGTTCCATGGCGATCGCGGCATCCGAAGCCGTCCCGACCCCCGCGTCGACAATCAGCGGCACGTTTGTGATGGCTTCGCGCAGTATCTTGAGATTGGTTACGTTCTGAATTCCCAGGCCCGAGCCGATGGGAGCGGCCAGCGGCATGACGGCAGCGGCGCCGGCATCGATCAGCTTGCGCGCATTCACCAGGTCATCGGTGGTGTAGGGAAGCACCACAAATCCCTCTTTCACCAGCACTCGTGTAGCTTCCAGCAGGCCTTCGTTATCGGGAAAGAGTGTCTTCTCGTCGCCGATCACTTCGAGTTTGATCCAGTTCGAGAGACCTACCTCGCGTGCCAGGCGTGCCGTTCTGATGGCATCCTCTGCCGTGTAGCAGGCAGCCGTATTCGGCAGAATGTGGATCTTGGACCGATCGATAAAGTCGAGTTCCGATTCCTTCGAACGGTCCGTCAAATTGACGCGCCGCACCGCCAGGGTCACCATTTCGGTTCCGGCCGCGGCGTGACACCGCGCCATCAACGGTTTGCTTCTATACTTCCCCGTCCCAACGAACAGTCGGGAACGAAAGGTCCGCCCGGCAATGCTCAGTACATCGTCCATAAGTTCCATTATCCGAAGTGCGATCGGCGCCAGCGGCCAGGTGAATTGAAATAGATGGCGGAGACGCTCGCCCCGGATGTCATCCTGGAAGTTCGTATGAGCGCGGCGACGAGTACAGCACCAACCGACCTCTCCGCCGACGTGCGGCGCGTGATCAAGCTGGCGGTTCCGGTGGCGCTGGGCGAACTGGGCTGGATGGCCATGACCGTAGTGGACACGATTATGGTCGGCAGTCTCGGTCCCGCCGCGATCGGCGCGATTGGGGTAGGGAACAGTGCGTTCTATACCTTCGCCATTTTCGGCATGGGTCTGCTGCTCGGTCTGGATACCCTGGTTTCGCAGGCGTTCGGCGCCGGAAATCGCGAAGACTGCCACCGCTCGCTCGCGCAGGGCGTGTATGGCGCCCTGTTTCTCACCGTTCCGCTCATGGCGATCTTCGCGTGCATGCCGCCGTCGTTCAAAGCACTCGGCATCAATGCCACGGTCAGCCGGCTGGCCGGCTCCTTCGTTACTACCCTTAGTTTTTCCACCCTTCCCTTGCTGCTCTACGGAGCGTTCCGACGCTATCTGCAAGGCATAGGTCACGTCCGGCCTGTGATGTTCGCGCTGGTCAGCGCGAACCTGATCAACTGGTTCTTTAACTGGCTCTTCATTCAGGGGCATTGGGGCTTTCCGGCGCTGGGCGTGGTGGGCTCGGCGCTTTCGACTTGTCTGGCGCGCGTGTACATGGCGGGCACGCTGGCCTTCTTCATCTGGTGGTTTGAGCGAGGACTTCGGCCTGGGTTCGGCAATCTGTTCCAGAAGCCCGATTGGGATCGCTTGCTCGCGCTCGGGCGCATTGGCCTGCCGGCGGCTATGCAGATTCTGCTCGAGATAGGCGCGTTCGGCTCTGCCGCCGTTCTGGCCGGGCGTCTTAATCCCGTTGCGCTGGCGGCCCATCAGATCGCGCTGAACTGTGCGGCCGTAAGCTATATGGTTCCCTTGGGTATTTCCTCTGCAGCGGCTGTTGCAGTGGGTCATGCAATCGGCCGAGGCTACCCGGATGCCGCCCGGCGCAGCGGATTCATTGCGGTTGTGCTCGCGTGCGCGTTCATGATGTGCTCGGCGGTTGCTTTCCTTACCATCCCGCGACAGATTCTTCGCGTCTACACGACTGACGTTCAGGTCTTGCAGATCGGGGTCGGGCTGCTGGCCATTGGCGCATGGTTTCAGCTCTTCGACGGCATTCAAACAGTGGCTACGGGTGCTCTCCGCGGGTTAGGGGATACGCGCATCCCCATGTTCGTCAATCTCGCCGGGTACTGGTTCTTCGGGCTGCCTATCGGATACGTGCTCTGCTTCCACTACGGCCGCGGCGTGTACGGCCTCTGGTGGGGACTGACGTTAGCGCTGATCGCTATATCGCTTGTACTGCTCGTCAGTTGGCAGCGGAAGGCTTCACAACTTCGGTTGACTCCGTATATGAAACAAGCGGCTCGAGATTAGCCGCCACGCCGAACAGAAGCGCCCCGTGCTACCTTCACACCAAAGGAGCAATATGCGATTGGCTGCGCTGCTCGCTCTTGCGGGCTCGATCACTGTCGGGTTGTTTGCACAGGCTCCGCCGTCGTCGACACTAAAAGTCGGTGACAAGGCGCCAGACTTTACCCTGCCTTCAACGGACGGCAAATCCGTCCACCTGGCTGACTACATCGGCAAGAGCACCGTTGTGCTGGCGTTCTTTCCCGCGGCGTTCACCGGTGGTTGAACGGCTGAGATGAAAGCATACCAGGCTGGTATGCAAAAGTATGAAGAATCCGGCGCAAAGGTCTTCGGCATCAGTACGGACAACAGCCCTTCGCAGAAAGCCTTCGCCGAGAGTCTTGGACTATCGTTCCCGTTATTGAGCGATTTCGTCGATCGCAAGGTCTCACAGGAATACGGAATCTTTATCCCGAAGTATGCGGTAGCCAATCGAGTCACCTTCGTGATCGACAAAGAAGGCAAGATTGCGTTTATGGAGCAGGGCGGCGACGCGGTAAAGATGCTTGGCGCTCCAGACGCGTGCAGCCGGCTCGCTCATAAGAAACCGTCAACGTCCTAGCATCGTAATCACGCGCTGGTGAGTTCATTCACGATGGCGACAGTCCGGTCCACTTCTTCCGGGCTATTGAATATGTGCGTGCATTGGCGAACTCCGTTTACCTCGCCCAGGGACCGGGGCCTTAAGCGACCTCGGTTCCAGAACTCCTCCTGCAGTTTCCCGCCATTCATGCCCTCGACGCTGTAAACGGTAATGCCTGCACACAGCGCTGGATCGCTCGGCGAGAAAATCTTCACCTTCGCGTTTTCCCGCAAGCCGTCGCGCAAGCGATCTCCAAGGAACTTGATTCGTTCCTGGACACGCGCCGGGCCGATCTCGAAGTGAAAATCGAGCGCCGCATCCATCCCCATCAGCAACGATAAACTGCCGGTCCCGCGCTGCGAGAAGCGATAGCCATCGTCTTCGTGGTTATCCCAGTTCGTACTGGCGAGCGTCGACCAGATGTGCGGTGCCGCATCGCGACGCACGTAGAGGAACCCGTTTCCTGCCGGTGCGAGCAGCCACTTGTGAAAGCAACTCACATACGCATCGCAGCCGATCTCCCGCACGTCCACCGGTATGTGCCCCAGCGCCTGGGCGCCGTCAAATACGGTGAAAATGCCTCTCCGCTGTGCCTCGTCCGCGATCTGCTTGGCGGGCACAATCGCGCCGCTGACGGTAATAACATGCGATATCGCGATTACTCTGGTCCGCGGAGTGATCGATTTCGCGACGATATCGAAAATCTCTGCCTGGCTGTGAGCAGGCCGCGGGAGCTTCACCATTCTCACGACGGCGCCATGCCGCTTCTCGGCGAGCAGCCAGGAACTACGACCGCCCGGGTGCTCCTGATCGCTGATGAGGATCTCATCGCCGGGCTTCAGATCGAGGCCGTTCGCGACAAAGCTCATCGATTCGGTCACGTTTTCGGTGAGCGCTACCTCTTTCACATCCGCATTCACCAGGCGTGCGGCTTTTGCCCTTATATCCGTGAACGAATCGTAGCCTCCGATCCAATTAGGCCCCTTGTAATCCCAGTCCGCCAGATCGGTAGCCATGGTGTGCAGATGCGCTACGACGCGGTCCAACACGACCTTCGGCATGGCCCCGATCGTTCCGTTATTGAAAAAGACTTTATCGCGCGCCAGCAGAAATTGATCCCGTACTCTGGCCCAGTAGTCGGGGTTATCCGCATGAGGTAGCGAAGAACCGGTCTGCTGAGCAGCGTCGGCCGAAACGCCTAGGCTGGTTAGCAGCGGCACAGCAGCCGCGGAACGAAAAGCGGATTTGAGGAAGTCGCGCCGGGCGGTCATGGACTTCAGGATAATCCGCGTTCACGGATGCTGGTTCGCGCCGTTTTCGACCGATTTCGGAACTCCGCTGACCTTCAAGTCGCCAGCAGCAGCGCAAGTGTTGCGAGCAGCAGCGCCGGGGACGTCACCAGAATGCCGGTCTTGAGGAAATGCCAGAAACCGACCGTTACTCCCTCGCGCCGTAATGCGATCAGCCAAAGGATGGTGGCAAGGGAACCGGTAATCGAAAAGTTCGGTCCAAGATCCACGCCGACCACCGCAGCGTTCCGGATCAACTCCGGCACATGATCCTGCACTGCGTGTCCCACAAGCAAGCCGACCGGTAGATTGTTTGCAAGATTGCATATGGCGGCGATCGAAAAAGACGCGGTCAGTGTCCCCGCCACCGGAGCCCATGATGCCAGGTAGTGCATTCCGGCCCGCGCATCGTTTATGGCGCCGGCCGCGTCCAGCCCTTCTACGATGACAAACAATCCCGCAACCAGCGGCAGTACGCCCCATGGGACGTGCCGCAACACTGGTACAAACGCAGTCTTGTCGCTAACGAGTACAGCGGCGAACACCACAAGCGCTGCGATACACGTGGGCAGGCCCAAGTCTTTGCCGAGTGCCGACGCGAGAATAAGCACGACCGCTGTTGCAAGAATTCCGAAGGCGATGAGACGGCCCGAGGCGGAAAGTTCGGGCTGCTCTCCCTCCGCGTTGGTGCATCCGGCCAGTTCTTTCCGGCTGAGGAACCTCAAAACAGCGTACGTCGCGGCAATGGAAACGGAGGAGGGCACGGCGAAAATCGCCAGCCATTCGAGCAGCGGCGGCATCCGGCTGCCGAAAATTACCAGATTCGCCGGATTCGAGATAGGCAGGACGAAACTGGCCGCATTTGCGATGAACGCACAAATGAATACATACGGCAGAACGGGGCCGCGCGCCTTCTTTACGGCAGCATAGACCGCCGGAGTGAGCA
>Ga0213872_10001137_pt1 | contig 18197 bp, 15 predicted proteins | sample VelepicomBERX_R2_FD_160071 | JGI IMG/M metagenome (GOLD analysis project Ga0213872, IMG submission 160071) | Rhizosphere microbial communities from Vellozia epidendroides in rupestrian grasslands, the National Park of Serra do Cipo, Brazil - RX_R2 | ecosystem: Host-associated > Plants > Roots >...
GCATCAGCAGCCGAGTAGCAATGCGCCGGTCGGCGGACCGTTTGCCGAGGAATCGGCGCGTGACGCCATGGTACGGCCGATCGACGAGGACGACCTGCCGGCGGTGCTGGAAACCCGGCGTACCCCACGGTTCGAGGAAGCCACCGAGGAGGACGAGGCGCCCGCGCCGTTACCGGAAAGCACGCGCATCGACGAGAACAAACCGGCGTTCGACCCCGCGCCCACCGAAGTGGCGGCGCGTCCGCGCCAGCGTCCGTTGGCCACCGTGCTGGTGCTGTTGGGTTCGCTCATCGGACTGCTGCTGCTCGCCGGGCAGCTGATTTACGTCAACCGTACGCAGATCGCCGCCCAGGCGCCGGATACCCGCCCTGCCTTCGAGCGGCTGTGCAAGAAGTTCGGCTGCACCGTCCCCTACCCGACCGACCAGGAGTACATCCGTACCGAATGGTCCGAACTGTCCTTCGTGCCCGAGCACACCAACCTGGTGCAGCTCTCGGCTACGCTGAAGAATCACGCTGCCTATCCGCAAGCGTTCCCCATGCTGGAAGTCACGCTCAAGGACGCCGACAATCAAGTCCTGATCCGCAAGGTGTTCACGCCGCAGGACTATCTCAAGCCGGAAAGTCAGAAGCTCAAGCGCTTCGAGGCCAACAGCGAGGAGAAGATCGTCATGCGCTTCGACGTCGGCAAAGTGCACGCCCAAGGCTACAGCCTGTACTGGTTCTATCCGTAAGCCGCGCGATTTTCTTGTTTTTTGCCCCGGCGAGCGCCACCATGAGAGAAACATGGTTAAAGGAGTTCGCTATGAATCAATTCCGACTCCTGTATGGCGAAGACATCCTGCCGCTCATCGGCGACTTCCCCGTGCAGGGCAGCCATCTGCCGAGCTTCATGCTGGTCGACGACCAATTCAACGATGTGGCGCTAGCCCAGTTCACCGGCCTACCCAAGGCCATCATCACCCTGTTGTCCCATGACGAGGAAGAGCATGGCGGCGCTCGTCTCCTGCGCGAAACGCTACGCTTTCTCGAGCGCTGGCCCATGCTGCAGACCGTGGTGATCACGGTCGACTCGCCCTCGACGCTGCGCCGTGTGCGCAAGGAACGCGGACTGCCGCGCGCCATGCTGCTGTCCACGCTACGCGGACGCGATTTCCACAAGCATTTCGGCGTGCTCATCACCGAGTATCCGCTGGCCGGCTACACCGCGCCGGCGATCATCATCGCCGACGCCGACAACAACGTGCTGTATTCCGAGCGATTACGCGACACGCTGGACGATTTCAACTTCGAGCAGATGCGCCCGGCGATGCAAGCGCTGGAAGCCGCGGAAACCGCCGCCAAGCAGCAGGCGGCGGCCGCCGCCGCCCAGGCGCAGGCCGAAGCGGAAGAGCGGGAACGTCAGGAACGGGCAATGATCGATACGGTGCGCCAAAGCACGCCGCGTTGAGCAAAGAGGACGGATGCGCCGCGGGTAGGCGACGCAGCGCAACGCCCCCTACGACGGTGACTTGAGCCGCAGCCGCGCCTTGCGATATTTGTGATAGGTGTAGGCGGCGGCATAACCGCCCAGGACAAGGCCGACCCAACCATCCCGCCAGTTATGGCTACGCACGTACCATTTCAGAAAGGCGCCGATCGCGCTGGTGCGCTGCTGGATCGCCATGAGCAACAGCGGCTTGCGCTTACGCAGCAATTCGATCGCCGACAGGTCGGTATAGAAATCCAGCTTGCGCCGAATCTCCTGCATGGTCTCGAAAGTTTGATGAACCAGTGCGGCCTCGATTTGGCCCGTGCTTTCCGCGCCGCAAGGCGACTCATGCACGCCGGCCATGTCAAAGCTCATTGTGTCGCGGCTGACGATTCTGACCGGATAATCCGGGCAGCCGACGGGGTAACAGGCATGAACCGGCCGACCCAACACGACCCAATCACGACGAACCCGGTAGGCATCATGCGCGAAACCGGCGGCCTTGAGTTCCTGCATGGCCTCAATCAGCGCTTCGCTCGGAATTTCGTCGCTATCGACGAACATCACCTGCGGGTGAAGGCATTGGCTCTGCGCGAAACAGCGCTGCGCGGCAAAGTTGTCGAAAGGGCGAGACAGAATCCGGGCGCCATGGCGGCGCGCGATATCCATCGTGGCGTCGGTGCTGCCGCTGTCGACGATCAGCAAATCGTCGGCAAAACGCGCGGCGGCAGACAATACCTGATCCAGATACTTCTCGCTGTTATAGGTCAGGACGTAAAGAGAGAGAGGCGTCATAGACAGAATTGTTATCTTAAGATTCGGATTTTGGCGACCGGCTGAGCAATCCGTCCACAACCTCTTCCGGCGCCGCGCCGTAGTACAGCAGCCCGCACACCGCGGCGGTGATCGGCATTTCCACTTCCAGCCGCTCGGCCATGGTCAGCACCTCGCGCGCGGTCGGCACCCCCTCGGCGACATGCCCCAGCTCATCCAGAATTTGTGCCAATGGCAAACCCTCGGCCAGGCGGAGGCCGACTTGGCGGTTGCGCGACAGCGAGCCGGTACAGGTCAGAATCAGGTCGCCCATGCCGGCCAACCCCATCATGGTCTTTTGACTGGCGCCAAGCGCCACCGCCAAACGGGTGATCTCGGCCAGTCCGCGGGTGATCAGCGCCGCACGGGTATTGAGACCGAAACCCAGTCCATCCGCCACCCCGGTGGCGATGGCCATGACGTTCTTGACCGCACCCCCGACCTCGACCCCCACCAGATCGTCATTGGCGTAGAGGCGCAACAGCGGGTTGTGCCACTCGCGCGCGATGCGTTCGGCAAAGGCAGCGTCGTCGGAAGCAATGGTCACCGCGGCAGGGAGGCCTGCGGCCACCTCGCGGGCAAAACTGGGGCCGGACAGCACCCCACAGGGATGGTGTAGCGGCATTTCCTCCGCCACCACTTGATGCGGCAATAGGCTGGAGCCGGCCTCAAAGCCCTTACAGGCCCAGATCAGCGGCGCAAGCCGGGCCGACGAAGCCTTCAGCGCACGCAGCGTCGGGCGTAGTCCGACAATCGGCGTGGCGATCAGAATCAGATCGGCATCGGCAATGGCGCGCGGCAAATCCGCGCTTAGCGACAACCGCTCGGGAAAGGGCGCGTCCGGCAGGTAACGCTGGTTGACGCGCGCTGCGGCAAGCTCCGCCACATGCGCGCCGTCGCGCGACCACAACACCACGTCGTGCAGACGGGAGAAGGCGATCGCCAGGGCGGACCCCCAGGCGCCAGCACCCAAAACGGCAAGCTTCATGTTACAGCCCCCACAAGTCGGAGATGCTGGCGTAACCGCTACTGCCATCGCGGTGGCGCACATGCACCCAGCCATTGACCGGAGGATCGACGAGCAGCAGCACACCATTTTTCGGCACGGAAAAAACGACAGCGGCGCTCACGCCGGCAGCGTCGCGCACGTCGGCGCGCTCGCTCACCACCAACAGCGTGCGCTGCGCGGACAGCGCGGCGGACGGCATCCAGGCAATCCCCCCGGTGGCGTCACGCACGCGGGACCAAGCGTCTTGCGTGCTCAGCACTTCCACCGGGTAGTAACGGCTGACCACGAACAGCTTCTTGGCCGTCAGCGCCGGCGCCTCATACAGCACGGCGCCCGTTTCCTTGACCGAACGGAACTCCAGCGCGCCGGCCAGCGGCGCGAACGCCATCGCCGCCAAGGCGGCGATCCAGGCAAGGCGCCGCGGGCTCATCAGGCGTTCCCGGCGTCGAGCTGGCCAGCACGCTGTTGCATGTACAGGGCCTCGAAGTTGATCGGCGAGAGCAGCACCGGCGGGAAGCCCGCGCGGTTCACGATGCTGGACACGGTTTCGCGCGCGTAGGGGAACAGAATATTCGGGCAGGCCACGCCCAGCACCGGATCGAGATCTTCCGCGGGAATGTTGCGGATTTGGAAGATGCCGCTTTGCGCGACTTCCGCCAGGAAAAGCACCTTGTCATCGGCCTTGGCGGTGACGGTCACGGTCAGGCAGCAGTCGAAATAGCCGTCTTCGATTTGCTTGCTTTCCGAGGCGAGCTGCATGTCGATTTCCGGCTGCGCTTGCATCAGAAAGACTTGCGGCGCGCCCGGCACTTCGAGGGACATGTCCTTGACGTAGATCTTATCGATGGAGAACACCGGTTGTTGTTGCTCTTGCTGTTCGCTCATTGTGAGACTCTCACCTGCGGTTAGGTCGAAAAATAAAGCGATTCCGCCGTTGACGGCGGAATCGGTCATGGGCACTGAAGCTGCCGGCATCATCGCATGAAAATCCGGCGCGGACCAGGCCAAACCGGCCCGCTTACTTGCCGAGCAGGACGTCCAGTTTACCGGCGCTGTTAAGCGCCATCAGATCGTCGCAACCGCCGACATGGGTGTCGCCGATAAAGATCTGCGGCACGGTGCGGCGGCCGGTCAAGGTCATCATCTTTTCGCGCTCGGCCGGGTCGGCGTCGACGCGGATTTCCTGAATCTCGGTGACGCCCTTGCTTGCCAGCAGCATCTTGGCGCGCTGGCAATAGGGGCAAACCGCCGTGGTATACATGACAACCGGGCTCATAATCTTTCCTTACGACATTGGCGACCCTCTTCAATATTGGGTCACGCTGATCACAATCAAGAATTATACCCCGTTCGCCTCATATAACCGAATAACATCACGGACCACCGCGTCCAAGGCAGGCTTCAACCGCGCGGCATCCGGATGGTTGACCACGGCCACGATCGCCAGCCGGCGGCCATCCGCCCCTTGCCAATAGCCCGCCAGCGCGACCACGTCTTTCAACGTGCCGGTTTTCAGCCGCAACGCGGGCCCCAGATCGACAAAGCGATGCTTGAGCGTGCCGGTCTGTCCCGCCAACGGCAAGCTCGCCAAAAACTCGGCGGCATACGGTCCGCGCGCCGCCTCGCGCAGCACTTCGCCAAGCAGACGCACCGGCAGGCGCTCGCTGCGCGACAGGCCGGAGCCATTCTCCAATGTCAGTCCCCGGTCGGACAACGCATGCGCCGCCAACGTCTCGCGCACGGCGCGATCGGCATCGGCCACGGTGTCGCCGCTCGCAGGCGCCACACGCCCCAGAGTGAGAAACAGCGAACGCGCCATGGGGTTGTTGCTGAATTTATTCACATCCGGCAGAACGCGCGCGAGCGGATCGGAGGTCACCTCGGCCAAAACGCGCGCGCCCGCGGGCGCGCGGCCCGCCGCCACGCCCTCGGGCCCGCCGCCTGCCAGCGCCTGCCACAAGCCGCTGAACGCCGCGGCGGAAAACGCCGCCGGCGGCAACGGCTGCAAGTACGTACTGCGCCCGTCGCAGTCGCGCGGCAGTTGACCGCTGACGGCGATGGAGCCGCCGCTCGCCGCCAACCGCACCCAGCGGCGCACATCGCCGCACGCGGCGTCACCGCCGTCCGTCAGGCGCGAGGTCAGCGAAATATTCGCCAGCGGGGGATCGAGCGCCACCCGCGGCCCTTGCGCGTCATTGAAAAACCGTAGCCAAACCACATTGAGGTTGGTCAGCAGCGGATCGGGCGGCGCCATGAACGTCTCGCCCTCGTCCTCTTCGAAGCCGCCGGCCGACGACAGCCGCGTATAGGCGGAGGCGTCCAGCACCAGCCGGCCGGCGATGCGCTGAATACCGCGCTGACGCAACCCGTCGAGCAGCTCGCGCAGCCGCGCGCCGAAAAAGCGCGGATCGCCTTCGCCCACCCAATAGAGATCGCCAGCCAAGGTGCCGCCGACGACCGGCGCGGTCGACACCAAGCGGCTCTGCCACGTAAAATCCGGCCCCAGCCGGGTCAACGCCGCCCATGTCGTCAACAGCTTCATGGTCGAGGCCGGTTGAACCGCCACGTCGTCGCGGTAGGCGGCGGTCACCGTGGCCGATTCGACCGGCGCCGCCCACAGCGCCAGACTATCCGGCGGCAGGCCATGCAGATCGAGCGCGCCGGCATGCAAGCTATAGAGCAGCATGGCCGCGAGCGTGAGCAACTTATTGCGCATGGGCGTTCCTGTCAGGTGTCCTGCGGGTCGACGTCGAGCGACCAGCGCAGGGTACGGGCAACCGGCTGCGACGGCAGCCAGTCGGTCAAATAATCTAAAACATGATGCAACGCAGCCCGGCGTGGGCTTTCCAACACCAGCTGCGCGCGCTCGCGATTGGCAAGCTTCACCATCAACGCCGGCGCCGGTCCCGCAAGCGCCACGCCGGCGGCCTCGGCCTGCGGCGCCAGCGCGTCGCGCACACCCAGCAGAAACGCGTTGGCCTCCGCCAAAGAGGGCGCGTCGGCGCGCAGTTGCGCTTGAAAACAAGCAGGGGGAAACCCCAGCAGGCGCCGCTCCTGCAGCAGTTCGGCAGCATAACGGTCAAAATCATGCGCCGCCAGTGCCCGAAACAACGGATGATCCGGCCACTGCGTCTGCAGCAGCACCTCGCCCGGACGATCCGCGCGCCCAGCACGGCCCGCTACCTGCGTCAGTTGCGCAAACAGCCGCTCGCCGGCGCGGAAATCGGCCGAATACAACGCGGCATCGGCATTGAGGATCACCACCAGGCTCAGCGCGCCGAAGTCGTGGCCTTTGGCCAGCATCTGCGTCCCTACCAGGATGTCGACCTCGCCCGCATGCACCTGGCGGTAAATGTCGTCCCACGCCTCGCGCCGCTGCGTCGTGTCGCGGTCGATACGCAGAATGCGCGCCGAAGGAAGCGCGCGCGACAGCGCCGCTTCCAGCCGTTGCGTGCCCTCGCCCAACGGCTTGATGTCCGGATTGCCGCAATCCGGACAGGCATGCGGCACCGCCTCCTCCCAACCGCAGTGATGGCAGCGCAGCTTGCGCGCCAACAAATGCACGACAAGCTTCGCCGAGCAGCGCGGACAGCCGGAGAGCCAGCCGCACTCGGTGCACGCCACCACCGGCGCGAAGCCGCGGCGATTGATGTACACCAAGCTCAGCTCGCGTTTTCTCACGCGCTCGGCCAGCGCGGCCAGAACCTCGTCGGTCAAGCCTTCGCTGCGCTTGGCTCGGCGGATATCCAGCAAGCGCACGTCCGGCAATGACGCCGCCTCGTGCGCGCGCTCGGCCAACACCAGACGCCGGTACCGCCCTGCATCGACGTTGGCCAGCGTTTCCAGGCAAGGCGTGGCGCTGCCCAGCACGATCGGCACCGCAGCCCGATGCGCACGCCAGACCGCCAAGTCGCGCGCATGGTAACGCAGTCCGTCTTGCTGTTTGAACGAACCGTCGTGCTCTTCGTCGACGATGACCATGCCCAATTGCGGCAGCGGGGTGAACACCGCCAGCCGGGTGCCGATGACGATGCGCGCGCGGCCCTGCCACGCGTCGACCCAGGCGTGCAGGCGCTCGCCATCGGCAACGTTGCTATGCAGCGCCGCCATCGGCGTCTGCGGGAAGCGATGGGTAAAACGGGCGATCAATTGCGGCGTCAGATTAATTTCCGGCACCAGCACCAGCACTTGACGGCCCGCGGCAAGCACTTGCTCGATCAACTGCAGGTAGACCTCGGTTTTGCCGCTGCCGGTCACGCCGTGCAACAGCCAGGGCTTATGCGGCGCCTCGCCGGCCAGGATCGCTTCGTATGCCTCGCGCTGCGCCGCATTGAGCGGCACCGCGCCCTCCACCTTCAGCGACGGCGCGGCGACATCCGCGCGCGCCACCCAGCCGCGCGCCAACCAGTCTTTCAGAATGGCGCCGCTGCCGGCGGCCACGGCGCGCACGGCCTCCGGGGTCAGATCGCGCTCAGCGAGCGCCTGCCACAAGGCATGGCGCACCTTGTGGCGTGGGGCGACGTCAGCGGCGCGCCCCGCCGCGGTCAGCCGCCACACGCGGCGATCTGGCAGCCGCACCGCGCGCGGCTCGCGCAACGCGGTCGGCAAGGCGGTGAACAAGGTCTGCCCATAGGGGTGGTGATAGTAATGGGCGGCGAATTCCACCAGATCGAGCACATCGTCAGGCAGCGGCGGCAGGTCGTCGAACACGTCGTCCACACATTTAATGCTGAATGCATAGACTTTGTTCTCATTATGACTTTTTGTAACGACGCCACACATGCGTCGCGCACCGAAGGGAACCAGCACCCGCTGCCCCCTCGACAGCGGTCGGTCGGTCAAGTAGCTGAACGTACTCCACAGAGGGACATCCAGTGCCACGTCGACCGACAGTGACACGGACGCTCCCTCGTCGTTCAGGCGCAAATCTTTATCCGACAAGGCTTTGCCTTTCCTGTGCACAACAGCTGTGGATAACTTTGTGCATAAACCGCCAGCAGGTGCTTAAAATCGAAGCGAGCCCATGCTACCGTTGGATTGCACAAAAATTAATCAGCCATTAAAACCGTTTAAATTCAATGCGTTACACAAAATACATCAGGCACGGCTCACCCTCTTGACAAGCCTGCGCCAAAAGACTAGCTCGTGTGCATAACTCGTGGAACGACAGACGGGGCAGATGTCAATTAAGTAGTGACCGCAACCTGCGCGGCGCGGCTAGTCTCCCGCCGCGCCGCGCCCCCTCCGGCAATCTGATATAGGAAAATCTCAGCGAGAGGAAAGCCGATGCACGGCATCGACCAGTACAGCGGCATGCGCGGGATCGACATGTTGCGAAATGCCGTGCCCCAGGTTGAATACATGGCCGCTGCCAGCGCCAAAAGCGGTGAGGATTTTTGCCACTTCCGCCTCAATCGCCGCCGGTTGAGCAAAAAGCACGCATGGATCAAGATTTCCCTGCAACGCCACACGATCCCCTACGCGCCGGCGCGCCTCGCCGATGTCGGTGCTCCAATCCAAGCCCAGGGCATCGGCGCCGCAATCGGCCATGGCTTCCAGCCACTGCCCGCCCCCCTTGGTAAACAGGATACTCGGAACGCGACGTCCGTCCTGCTCGCGAATCAGGCCCGCGACGATACGCCGCATATAGGGCAGAGAGAACTCCAGATAGGCCGAGCGCGTCAGCGCGCCCCCCCAGGTATCGAAAATCTGCACGGCTTCGGCGCCCGCGCGGATCTGCGCGTTAAGGTAGGCGGTCACCGCATCGGCGGTCACGCTCAGGATATGGTGCAGCAGCTCTGGGCGTGAATACAGCATCGCCTTGGTATGGCGGAAGTCGTCGCTGCCGCCGCCCTCGATCATGTAACAAGCCAGTGTAAACGGGCTGCCGGCGAAACCGATCAGCGGCACACGGCCGTCGAGCGCGCGGCGAATGGTGCGCACGGCGTCCATGACGTAGCCAAGCTCGTCTTCGGGATCGGGCACCGCCAGTTGGCGGATGGCCGCTTCGTCACGCAATGGGCGCGCGAATTTCGGCCCCTCGCCCTCGGCGAAATACAGCCCCAGTCCCATGGCGTCCGGCACGGTCAAAATGTCGGAAAACAGGATGGCGGCATCCAGTTCGAAACGGTCGAGCGGTTGCAGCGTCACTTCGCAGGCGAGCTCCGGCGTCTTGCAAAGATCGAGAAAGCTGCCGGCACGGGCGCGCGTGGCGCGGTACTCGGGCAAATAGCGGCCGGCCTGGCGCATCATCCAGATCGGCGTGCGCTCGACCGGCTGTTTGAGCAAGGCCCGCAAAAATAGATCATTTTTAAGTGACGTCATGGTTTGCCCGTTGTTTTATTCAAAATGAATCGTATACGACTTATTCGACCCGCTAAATGTCGGCTTCCACTTCATTGCCGCGCGCTTCCATCCAGCTGCGCCGGCTGGCCGCCTCGCCCTTGCCCATCAGCATGGTAAACATGCGCCGGGTGTCGTCGTCGCTGTCCGGCCGTCGACGCACACACACCAACCGGCGCGTATCCGGATGCATGGTCGTGTCCTTGAGCTGTTCGGGATTCATCTCGCCCAGCCCCTTGAAGCGGCTGATGCCCCAATGGCCATCGCGCACGCCCTCGCTCTTCAAGCGCTCCAGAATGCCGTCCAGTTCGTCGCTATCGAGCGCGTACAGTTTCTTCGGCGGCCGGTTTTTTCCCTGTCCGGGCACATCGACCCTAAACAGCGGCGGCTGGGCAATGAAAATGTGCCCGGCGTCCACCAGCGCAGAGAAATGGCGATAGAACAGCGTCAACAGCAATACCTGGATATGCGAGCCATCGACGTCGGCATCGGACAGGATGGCGATTTTGCCGTAGCGCAGCCCGGTCAAGTCGGCCGCCTCGCCCGGCAAGTGCGGGTCGACGCCGATGGCGACGGCGATGTCGTGGATTTCGGCGTTGGAGAACAGCTGATCCTTATCGGTCTCCCAGCTATTGAGCACCTTGCCGCGCAGCGGCAGGATCGCCTGAAACTCCTTGTCGCGCGCCAGCTTCGCCGAACCGCCGGCGGAGTCGCCCTCGACCAGGAACAGCTCGTTGCGCTCGATGTCCTCGCTCTCGCAGTCGGTCAACTTGCCTGGCAGCACCGCCACACCGGAGCCTTTTTTCTTTTCCACCTTCTTGACCGACTTCAGCCGGCTTTGCGCTTGGCGGATGGCCAGTTCGGCGATCTTCTTGCCCGCCTCGACATGCTGGTTGAGCCACAACTCGGTCGGATCGCGCGTCAGCGCGGCAAGGAGCTTCAGCGCGTCGCGGCTCGTCAGTTTTTCCTTGGTCTGCCCTTGGAATTGCGGATCGAGCACGCGCGCCGACAGCACGAAACGCACTCGGCTCCAAACGTCCTCGGCCATCAGTTTGACGCCGCGCGGCAACAGGTTGTGGTGGTCGATAAAGCTCTTGATCGCTTCGAAGATGCCGGCGCGCATGCCGGCTTCGTGCGTGCCGCCAGCGGGAGTGGGAATCAGGTTGACGTAGCTTTCGCCGCCCGCGCCTTCCTCAAACCAGGCCAGCGCCCATTGCACGCCTTCGCCAGGCGCGAATTGTTCATGATCCGGACCAATGAAATTCTCGCCGGCAAAGAACGGCGCGACCGGTTCGTCGCCGTTGCACAGTTCGGCCAGATAACCTTTCAGGCCCTCTGGATAATGCCACGACTTGATCTCGTCGCCGCCGGGGCGTTCGATGGTCAGACTGACCGACACGCCGGGCAACAGCACCGCCTTGGCGCGCAGCATGCGCTCCAGTTCCGGCAACGAGTAGCGCGGCGACTCGAAATACTTGCTGTCCGGCCAAACCCGCACGCGCGTGCCGCTGGTGCGCGCGCCGCAGTCGCCGATGCGCGCGAGCGGCTCGATCACGTCGCCACCGGCGAAGACGATGCGCCACACCCCGCCCTCGCGTTTGACTTCCACCTCCAAGCGCGTGGACAGCGCATTGGTGACCGACACGCCGACACCATGCAAACCGCCGGAGAAGGCGTAGGCGCCCCCATCCTTCTTATTGAACTTGCCGCCGGCATGGAGACGGGTATAGACCAACTCGACCACCGGTAATTTTTCCGTCGGGTGCTCGCCCACCGGAATACCGCGGCCATCGTCCTCGACAGACAACGAGCCGTCCTGATGCACGGTGACCGCGATGCGGCGCGCAAAGCCCCCCAAAGCCTCGTCGGCGGCATTATCAACCACCTCTTGGCAGATATGGGTGGGATCGACCGTGCGGGTGTACATACCGGGCCGTTCCTTGACCGGCTCCAGCCCTTTCAGCACACGTACCGAGGATTCGTCGTATTGTTGTGTCATGACAGTGAATTAGAAATGATCGATCAAACAAAGACCGGCGTCGCCCGTGAGGACGCCAGCCGCATCAGTGGGGAAGCTCAATGCGATCCGCCGGACACCTTCGCCGGCGGGTGGCGCGTCAGATAGTCCTCGCGGCTCTCCACGCCCTTGGTGAATCGGGCCAGCTCGCGCAGAGCGTGCTCGTAGACGTCGCGCTTGAATTCGATCACGGCGTCGACGGGCGCCCAGTACGGGCTCCAGCGCCAGCCGTCAAACTCAGGATGGCTCGTGGCGCGCAGGCTGACGTCGCAATCGCGGCCAACCAGGCGCAGCAGAAACCAGATTTGCTTCTGTCCCTTATAGCTGCCGCGCCATTCACGGCGCACCCAGTTGGATGGGACCTCATAACGAAGCCAATCCCGGGTCCGCCCCAGGATTTTCACATGTTGCGGCAAAAGCCCGACCTCTTCCAAAAGCTCGCGGTACATCGCCGCTTCGGGGCTTTCGCCAGGTTTGATGCCCCCCTGTGGAAACTGCCATGAATGCTCGCGCACCCGCTTGCCCCAGAACACCTCGTTCCGGGCATTAAGGATGACAATTCCGACGTTGGGGCGGTATCCGTCCCGGTCCAGCATGAAAAAAACCTACAATTCGTCAAGTTGGCTGAATTTTTGCACATTTCTACCTTCCATGCCATGCGTGATTCGGGGCGAGCGCTGACAGACAATGGGAACAAACAGCGCAATAAGTAAGATCATTGACTTAGCGCGGACGATACCGTGAAGATGGGACATTACCTTTCCCGACAGGGGGTTCCATGCGCCGCGCTGCACCGCACCTCGATGCCTTTCATGGCCGTCATGCGCCCTCCTGGTATGCCGACAGCCTCAACGACACACTCGATTTCCCCGCGCTGGCGGCGCAGACGCTGGATACCGATGTCTGTGTGGTCGGAGGCGGGCTGACGGGACTCTCCACGGCGCTGGAACTGGCGGAACAGGGTGTGCGCGTCGTGCTACTGGAGGGGGCGCTAATAGGCTTCGGCGCCTCGGGACGCAACGGCGGCCAGGTGCTGCATGGCTTTGCCTGCCCGACGTCGCGGCTCGCGCGCCAGCTTGGCGCCGCCGGCGCACAACGCTGCTGGGAGCTGTCGCTCGAGGGGGTGGCGGCGCTCAAAGCCCGCGTCGCGCGTTACGCCATCGACTGCGACCTGCGCTGGGGCTATGTCACCGTGGCGGAAAATCCGCGGCAGCTCAGGGCTTTGCAAGATTGGCGCGCCACGCTCTTGCGCCTCGGCTATCGCCACACGCAGTTGTTGACCGGCGCCGCGCTCAGCGAAGAGATCGATTCGCCGGCGTATATCGGCGGCCTGCATGATAGCGGTTGCGGCAGCCTGCACCCGCTGCGGTACACCCGCGGGCTCGCGCGCGCGGCGGCAGGCCTCGGCGCGCAATTGTTCGAACGCACGCGCGTCGCGCGCATCGTCGAACAGGCCGGCCGCGCCACGGTCCATACCGCCGACGGCGGCACGGTGCACGCCGACCGCCTCGTGCTCGCCTGCAATGTCGATGTCGCCGCGCTCCGCCCGGGCCTGGCCCAGCGCTTCCTGACGGTCGCCTCGCACATCATCGCGACCGAGCCCCTGCCGGTGGCGCTGCGCGCCCGCCTGCTGCCGCGCGAGGCAGCCATCTGCGATAGCCGCCATGTGCTCAACTATTACCGCCTGTCGTCCGACGGCCGGCTGCTGTTCGGCGGCAGGCTCAAGCGCCAGCATGCCGATCAGGCGGCCATCCGTGCCGAGCGTCAGGCGGAAATGGCGCGCGTCTTTCCCGCGCTGGCCGACGTCGCCATCGACTACAGTTGGGGCGGCTATATCGACATGGGGTTGAACAAGGTGCCGCAGTTCGGCCGCCATTCGCCTCGCATTCTCTATGCGCAAGGCTTCGCCGGCCACGGCGTGGCGTTGACCGGACTTGCCGGCCAACTGATGGCGCGCGCCATCGTCGAGGACGATGCCGGCTTCGAGTTGCTGACGCGGCTCAAGGCGCCGAGCGTCCCGCTCGCCGGCATCGCCGACGCGGCGCTTATCCGCCTTGGCGTGGCGTTCTACCGGCTTTGCGACCGTCTGGGGTGGTAGGGTACCTAGGGGCTTCGCCGCACGCCACAGGCGCGGCGAGAAGTGTTAACATATTGCGCTCTGCTTGAACGCTGGCACACAGAACATCTCATGGCGCTTCTTTACCCCCGCCCATCCCTGGAGCAACTTCCGCGCTTTCCCTTGTCCATCGAATCGGTTCAGACGCTGACGTGTGCCGCCGACTTCCGCCGCACGCTTCTGTCGCTGATCGGCGCGGCGCGGCGGCGCATCTACCTGACCGCGCTGTACTTGCAGGACGATGACGCCGGACATGAGGTGATGGCGGCGCTGCAGACGGCAAAGCAAGCCACGCCGGCACTGGATATCCGCGTATTGGTCGATTGGCACCGCGCGCAACGCGGGCTCATCGGCGCGGCCAAGCAAGCCGGCAATGCCGGCTGGTACCGCGCGTGCAGCGCGGGCGCCGACGGCGCCATTCCGGTTTACGGCGTGCCGGTTCAAACACGCGAACTGTTCGGCGTGCTCCATCTCAAGGGTTTTGTGTTGGACGATACCGTCCTCTATAGCGGCGCCAGCCTCAATGACGTCTATCTGCACCGGCACGACCGCTATCGCCATGACCGCTACCACCTGCTGCATTGCCCACGCCTTGCCGACGCCATGGTGGATCTGCTGCGCACCCAATTGCTGGACTCGTCGGCCGTCCATCGCCTGGACGAACCCCAGTGCCCGACCACCCGGCAACTGCGCCGAGACATCCGCGTGTTGCGTAAGCAATTGGCGGCCTGTCGTTATGATGACACGCACGCCGTCACGCCTTATCACGGTCTGGCCGTCACGCCGCTGATCGGCATCGGCCGCAACAACCCGCTCAACCGGCATTTGCTCGACCTGCTGTCGTCCGCGCGGGAAAAGGTCATCATCTGCACCCCGTACTTCAACTTCCCCAAACCGGTCATGCGCGAAATCAATCGCCTGATCCTGCGAGGCATTGACGTCGAGATCATCGTCGGCGACAAGACCGCCAACGATTTCTTCATCCCGCCGCATGAATCGTTCAAGGCGATCGGCGCGCTGCCCTATTTATATGAAGTCAATCTGCGCCGCTTTGCCAAAGTGCATCGCAAGGCACTGATGCGTCAGCAGTTGAAACTGCACTTGTGGCAAGACAACGGCAATAGCTACCACCTTAAAGGCATCTGGGTCGACGACCGCTACCATCTGATCACCGGCAACAACCTCAATCCACGCGCATTCAGCCTGGACCTGGAAAACGCGCTACTGATCCACGATCCCAAAGGCGAGATGGCGGCACAAAAGCAGCTGGAACTCGATACCATCCACCGCCATACCCGGCCGATTCTGCAGCACCGGGAATTGGAAACCGTGCGCCAATATCCCGATCGCGTCCGCAAACTCCTTACCCGCCTGAGCCGGGTACGCATCGATCGCTTGCTGTACCGCATCTTATGATGGCGGCCGGCAGCGCCGCGGTGAAATGCATGACAAAAGCCCTAAATAAAGCTTTGAAATAAGGCATAATTACATTCCACATTGTCATAAAGTTGCTGCCAGCCGGATTGCATGCCATGCCTACATCGTTGCCGACATTCTTCAAGCAATTCGGCGACACCCATTTCATCCGCGTGGATGGAAGCGGTGTCCATGTCGATCTCGCCGCGCTCGAGTCTTCCACGCAATTTTGCGACTTCATCGACCGCGTAGTGGCCGCAGGCTTTTATTTCAAACAACTCGACTACCCCGCCTTTCTCGATCTGGTCAGCCGCTACTCGCCGGAGATGCTGGCCACCAGGGCCGAGGTCAGCATGGGGAAAGTGGGGCTCTGCCGCTTTGCCGCCTCGGTCGCGCCGTTCGAGCCGTCGCGACAGGCGTTGTACCGCGTTCCCTTTGTGGCCGATGACAGCGCCGAATATCTGTTCGAACCGGTGATGATGGACAAGACGGTGTCGGTTCCGCTGTACGACACGCTGGAAGATGGCAGCCAGGAAGTCGTCGGATCGGAAGAAAGGACCGTGCAGGTCAGAACCAAGCTTGATTTCGACGAATTCGTCGTCGCCATGTGGGCGAAAGGCATTCGCTATGGTCTGAAGGAGGACGTGGTGCGCGCCGCGATGACCGATAGCCGTTTCGCCCGCATCGCCATCGCACAGGCCCTACCGGTCACGCCGGGGACGGATGCCGACCTGCTGGAGATCGGCAGCAAATTGCATCGCGACGATGCCCCGCTCAAGCTGCCCAACGGCGCCATCGATCTGCGCCACTTCGGTAATCGCTTCCCTCAGGTCAAAGCGGGCGAACGGCTGATGCAAAAAATCCCTTGCGTGCAAGGCAAGCCCGGCTTCAGCCTCATGGCGCGGCCCACCACGCCGCCGGCCCCGGAAGACTTCGATTTGGCGCCGCTGGCCGGAGAGGGCACGACCATCGCCAAATCCGATGCCGGCGAATTCCTGGTTGCCCGCATCGACGGCTTCCTCAATATCGATACCGCCAGCAGCCGTATCTCCGTCACCGAAAAGATCATCAACTACTCCGGCGTCAGCTTGCGCACCACCGGCGATATCGCGCTGCAGGGCGATCACTTCGAAGAACACGGCGAGGTGCAGGAAAAGCGGGTGGTCAAGGGCAAGAACATCACGGTGATGGCCGATGTCTTCGGCGAGGTGATCTCGCAAGGAGGCGTCATCCATCTCAAGCAGAACCTGGTCGGCGGCGCCGCCACCAACGACGACGGCGACATCATCATCGATGGATTGACCAGCAATGCCACGCTTGTCGCCAAAAAAGGCCGCATCGTGCTTTCCCGGGTCGAGAATAGCGTGATCATCGGCCAATCGGTGGAAATCGACAGCGCCGTCAACAGTTGTGTTCTGGCCGACTCTGTGGCGATCCGCACGGCATTGGGCTGCCAGATCGCCGGCAAACAGATCCATCTCGAACAGGCCGATGCCCGACGCCATACCCCAACGACGGTATCGATCATGTTGCCGGACTTGGTGATGCTCAAAGTCCGCATTAACGAGATGCGCCTGCGCACCAGCGAAATCACCGGCGAAATCGACGCGTTGCGCGCCCAGTACGATGCCTTGGTGGCAGATACGGAAGTGCGCAACTACCTGGCCATCGCCGGCAAGGTCCAACGCAAGGAACTGACGCTGAATGCGGCGCAGAAAAGCAGTTTATTGGCGATAAAACAGCGTATCGCGCCAAGTTTGACCGCCGCCGCCGCCACCAACCAACAGATCCAAGCGCTGATCGCCGAACAGAAGGATCTGATTCAGCGCGCCACCGGCATCCGCGAACAGGGTGCGCGCGCCATGGCGACGGTGTCTTGCCTCATCGATCAACCGAGCGACGACATCCACATTCGCAAGCTTTACGCGCAAGCGGCGGTATTGTTTGAGCTTCCGCCGCGCGATCTGCGCCAGATGCTGAGCGAGCAAGGCCAGCCCGAGGAAAGACTGCCCGTGAGCGGCGAACCGTTCAGTTGGCGCCCCCAGTGAGGTGAGGACCGGCTTCGGCCTGGTGGATGTTGCTTCACGATGATTTATCCTTATGACATGGCGTCTGCGGTACGATGCCCATCTCAGACAAGGATCATCATGACGACACCTCTTTCGCGGTTATGCGCCGCAGCGCTGCTGCTCTTCACCTTTGGCGCGGCCATGGCGGAGGAACCCGCCACGCAGCCGGAAACGCTGCTAGCCATTCCCCGTACCCAATTCAAACCCGCCAAAGACCATCCGGGACGCTATTACTACATCAAACCCGGCGCCGACCTGCTGCAATACAATCAAATCATGGTGGCCCCGCTCGTCGTATTGACCAACGACGAGGGAAAACAATGGCGCGCGCTGGTCAGTGACGAAAACAGCCAAGCCGGACAACTGTTTCAACAAACCATCAGCAAGGCGCTACGGGATAAAGGTCTCGCGGTCACCGACCAGGCTGGCCCGGGCGTGGCGGTCTTGCGCGTCGCGGTGACGCACATCGAGCAAAAGCCGGAAGGATTTGTCGTCTCCGACGTGCTGCCGATCAAGATGGTGTTCAACTTGGCGCGCCGGGCCGGGGGGCTTGAGAAATACATCGTGAAGATTGCCACGATGGGCCAATTGAACGACAGTCAAAGCGGCGAACTGGTGGCTGGCAGCCTGGGATTGCGGGAACACGCCAAGAGCGGCGTCGCGCCGGCGTCGATGACTGATTTCCAGCAATGGCTCGATAGTTGGAGCGAGGATGTCGCCGAACAGGTCGCGGGCGCCCTGCCCGCGGCGCACCAATCGACGACGCCCTAAGGACCCTTGAACATACACGTGCATTGCCTACGGCTAATGCACGCTACGCAAAGCAAAAAGCCCAGACCTTGTGGTCTGGGCTTTCGTATGGGGCGTCTGGCGGTGTCCTACTTTCACACGGCGAATGCCGCACTATCATCGGCGCTAAGGCGTTTCACGGTCCTGTTCGGGATG
>Ga0213872_10001138_pt1 | contig 18166 bp, 12 predicted proteins | sample VelepicomBERX_R2_FD_160071 | JGI IMG/M metagenome (GOLD analysis project Ga0213872, IMG submission 160071) | Rhizosphere microbial communities from Vellozia epidendroides in rupestrian grasslands, the National Park of Serra do Cipo, Brazil - RX_R2 | ecosystem: Host-associated > Plants > Roots >...
GTTCTATCGGCGTCCTCCTGCGATGCCGGGATGAAAGCCCGGCGGAGAGAGAGGGAATAAGGTCGGCCGTCGCCAGTTCGTACTATCAGATCGCGAGAGGCGCGCGGGACCTGCTGGGCCTGCGTCGGCGTGTCGAAACTCCGGTCGACTGCCCCGAGCTGTCGGGGGTCCTTTATTGGGCCGGTCCGCCTTGACGGACGGCCACCTGATTGGAGAGGCGAATCATGACCGACAGGCCGCGGCCGACGGGGCGGGAAGTCACATTCGGAGAGGACGAGATCATCGTCTCGAAAACCGACCCGCAGGGCCGCATCACCTATTGCAACGATGTCTTCATCCGCATCGCCGGCTATCCCGAAAGCCGCCTGATCGGGGCGCCGCATAGCATCATCCGTCACCCGGACATGCCGCGAGCGGTGTTCAAGCTGCTGTGGGACCGGCTGCAGGCCGAGCAAGAGGTCTTCGCCTATGTGCTGAACCTCAGCAGCGCTGGGGACGGCTATTGGGTCCTGGCCCATGTCACGCCGGCGACCACCGAGACGGGTACTCTGACCGGATATCATTCCAACCGCCGTAAGCCGCGCGCCGACGCGGTGGACAGAGTGCGCGGCCTTTACCGCGATCTGCTCGGCATCGAAGGGTCGGCACCAAACCGCAAGGACGGCCTGATCGCGTCGTCCGAGGCACTGAGCGCACAGCTGGACAGGATTGGAGTCGATTATGACCAGTTTGTTCTCGCGCTGTGACGGGCGGCATTGGTCCGCTGTCGCGCTGCTTGCCGGGGCGGTGTCGTTCTTGCTCGGTCTCGCCGATGCGCCTGGAGCCGGGGTGGCCGCTGTGGTCGGGTGCGCCGCCTCCGTCGTCAGTCTGACGTCGTGGCGGCTGCTGATGAAATGGATCGAACGCGCCACCGCGGTCTGCGCTGCGGTGGAAAGAGGCGATTTCGAACCCCGCCTGATCATGGTGGTCGCCCCGCGCCCGGCAGCCGACCTGGCGAAGGCTTTGAACCGGGCGATCGACGTGACGGATGCCTTCGTCCGTGAAACCGGCGCCGCCATGGCGAATGTCAGCCGCGGGAGATATTTCCGCAAAATACTGCTGGCCGGGCTGAGAGGGCAATTCCGCCGGCAGGCCGACATCATCAATGCGGCCACCGACGCGGTCGCCGCCAAGGTGGCCGACTTCGCGCGTCTTACCGATGCCTTCGAAAGCGGCTTGATGGGCGCGATCGAGGTAGTTTCTTCGGCATCGGCGGACCTGCGCGCCACGTCGCGATCCCTCCACGATCAGGCGGTCCAGGCCATGACCATGACGGCGACCGTGGCCGCCGCGACCGATCAGGCGTCGCTCAGCGTCCAATCGGTGGCGTCGGCCGCCGAGGAATTGTCGTCGTCCATCGGCGAGATCGAGCGCCGAATGGGCGCCGCGGGCGATATGACCAACCGCGCCGCGCTGGAAGCGAAGGGGGCCATGGACCGGGTGAGGAGACTCGAGGTCGCGACCGCGGACATCGGTGAGGTTTTGAGCCTGATCACCGACATCGCGGGAAAGACCAATCTGCTGGCTCTCAACGCCACCATCGAGGCGGCGCGCGCCGGAGAGGCCGGGAAGGGCTTCGCCGTCGTCGCCGTCGAAGTCAAGAACCTCGCCCAGCAGACCGCCCGCGCCACCGAGGAAATTCAAAAACGAATCGGCCATGTGCAGGCGGAGACCGCGGATGCGGTCCAGGCCATCGAAGGAATCGCCGCCACCATGCACGACGTGGATCTTGTCTCCGCCGAGATCAAGCTGGCGGTGGACCAGCAGACCGAGGCCACCCGCGAGATCGCGCGGAGCGTGGTCCGGGCTTCCACCGGGACCTCGGAGGTGGCGCAGATCACCGGCGGCGCATCGACGGCGATGCGCGAGATCGACCAGGGCTCCCGGGTCGTTCTGCAGTCCTCGGACGACCTCGCCTCGCAGGTCACCGCGCTCAGGAACCAGGCCGGTTCATTCCTGTCCGCGGCGCGCGCCTTATGACACGGCAGTTTCGCGATTGGACCCTGTTGAGAACCTTCCTCGAAGTGGCCCGGACGGGCAGCATTCAGCGGGCCTCCGGCATCCTCGCCCGCAGCAGGCCCACCGTCGGGCGCGAATTGCTCCAGCTGGAGGACGCGATCGGTCACAGACTCATGATCCGCAGCGCCCAAGGTATCGAACTGACCGAGGCGGGGCTCAACGTCATGCGGATCGCCGAGGAAATGGAGGCGGATGCGAGACTCCTCAGCGAGACCGTCGCGGCCCGGGGGCCGATGTCCGGCACGGTCCGGTTCCGCGGGTCGGACGCGATTTGCGGCATCTGGTTGTCCTCCATCCTGCAATCCTTTCATGACGCCTATCCCGAGATAACCGTCGCCGCGACATGCGTCGATTTCGAGGCCGATGGCGATCGGCCGCTCCTCAATGCCGATCTGGCTATTCTCCATACCGAGCCGACGGATCCGGATATCTGCGTCGTCAAGAGGGGCCATATGGTGATTTCGCCCTGCGCCGCCCGCAGCCTGGTTGAAAAGCGCGGTGCCCCGCAAACGCTCGACGACGCCTATCGCCTGCCTTTGCTCATACTCGACAAATTTCTCTCGGATGCGGCGCCCTGGCGAAAGATTGCCGGCGCGCTGCGCGGGCATCCCGAAGTCATTCTGCGAACCAATCGGGCGCTCGTGCTCGAGCGGCCGCTTCGCGCCGGTCTCGGCATCACCATGGCGGCAACCGGTTTCATCCGATCCGAGCCGGACCTCGTATCCCTGCCGGTCGAGGATTTGACGGTCGAGATCCCGATCTGGCTGGTCTCGAGGATCGAGGTCAAGGACCTCCCGCCCGTTCGCGCCTTGATCGGCCAATTCAAGAGGCTGATGTCCGAAATGCCCGGCCCTGCTCAGCTTACTGCATCTCATGGCAAATATTAGTGCATCGGCTCCCGCCGCCCCGGCTGCGATAATGTAACGGAGAGATTGACGCAGGCGGGTGAGGAGGCCTGGGAGCTGTTTTGACGGAAAGCCTCAATTCCGCCGTCCTGGCCATCCTGCGCGCCGCCGGCGACGGCGTGTTCGTCGTCGACGAAGAGGGGGACATCATATTCGCCAACGGCGCCGGGTGCCGGATTTTCGGATACGGGGAATCCGACTTGCTGGGGCGGCCGATCGAAACCCTGATCTTCCCGGACCTTCGCGGGCGGCACATACGGGAACGCTCGGGTTTCGCGACCGACCCGCGCGCCCGCCGGATGGGCGAACGCAAGGATCTCGTCGCCCGTCACAGGGACGGCACGGCGATCCCCGTCGAAGTCAGCCTTACTCCCTTCGCCGAGGCGGGGCGGCGGCTGGTCTGCGCCACGGTCTCCGATATCTCCGAGCGCAAGCGGATGGAGGAAAGGCTGGCGCTGGCCGAGATCGTCTATCGCGCCATCGGGGACGCGGTGATGGTGGTCGATGCCGGCAACCGGATCCTCGCGGTCAATGACGAGTTCACCCGGCTGACCGCCTACGCCGCGCCCGAGGTCGTCGGGCTCACGCCCGCCGTCTTGCGGTCGGGGCTGCAGGACGAGGGGTTCTATCAGCGCATGCGGGAATCGCTCGAGGTGGTCGGGCGATGGCAGGGCGAGGTCCAGAACCGGCGCAAGGATGGCGGCATCATCCGCTGCTGGCTCGTCATCAACACGGTGTACGACGATGCGGGCAGGGTCTCGCGCCGGATCGGGATGTTCTCGCCGGTCAGCAAGCGCAAGCAACTCGAGCAGATCATCTGGGAGCAGGCCAATTTCGACCCGCTTACCGGATTGCTCAATCGCCGTATGTTCGGTAATCGCCTCGAACAGGAAATCGCCAAGGCCAAGCGCGATTCCCTCTCTTTCGCCGTCATGTTCATCGATCTCGACGAGTTCAAGGACATCAACGATACGCTTGGGCATATCGCCGGCGACTCCCTGCTCGGCGAGACGACCCGCCGCATCCGCGAATGCTGTCGGGCCAGCGATACCGTGGCGCGCATGGGCGGCGACGAGTTCGCCATCATCGTGGGCGATCTCGGACGGCCCGAGGATGCGATCAGGCTAGCCGACTCCATCGTCAAGCGGATGAAGGAGCCCGTCAGTTTCGCCGGCGAGACGACTCATGTCACCGCCAGTATCGGCATCGCCGTCTATCCGGCCGACGGCAGGGACGCAGCGACCTTGTTGAAGTGCGCCGATCAGGCGATGTACGAGGTCAAGCGTTCCGGGCGCAACGGGATCAGCTATTTCAAGCCGGAGATGCAGAAAACGGCGGAGCGCCGCCTGATGTTGCAGGAGCAGCTGCGCCAGGCTCTGTCGAAGGGCCAGTTCCACATTCTCTATCAACCCATCGTAAGACTGAGCGACGGGGCGGTTGCCAAAGCCGAGGCTCTGCTGCGCTGGGAACATCCCCTGCACGGCACCGTCAGCCCGGCCGAGTTCATCCCCTTGGCGGAGAAGACCGGGGTCATCCTCGAGATCGGCGAATGGGTTTTCCGCATGGCTGTCGAGCAGGCGGAGCGGTGGCAAGCCAGACATGACCCCGGGTTCCAGATCACCGTCAACAAGTCTCCGTTGCAATTCAAAACCGAATCGCCGAGGTCTCCTGATTGGATCGAGATGATGAAACGCCGCGGCATGCGACCTGACAGTATAGGAATCGAAATAACCGAAAGCGGTATTCTTGAGAGTACCGATCGTGTGATCGATAAAATGTCATTTTTTCATGATTGCGGTGTTCCGATATCGCTGGATGATTTCGGAACTGGTTATTCCTCTCTGCCCTATCTTCAAAATTTTGAGATCGATTATGTGAAAATAGACCGCTCGTTCATCCGCTCGATCGCCATGAAGCCCAAGGACCACAAGCTTTGCAACGCCATCATCGCGATGGCCCATGAGCTCGGAATGACGGTCGTCGCGGAAGGAATCGAGACGCGGCAGCAGCGCGACATGCTGGTTGAGGCGGGATGCGATTACGGGCAGGGCTATCTCTTCTCGAAGCCGATTACCGAGCAGGAGATGGACGCCTTGCTGGCCGGCGGACCCGAGTCACGATTTATGGGGAATTCATGATGCTCTTGCGATCCAAATCCGCCCGCGACATGTCTCTTGTGGAGGATCTGGCCATCAATGTGATGCTGTGCTCTCTGGATGACCTGCGCATTTCCTATCTCAACCGCGCCAGCGTCGAAGGCTTTCGCCAGCTCGCGCATGTGCTGCCGGTCCCGCCGGATCAGGTGGTGGGCAGTCGCATCGACGTCCTGTGCGGAGAGTTCGGCCATCAGGCCGATGGGTCGCGGTCCGCGGCCTTGCCCGACAAGGCGCGAATTCGGCTGAACGAGGAAGTGCTCGATCTGTTCATCACCAAATCAGGCGGCCGCGGCCGTCGCAACGAGGCCATCATCACCTGGGAGCGGGTGACGGAACGGGTCGGAATCGAAGAGCGCAATGCCCGGCTGCTGCAAATGCTCGATCAGATGCCGGTCAACGTCATGACCTGCACCCCGGCGGACGGCTTCAAGATCGATTACATGAACCGCACCTGCCTGGAAACTCTCAAGGGTCTGCAGGATCAGCTGCCGGTGCCGGTCGACAGCCTGATCGGGCGCAGCATAGACGTGTTCCACAAGCATCCCGAGCGTGCCCGGGCGATCGCGGGCGACGGCGCCCGCCTGCCGCACGCCGCGAGCATCAAGCTGGCTTCGGAAACCCTCCGCCTCAATGTCTCGTCCATCGTGGACGACCGGGGATCCTATGTCGCGCCGATGCTGACCTGGTCGATCGCCACCGCCAATGTGGCGTTGGCCGACCGGGTGCGAAGCGTGATGGAGGGGGTGATGGGGACGGCCGCCGGCCTGCAGGCGATATCGCGCAGCCTCGTCTCGTCCGCCGAGCAGGCCAATTTCCAGTCGGGCGCCGTCTCGGCGGCGACCGAGCAATTGACGGCCTCGGTCAACGAGATCGCCCGCCAGACCTGCTCGGCGGCGAAAATGACCGGGGCCGCCGTGGAAGAGGCCGCCAAGTCCAATGCTCTGGTCTCGGGCCTGGAGAGCGGAGCGAGCCGGATCGGCGAGGTCGTCGGGCTGATCACGCAGATCGCCAGCCAGACCAACCTGCTGGCGCTGAACGCGACGATCGAGGCGGCACGCGCCGGCGAGGCCGGGAAGGGTTTCGCCGTCGTGGCCAACGAGGTCAAGACCCTGGCCAACCAGACCGCCAAGGCGACTGAGGACATTACCGCGCAGGTCGCCTTCATCCAGGCCGCCACCCGGGAAGCGGTGGCCATGATCGCCGGAATCGCCGGGACGGTGGAGGAGATCCGGGAAGTCACGGCCGCGATATCGGCAGCCGTGGAGGAGCAGTCGGCGGCGGCGGCGGAAGTCGCCCAGAACATCCAGGGTGTCGCCGCCGCGGCGACGCGGACCCTCGACGACGCGCAATCGGTCAGTTCGTCCGCGTCCGATGTCCTCGCCAGCGCTCGGCAGCTGGAGGAGCGGATCGTGACCTTCCTCCGCGAAACCGGCCTCTGACGACGCCCTATTGGTCGTTCGCCCTGCGGATGAAATCGCGCTTTTCGTCCAGCGTCGCGTCGGTGTCTGCGAACTCCGCGGCAATCGCCCGGAATTGCTCCTCGCCGGCGAGGAAGGCATCGGCGATGTCCGGATCGAAATGGGTGCCTCGGCCCTCGCGGATGATCGACGCCGCGCGCTCGTGGGGCACGGCTTCCTTGTAGACGCGGCGGCTGATCAAGGCGTCATAGACGTCAGCGACCGCCATCAGACGTGCCGACAGGGGAATGCGCTCGCCGGCCAGGCCCTCGGGGTAGCCCGAGCCGTCCCATTTCTCCTGGTGGGAATAGGCGATCTCTTTCGCGCAGGTGAGGAAGGGAACCGTCGTTCCTAGTTGCCGCTCGGCCTTCTCGATGGCGTCGCGACCCAGCGTCGTGTGGGTTTTCATGATCTCGAATTCTTCCGGGGTGAAGCGGCCCGGCTTCAGCAGGATGCGATCGGGGATGCCCACCTTGCCGATGTCGTGAAGCGGCGCCGATTTGAACAGAACCTCGATCGTCCGGTCGTCCAGGTGCCCGGTGAAGCGCGGATGGTCCTTCAGGCGCACGGCCAGGGCCCGAACGTAATTCTGGGTCCGCCGGATATGGTTCCCGGTTTCCAGATCCCGGGTTTCGGCCAACGAGGCCATGGCGTGAATGGTTACGTCCTGCAACGCCGCAACTTCCAGGGTCCGCCGCGCGACCTCCGCTTCCAGATAGGCGGCCTTGTCGCGCAAGAAATCGGCGCTCGCCTTCAGTTTCAGGTGGGTATCCACCCGCGCCAGCAGGATCGGCGGGCTGATGGGCTTGGTGATGTAGTCGACCGCGCCGAGCCTCAAGCCTTCCTCCTCGTCCTCGACTTCCGTCATGGCGGTGAGAAAAATCACCGGTATGCGTCGCGTCTCCGGATTGGCCTTGAGGCGCCGACAAACCTCACGGCCGTCGAGGCCCGGCATCATGATGTCGAGCAGGATGATGTCGGGTTTCGCCCCGGACGACGCCAGCCTCAAGGCCGTCTCGCCGTCATTGGCCACCATGACCCGATATAGGTCGCGCAGCAGCCCGTGAATGAGTTTGATGTTGCCCGGCGTGTCGTCGACGATCAGAACGATCGGCCGGTTGCCCTCCTTCATGGCTGTTCCCTCCGCTCGATGGCGCCGAGCAGCGCCAGCGCGTCGTCGAACGCATATCGGTGGATGAGCCGGTAGAGTTGGGCCGCGTCATTGCCCAGGGCGCGTTCGATGTCCGTCCGATGATCATCGGCCAGCTCGACCGCGGCCGGATCGTGCGCTTGCATGAGGGCGACCAGGCGGCGCTTGAGGTCATCGACCTCGGCACCCGGTGGCGTCCCCCCGGCACCCAAGGGCCCGAGCCGCTTTCTCAGGCCGTCAAGAAGCGGCGACAGCACCCCCGACAGGCGGTCGATCGCCTGGTCGGCGTCGCCGCCGGACAGCACCGCCTGTTCCACAGCGGCCGCGCACGTCGCCAGTTCGGTGGCGCCGACAGTTCCGGCGACGCCTTTCAGCGAGTGCGCGAGCCTTCGTGCGGCGCTGCGATCGCCCGCGGCGAGCGCCGCCTTGATCTCTTCCGCCGCGCCGTCATGCCCCCAGGCGAAGTCCCTCAATATGCCGAGATAGAGCGCCCGCTTGCCGCGCATCCGCTTGAGCCCGGCCTGCCCGTCGAGACCGGGAATTCCCGCCGGTATGGCGTCGGGACCGGCCGCGGCGGCAGCCGGCCTGGTGCAGCGCAGCAAGGCCGATGCCAGCGCATCGGGGTCGATCGGCTTGGCGAGGTGATCGTTCATGCCTGCCGCCAGGCATTCCGCATGATCGCTCGGCAGCGCATTGGCGGTCATGGCGATGATGGGCAGGTCGGAGAAGCCGAGGTCGCGGATGGCGCGCGTCGCCGAGATGCCGTCCATCACCGGCATCTGGATGTCCATCACGACAGCATCGAATTTCGACTCGCGAACCGCTTCGACCGCCTCGCGCCCGTTGGCGGCAATGATCACGGCGGTCCCCATGTCCCTGAGCAATTCCGATGCGACCTGCTGGTTCAGCGCATTATCCTCGACCAGCAGCACGGTCAGTCCGACCAAGCCATCCACCGGGCCGGCGGCCGGTATCGGCGCCGCGGCGGGGCCGCGGCCGTGCGCCGCCGTCCGCCCCTCGATGGCCTGCACGAGGGCGTCGAACAAAGTGGAGGGGCGGACCGGTTTCACCAGCACGCCGTCCACGCCGGCGGCGCCGGCCGCGCCGATCTCTTCCGGATGCCCCGCCAACGCGATGATGCGGATCGCCTGGTCCTCGTCGAGCGATCTGATCGCCTCGACAGCGACCTGACTGGCGGCGCCGCGCCGTTCCCAATCCAGCAGCAGGACCGAAAAGGGATCGCCGGGATCGGTGTCGCGCACCGCCTCGACGGCGTGCCGGGGGGATGTCGCCGTGGCGACGCGAAACCGCATCGACACCAGCATCTCGTGCAGAACCGTCCGGACATGGAGGTTGTCGTCGGCGACCAGCACGCGCAGCCCATGCAGATCGGGGTGGGGAACCTGGATGGGGCCGGATGTCCCCTTGCGCAATCGCACCACCGCCCAGAACGTCGATCCTCGCCCGGGTTCGCTGTCGACACCGCAATCGCCTTCCATCAGCGCGGCCAGCTGACGGCAGATGGCGAGGCCCAGGCCCGTGCCGCCATATCTTCGGGTGATCGAGCCGTCCCCCTGTTCGAAGCCGTGAAACAGCCTTTCGATATTTTCCCTGGCGACGCCTATCCCGGTATCCCTGACCTCCATCCTGAGCGTGACGACGTCGCCATCGTCCTCCAGCTGCCGGATGATCAGGCCGACCTCGCCCTGTTCCGTGAACTTCACCGCGTTGGTCAGATAATTGATCAGGATCTGGCTGAGCCTGAGCGGATCTCCGACGAGGTCGTTGGGAACGTCCGGCGCGACGTCCAACACGAGTTCCAAGCCCTTCTCGGCCACCCGCGCGGCCACCAGCTCGGCGGCGCCGTCCACCACCGCATCGAGCAGGAACGGGGTCGCCTCGAGTTTCAAGCTGCCGGACTCGATCTTGGAGAAATCGAGGATGTCGTTGACGATCGCCAACAGATGCTGGCCAGCCTGGACCAGCTTTTCCAGATAGTCGCGTTGGCGCGGCGTGGGGTCGGTCTTGAGGGCCAGGTGGGTCATGCCGATGATGGCGTTCAACGGCGTGCGGATCTCGTGACTCATATTGGCCAGGAAGTCCGCCTTGACCCGGGCCGCGCCCTCGGCGATCTCCTTGGCCGCCACCAGCATGCGCTCGGCCTCCTTGCGCGCGGTTATATCGGTATTGATGCCGCAGATGGCGACGACATTCCCGTGTGCGTCGCGCAGCGGTGACTTCACCAGCAGGAAGTCCCGCGGCCCGCCGCCCAAGGCGAAGGATTCCTCGAAACTCCTGACTTCGCCGCTGGTCAGAACCTCGGCGTCGGTCTCGTCGAGGCGGCGCGCCAGATCGGGCGGGAGAATATCGTCGACCAGCTTGCCGATGACGTCGGCCGGGTCGAGGTCGAGGAATGAGTGCCACGCCTTGTTGGCGAAGAGGATCCGACCCTCTTTGCTCTTCAGGTAGATCATGGCCTGCACATTGTCGACGACGGTCTGCAACAGCTGCTGGCTCTCATGGAGTCTGGCGGCGAATCTCTGCTGTTCGGTCACGTCGCGCACCGAGGCGCAGACGCAGGCCTCCCGGCTGGGCGTGGCCGGCAGCGGGGACAGCCCGATATCGACGGGAAAAGTGGTGCCGTCGCGGCGCAGTCCCCGCAGCGGACGGCAGCCTCCTCCCATGTGCCTGCGTCGACCCTCCTCCTGAAAGCTTTCGCGCAGCGTCACATGGTCTCGGCGCGCCGCCGCCGGCACCAGATCCTCGATCGACCGATGCAGCAATTCGCCGCGTTCATACCCGAATATCTTCTCCGCTTCGGCGTTGGCCAGGATGATCCTGCCGCCACGATCCGAGATCAGCAGGCCGTCCGGCGCGGATTCTATGATGTCGCGATACCATTCCTCGGTGGATTTGAGGGCGCGCTCCAGGACGGCGGCCTCGGCAAGGCTCGCCGGGCCGCCGGCTGCGGGAAGGCTATCCGTCAATTCGATCGAGTCCGGCCGCTCGGGCGGCCGGCGGCCTACTCCGTCCGACCTGTCAGGCATGAAAACAACTCCCGAACGCGCTCGGACCGGTTCCGGGCTGCTGTTCGCGCGCATCACTCTATCGCAATCGTTCCACGATTCCCAGGCGAGCCCGCGACGGCGAATCGCGGGCTCTTCGAGTACCGGGTGTTCATCGATTGCGAATTCCCGGAGTTTATCATTAGCGGCCCGGATCGTCCGCACGACCTCCGGCGATCTCGACCTGAGCCTGCGCGTAGCCGCGATTGCCATAGATCGACGCGAGTTGGTCCCGCGAACCCTTGAGGGCGTTCGCCCGGCAAGCGGACACCGATGCGCGGGCCATGAGATCCCGTGGATCGGTGTCCGGGCACACACGCTTGATGGCCGCGTCGATGCGGCCGTCGAGAGCGCTGCGGCCCGACTGGCTGGACAGGTTCAGGTCGGCGTAGCTGACGGCGACGCTGGGGCCGTTCGCGGGCTGCGCCGAGACGGGAGCGGCGAGGGCGCCGCAAAGGGCGATGGCGGTGATCGCAAGGATATACTTCATGGCTTTCTCTCCTATATGTTGTGTCCGACAGCCTGTGCTGCCGGTGGCAGGAGAGCATTTCGGGCGCCGCGTCGCTGGAGGATCTCCTGAGTTTTTGCCGAGGATTTCCCGATTTTTGACAGAGCGAAGCCGTGGCCGAGACCATTGCCCCCGTCGAACTGGCGTCCGAGCCCGATTTTGAAATCGGCGCGCTGTCTCTCAGCCCGTCCTCCTGCCGCGTAAGCAGCGGCGGCCAGGAACAGCACGCCGAGCCGCGCGTGATGCAGGTGCTGGTGATCCTGGCGCGCCGTCCGGGGCAAACCGTCACCCGCGATCAACTGATCGAGTCCTGCTGGGGCGGGCGCGTGGTAAGCGACGACGCGGTCAATCGGGTCCTGGCCCAGGTTCGCGCCGTCGCGCGCGGCTTCGAGCCGCCGCCTTTCGCTCTGGAGACGGTGCCGAAGGTTGGGTTTCGGCTGGTGGTCAAGGAGGCCGGCGCCGAAATCCCGGTAAATGCGTCACCCGCGCCTGCGCCGGCCAGCGCGGAACGGATGTGGCTTCGCCCGAACCCGTGGGCGGTGGCGGCCGCGGCGTCCCTCGCCGCCTTGCTCGGTGCGGTGCTGTTCTGGGGACAGCAATCCGGCAGCGCACCCCTGGGCGCACGGCAAAATGGCCGGATCGAAGTCGTCCGGTTCGAAAATCGCCAGGGCGACGCCGCGCTGCAGGGCTTCGCCGGCGACCTCGGGGACTCGCTGATCCGGAATCTCACCCGCTCCTCGATCGATACGGTTCCCCAAACCATCCCGCGCGGTGACGGGTCGAGCCCGGCCGGAGCGGAGTTGCGCGTCGCGGGATCCGTCGAACGGCAGGGCGAGACCGTGGTCGCCGACGTGCAGATCCTCGACCGGGAGACTGGGCTGGCGCTGACCTTCGTCCAGCTGACGCGGCCGGCGAAGGATCTGGCCGGTTTCGCCAATGAGGCGGGGCTGGATATCGCCGGGGTGCTCAGCTGCGCGCTGGAGGATCGCAAGCGCTCGGCCAAGCCGATGGATCCGGCGGTGTTGGCGCTCTATCTCAACACCTGTGACGCCTTCGTCCGGGAAGGCAACGTCCAGCGGGCGCTGGAGACGTCGCAGCGCCTGGTCGCCGCCGCACCCCGCCTGGCGATCGCGCAGGCCATGTATGCGATCATGCAGGCGCATGCGTTTCGCGAATCGGACCGCTCCCCGGCCGAGATCGCGGCCTTGACCAAAGGGGCCCGCGAGACCGCGCTGCTGGCGCTGAAGCTCAATCCCGACACGCCCAAAGCCTATGTCGCCCTGGCGCTCAGCTATCCCGATGATTCGAACTGGCTCGAGCGCGAGCAGGCGCTGGTGAAAGCGCGGGCGACGGACCCCAATCTCGGCCCCGGGCGGGTCAGCTATGTGAACCTGCTTCGCCGAGTCGGGCGATTGCGCGACGCCGCAAAACTGGCCAACCAACTGGTCGATTCGGTGGATCCGAGGATCGCCGGCGCCGGCCAGAGAAGCCTCGCCTTCGTTTTCTCTCAATCCGGCGATGTCGCCGCCGCCAAGGAAATGGTGCGGCAAATGGAGACGTTGGATCCTGGCTCGGCCTTCGGGGCGAAATGGATCCTCGCCAGCTACTGGGAACCTCCGGACGAGGCTCTGGCGGATCTCAAGAATATGCCGGCGACGGGGATCGATCCGCGCAGCTATGTGTGCGTGCAGAAATATCTCGCTGAACTTCCGGGCCGCCTCGCAGCCAAGGCGCGCGGACTGCCGCAGGAGTGCGAGCATGTGTCGGCGGTCCGGCGCGCGGTCATGCTCATCCGCGAGGGCGATGTGGATGGTGCCTATGGCCTCGTCGATTCTTCCAAAGCCGTCGATGCGGAGTTCCTTGGGTTTCTATACGGTCCCGCCACCAAAGCCTTCTGGAGAGATCCCCGCTTCATGGCCTTCGCCGACCGGTTCGGGCTGGTGGATTATTGGATGAACTCAGGCCATTGGCCGGATTTCTGCACCGACCCCGGCGCGCCTTATGATTGCCAGGCGGTCGCGGCCAGTGTCAGGGCGACGGCGAAGAGAGCCCCGTAAGTCAAAATTTCAGACGAATACCCAGGGTGGCGTAGCGCCCGATCGCGTCGTAGGTCTCGGGATAGGTGTTGCCGGAATTCTCCACCCCTGTGGCGTTGATCGTCGCCCCGACCATGGGGGGACGGCGGTCCGCCAGATTGAGGATGGTCAGATACAGACGGACCTGGCCGGTGATCTGCCAGGCGGCATCGGCGTCGAGATAGTCGAAGGACGATATTTTCGAAAATCCCGGCAGAAAGGGCCTGCCGTCATAGGGCTCGACGACGGTCTGGCCGATGTGGCGCCACAGGACTCCGACTTCCCAGTCATCCACGCTCCAGGTCGTGCGAAGCCGGTATTTGAGCCTGGGGTTCACGCCGCCGAAGGCGCTCTCGCAATGGGTGCCGTAAAAGCCGACGCAGCTGATTTTGGGCGCGGACCCGTCCGTCTGATAGGTGAGCGTTCGGACCCAGGAGCCCAGCAGATTGAGATCGAGGCGCCCCCAATTCTCGCCGAGCCCGACCTCCTCGGCGCGCATGGCGAAGGCGACGCTGAAATCGATCCCCGATGTGTCGAGATGCCCTTGATTCGATGTCTGCTGGATCACGCCCGGCACGTCATGCCCATCGAGCATCCCCGTCGCGCCGTCGCGGGCGATAAAGGCGCAGGCGGAGTTGAAGGAGTATCCGGGATTGAGAGACGGGCTGTAGCACCGCGACAGAATGTCCAGAAAGTTGGGGTTCCCGATGGTCTGCCCGATATCGATGTCGAAATAGTCAAGGGTGAGCGTCAGGGATTTCAGCCGCTCGGGATGAATGACGGCTCCGGCTGTCAGCGTCCGGGCCTTTTCGGGCAAAAGATCGGGATTGCCGCGAGACGAGACATTGACGGTGCCGAGAGATGGTTGGTTCAGGATTCCGATTTCGGCAAGAGGGACGCCTGTCTGCCGGCAAAGATTGGACAAGGTGCCTGCCTGGTTTGCCTGGCTGGCGCTGATCGCGGTACCCGCGCACGGGTCCGTGTCGAGATTACCTGAAATCGTGTATTGCGGCGCGTAGAGCTCGTTGATGTTCGGGGCTCGCGTGGCATGCTGGAGGCTGGTGCGGAAGGAGAAGTCCTTCGTCGGCGACCAGGTGCCGCCGACTTTCCATGTCACGTAATCGGTTGTCGAAATCGTCGTGAACCGCGTGTAGCGCAGTCCGGTCTCGGCCAGCAGCGAGTCGGCCAGGGCCCGCTCCGAGATCAGCGGCGCCAGCGCTTCGGCGGAAAATTCGTGCAGGGTGAAGGCGCCCCGGCGGTCGGGTGTCGGGTCCGACATTCCCAGGAGTTCGCCCGAGGTCTGTGTGGCGGCATCCGAGGAATTGCCGGCCTCCATTCGCCGATATTCGTACCCGAAAGCCATCCCGATCGGCTCGGCGGCGAGAGGGCTTCGGAGTCCCGGCCCGGTTTCTCCGGTCAGGGTGGCCGAGGCGACGCGCTGGCGGACATATTGACCCGTCACGCCGTCGAGATTGATGAAATTGGCCATGGCCGGCGTGACCGACCCCGCCGCACCGAAGATGTCGAGCGGCACGCATCCTCCGGAGGGATCGAGGCAGGCGCCGCGATCGGTGGCCAGCAGCGCCTGCTGCACACGGGAATAGGATCCGCCGTTGATATAGGTGTTGGTCTGGTCCGAATGGCCTTCGCTGAAATAGAGATCGTATCGCCAGGGGGCTGTAATCGTCCCCTTGAGCCCTATCGAGCCCTGGACGTTGGTGGTGGCGAAATCATTGTTGCGCGGGTCCAGCTCGACGAAGCGGCGGCTCACCTTCAGGGGTATCAGCGTCGGATTTCCGGCGACGCACTCCGACAGGGGGATGTTCCGCGCGGCGCAGAGCTGCTGGCGTGCCGGGTCTGGGATGAAGGGATTGCCGATGGGAAGCTGAAAGATCGACATGAAGGTGCCGGTCGGCGCCAGTTGATCGGCGACGTCGCTCCGCACATAGCGAAAATCGGCATAGAGCTCGGCGAGATCGCTCCAGGTGTAATGCGCGAAGACCGATCCCTGATAGCGCTCGAGCGGCGTCTGGTAGAAATTGTCGGGGTTGAAATTGAACTGCGAGTAGACCGGAACCAGGCGTCCGCTGGCCAGGTCGATCTGCAATGGGGGGTGGGGCAGCGGGGTGCCGCCATTGGCGGTGGGCGAATACATGACCGCCGGCACCGAGGAATTCGAGCCCGAGGGAAGGCCTGTCGAGGAATCGATGGTGGTGACGCCATAAGGCCTCGAGCCTTGCCGCAAGGCGCTGGTCGAGGTGTAGCCGAAGGCCGCCACGATGTTGCCGTCGGCGTGATCGAAATTGCCGCCGACGGTCAGGTCGGCTCGCCGCCGCCCGGCGTCGCCATCCTCCGACGTTCCATAGGATGAGGAGAGCTCGACCCCCTCGAAATTCCGGCGGAGAATGAAATTCGTCACGCCGGTCAGGGCATCGGCGCCGTAGACGGTGGAGGCGCCGCCGGTCATCAGGTCGATCCGCTCGATCAGCGCGGTCGGAATGACGTTCGTGTCGACCTCGCCGGCGAGGGAGAAAGGCACGATCCTGCGGCCGTCGACCAGGACCAGCGAGCGGTTGGTGCCCAGTCCCCGCAGATTGATCGTCGCCGCGCCGTTGGCGCCATTGTTCACGCCGGGGCCGATGGCGGGCGTCACCGAGGGCATCGTGCGCAGCAACTCTTCGACCGCCGCCGGCTGGCCCGCTTCGATTTCCCGGCCGCCCAGCGACACGATCGGACTGCTCGAGGTCAGGCCGGGAACCTGGACTTTGGTTCCCGTCACCGTGATTTCGTCGATGGATTGGCTGTCCCCGGAAGCCGACTCGTCGCGCGCCACCCCGGCAACCGCCAAGGGCGCCCAGTGAAGAGCGATACAGAATGCAGCGGCCTTACCCCAGCGAGGCGCCCCGCAACGCGGGGCCAGCCGGTACGCCATTCCTGCCATGGCTTTTCCCTGCAATAGTCCGGCCCGACGGACGTGACCACAACCTATGCGATTATCGACGGTAAGGCAATCTGGATGGTCGCCGCCAATCGGGGCAAGGGCGCGCGGGAAAAGCGGGTCTTATTGCAGCCGATGCGGGAGGATATTCGGGGGACGGTGGCGACATCCGTCAGGATGTTGCTGAAATATGGTGCCGGTTACAGGGATCGAACCCGTGACCCCCTGATTACAAATCAGGTGCTCTACCAGCTGAGCTAAACCGGCGCTGGGTCTTTCTAAATCGGCGCGGCATGGGCCGCAAGGCAAGTTTTGGCGAAGGTGACTCCGGAAAAATTCCGGGCTAGGATCACGACCTTGGGATTTCGGAGACGACCTTTGATTCAGGCTGCTTTTTCCCGCTTGCCCGCCAATGGGCGGCGTTTCCTGTTCGTCGCTGCGGCATTGTTCGTCGTGTCGGCCCAGCCCGGCACTGCCGAGACCGTCTGGAAGAAAGATAATGACTTCGTCCGCATCGAAAAGGCGGATGGCAGCGGGGCCAGCCCCAGCACCCTGCCCAAGCTGAGCGCCGACGCGGTCCGCGCCATTCTGGCGTCGGTGCAGGTCACCGGCGACGGCGAGACCGGTCCGCTGTTCGACAATGAACAGCTGTCGCTGCTGGCCGGCCCCGTCGCGACCGCCCTGGCCGAGGCCGGGCCGGGACAGGATGTCGCCTTCGCCGTGCACGGCCGCCGCGACTTCGTGGATTACTTCGGTCCGCCGCGCTCGACCGCCGGGCGCATCTATCTCGACGGCGACACCGTCGGGCTGATCCTCGGCATGGTCAAAGGCAGCTATCTCAGCAGCACCCTGGGCGTCGATCCCAGCCGCATCCGCACCGGCTCGCGCATGGCGGCGCAGGAGACCGAGCATCGCATCCTGCCGGGCGGCGCCGTGTCGCTGCCGGTGGCCGGACGCAGCGATTGGGCCAAGATCTCGTCGCTGGCCTGGACCGGCACCTATGGCATGCCGATGGTGCAGGCGCCGGTCGCCCCGGCCGCTCCGGCCGCCGCGGCAGCGGCGCCCGCGATGGCGCCGGCCGCGCCCGCCGCGGCTCCGGCGCCGGCATCGCCGGCCCTGGCCACCGCGCCCGCGCCGCAGGACCCCAATCAGATCGAGCAGCGCTTCGCGGCGCTGAAGCGGCTGTTGGACAATCACATGATCAGCCAGGAGGAGTACGACCGCGCCAAGGCCGATCTCCTGAAGGCGATGTCGAGCCTACCGGCGCACTAACTCGTACAGCGCCACCGCGGCGGCGTTGCTGACGTTCAGGCTTTCCACCAGGTCGGTCTGCGGCAGCTTCACCAGATAGTCGCAATGCTCGCGCGTCAGGCGGCGCAGGCCTTCGCCTTCGCTGCCCATCACCAGGGCGATCTTGCCGGTCAGCTTGGCTTCGGCCAGGGTGACCGGCGCGTCGCCCGCCATGCCGGCGATCCAGAAGCCGGCCTTCTTCAGATCCTCCAGCGCCCGCGCCAGATTGGTCGCCTTGACCAGCGGCAGGCGCTCCAGCGCGCCCGAGGCCGACTTGGCCAGCGTTCCCGTCTCGTCGGGGGCGTTGCGGTCCTGCATCACCACGCCCAGCGCGCCGAAGGCGGCGGCGGAGCGGACGATGGCGCCGACATTGTGCGGGTCGGTCACCTGGTCCAGCACCATCACCACCGCGGACTCGCGTCCTTCGGCGAGATCGGCAAGATCCTCGACGTCGAGGGCGGGCAGGGGATCGACCGCCACGGCGATGCCCTGATGCACCGCGCCATCGGGCAGCCATTGATCGAGATCGGCGCGGGCGGCGGTCTCGATGGGCGGCAATTTGCG
>Ga0213872_10001139_pt1 | contig 18165 bp, 35 predicted proteins | sample VelepicomBERX_R2_FD_160071 | JGI IMG/M metagenome (GOLD analysis project Ga0213872, IMG submission 160071) | Rhizosphere microbial communities from Vellozia epidendroides in rupestrian grasslands, the National Park of Serra do Cipo, Brazil - RX_R2 | ecosystem: Host-associated > Plants > Roots >...
AGTGGCGCGGCTACGGCGTCTGGCCCCAGTGGCGCGGCTACGGCGTCTGGCGACAGTGGCGCGGCTACGGCGTCTGGCCCCAGTGGCGCGGCTACGGCGTCGGGCTACAGTGGCGCGGCTACGGCGTCGGGCTACAGTGGCGCGGCTACGGCGTCGGGCTACAGTGGCGCGGCTACGGCGTCTGGCCCCAGGGGCGCGGCTCAAATCCTTCCTAAGGATGATGTAAGCGCACAACATGCGGTTGCTATGGCTACAGGATGTGCATCCAAAGCACGCGCGCCGGAAGGATCGGCAATCGTCTGCGTATATCGCAATGATGAAGGCGAACTTATCCATATTCGCGCCAGCAAGATTGGCGAAAACGGTATCAAGCCCAACGTATGGTATTCGCTGGATGAAAACGGCGAATTTATCGAAGTTTAGGAGACGAACGAATGAGCACAGCAATGACGCTGGCTGATCAATCACGCCAGCAAACCCAACTTGCCGCCGTTGAAACGAGCGGCAGCGCCGCAGCGGCACAAGCCAAAGCGCAAGTCGAGGCGCGCTATGTGATTGCATTGCAACGCCCGCGCAACATGGACCAAGTACGTATCGATTTGCTGAGTGAGTGCAAGCGGCCATCGTTCGCGAACAACAAGTCAGCCTATTACCGAAAGCCAATCGGCCAGGGCGTGGAAGGCTTGGGCATCCGCTTCGTCGAGGTCGCGCTGCGCTGCATGAAGAACGTCTTGATCGAGACGTCTATGCAGTACGAGGACGAGCTGAAAGAGATTCACCGCGTCAGCGTGACGGACTTGGAATCGAACGTTACTTATCCGATGGACGTGAAGGTCAGCAAGACCGTCGAGCGCAGTAAGCCAATGGACGATGGTACGTTTATCAGCGTACGCACGAATAGCTACGGCAAGCCTGTCTATACAGTGTTGGCGAATGATGATGACCTGCTGAACAAACGCGGTGCACTGTTCTCCAAGGCGATCCGCACGTTGGGGCTTCGCATTATCCCAGGCGACTTGCAGGACGAAGCAGAAGAAATCATCAAACGCATTCGCCAGGACACGGACGCGCAAGACCCTGATGCGGCACGCAAGCGTATTGTGGATGCATTCTCAGAAATCGGCGTAAAGCCGGATGATCTGGTGAAGTATCTGGGCCATTCAATCGACCAGTGCGCGCCATCCGAAATTACCAAGCTGCGTGACATCTACGGAGCGATCAAGGATGGCGAGGCTACGTGGAAGACGCTGATGGATCAGAAGGCGGAAAGCGAAGAACCGAAGACGGAGCACAAGCGGCGCGGGCCAGGTAGCGCGACCAGCAATGCCATGGGCAGCGAGGATATACCGCAGTGAAGTGGGTATGTATCGTGTTAGGCCACGCCAAACCGAACGCCACGACGCGTAAGTGGGGCACGTTCCGCCATCAATGGTGGGACTGCCCGCGCTGCGGAAGAATAGCTTACTCACAGTTCAAGGATTGACATGAACATCTTCATCAAAATCCGTCGCTACATGCGCGTGCACGACACGGCAACCGTGGCCGAGCTGGCGGCACATTGCTTACGCTCGCGTGACACTGCATCAAATGCCGTGCGGCGCATGGTCAAGGGCGGCGAACTGAAACTGGTTGGCAAGGACGGCACGCAATGCATCTATTCGGCCGACAAGCTGAAGCCGGACGAGACGCGCATTGTCATCTTCAATAAGCCATCAGTGTCAAAGCCGAAAGAGACGAAGGTGACAGCGAACCTGATGCCTGGTGCGCGTTATGTGGCAGAGCGTCATCCGCAGCGTACTGATACGCATGCGACTCGCTTGAATCGACCGAGTGCGTCTGATTTCAGTCTATAAGGAGAAGTCATGCAACTGAGTACGCAAGACCTACGCGAGAACGCGCAAGCCTATCCGGTGACGACTGTTGAACTACCGCGAGACACGTTCATGGATGGCGTATTCGACGCATTTGCCGAAATCGCCAAGAAGGTGAAAATCTGGCATCTGCGCCGTATCGTTAAATATGCGGAGCGCACAATTGCCACGCTTCCGGCAGAACGTGCGGCGACCGAAATAAGCATGCAGCAGAGATTGGCGCGAGATATGCGCATCATGAACCACAATGCCGATCTACTGATGCGAGAGGCCGAACATGCGGCAAGCGAGTCACGGATTGCGCTGCAAGAGCTGGGGGTAAAACCGTGATCTGCGTCAGCGAAGCAGCGACTAAGTTGGGCATATCCAACGTCCGCGTGCAGCAGCTATGCCGCCAGGGACGTATCTTTGGTGCGCAGAAGGTCGGGCGTGCTTGGGTGTTGCCGGATGTGCCGGTGATTCTGCCGCCTAGCAGTAATCGCGGGCCTAGCAAATGGAGAACGAAATGATCAAAGAATTTGTGGCGATTTTCGATGCCAATCGACAAGCGATTCTTGACGACATAAAAGCAAATGAGCCGCAAGACTATGAGGACTTATTCAGACGCTTGATCAAGATTCTGAGCAAAAACGACGATGCTCGCAATGTGCCTGATCCTGAACGCATCACGGTAATAGACGAAGGTGAATTTACAGGTAATCGCGTATTTATCGTCGGAGAGTCTGGTTATATTTCATATAAGTATTGGTATTGCCACATTAAATATGGCAGCTGTTGTGTATGCGATACCTTCAAGTCAATCCGCGGCTACGACGATAGAGCTAGCGATACACTTACAGATGACGAGGCGAAACAATACCGTGACTTGATGCTGCACATGGTGCAAGAAATTCGCCTGTGCTATGGCGGTGACGAGATCAGTGAAGACGACAAGTAATCTACTTTCCTACCTTTTGCAGGTCTACGTGACGAAGCTCTACAAGCGTGCCGGCATCAAGGGCGGCAGCAGCCATTCCGGTCGCCGCTCCCTGGCTACCAAGGTGCTGGCGAAGACCGGCGACATGGAGATGGCCGCGCTAATCCTGGGCCACGACAGCATCGACGTGAAGGCCCGCTACATGGATGTCGATAAACGGATATTGAGGCAGGCGTTCATTGATGTTATATAACCCACATTGAGTATATTCAATATGGTGACAATGTGACGCAACAGGAACTACTGAGACACGCTATGCAACTCCTCGGCATGACCCGCGAGGAGTTTGCAAAGCGCATAGGCACGAAGGAGAAAACGCTTGATCGGTGGCTGCTTCCCGATTACAGCAAGGACAGTCGAGCGATGCCAGACATAGCCTGGAAGTTCGTAGATGAAATTATAGAGCGGGCGACGAACGGTAGTTGATATATCCACAATGTGGATATAGTATCCAGTCATCGAACAACGCTTAGGAGTGCAGATCATGGCAGTAGCACAGAACGTCAAGCGAGAGGTGGCTAGTAACATCAATCCGATCAAGAGCAGGTTGATTGACGAACTGCGCACGCTTGAGCAAACGCCAGGTTGCGCTGTAGCCGCGCGTGAACTTGGCACGATCATCGGCCGCCTTGAGCACTGGCAACATAAGCAACGCTGAAAGGAAACGACGTGGGCAAATCCAACGGCGGTAAGGCTTATTTCGAGGCACTTGGCAAGCGCCGCGCACTTTCTGGGTTAGGCGTGTTGCTTGGAGCGAAAGAGCGTCTTACGTGGCCTCTTTGGGCTAGAGAAGCATGGCTGAGTGGTTGGGTGTTTCATGCGCCTATGGCTGGTAGAAACCTACTCGATGCCTTCACGCAGGAGCTGATCGAAACGCCAGACTCTGAGATTCTGGAAGGGCTTGACCCTACCGCAGTGAAGGCGACTGGGTTGAACATTCTGCGCCAGGCAATGGCGCGTGTCGCAGCAACGAACTGAGAGGAAACGAGGTCGCCATGCCTAGCACTTTTGAGCAACAACAGGAAGCATTGCGTGATTGCCAAGACGCAGCGTTGGCGTGGTGGGAAAGCCATAGGCCAGCAGCATGGAATGTGCGTAGGCACCTTGACAATCCAAAGATAAACACAGGATCAACGGCAGAAGCATTTTTGGCTGAATCCATTGCGGCTGCCGTTGAAATAGGCGCACTTTGAAAGGAAACGAAGTGACAGATCTGAAAGACTTGCTGATCCTCTGCGACATGGCAACTCCAGGTCCGTGGGAGCTTCAGACCAGTAATAGCTACCGCCGTGTCGGGACTCAGTGCGCCGATGGTGATGTTGTTCGTGGAACCAATCACCCTCTGGACAACTGGCCGGATTTGGCGGCCAAGGCCGGCACGCTTGAATTCATTGCAGCGGCCGACCCCGATACGGTTCGGGCATTGGCGCTGGAGGTGCTGGCCTGGCGCGAGCGCTACCCGCAACAGGTATATCGCCCGCAGGATGACTGCGTTGCACTTCGCTGAAATGAAACTAAATGGAGCAAGTCATGGCAACTGCAATGGAGCGCGTCAAGGAGAAGTACCCGAACGCCACGCCACGTCGTTATAAGACTCATGGCGGCATTAGCTACTACCTTCTTTGGTCAAATGGTATAGAGCGCGGTGTACGTCTCTCCGAAGGTAAGACGGCTGCTGCGGCGTGGTCTGCGGCTGCCAAGAAAATTTCCGCCAAAGCGGCGCAGTGAAAGGAAACGAGGTCGCCATGTGCTGCAAAACGTGTAAGTTTTTGGATGTGCCGCCAGACAAAATCGGCCGTATAGTCATACGATCCGACTCGGTATACAAGTGCACCGCACCCGAGCCAGAAGTACCTAAGATACCAGCGTGTATGACTGCCGTATACGGCTGTAAATGGCCGCCGCCACGCAGGATGATGCGCAAGGACGATGGTGCAGGCTGCCCAACGTATGAGAAACGAGTGTGAGAGGAAACGATTTTGGGTTCCGGGAAACAGCCGGATACTCGTGAGGCCCAAAGCCCAGAGTGGTGAAAGTCCATGATGCAAGGGCGCGCTATCACGCCACTGCGAGCATATGCCAAGCCGGTGGAATGCCGGCACCTATTCGAAAGGAAACGAATTGAGCCTATCAGAACGAATCAAAGCAGACCGTGCAGCAAAGGCCGAAAAAATCGCGTCTAGGAAATCCGTGTCGCGCATCGACACCAGCGCTTCGGAACGCTATAAAGGCATGCTAGCGACGCTGTTCTGTGCCAGTGGCAAAGACTTAACGGACGAGCAGCGCAATGAATTGCTTATGCCGTTCGATATCGCCATTCACAAGCTGTCGCACGGTCTATTGGCAACAGAAGATTTCGTTACGTTGGTTGAAATGAATGCCTTCGCATATGAGCTGGCCGGAAGGTTGCATAGTCTTTCGACTAACGACGAGACGAAAGCTTTGCTTGCGCAGTCCGCACTTGATTTCCATGTATGCGCGGATAGGCTTGTTGACATGGGCGAACGATACAAGCGTCTTGGGAAATACGCAGTCAAGGCCGAAGAGCGCACCGCCGTACTTACTTCCATGCAATGGCTTGAGCAGTTACTTAACGTTACGACGGAAGGACACGCGCTCAAGGCAATGATGCTGGCCGAGAAGAATGTTATGTCAGCACTTGCTAAGGTGAGCTGATGCGACATCATCCCAACAAGGATATCAACAAGCTGTTTACTGATTTGGTATCTCAAGGATGGGCGATTGATAAGCACAGAGGACATTTTCATTTGACGTCACCCACTGGACAAAGACTTACCGCTTCATGTTCTCCGAAAAACGCATGGACGACGGTGAAGCAGATTCAACGTGACATTAGGAGATACTGCAACAGCGAAAAGGAATAGTTGACGTATCGGTAAAATTTGCTAGGATACATGTACTTTACTCGAAGTGTGATGTTCAAATGGCTTTACCGTGGTTCCCGTGCGGTGCACTAACGGGAAATGCCTAAAGCTTGGCATGTTGTGCCTTTCCTCCGTTGTCGATACCGCGCCAGTCCGGGTAAAGGCTGGCACTCTCAATGCAATACGTTGTTCCAGATCAGCGCGACCTAGGCAACGTAGTTAAAGTGGGTTCAGCGTATTGCATTGAGAGTCTTCCATGTTGCTAACGACCACCAATCCCGGTGTGCCTTGGTTGGCTCTCAATTCATCAAGACGCGGCCATAGCTCAGCCAGGTTAGAGCAAATGGCTTCCACCCATTAGGCGCGAGTTCGATTCTCGCTGGCCGCTCCAAGGAGATAACATGACCCCGCAAAACATCGCCAAGCGCAACTTCCGTATCATGCAGGATTACATGGCAGGCTTCCCAGCCGCGCATATTCTGGCGCTGGATCAGTTCTGGTCGAATGAACAGGGATATAGCATCGCGCTGCCGGTCGGCACGCTGACTATCCAGAGCGACGACCTAGCGCATTTCCAGCCGAACGACCAAGCTGGCGTTTATTCGACGGCCGACAGCTTTAACCAAGCTACGACACTGCAATACATCGTGTCGCACATTTCTGAGCTTGGCTCATGGCTTGAAGCGCAAGCAGGTGTGACATATCCGCAGCCAAACAGCAATGGTGCGTTTGCCATCTTGTATAACTCCGATGGTAGCCCGAATAACTGGACTGGTACGTTCTCAGACTGGGAAGCTGCACCGCGTCAGCCATGGCTTGCCAAATACGGAGTCGCCGCCAGTACAGGCAACCTAACAGAACTGATTCCGGCCACCGTATGAATGCGAAAAAGGTAAAGGCGATTCGTCGCTATATGCGAAAGCAGGGAATTGATCCTAATCATGTTTCCATGGTGCATGGAACGGTTTTCTCTAAGACTGGCCGCGTAAACGATGACCGACCCGGCACGTGCAAACTGAAAGTCGGTTCGGGTCGCTGGGAGATGCAGGAAACCAAACGGTTTTTCGCTAAGCAGCCGTTTCGTCCGGTTTCAAGCGATAGTAATAAGTCGGACGAAAGTTGAAGTCGTGCGGCTCCATGGTGAGCCAGAAACTACGCGGGGCGTCTCCATATTCAAGAGTCGCCCCGTTTAGCTTTGCCATGAGCAGATGGTACTTTTCTTCACCTGTCAATTCGCCGAATGTCTTCATTCAGGTCGTTTCGTAACGGAATTCATCCAATTAACGCCAGTTGTGTCAATGAAAAATGGATACGTAGTTTCATAAACTCCACTTCCTGCATACCAATAGCTGCGCGCTACTTCCCGATGCGGTTCGGTTTCGAACAACATCACAGCACCGCTTTTATTCATTGCGGCGTATTGATATGCAGGAATTATCTTGTCCCAAGGAATTGGAAGTGTCGCCGATTTGATGCGATAACTTGCATCAAGACTCCAAGTGGGAGTGCTGCAATCATCCCATGATTGTCCGTCTCTGCTTATTTCAATAGAACAGCCGTCCACAAACGCATCAAACAGTTCATGCTGTTGAGTGCGTGATAGATCGCCGAATTTAGGATGGCGCAGCGGAATTTCTCCAAAATCAATACTCAAGACGGCATCTCCTGTATGAGTGTTGCAAGCGCCTGCATCTTCAAATGTGCGCTGGCTTTCTGAGCTTCTTTGTCCTTCGCGGCCAATCCTTGAGCTATTACGGCCAAATCTTCATGCTTGATGGCCTCGCGCATGATAGCTTTGCGCAAGTTGCGCATACCACCGAAGTACATAGAGATAAGCGGACCGGAACATCCGGCGCGCTCGGCAATGGCATTGCGCGTCACGACCTCATAGCCGACTTCATGCGATAGCGCTAGAGCGTGCGCCAGGATGGACTCTCGCGTGTTATCGCCCTTCTGCGCGTTCTTATAGATGCGGTCTGTATTCATGCAACAAAGGTATGCCAAAATTGCCCGTCCGTCAAGAATTCACGAGTTTATGTAGCATTTTTCCGTAACGATACAAACAATTCTTGACGCAATAGTAAATTTTTACTAGGATTAACCCATAACGAAAGGCAAGTAGTACAGTGACACAGCAGCAAGCCAAAAAACACAAGCGTCAGGAGGAAATCATGAGCAAACGTGCGTTCGTAGCTCGAAACGTGGATCGTTGGTACACGCAGCATGCGCTGGTGCATATGCCTGCTAACTTTGGACTGATCTGGTGCTGATATGCGAATGGATGCGTACTATTACAGTTTCGATTCGACTGGCGTTCAGACAATAGATCGCATATTGTCGGCGGTAGCATGCGCCGGTAAGGCATACCACCACACAGAAAGTTGGAACAATGATACGCATACCTATGAGGACTGGCAGCGAGGCGAATCGCCGGTCGAGTGGATTCAAAACTCTGCGGCTGATGCAGCGATAGCATACCTAGAAGGCCAAAAGTGCATGCTCGTCGCAATGTGGCATGAGCAGATTGGCGATGAAGCGGCGCGGGCGATTGCTGCTGAGACGATGGAGAACTCGTTTTACGGTCGCCAATACGCACTCACGCAAAATGTCGGCGATATATCATGAGCACTCTACTTGAACGCTTGCGCGACCTTGCACGCCGCGCCTACGGTTCACCAGACTCAGAGACACTGCGCAAGGCAATCGAACTGCTAGAACGACCGCAGCCTATTGAGGTGTGCGCCTGGCGTATCACGGCGCGCGACGGTCAATGCTTCGTGACGGATATCGAGCCGCGCGTTTGGCGTGAGCTTCCAGGCTATCTATGTGAACCGCTGCATCGTCATGCGTCGATGGTGCCGGTTGTGACTAAAATTTGTGTGAGAACGGAATGAGCGATTACACCGAACAAGAACTCGAAGACATGCTTGCAGCACGTCGACGTAAGAAGCTGGAAGCGGCTATGCCAGCGATTGGCAGCGTGACGGCCGCACACCTTGACCAGCTTCGCAATGAGTTGCATGAATCGGTACGCCAAGAGATTGGGAAACTGCGAGAGTTGGTTCAAGCGACGACCGCTGAGACGGTTCCTATTCCACCAACGCCACGTCAGCCTGCGCCAGCAGAACAGGTCGGTTTCGCCCTGATGCTAGAACAGGGAATGCAATTGATTGGTGCGGCATTGAGCGAAGAGCAGCAATTATGGCTGTCGCAAAAGCCAGTACGCGATCCGATGAAGTGGGGCGCGTTCCTGTCGTCTGACATCGGCAAGGCAGCGACGCGCAGTGTAGTTGAGGCGGCGCAGCAATTCTTTAAGCAGGCGGGGTTTTGATATGAGCCGCTTTGATTCAATCGATTTGGTTTTTTGTTTTATCATAGCAATGACTACTGTGATGGTTATCGCTGCAATTCTTGCAACCTGTTTAAGCGAAATTTCAAATGGAAAGGCTAAAGAAGCTTGCTTCAAATCGGCAGGAAGCAATCCACAGGCGATTGCAGAGTGCAAGAAATAAGAAAGCGCCATTAGGCGCTTTTTTCATCCGTGGTTTGTGAATTCGCCGTGGAGTTCTTCGCGTTTACGGCGCGCAGCCATATCGGCTTCGTGTGCCGTATCAAAAAGTCCTAAATAGTAGGATTTCTTATCGTGATGCACAATAGCTTTCCATTTTCTTCCCCATGGTTCTACACCTTTGAATCCAGTTCGATTGTTCTTATAAAGGCTCTTATTTCTTGCTTGTTCACCAAGGTCAGCATGACGTAAATTGCACCAACGATTGTCGTCACGCTTACCGTTAATATGATCTATCTCAATTTCTGGCATTGATCCAGTCATGTATAGCCACGCAAGGCGATGCGCTTTATATTGTTTGTTTGCAAAAACAATATTTACATATCCGCATGAGGTAAATGACCCAGCAACATCTCCAATCTTAATGCGACATGCTGTACTGTATGGCTTTATCCATGTAAAAAATCCGCTTATCGGATCATATGACAGATGAGATTTGAGAAATTCCTGTGTGATCATGGTTATCCCTTCCATGTAGTATCCCTTGAGGTTCTGCGGCAGGCGTTGGATAAGACGCTTTTCGACTGGCCAGTCTAGCCGCAGACTTCCTACACTATAGCACTTAACGCACGTTGATTGGCGAGGCCGTTTGCGCACCAGTCGTCGTAGCGCCGGTATTTCCAACAATAACATTGGAATTTTGGGCGCGGGCGATTTGGAACTCATTGATCAGGCCAGTAAGCAGCCCAGGGAGTGTGTTGATAACGCCAAACTGAGCTTGCTGCTGCGCTTGAATTTGCCCTTGCTGCTGCGCCGCCACAGCCGAATTATTGATCTCGATTCGGTTGCTGATCGCGTCATTCTGACGACGCAGCTCAGCAAAGCGGCCTTCATTCTCCAGCTCAACGATACGAGCATTCTGTTCCAGAAGCTTGGTTTGCTGTGCCGTCTCGAACTGGCGCGTCAACAGTGAGCGGGTCTTCTCGCCATCGTCGACAACTACCTGCTTGATCGCACAAGCCTGTTCTGCCGAGGTAAAGCGGCTGTTCAGGATTTCGTTGCTGAGCGCAAAGTTACCCGTCTGTACCGTGTTCTCAATTTTGCAAGCGCTGCGGTTGACGTTCTCGTTCGTCTGGTTGAAGTTGTTCAGCGTACCTGCGGCCAGTTGTGCTAGCGCGTTTTGCAGACCGATGGTTTGCTGAAGCGTTGTTTGCACGCCAGCAGCGCCGACTTGGTTGACGACGTTCTGCGTAGCGCCTGCGCTCGTAGCGACTTCGCGCTGGATATCACCAAGAGTCTTGAGTGCAATTGTACGCTCAATACCTCCCACGCCTTCTCCACCGTTGCAACAGTCATTGTCGCCACCAAAGAGACCTCCGCGACGCCCACCAAACAGCAAACCGCCCAGCAAGCCGCCCACCAAGCCTGATCCAAAACCGCCACCGATACCACCCCATCCACCGTGCTGCGACGTCATCAGTGCGGGCAGCATCGATGCCCATGGCGCACCGCCCTCACCACCAGATGCGCCGCCTTTGAAAATGTTCTCTACCTTCACTTCGTCTTTGCCGTGCATGGTTGCTTCTCCCGTGTGAATCATTTCCTGAAGGCACTCGAAACGCTTCTTGCTGTGCTTTTCATGTCGTGCCAATTGCGCCGATAGAGAGTCCAGCGTCATAGCCGGATGCTCCGAAACGGCGTATTCATGCTCGTCCTGCATATCGCTCATGGCTCGCTCCTTTCATTGCCACGGGAGCATAGGCAACATGGCGCACCACAAAATATAAAGCCGCACCACGAAAGGATTTCCGTAGTGCGGCTAAGCTATGATGCGGTTCGGGAGGAATTTGCTATGGGCGAACAGAAGCAGCCAGGACGGCCACGTCTGGATCAAGAAGCGCCAATGGATGGCTATAACGTGCGACTTACCTCATGGCATGCACGTGCCGCCCGAACGTTGGGCAATGGGAATATGGCGGAAGGGATACGGCGTGCGATAGAAGCGCTCTACCACACGCAGGTTAAACCGGCTTAGACGGCGTCAGGGCGGAAACGGCCAAGCACCCATTTAAATGAATGACCGCATTTGTCGCAGGTTTTCAGATCATCGCTGCGATGGCCGCATTGTGGGCAAAGGATTCGGAATCCCATTATTTGCATCCTGCGTATTGGGCTTTGAGGCCGCTGATGTAACGCTTTGCTTCTTGCACATCCATATATAGATCGCGTGCTGCCTGCGTTTCATCGGGCTTTCCTCCGTTGACGGGGAAGTCACCAGCACCAAACGTATACTTCGGGTCGATAGGCGCTTGACCGGCGCAAGCGACGGAAATCGGGATGTTAACCAGATCAGGCTTTTCCGGTTGGTGCAGCGATGGACATCCAGTCAGGCCACCGCAAGAAACGCTCACCAGCAACGTTACAATATAACGCTTCATTTCGCCCCCTTGGATGTGCCGCCTTCGGCTTGCCATGCCTGGCGAAGGAAATCGCCGCAGCTTGATGCCGTAACTTTCTGTGCCCACTGCTGTTTCGTTGCATAGGCCGCTTTCCAGGCTTCAGCCGTCTTCTGCGCTTCGGCTTGCACGGCCTGGGCCGTCACAACCTGCGCATGCTGTTCTTGTACTGCGGCATTTTGCTTGGCGATGGCATCTTTGAGCGCACTGATGTCTGCGTCTTTCTGCGCGAGCTTGGCATCATATTGATGCGCGATGTGATGGCCCCAAAGTTGGGCGCTCTTGTATGATACGCCACCGATGATAGCGCCGCCCAAGAGCACGTAGAAGATGATGCGGATTTCAAGCAGCGTCATTGCGCGTCTCCCTTCATGATGGACTTCGCGCCGATACCAACACCACCAGCAGCGAATAGCGTTGTCATGTGCTGGGCGTATTGGCCGAGCGTGGCTATGTCACAATGCAGGCCGCCATTCCATAGACCTGCCGCCGCCGCTCCATGATATACGGCCGTGGTGAGCGCCATGCCGCAACGCAAAGGGCAAAACGTGTTGCCGTCCGGTTCGGTCAAAACGTGTTTGATCCAAGCAAACATTAGCCGCCCCACGACACATCAGGCATTACGAACCAATTCGCTTCTGCGGCACGCCGCTTCACCAATCCCGGCAGACGATGACCACCACCATTCACCCATCTCCCAAACTCAGCATCCGCGCCAGCGAAATCACCTTGATTAAGCAAACGACACAGCGTCGAATTCTCGAAGGCATGCGCGCCGACATTGAACGTGAAATCCACGCATGCGTCGAATTGATGCTGGGTTAGCTGAACGCTAACCGCGTTGTTCACCGCATCCTCGAACTTTCCAATATCGACGGATAGAGCTTGGTCTGCCTCTTCTTGCGTCCACGTCAAGCCAGGAAAGACATCGCACCCAGTATGCCCATATCCAATCGTCCAAGGATCGCTGCCAGTCCCAGGATCAGGATAAGCTGTCAGGCGGCATCCTTCGAATGATTCTGTCAGGTTGTGCCGTGCATCATCTGAATATTTCATTCTTCGTCCTCGTGCTCAGACAGCAGTCGTTTACGGCGCTCCAGTCCGACAGCTTCGTCTTCAAGGCGAGCAATCTGAAGCTCTTGCAGATGAATCTCGTTACGCATCATCTCATTTTCGAGCTTTTTATTGTCGGTCTCAATCAGGATTTTATTGCCGGTGCGAAAGTGATTGCGCAGGAGAACGAGTGCAAGAATTATGGAAATGATTGCCGCAACGTAGGCAATCATCGGCTGCGTTGTTATGACGAAATTACTTACGGCTGCTATCCCGGTGGAAGCTGCTGTCGCTGCGCCAGTTTTCGGGCTTTCCAAAATAGAGCTTATTCCGTTTTCTTTCATCATCTAGCCTCGCGCGTAGGATGGTGTTGCGGGCCATCGCCAGCAGGACTGCGAACCATACCACGCCAAGAATGACGTGCAGTATCTCGCCCATTATTCCCCCCGCCTATAACCATTATTAGCGCTTGGATACCAAGCAGTGTTTTGCAGGCGGTATTGTAGTACGTAGCGTGGATGCCGAGTTCGTATAGCGCAAATCCTAGTGCGTTGACGGCAAGAGACGCTAAGTTTATGTATTGTAACGAAACCGCCATGCTTGATCTCGGCAAGGATACCAAAACCATGATTGTTATTAGGTCAAAAAGGCCAGCGCTGCCAAAATATATAATCGCATCGCTGTTGTGCGTGAACAGCAACGCATGCAGTGTCTGTACTGCGTAGACGCACAAGATGGTTTGCAGGCGCTTAACATCGCGCATGCTTGCCAGAACGCAGACGGTAAATAGCAACAAATTCCAAGCAATCATAGCGATGCAACCTCTTGCGCACGTTGCGACCTCTCGTCAGCATACGCTGTCGCGCAATGATTCGCCTGCACTTTGTCTAACAGCCAATTGCATAAGATGCAACCCCATAAACGTCCTTCCGATCTGGCACGCGCCGCGTGGGCAGATACAGTTTCGTGCTCGCTACCGCCCAGCAATGCGTTCAAGCATTGGTCGTTCGCTACGGCAACGGCAAAGGCGCGATCAGTGTTGCCAAACACAGCTTGCATTATCGCACCGATGTTAGCGGAAAGCGCCATCAGCATTGAGCCTAGCAATAGGACGAGCAAGCGCATGCGCTTCATGACGGCCACACCATTTGTGGCGCGCCAGAAAGGAACGCTGTACTTGTCGGCATCGGCGCTCCACCCTGAACCTGGGCGAGCACGTTGTAACTGTACTGCCAATAGGCGCTACGCCATGTGCGGCCAGCAGCGCCTTCGGCGTTGAACTTCGGGTCTGGATCACCTGCATAGGAGACGAGACTGTGCATATCGTCATATCCTCGCGTGCGCGCAGTCGTATCGAGCTGATTCTGCACAAGGGTTTTGACATTCATCTCCACGGTTGCGAGCGGGAGCGCCGTAACTTGCCATTGCTGCGTCCATACGCCATTAACTTGCATAGGCGCTAATTCGCTGCAAGTTTGCGTCACATTATCGAATGTTGGCTGAGCGACAAGCGCTAGCGCGGTGATACCATATTCAGTCCAGACAGTCTGATCGTCGAAGAACCTTGGCGGATAAGTGACGCCGTTGAATTCTTGTTGCTGGCCGGAATCGAACACGCCGCCGTTGTAAATTAGTCTCATGATTTCCTCAGTGCGTCGGGAATGGTGCAGACGGATTAGCCAGCGAACGTGCGTATCCCTTTGTTATACGCAAATCTTGGATATACCCTTTATACGGTCGCGTTAACCCACTCATTTGGCCCAAATACCACGGGGCCGTATTATCATAACTCGCCGAAGCCGTAAAGGTAATGTCCGAAACGCCGTCCACACCTACCGTAACATTCCCAGAAGAACGCATCAACTGAATAAAATGCCACGTCCCGTCTGCAACAGTGTGCGTTCCGGTTCCGTATAAAGTGTTCGTGGCCCCTGCCAACAACACGCCAGAGCTATTGACGTGAATGAACCATCCAGTACTCGATCCGTCGTATTTGCTAACCGGCGTACGGTAATTTTGATCATCTGCCGAGGCTTGATTCATCCAGAATTCAATCGCGAAATCTGAAGTCCCCATATTCAGCGATGTGCTGCTTGCAACCGATAAATAGCCAGTCGACCCATCAAAATATGCCGATCCGCCGGGAAACTTCGCGGACGAAGTATTGATTGCCGGAGTGCCGCTTACCGTTACCGTGTTGCCGATGACATCCGTAAACGCCTGGCTACCGTTTGATCCGGTTAAAGGAAGCAGCAATACGACATCATTAAAATAGGGGTCGTGTATTCCGCTCGACGCCATCATCATGTTAGCCGAAGCCGGAACGCCCATTATGCCCACCCCAACTGGTTGCCGACTTGCACTTCGAGCGCTTGAAGCGTATGCACGCCGGATTGCGAACCGCTTGTATTGATAGCCGTTCCGGCCTGGGCGTTGGCAAGTGTTGTGGCGAGGTTTCCCGTATTCGTACCCGTACTGATCCAGAAATACGTCGTGCTCGCGCTCAGTCCTGTTGGCAAGCTGCCTGTCGTCGTAAGTTGAATCTTCACGCCCGTTGGGATGCCGTGCGCCGTATACGTCACGACGCCTGGCGACGCAATAGTGATTGTCACTGTGGCCGACTGACTCACCGTCACGTTTGTCAGCAAACAGTCATGGGCGTATTTCGCCGTCGACAATGTTGGTGCCGTTCCACCAGGGAAAACGTAAGGCCATGAATAAGCCAAAGTGCGCGACCCTGTGCCGTCTTGACGCACGTCGATCTGACATGCAGTTCCGACTGTCGCATTTGTTGGCACGCCAAGCGTGCGATTGCCCCCCAGCGTAACTGAGTAGTTGTTCCCCTGTGACATATCCCACGCGATGGTGGCTGCGTCTGTCAGCGCATAATACGCACCGGCCTGCGCTTTGCTGTATGTTTGCGACAGATTCAACACTGCGATCTGTTGCGACACACCAGATTCCTGCACGAACAGCGCTGCCCCAGAATTCCAAATGTCGCCATTGCTGGGTGATGTCGGCGCGGCACCAGATGGGATATTGATTGACGCGCCAGATGTCGTAGACGCAAGGAATGTCTGTTTATATTCGTACGTACTGATCTCTCGGCCAAGCAAGTAGAAGTTCGAGCCGTCCGAATAGGCCATGACACCCTCTCCGGGTGCCATGATGTAGGTTGCCGCACCTTCTACGCTGCCGCTTGTCGCAGATAGCGTAACTGCACCAGTGGACGTATTCTTGAATTGCGTGAACCATCCCGTGCCGACCGACGGTGCGGGCAGCGTAAAGGTCAAGGATGCCGTGGCTTCAATGATCTTGTTGAAGTCACCGGAAACAACAGTGTAGTTAGCGGACTTAGAGAGGATAGTATTCGACGGCAGATCGCCAGGGACCAATCCGCGAAAGGTAGGCGCAGCAGCCGCGCCACTGGTTGGCCCAGCCAGTACGGAATTTGCACTTTGCGTGTTCCATGCTACCGTCAACGTGCCTGAGCCGGTTACAGGTGTATTCGTTACACCGAATTGACCCGGCATCGATAGGCCAACGCTTGTTACTGTGCCAGAACCGCTGCCAGCCTGCGCCAACGTAGCCCAATAGCTATTAGATGCAGGCGGCGTAGGCAGTGCGTTACCCGTATTCGCGTTTGCCAGAGAAATGAACGACGAGCCGCCAGACGTAACGATGTCATTCAGGTTATACGTAGTGCCACCTGCGTAAGCGCCTTGGAACCCATTGCCTTGTGCAACAACGTTCCAATAGGTTGCATTTGGCGGCACATGGTTTGTATGCGCGCTGATACAGATGTAGGCCGTAGCATCTGACTCTACAACATCATTGACGATGTAGGCAGTACCGCTGGACCACGCTCCTTTCCATTGATTCCAGCCTGGACCAGTGTTGCCTGTATTGCCTTGTGCGCCGACTTTGGCAATTGGTGCCCAATAGGTGTTAGATGCACCTGGCGCTGGCAGCGCATTCCCGATATTACCGGCTGTACGGCTTGACCATGACGACCCTGCGCCATCGTCAACGATGTCATCAAGTGCATAGGTCGTGCCGCTCGCCCAAGTTAACTTAAGTGCCGGGGCTGGGCCTACCGGTCCAGTATTGCCTGTATTGCCTTGCGGTCCTTGCAGGCCGGTCAAGCCAATGTTCCAGCTTGTGAACGTTCCGCTGCCTGTTGTGCCTGTGACGTTCACCGTCGCCGACGTGCCGGTGTAGGCCGTCAGCGTGCCGCTCATCAGATTTGCAGGACTTGCGCTGCTGGCTATATCAAGCTGCTGACCGACAACCCATGCGATGTTAGGCTGCGTCGTAAATGTCACGCTGCCCGTTCCAATCGTCATCGACGTAGTGGACGTACCATTGATCGTTGGCGCTGGGCCTTGCAGCTTGCTCGTAAAAACGCGCAAGTCGGTAATTTTTGAGTTCGGAATTCCAGTGACATTGGCGTCTACTTCGACCTGCGCCAGAGCCATTGAGCCATATGGCAACGTCGGCAATGTAGGCGTCGATGTCGTGACGACAGCGGTGCCTTGCGCAATCGCCACGCCCGGTCCATTAGACGACATGTAGATATAGACAAGGTCATAGCGCCAATAGCCAGTCCCAGGTGCCGTCTGGACCGTCAATGCAGAATTTTGCAATGACGATATGTTGACCTGATCCATGAACCACGGCTGGCCGTAAACGATTGACGTGTTGTAATACTGCTCGTAGCGCGAAGGATTCGGCGTTACGGCGTTGGGGTTTACGTGATCTACCGTACCGTCTAGCGCCAATGTCATACTTGCGCCACCAAGACCGAGACCTTGTGTCACCTTGCAGCCATAAACGACGTTCTGGCCGATCAAGGAATAGAATAGTCCGGGTGCATTGACGGATTGGAACCCGGCTTGCAGGGATGCGACGAGCTGGGATAGTGCGCTGATCTGATCGGCGATAGAGGCCATTAGGCTGGCTCTCCGTCATCTGTATGGCGATCTGTTTCGACTGCCTCATCCGGCAAAATTGGCAACTGCGCGGCAACCGATGTGGCTATGCCCGTCGCAATTGCGCTAGTAAGGCGATTGCCTAGATTGTCTCGCAGATGCTCAGCGAGAACATTCAATATGGCATTGCGGAGTTCGTTCGTATAGTCCATAACCATGCGCACCAATTTGCATTGGTGGCATGGTAGCAAAAAACGCCACGAATTGTTGAATTCATGGCGTTTATTGTGATGCTTAAAATTTTTTGAAATTAGCCGGAGCCGGAGCCGTAGCCGGAGCCGGAGCCGGAGCCGGAGCCGGAGCCGTCGCCGGAGCCGTCGCCGGAGCCGTCGCCGGAGCCGTAGCCGGAGCCGGAGCCGGAGCCGGAGCCGGAGCCGGAGCCGGAGCCGGAGCCGGAGCCGGAGCCGGAGCCGTCGCCGGAGACG
>Ga0213872_10001140_pt1 | contig 18158 bp, 14 predicted proteins | sample VelepicomBERX_R2_FD_160071 | JGI IMG/M metagenome (GOLD analysis project Ga0213872, IMG submission 160071) | Rhizosphere microbial communities from Vellozia epidendroides in rupestrian grasslands, the National Park of Serra do Cipo, Brazil - RX_R2 | ecosystem: Host-associated > Plants > Roots >...
TGTCCGCATCAAAAAAATACGGACCGAAGCGTTCATATGGAGCGAAATCCACACCAGCCTCATAGTTGTTTTCGTACCCGAGATCCCGCCATACGATAGTCGCCCCGTTACGTTCTAAATGGGCAGTAATCGCACCGCACCCCAAATCTCCACACTCTGGGCATACGAACAACGACACACGCCCTTCCGATGCATCGCCTGCTTCAGCAAGAAGCAGCCGACGCACCGCCCTATTCTGCTCGCCTCTCGATGCAGGGCTAATCCATAGCACCGAAGCAAGGTCATGGCTCCGGCCCACGGCGTCGTAAAGACTGGTTCCGTCGACTACAAAATCAAGAAAGGTTCGTTCCGTCTTGTATGGAGCACCGCTGTTCGGATCGCCGAAGCCGTGGCGAACGCGCACTGTAAGGTCAAGGCGCGAACGGTTATGGCGCATATCCGTCATGATACGAGAAGCGGTACGGTCGCGGCCGTTGAACCGCGTTATCGCCGATTCGCGCCAATGTACCGGAGCCGGGCGGCACTTATCCGGTATCCCGACCTTAACGCCCCGGAACCGGGCGACAGCTTTGGCCTAACCCGTCATTGGGGCAGTCATCCAAAAACCCTTGCGCGGTCGCATAGAACGACAAGTGTAAATCGGCTGGCTCCAGCTAAACCCGGGATTATGGATCATGCCTGCCGGGGAGTTTCGGGTAATGTCACTTTGGTGGGACGATCGCAATCTGAGAATACAAACCGGCTTTATTTCTGAGCACCGATCCTTGCCTCCGGTAGTCACCAATATAGGTCGATCTGCGGGCTTGGTCCGTGAATGTCACAATTTCTTTTTCAGGCTTCACTCTCAAGCGGCTGACTGTACTTATCGCTGTCTCTCGTCTCTTGGTTAAGGAGGTCTCCAATCATGAGAAAGCTACTGAGCGACCTACGATACGGAATTCGGATGCTGGCAAAGAATCCTACCGTCACCATCGTGATGGTTCTCACGCTGGCGCTCGCAATTGGCGCGACCACCGCCATCTTCAGCGTGGTTTACGGCGTGTTACTGCGCAGCCTGCCCTATCCCAAACCGGACCAGCTCGTGAGCATCAAGGAGGTGGCTGCCGACGGCCACCTGATGCAATTCACAGACCCTAACTTCGATGACCTGCGCGCCGCTAATCACAGTTTCGTGGGCATGGCAAAAGAGTCTACCTCTGAGGCCACGGTGTCGGGCGGCACAGGAGCGGCGCGGGTAGGCATCGCCTGCGTTTCGCGCGACTTCTTTCGTGTGATGGGCGTGTCGCCGACGCTGGGGCGGACGTTCTCGGAGGACGAAATGCATGAGAGTGGCAGGCCTGCAGCGATCGTCAGTTACGGCTATTGGCGGCAGCATTTCGGAAGCGTGGCTGATCTCTCGCCGTTCAAGCTGAGGATAGAGGGTCGCTCTTTCTCTGTAGTGGGTGTCTTGCCGTCTGGATTTAGCTTTCCAGCTCACACCGATCTCTGGATCCCGACGGAGTTCTGGGGGGAAACTCCCAGCCGCACGGCGCACAATTGGGCGATGGTGGTGGCGCGGCTGCGCGAGGGCGTAAGTCTGGGGCAGGCGCGCAGCGAGTGTTCCGCTCTTGCGCACCGCCTGTACCAGCAGTACAAGCCCGAGATCGATATGCGGGATGCCAGTATGATGCCGCTGCGCGCCGCCCTGATCGCCAGCGTCCGCCCGGCCTTGCTGATTCTGCTGGTTGCTGTCGGTTTCCTGCTCCTGGTAGGCTGCGCCAACGTGGCCAACTTACTGCTAGCACGCGCCGCCGAGCGCCAGAGGGAGCTGGCCATCCGCGCTGCACTCGGAGCGGGTCGCGCACGCCTGGTGCGCCAGTTCCTGGTAGAATCGCTGTCGCTCTCGCTCACCGGCGGTGTGCTGGGCGTGCTGCTAGCGATCTGCGGAGTTGACGCCCTGTTGGCACTTGCGCCGTCCAGCGTGCCGCGCCTCGACGAGGTTTCGATCAACCTGCCCGTGCTCGGCTTCGCGCTAGGGCTTTGCGTTCTCGTGGCGATCGGCTTGGGTGTGCTAATGGCACTGCGAGCCACGGCAGCCGATCCCCAATCAGCGCTAGCTGAAGGCAGCCGGGGAGCCACGGAGTCGATTGCTTCGCATCGGCTGGCTCGTATTCTGGTTGGAGCTCAGGTGGCAGTGACGTTAGTGCTGTTGGCCGGCGCTGGCCTATTGGGCCGGAGTTTGCTGCGCGTGCTGTCGGTCGACCCCGGCTTCCGCACTGCGCAAATTATGGCGATGGAGCTTGAAGTTCCAGGTGGCGCTGCTTTCAATCTCCCGGACTCCCGCGACACGCGCCCGGCGCGCTTCATGGAGACACTCTTCAACCGGCTGCACGCCGTCCCGGGTATCGAGGAAGTCGGTGGCGTCGATAATCTGCCGCTCGGAGACGCAGGCGATTGCGCCGATGGCAAGTTCCTGCTACTTGACCGTACGCCGGAGATCGACCTGAAAAAGCCCGAGGGGTCAGCACAACTCGAACACCTTTGGGTCACCGCTCCGGGTGGCGTGTCGGACTACTGCGTAGCGAGTGAAGATTACTTCAAGGTGCTCGGCATTCCGCTGCTTCGCGGACGGTTGTTCAACGAGCGCGACGGTCCCGATACACCCCACGTGGCCGTGGTCAGCCAGTCGATGGCGCGGGCTACCTGGCCGAACCAGGATCCTCTCGGGCGCACGATCGAGTTCGGCAACATGGACGGCGATATGCGCCTGCTGACCGTAGTAGGCGTTGTCGGCGACGCACACTACAAGAGCCTCGAGAAACCTCCTGAGCATACCGTGTATGTCAATTACCGTCAGCGCCTGCGCGGCGGGCGTGACTTCAACGTGGTGATGCGCGCCGCCACGCCTCCGGCGGCCTTGCTCACGGACGTTCGCCGCGTGGCGCATGCCCTGGCTCCGGACGTCGCGCTTCGTTTCCAGACTTTCCAGGACGTCTTCTCCGCTTCGCTCGCCGCCCGACGGTTCAATCTCACGCTAGTCGGTGTGTTCGCAGTGACAGCGCTGCTGCTCGCTTCTGCCGGCATTTACGGCGTCGTGGCTTACTGGGTAACGCGGCGGACCCACGAAATCGGAATCCGTATGGCGTTGGGTGCCCTTCCCAGCGATGTGCTGCGCCTGGTGCTAGAGCAAGGATTGCGGACGACGATCCTCGGCGTGGTGCTGGGCATCATGGCGGCATTGGCTCTGACGCGAACGATGCAATCCATGCTGTTCGAGGTGAGCGCGATCGATCCGGTCACCTTCGCGGGCGTTGCCCTGCTCATCGTGGTTGTAGCGCTGGCATCTTGTTACCTGCCGGTGCCGCGTGCAACCAAGGTCGATCCGATTGTCGCGCTGCGGCACGAGTGAGGACAGACGGCGGATTGTGCACGAAATATCGCGTTACCGCCCAGTGGCTCTCCTCCGCACGTCCAACTCCACCCACTCCCAAGGGGCAATGTGCGTGGGATTGGGGCAGGCGGTGTGGCAGTGCAAGCGAAGTCGCCGTTCTTCTTTACACAAGATTCCCGAATCTCAATCAGCCAGCCGCACCACTACCGCCGGACTCGCCCACCTACAGCGCCAAAATGTCATCCCGATACGTTCGTCTCAGTCGAGCGCGTATATCGAGCCGTCGACGCTGGCGACATAAACAACTCCTCCAGCAACGGAAGGGCTCGCGAGGAACGAGCCCAGCTCGAGCAGACGATCGACGCCGACAATCGTCGCATCTAGCGTGTTGTTCGGTTTTCCATCAGGACCGAGGGGCCCATAAATAATGGGCGCGTTCAGATGTCCGTCCTTGATCAGCAATTCGGGATGGTTCCGCGCCGCCTGCACTCTGAATTGACTGACGCATTTGCGAGCCGCGACATCTATGTCGTAGACATATCCATCAAACGAGCCAAAATAGGCGTGCCCGGAGGCAAGCGCAGGCGAAGAGAAGCTGTACGCCAGGTAAGGCACCTCGAAAAGCGGTGTACCCTTCTTCAGATCTAACGCGCGAAATCTCATGGAATCCGAGGTCGTTATATACACAACGCCGTTCTGTACAGCAGGCGATGCGATGACCCACGAGCCGTCATTACCGCGCCGCCAGAGTTGCTTCCCCGTTTTGCTGTCCAGAGCGTAAATGTAATTGTCGCGGCTGCCGAAGACCACGACACCATTGGCGACGGCTGCCGAACCAGGAATTCCCTGCATAAAATGCGATGGGTCGGTGCCCGACGCGAATTTCCAGATGAGTCGGCCTATGACAGCGTTCAGGGCGTACAAACCGCCATCCCAGCACCCGATATACAGCACGCCATCCACAATGGCGGGAGAGGAATGAACCACATCGGCCGCCTGGAATTTCCAGACAAGCCGACCGGTGCGCGCGTCCAGCGCATAGACGTGGTGATCGCCGCTGCCGAAATATACTTTTCCATCCCAGACGGCAGGCGAAGAGAGAAAGAAATCCCAGGGGTCCGGCATCACTTCGCCCGATGGCACCAGTCCGTAAAGACCGGGAGCGCTTAGTCTGCTTTCGCCGGAGGATGCGAATTTCCACTGAACTTTACCGCTATGGGCGTCCAGAGCGTACAGATTTCCGTCAAGGCTCAGGACGTAAGCCGATCCGCCCGCAACTGCCGGCGTGCTCCTCACGTTGGCCCCCGTCTGGAACTTCCAAATCTCATGCCCCGTCGCCGCGTCGATCGCATACATGAAATGGTCGTCGCTACCGACGTAGACCACACCCTCTGAAACGACGGGGGAGGAAAACACGCGGCCCCCGGTTTTGAATGCCCAAAGGACGTGGTCGATGCTCCGCGGCGCCTTGCTCGCGTAGAAGCCAGAATGCGCCAAATCGCCCCGGAACAGTGTCCCGGTTTGCGCGAAGCACGCTGTTGAATACAGCAGAACGGCGGCCGAAGCGTTCCTCGAACCCGCCAAAATGCGCTTGAACATTTCGAGCCAGTGTAACAGCGTATTCGGCCGAAAGCTCTATCTTGCGTACAAGATTACTTGCCCTCGGTGCGTCTGGGCCGAGTAGGCAGTTGTCCGGTATCGCCACTTTCGCGACCACCAGGCGAAGTAGACAATCCGCCGCTACCATGCGGACTCGATCACATCCGCGATGAGCAACAGCGGCTCGGCATTGACCCAAACGGCATTGAAGCTCGTCTTAACTCAGGCGTCGCCATTGCTCATTAGTAGTAAGTCAGGCGCCCGAAATGCACTCTCGTGCACATTCTGAGTTTTCAACTGATGAGTGCGGGAGTGTATCCGGTCCCTTCGGGATAGGGGACACATCCCGATAAGCTTGCCTCGCCGCCTCGGATTACCACAGACATCCCAGTGAATATATAATCAGCGCGTGTTTCCGTGTCTCGGTCCATGTTCGCGAAGGGCATTTCCGAGGAGCACGCTGGCAACGCGCCTAATTCTTCTTGCTACTGTTTTGCACAGCTTGGCGCATTGCCAAACGGCAGCCCCCGTCCTCAGGCTAAAGACACAGGTCGTCCAGGATCAGCAGTTGGGTGTCGAGGCGTTCCGCTTCTTGATGCCTGCGGATTGGAGCGTGGAAGGCGGTGTGGTTTGGCGGGCTAATCCAACTCGGCCGGCTTCGGTTTCCCTGCGAGTCTTCAATCCGTCCGGTCTAGAGGAGATCGGCATAGTACCCGATATCCAATGCGTATGGGCACCCACCTTGCCGTCGTTCGGATTCCCGCCCGGCTCGTTTTACCTCGGAGCCGAGGTACGCGTACCGATCACGGAGGCCGTAAAAGCGGTGGGCGCCCTGGTTCTACCTCGCTATGCGGCTCAAATGCCGGGCGCACGCATTATTAAACAGGAGTCCCTTCCCGACATGGCCCAGGCCTGGGCCGCAGCAAACTACCCGAATCTGGGCCAAGCTTCATTCTCGGGCGGCAAGGTCCGCATTGAATATACCGAGAGAGGCACTGCGGTCGAGATGGATATCTACGCAGTCGTAGGCGCCTGGACCATTCCGATCCAAGGCGTTCCGATGACGTTCTGGAGCGTCGAGTCGATTCGCTACTCGCGCGCTGTGAAGGGGAAACTCGACGAACAGTACAAATTGTTCCAGGCAATGCTTTATTCTGAAAAGCTCAACATTGAATGGCTGAATCGGTACATGCAGGTCAGGGAAATGATGATCCAACAGCAAATGGAAGCGAGTAATCGGGCTGTTGACCTTAGCCGCTATCTGTCGCGCGTTAATGACCACATCAGTTCTACCATTCGGCAAGCCTATGAGAACCGACAAGCCGCGCTCGACCGCGCCAACGCGAACTTTGATCGCTACATTCGCGGTGTCGAACAATATCATGACCCCGCTCTCGGCAGAACAGTGGAACTACCCTCCGGATACCGCAACGTCTGGGCAGATTCGCTTGGTGAGTACATTCTCAGCGATGACGCGAACTTCAACCCCAATGTCGGCGGCAATCGTGGCTGGCACGCGCTGCAGCATTAGCCGGCTACCGGGCTCCTGGGCAGAGCCGTACAGGAATCCACAGGTGTTCAGTTCACGAAACTTTCCCATGCGTTTAATTCACGGTCCAATATCTTTGAAACCCTGCGTAATCGGCGGGCAGGTTCGCGAGAATCGTACGCCGTAACCGAAGAATATCGAGGTCGCCCTTTTCCTGGAAAACGATCTTGCCACCAGATGAGATTAGAACGATGTACGGAAGAGTTGATTGCCACTCTGGATCAAGGCCAGCCTGCAGAGCGCCCGTGCGATCAAAAGCAAACATCAGATTGCGGCTGGATGCATGTTGCCGCCGGAGTGTTTTCAAAACGTCGGCCTGTTCGTTTGGTGCGTTTGTGGAAACTGAAACGAAATCGAAGTCGCGTTGGCGGTACATCTGGTAGCTGGTTTCCAGGTCAGACAATGTCTTGATCGAGGGGCTCGACTGTGTGTTCCAAAAAAGGACCAATAAAAGCTTGTCCGTGCCGTTCGATCGCAAGCTTTTCATATCAGCAGCCGTTGCCAACTCCAGATTCACAGACTCGGCTTCGATCTTCCTCAACTGATCAAGGCTGTCTTTCTCTTTGTACTTCCACTTTGTGGAGCAGCCAAATACACCAGTGTGCTCCCGCGGCACAGGCTTGTCGGCTAACAGAGCATCGATCGCGTTGCGGGTATCGTGGCTCTTGACAAGCTCCAGCCGATAACTATCGTCGAATCGGCCCTCGTAGCGCAGCTTTCTCTGGCGATCGAAAACGAAGACATGCGGAGTAGCTTTAGGTCCATAGGCGTTAGCGACCGATTGCGTGGCGCCATCGTACAGGTAGGTATAACCAATGTGCTTGTACGCTGCTCGAATCTTCATTTCCGCCAGGCTGTCACTGACATCAGAGGAATCTAATTCGTCGACTCGAATCGCGTTTGGGTCATTCGGTTGTATCACGACGATGCCAACGCTTTTTCCGCGGTATTCGGCATCGAGCTGTTTTATCCTCGCCTCATACATCTGTGCGATCGGGCAGTGATTGCAAGTGAATATAACCACCATCACCTTCTTGGCATCATAGTCACCCAGTTTGTGAATCTTTCCATCGATTCCAGGAAGCGCAAAGTTCGGCGCCTGTGATCCGAGCGCGAGAGTCGGATGTTGATCCGCGGCCATCGTCGTTGTTGCAACGAGTGTCAAGAGAACGTATTTCCACATAAGTGTTTGCTGTTTTGCGCTACGGGAGTTTAGGACCTGGCGTCTGAATTTTACGGCACCTCGCTGAGGATACCGCATCGCGCAGCATGATCCGAACTCGCACACTGAACACGGGAGCGCAATAAGGCGTCCCTGCAGACAAATTTCATCGACTGCCCACGGCGGGCGTTCGAGGCAGGGGGTATTGGGATCCCGCCGCACTAAAACTGCGCCGAGGGCGGTTTGACGGTGGCGCGGCTGGTGCGGTAATGGATAAGTTATTCGGGACAGCCACAGGCATACGATGTCGCATCCGTTTGAAGCTTCAGAAGTGCAGGCCGGACTCCAGGCGGCACTTGTACCTCCAGTTCTGTATTCCGGCAATTTCATCGAGGCGTTTGGCAGAAGCGTGCCCAAGGATGAGGTCGGAGGAGATCTCGCTGATTTGGTTTCGCACGGGCAGGATGTGATTGCTTACGTGATGGATGTTTCGGGGCACGGCATTCGCGCCGGAGTGCTGATGGGCATGGCCAAAACCGCCTTTCGATATGGATTGTTGCTGGCACAGCCACTCGAAAAGCTCGTTCGTGACATCAACTCTGTGCTGGGTTCGCTCAAAGAGCGAAACATGTACCTGACGCTTGCGGTCGCGCGATTTACCGGGACGGGCGAGGTCGAATATATTTCCGCCGGGCATCTTCCGCTGCTCCATTACCAGCAGCGGACAGGATCCGTTATCAGGCATTCAATGAGTCAATTCCCCTTGGGACTTTTCGCAGAAGTGCAATATGTAAGCGAGCGCCTGTCGTTTGGACCTGGCGATCTCTTCGCTTTAGTGACCGATGGTGTCACAGAGACGGGCGAGAACCCGGATGCGGAGCGCGGACTGGAGCAAGTTTCTGAGATACTGCGCCGGTTGCACGATGGCGCACTGCCGGATATCGTCTCCGCGATGATTGCCGAGGCCACTGAAGACGGCGCGCAGCACGATGATGCGACGGTACTGCTGCTGCGCTGTTCTGAGGAAACCGGCGGCTACCAACACGAGAGGGCGGACGTTGCTCTGACGCAAGAAGCGCTTTGGAACCGGCAGCTCGATGCTTTGGAGGAGCTACTGGCTCGGGAAGACAAACAATCGACAAAGGAGCCTGACCAGGCGTAAAGAAGTGCGGGATGGCGGCCGAAATACCAAGCACAAACTCGTGATCCACACCGCATGCGCGTAGGATTAGGATACGAGTTGGAAGCACACAATGGACTCCAACCTCCGCCTGGCCTGGACTCAAATCGTGACCGCCGAGGACTACGACGAGCATATGGCTGCGGTAGGCCAAGCCCAGGCTGCTGCGGCGCTCACGTTGGAACTGATTCAGAAGGCCGCTTTACATGAGGGCAGCCGGCTCGTAATCGCGGGAGCCGGGACTGGGCGGATGTTTGACTTCTTAAATGTCGACTTATTCCGGCCATTCCATTTAGTCTGCACGGATTTGAATCCCACTTTCCTCGCAACGTTGAGGGCGCAATTGTTTACTCGCGGTCTTGAGGTGCAGATCGTCGCGGACGATCTAGAGCACACAGCGCTTCCGGCGCATCCAGAGTTCCTGCTCGCGACACTGTTGCTGGAGCACATTGATTGGCACAAGGGTGTCGAAGCCATCACCGCACTTCACCCAGGGGCTTGCGGCATCATCATTCAAGAGAACCCTCCTGGGATGACGACGGCAGTAACGCCGGGGAGGCGCATTCCGCCATCGATTGCCGCGGCCGTTAAGATAGCGGAGCCGAAGCTCGTTCCGCACGATGAAATGATGAGCGCATTTGAGGCGCGAGGATACCATTGCGCGTTCAGTAATTGCCGGGAGGTAGCGGACGGTAAGCGGCTCGTTTCAACGCTGTTGGTTCCTTAACTCTGATCTAACAGCGATGTCTCACTGGTCTGAGGTAAGATGTCGGGTTCGATCGCACGAGGAATCGCCATGTATTCCGGACCAGTCATCGATACCCACATGCATCTGTGGGACCTGGCGAATGGTTACGAGTGGCTGAGTCACAACGATGCCAATTTCGAGCGCTTGTTTGGCAACTACGACTCGCTAAAGCGGAACTTTCTTGCTCCCGACTACACAGCGATGACTCGCGACTGCAACGTCGTGAAGTCGGTTCACGTACAGGCGTTTGGCTTTCCCGATAGCCCTGTTGAGGAAACGGCTTGGCTGCAGGGACAAGCAGACCAGTATGGCTATCCGCAGGGCATCGTTGCCTACGCGACCCTAACGCATCCTGACGTGGAGGAAACGCTGCGCCAGCACTGCACGTTCGCCAATGTGCGCGGCATTCGGATGCCCCTGAACTATGCCAAAGAAGCCTGGCGGCGCATGACCGACCGGGCAGACTACATGCGGGACGCCCAATGGCGCAGGGGCTTCGCGCTGCTATCTGACTACGGTCTGTCATTTGACCTGCAAATGTACGATCATCAGGCGGCAGAGGCGGTGGCTCTGGCTCAACGCTTTCCGGAGACGACCATTATCATCGAACATCTGGCATGGGCTCTCGATCTGTCGTCCGCAGGATTCGATCAATGGAGACAGCATCTGCGGGCATTGTCTCAGTGCTCGAACGTTTTTCTGAAGCTGAGCGGCATCGGTTGTGTCTTCCGCGGATCCGATCCCGGATGGATTCGGCAGTGGTTGCAGCAGGCCGTGAGTTGCTTCGGTCCAAAACGCTGCATGTTCGGCAGCAACTGTCCACCGGATACGATCTTCTACGACTTTAAAACGCTGTTGAGAATGTATATGGAGGCTTTCGCCGACTACTCTCCGGATGAGCAGGAGGCAATTTTCTGTGGAACGGCGCAACGAATTTACCGACTGTGATTTGACCCCATCTGAGCGAGCAGAGGCGCCGCGGGTTTAGCGGATAGACTGAAGAAGGGACCGCGGACGAGGTATGTGCAGTATAGCGGGATGCGGGATAGCGGTGTAGTTCGGCCGCAAGTCGGATAGGATCCGCCATAGGCGCGCAGCAAATTCATCGGCGTCGGACGCAGCTCTATCACCTACCGACAGGCGTTCGGGTGGGGCGATTAAGGCGCGTGATCGACATCTTTTGAGCGCTTCTCAAGGCGCTTGACCCCGTGGCCGATCTCGCGGAAGAAGCCCGGCGTTAGAGTGAGGTCTCCGGTGGTCTCGGTCCAGTGTGTTTTGCTCATGAAGTCGTCAACGTAGCTATGGCTAATTCCTACCGAGAGTTCCTTCTGCGGATCGAGGTTGATGCGGCCACCAACGTCGGAGGTAACAATCCAATCGTCATTGAACGGCGTGGCACGCATAAGAATAGGGTTTCGGCGAGGGGTGTTATCGGTGGGGATGGCGTCGATTCCGCCGAAGGCGGCGAAAAGAAGAAACCGACCGTTCCAGAGACCGTACGTGGCTTTCGCGCCGAAGGGCGGGAGAACGGCTCGAGTACGACCGACGGGCGGACCGATTATGCAAAGCGGGCAAGTGAGCTGGTGGAGATTGTAGAAGGCCGACGTGTTCGAAGGCCCAAACTCGTAGCCAGCGGTAATTGGGGACCTGGTATAGCCGAATGATTCGATAGTGAGGTACTTCAGGAAGCCCGTGGATGGAGCGGGTTTGAGAATTTGCGTTTCGGCTTGCCCCCAAACCGGCACGGATGTAAGCATGACCGCGGCGGCTGCACACGCGAAGTGCATGGCGCGCGATGGGACGAATTCACTACCGAATGGTGCGGGAATTCTCATAAGAAGGCCCTCAGAACGAAAATCCAGCGAGGAATTGCACCTCATTGCCGAGCACCTGGGACGCTCCCCTCGGACTGTCCGCACCCCAGTACATGTAACGAACCGCCGGTGAGATCTTTAGGGCGTGAAGATGCGCTTCCAGTCCGGCTCCAGCGGTAATTGCGTTTGTCGAGAGCTGACTGGAACTAGAAAAAGCTGGCGCTGGAAATCATTTGTCAGGTTCGTGCCGACTACAACTCCGATGGAGAGATTGTGGCCTAGGACCCTTGGCGAGGCAGCTATGGCACAGCCGGCGAATACACCGATGGTAACAAGCGACTTGAGACGCATGCTAAAGATAGGATTCCCAAATGCTCAGTAACTGACGGAGCGATGTGTTACTGCGTTTCAAAAAAACTGCCGACATGCCAGGTGCTGCTCGTCCGGTTAAGGCCGGGAATGTATACATCTCAAAGACGGGTTTTCTAGGCAGGGGCGGAGAAGCTGGGCCGCGAACCACGCCGATACGTCGCGCTTGAGCGCGTTTGCCGACTACATCGCCGAGAATTGGAAGTCCAACCCAGCAACCAAACATAAAGGACACTTAGTTCGAATTTAAGACGGCTAATCAACGGACGCAACTGCGAGCCGGACGAGAGGCGCGCGTGCGGTCTGTAGCGGAAAGCCGGCCGGGACTGGTATTGTCGCCGTAAGACATGGAGCACGCAACGACCGACGTTTCCCACCTGTTCATTGAGCTTGGCTTGGCGATCGTCGGCCTTGCGTTCCTGGCGCGTCTTGCGAACCGGTTCGGATTCTCGGCCATACCGCTGTACCTGCTGGCGGGGCTCGCCTTCGGCAACGGCGGGCTTGCGCCGCTTTCACTCAGCAACAACTTCATTCATACCGGCGCCGAGATCGGCGTGCTCCTGCTCCTCTTCATGCTTGGGCTCGAGTATACGGGCGATGAGCTGGCAAAGAATCTTCGCATGGGCTTACCCGCGGGGCTGGTTGATTTTGTACTCAATTTCCCGCCGGGCGTGATCACGGGGTTGCTGCTTGGGTGGAGAACCTTGCCGTCGGTGCTGCTCGGCGGGGTGACTTACATCTCGTCTTCCGGGATTATCGCGAAGGTGCTGGCCGAATCAGGACGGCTTGCGAGTCCGGAAACGCCGTCGGTTCTGACGGTGCTGGTGCTTGAAGATGTTGCCATGGCGGTGTATCTGCCGCTTGTGGGAGCGCTGCTGGCGGGAGGCGGGGCGGCCACCGTGGCGCTTTCGGTTGCGGTCGCGATGGCGGTGGTGTCGCTGGTGCTGTTTGTTGCTGTGCGATATGGACACGCTATCAGCCGTGCTGCGGCTCACGAGTCAGACGAAATCATCGTGCTTACGATTCTGGGGGCCGTTCTGCTGGTCGCCGGCATCGCACAGAGGTTCGAGGCGTCAGCGGCCATCGGAGCGTTTCTCGTCGGAATCGCCGTTTCGGGACCGATTGCGGAACGATCGCACCACCTGTTTGCGCCGCTTCGGGATCTTTTCGCGGCGACGTTCTTTTTCTTCTTCGGGCTGCAAATTAATCCTGCGACTCTGCCCCAAGCGCTGCCGATCGCAGCCGCATTGGCATTGGTGACGACGCTGACAAAGGTATTGACGGGCTACTCCGCAGCGCGGAACGCGGGAGACCGCCGGCTGCGCATCCAAGCGGGACGGGCCCTGGTCGCGCGCGGTGAATTTTCGATTGTGATTGCGGGCCTGGGGGCCGGCATCGAGCCGCGACTCGGGCCACTGTCTGCGGCGTATGTTCTGATTATGGCGATTGTTGGACCGCTGCTTGCGCGCGGATCTAAATGAGCGAGTATGGCCGGGATACGTAAGCAACAGAGCGAGGCGGGGAGATTAGTAATGGCCGATACGGGGTTGACGAAGCACCGGGAAGGGCGGTTCAACCCGATTATCAGAGAAGTGGCCAATCCGCCGGGGCCGGGCGACACTATACGATAAGCGCACTTTAAGATCTGGACTCGTGATCGCTTTCGAATCAGCGTCTTCAGAAATCCAAACACGCGACAGGTAAGGGTTAGCATCGCAATTAGGCTCAGCCCTGAGGTCACCCACGCTGCAAAACTCAACAGCCGCAGCCTGCTTCGTGGAAACAGCGTTGCGTGCTTTTTACGAGCGGCGATGGCTACCCAACGTCCATCAGCGAAGTCAATTCGTGAGTTGCTGACGGCCGCGCTACTTGCGTTGCCATTGGCGGCTTCGTTGGCTGGGACCACAGTCTGCCAGAGCAAAGCTTCGCCGCAAGAAGCCTGCGACAACAGCACTGTCGATGATTGGGGACAAGCCGAGGCGACTAAGGCGCGAGCATTCCTAGCCACTTTGAAGTCTGTAGTGCAGGCCCACGATAGGACAAAGCTTGCGCTGATGATCGCATATCCTTTAAACGTCTTTGCACCCGGCAGGAAACAGGTGATCCACAACCGCGCCGAGTTCATCGAGAAGTACCCGAGCGTCTTTTCGTCGCATATAAAGCACGCGATACTCACTTAGTCATTCTGAGTGTCTATTCGGCAACGGGCGTGGGGCTATGGTCGGTGACGGCGAGATTTGGTTCGCGGAGCAGCAGGGCGGGGTGTTCAAAATAATTACTATCAATCTAGGTACTGAGCGATAACCCGGGGCTCCTTAGCAGGCTAAGTATCACGTTCCGGCCGACCCGGATTGTTTTCTATGCGTCCTCGGCGGCTAGCTCGTCCAGCAGGGCGGCCGCCCTGGTCAAGTGGTCAACCCCAAAGATCACCAGCACCCGCATCGATCCCGGCTCTAATCCGCAGTAGGAATAATCAATATTGATCTGCTCCTCGCCCAGGCGCGCGGCTGCGCGGCCCAATTCGCCCGGACGGTGCGCCAGCCGAACGACGGCGACGTTCGTCTGCTCGAAGATCATCCGTAGTGAGCCCAGCACCTCTGTGGTCATTGCCGGATCGTCTACTACGATTCGGGCGAGGCTCTCGCCCTCCTCCACATACGATTGAAAAGCGAGGATGTTCACTCCGCGCTCCGCGAGAGCGAGGAAGCACCTCCCCAGGGCGCCCGGTTTGTCTTCAATCGCTATCGTAAATTCCTTCGCCTTGGCCATGCGGGTGGTTTGAGGATCTACTTGTTCGCTGATTCATGATCGTAGCTGATCGCGCGCGTGACCTTCCACACGCCATCCTTGTTCTGCCAAACCGTCACAAACTTTGCCTGTCCTGCGCCGTCCTCCGGGTGCCCTGGATGCTGAAAGCGATGCACGCCTAACTCCACCGCTCCGTATCCGTTCAGCGGATAAACTTCGATAGAGCCCGGCACAAGCGTGCGCTGCACCTTCCCGCAGATGTTCTGCTTGATCGCCGCAATAAACGGATCCTTACCGACTGACAACCCTGTCTGATCGTGATAGAACTCCAGGTCATCTGAGACCATCGCACCTAGCGTCTTCAGATCGCAATGATTGTAGGCGTCAAAGAGTTGTGTATCCAAGGACTCTATCGTCTTGAAAAGAGTGCCGGGCTGCGCGTTGGATTGTGCACAGGCAGGCCAGGCGAGTAGAACCAACGTGACAAACGCGAATAGTCTCCTCAGGTCCATAGAAAGCTCTACGTTTTCCGGCCCTGAGTAGTTCAAGAAATCGTGGTGCCCACCCGGCACGCTCTTTCCGACGCGAGACCTCGTCCCTTGATATCTTTGAAGCACCATTGCTATTCCGGCAGACCGCGTAGCCGCAAAGGCCCATGGTTATGGCGAACGCGACGGCAGCTCCCATTACGCCGACGGCTTCGCATTCCGATCGGCCGATCGAAAATGCCTACCGGCACACGACCATGGTTGCTCTCACGCTCGGAGCGCTGGGTGTCGTGTTCGGCGACATTGGCACGAGTCCGCTGTATACGCTTCAGGCGTGCCTGCTCTCGGCAGGAGGCAAGCGTGTCCATCCCGAGGACGTTTTCGGCATTCTCTCTCTGATGGCATGGGCCCTCGTTCTGGTAGTCACTGTTAAATACCTGTGTTTCGTGCTCCGCGCGGACCATCACGGCGAGGGCGGCATGTTCGCTTTGCTCGCGCTGGTGCCAGATCGCTTTCGCGCCGATAGTATTCACCGGGGACGCGTAACGGGAGTCGCTCTGCTCGGCGTGATTGGGGCGGCGCTTCTATACGGTGACGGCATCATCACACCCGCTATTTCGGTGCTGAGCGCCGTGGAGGGGCTCACGATCGCCAATACAGCCTTCAAGCCCTGGGTCGTCCCGCTCACCTGCATCATCCTGATCGCACTGTTTGCGATTCAACGCCGCGGGACAGGAAACGTGGGCCGCCTTTTCGGCCCTATCATGCTGGTGTGGTTCACCACGTTAGCCGCTCTCGGCGTTTCGCACATCGCGGTACACCCCGCGATCCTGGGAGCGCTTTCGCCTCACCATGCCATCGGCTTCTTCGCGCGTCATGGTTTGCACGGTCTGTTGATTCTGGGCTCTGTGGTCCTGGTTGTTACCGGCGGCGAAGCGCTTTACGCCGATCTCGGCCATTTCGGATGCGTACCGATTCGCCGAGCCTGGCTGTGGATTGTTTTCCCGGCTTTGATGCTTGGTTATCTCGGCCAAGGCGCGCTTGTTCTCACGCGACCAGAGGCGATTGCGAACCCGTTCTTCGCCCAAGTTCCTGCCGGCCTCGCCACCATCTGCCTTGTTATTCTTTCCAGCGCCGCGACCGTCATAGCTTCCCAAGCCCTCATCTCAGGCGCTTTTTCGCTGACTCGCCAGGCAATGATACTTGGCTATTTCCCCAACGTTAGCGTGCATCATACGTCGGAACAGACGGAAGGTCAGATTTATATACCGGAGATCAACGCGCTGCTTGCGATCGGCTCCCTGCTCATGGTCCTCACATTTCGTGAATCGGTCGCACTGGCTGCTGCTTATGGGATCGCCGTAACGGGCACCATGGCAATCACCTCGATCCTGTTCTTTTTAGTCGTTCGCTATGTCTGGCATTGGTCCGCCTGGAAATCGATCGCGATTCTTACCTTATTCCTCTTGTTCGACATTCCGTTCCTCGGAGCGAACGTATTCAAGTTTTTCCAAGGCGGCTATGTGCCCGTGCTCATCGGTGCTTCGCTTATTGCGGCGATGCTGATCTGGAACCGCGGCCGGATTTTCCTCGCAGAGCAGTATGCGACCCGATTCCCGACGGTTGACGTTGTGCGGAAACGAATCCTGCAATGCCTGACGCAGCGCGTTCCGGGCAGCGCGGTTTTCATCGCACCCAGCCCAGGTCATGTTCCCCCGATATTGGTGCATTTCGTCGAGCGTTGCCGATGTCTGCAGCAAACCGTAATCCTGCTTAGCGTCCGGACCGAAGTGGTCCCTAAACTTTCAATTGAGGAAAGGTATGAAATTTCCGATTTGGGAGACGGCTTCTGGCGCGTGGTGCTGCACTTCGGGTACATGGAACAACCAGGTGTGGTCGAGGCGTTAGCCCGGGTCGTTCAAAACGAACATTTGTCTGTCGATCTTCAGGAGACTACTTACTATGTAGGTCACGAAACACTCCTTGCAACAAAGGCGGGCAACATGGGGAGGATCGCGGAGAAAGTGTTTGCTTATCTCCAGCGCAATGCCGTAGACGTCGAGAGTACTTTCGGCCTGCCTTCTCGACAGGTGATCGAGATCGGGACTCAAATCGATCTGTGATTTGGTACCTAGATCAGAACATGCTTCGTCACGGCAATCGACACGGGCTTGAGTGCTCCTACTCGCTGCGGAGACAAATGGCAGGATCGATTCGGGCGGCGCGGCGAGATGGGAAATAGGAAGCGAGAAGGCCCATTATCGTAAGGACCGCGATCACCGCAACGAAGGTGATGACATCGTGCGGAGAAACGCCCCAAATCTGGCTGGCAAGCACACGGGTGGCAAACGAGGCGAGGCCGATTCCGAGGCCAACGCCGATCAGCACGAAGCGCATGCTTCTGCGGATGATGAAAGAGCGAATATCGAGAGGCTTGGCGCCTAATGCCATTCGAATCCCGATTTCTTTTTGTTGCTGCGCGATCGAGTACGCGGTGACGCTATACACGCCCACGGCCGCGAGAATCAGGCCGATGGACGCGAAGGTCGATATCAGAATCAGACCGAAGCGCGGACGCGCATATTCCGTGATTTCGAGGAAATCGTCCATGGTGAGGGTCTGCATGGGGAAGACGGTGCGATCGAGCATGAGCACTTGCCTGGTCAAAGTGGTCCCAAGAGCGGCTGGATTGCCCACCGTATGGAGATAGATATCGAAGCCGCTGAAATCTGAGATGGTGTAAGGGACGTAAGCGGCAGGCATCACCGGCTCGCGCGCACCGTTGTTCTTCATGTCGGAAACCACACCGATGATTTCGAACCATGGATTTGCGATAGGGTGGGAGCCGCGTTTGAGGGCTGCGAGCCAGAGCCTGCGCCCCATCGGATTGGAGTTGCCGAAATAGCGAGCCGCCAAAGTTTGATTAATGAGGGCGACCTGGCGGCGCTGGTTTTCGTCGACAGCACTCGGGAAGCGGCCTGCGATCCTGCGCAACCCGACAGTTTCGAAGTAGCGCCTGGTGCACGGTGAGTACAAACCCTTCCAAGTGGAGGTGTGGCTGATGCCGGCGATGTCGAAGTCGGTGGGCAGCGCGCCCTGAGGAGGAAATTCGACGGCGGCAGCAGCCGAGA
>Ga0213872_10001141_pt1 | contig 18134 bp, 10 predicted proteins | sample VelepicomBERX_R2_FD_160071 | JGI IMG/M metagenome (GOLD analysis project Ga0213872, IMG submission 160071) | Rhizosphere microbial communities from Vellozia epidendroides in rupestrian grasslands, the National Park of Serra do Cipo, Brazil - RX_R2 | ecosystem: Host-associated > Plants > Roots >...
AAAAGTTGCGATCGCCCGCGAGCGCATGGCGGCTTTCAGAGTTCATCACGCCATCGAAGTTCACGGTGAGCAATTGAAGTCCTTCCGCAGACCAGGCCGAATGAAACCTGTGGAAGAGCGATAGGTCCTCCCGGCAACCCGGCGATTCGGTCATCCAGAAGTTGAGGAGCACCGGCTTGCCACGAAGCGCGGAAAGCGTTCGAGTCTGTCCAGCCAGGTCAGGAAGAGAAAAATCGGGCGCCGCCACAGGCGCGAGCAGCCACGTTTCAACCGTAGCCGGGAGGACTTCTCCTTCTTGCAGTCTGGTGGGAGAAACCTGGCCCCGCGCCAACATGGGTGTCTTGAATGGCTCCATGCGGGACGGCTCGGGGCCCTCCTCAACCCAGATTCTATGGTTAGCCGGGATTGCACCGAGTTGTTGAACGAGCCCGCTCGGCCAGCGAATGGACGCTGTAATACGGCCTTTGGCCGCTCCCAGTCCGAAGAACATCTCCTTGCTGTGCTGCGAGAGGAATCCCGATCCCGCTTGAAGCTGCCGGGTCTGACGGCCCGCGTCGGTTTCCACTGTAACGGCCGCGCCTATGGCGTCACGATTACTCTTGGTGCCGCGGAGACGGAATGCGATCGACGGCGGCAGGTCCTCCATCACATTTTTCAATAGGCGTAACTGCGGGCCGTTCCGGTTCTTCAGCAATACTTCCTGTCGCCCGTCGTGATCGAAGTCCGCCAGAGCGAACGCTCTGCCATCCTCTACAAAGTCCAGGCCGGCGACGCCGGAAATATCGGAAAATGTTCCATCCCGGTTATTCGCATAGAAGACGTTGCGCTCAAATCCGCTCCATGTATGGTCGGCGCGGATGAGTTCGTTGAGCGCATTCCAGCCTTGCTCGTAATCAGTAGACGATCTGGCCTCGTCAGGCGAATTGGCAACCACCTGCCGCCAGAAAAAGCTATTCATGTCTTCACGCAAGGCGCCTGTAAGCATTCCGTTGGCAATGTAGAGATCGGGGAAGCCGTCGTGGTCGAAGTCCCAGGCATCGCTCGACCACGACCATCGGCCCATCCCAACTCCAGCAGCACTCGCGTCCTCGAAAGCAGCGCTGCCGTTGTTGCGCAATAAGGAATTGCCCATGGCGTGTTTTCGATAAAGCGCGCGAACTTCCTTGGATGCCTCTTTCTTGAAATCTTCCTGCATGGAGATGCGCTCACCGGCCGCGGTCCACATGTCAGCAACGTAAAGGTCGTCAGCTCCGTCGTTGTTGTAATCGAACCAGCAGACACTCATGCCCGCGCCGACGTCTTCAACGCCAGCCTGTTTCGCAACGTCAGTAAAAGTTCCGTCGCCGTTGTTGCGGTAGAGGTTCTTCCTGCCGAAATCGTTTACTACGTACAGGTCGGGCCATCCATCCCGGTTGTAGTCGCTCCAGCCGCAGCAAAAGCTATAGCGCGTGTTGTTCTGATCAAGTCCCGATTCCCTGGTGACATCCCTAAAGGTTCCATCCCGGTTGTTCCGCATGAGGAAATTGCGCGGGCCGTTCTCAGCGTCGTAATACGGAACGGGGTACTTGTACTGATTCGTGCCCTGGTAATAGACGTAGAGACAGAAATAAATGTCCAGCCAGCCATCGCGATCATAGTCAGCCGCGGATGCTCCGGTGAAGGTGCCTTGCGGAATACTGGCGAACTGAAACGCATCGTGCTTTTGGCGGAATTTGCCGCCGCCCTGGTTCAAAAACAACAGAGGTCCGTTGGCTCGCACCACAACCAGGTCCTGGCGTCCATCGTTGTCGAAATCAGCAAACAACGCGCATGCCGTATTTTCGAGAATCCCGACGCCGGATGTTTTGGTTATATCCTCGAAAGTCCCATCACCGCGGTTTCGATAAAGCCGGTTTGGAAGCCCGGCAGGTTGGCAAACGTAAACGTCATCGAACCCGTCATCATCGATGTCCCCAACCGACACACCGTTATGGCCGTAGATGTCAATACCGCACGCGCCATCGAGAACGGTCCGCCAGTAATCTACTCCCCGCAGCATTTGCGCGGAGTAGGAGGAATTCGCGCCGAACGCCTGCGGGGTGAGGTCTGCATAGAATGGCGCTGCGGATCGGCTCCGGACTTCATCCCTCGCTCGCCAACGCTTGATCCGATATTCGCCTGAGGAGGCCGCCTCCCACTCGAACTGCCATGACCCCACCCGTTGCTCGCGGTAGAAATCCGTGCCTGTGCCAACCAATTCATACCGCACCCGAGTCGTCAGCCGGCCGGGACTCGCTTCGATCTTCGTCACCTGAAACTCGGCGGTCACGATTCTGGAAAAGCGACTCAGGGCCGATCGCAATTCTCCCAGAAAGGCTTCCCGTTCGAGAGAGATCTGTTCTGCGAACGTAATTCGTAGGATTTCAAGCGCCGCGTCACGGCGTACGATCCTCGTCTCAGTTGCTCGCAAGGAGGAACCTAAGAAACCCGCACTGAGAACCTTCTCGACCGATTGAATTCTCTGCGGTGATTGCAAAAGATCCGCGCTCCATTCCGAGAGAATCCCGGCGATCGGATCGTGCTCTTTTTCCGCGGGGAAGTCGTCGAGGCCCGCGTTTGCCTTGAGAAGCACAGCATCGAGCGGCGTCTGCGCGCGGTAGTGAGGACGCAGGTGAAACTCGGCCTCCGCCGCCTGCGTATTTTGCAGATCGAGCGGCAGGAGAAAAGCGTGTATGGAGCGAAGGTTGGCGGGCAGCAGTGCTGCCGACGCCCCCTGGCAGCAGCGCGTAAGAAAGTCACGCCTGCGAAGATGGGCCGACGTCCATGTCTTCTCCTGCTCCAGAGCGTTGCCTCCCAGGGTGTTGCCGCTTGGAACCTAAGAATCTAACACCCGTGTCGGAGCGCGTCAACGCTGGGTGCGGGTGCTGTCGTTGGCTCTTGCCAGGAATAGAACGGCGGCGTAAATTGGAAGACCTGAGAGCCCTTACTTTCAACGGAAAACAAGGCGATCGCCTTCTATCGCATAGATCGCTCGGATGCAGCCCGAAGAGCCGCCACTATCCGTTGCGACATGTAGGACTGTTCACTGCGATGCTGCTGCTAACTGCGGCGGAAGCCAACGCGGTAGCATTACAGCAGACATCGGCCGTGACCCCCGCAGTCGCGGACTCTCCGGAAGCACATCTCGGGAAGGGCTACGATGCCCTGAAACACGACCGGTACGACGTAGCAGCGAGCGAATTCCGAGCTGCCCTGCAGCTTGACCCAACCTTGGTTACAAGGGCGCGATTTCCGTTGGCTGTCGCGCTCTTCGAACTCAAAGAACCTGTCGAAGCGCGCAAGGAGCTTGAAAGCGTTCGCCGGGAGATTGGAGACCATCCCAACGTCTTGTATTACCTGGGGAGGTTGGACCTGATGGAGCAGAACTTCACAGGCGCGATTCGGAACTTGAGTAAAGCTGTCGCGCAGCCTCCTTTCCCCGACACGGCCTATTATCTTGGAGTCGCCTGCTTCAAGCAGGGTGATCTCCCGGCTGCCGAAAAGTGGTTGAAACTAGCAGCTCAGGTGAGTCCACAGGATAGTCTCGTTCAATATCAGCTGGCGCAGGTTTATCGAAGAGAGGGCCGTGAGCAGGAAGCGAACAACGCAGCTGCGCTGTCGGCACAGTTGCGCCGGCGCGACGCTGATGAAAGCAAGCTAAAAGTGGAATGCGCTCAGAAGCTGGACGAGGGTCCTCGCAGTGAAGCTCACGCAGTTTGCGACCGTCTATATGATCCGGACAATGCGGAGAAACTTACTGCTCTTGGGACCATTTACGGCCAGCACGGCGATTTGGAAGCAGCGCTGGGGCCCCTGCGGCGGGCTGCGGAGCTAGCGCCGCAGTCGCCGCAAATGCAATACAACCTGGCATTCACTTATTACCAACTGAATCGTTATGCGGAGGCGCGCGCGCCCATTGCCCAGGCTGTCGAGCGATGGCCAGACATCTTCCAGCTCAACGCTCTCTACGGGGCCATCCTCTCGAAGCTGGGTGATGACCTCCTCGCCTACCAGGCCCTGCGCCGTGCGCATCAGCTCAATCCGCAGGATTCCGGGACTGGAGAAACGCTCTACATCACCACTCTTGCGCTTGCCCGGAAATGCCAAGCCGGACGCCAGTACTCTGATTCGCTTCGGTATTTCAATGAAGCCGCCAATCTGCGCCCTGACGATCCCGAGCCCCACAAGGGCATGGCCGAAATCTATGCCCTTACTGGCCACCCCGCGGAGGCCGCCGCGGAACTGCAAAAAGCCGATCACCTGAACAGCGGCTTGGGAATTCGTTAAGCCCACCAATCGCAGCATCTCGAACAGATCTCACTTTTTAATGGCGCATATCAAGACTTCTTTGTGAGATCTTTATGCCGTCTTTAGAAGGCAGACCCTACATTGGTGTATCGCTCAGTGGTGGAAAGCACTTTCCTAGTTTTCCTTAGCCATCCAGGTCACGATGGCTTTGTCAGAGTGTCCTAGTTGTACCCAGGCACCAGAACAACAACGAAATCTTAAAGCTAGTAGCCCCTGAGGAATTCCGATACCGAGAAGAGAGGATTACGGTCTTGAGAAGAGTATGTTTTTTGCTTGCGCTGACGGTAGTAGTGTTGAGCACGCAACTCCGTGCCGCGGGCAATGAGCGTGCCGCATCCGGCGCTATTCGCGGCATCACGCGAAATCTCGCCGGCCAACCCCTTGCGGCTGTGCGCGTCACCGTGCATAGCGTGGTCGAGGAAAGCGAGCGGACCGTAATCACCAGCGGCGATGGAAGTTTCACAGTTTCAGATCTCAAACCGGGGCAGTATCAGTTGAGTGCAGAGGCGCAAGGAGTCGGGAGCGAGTCTCCCACCATTGTGGATGTGAGAGATCAGCAGACTTCCAGCGTGGAAATTTCCCTCGCGAGAGACGGCGCGGTCTCGAAAAATGTGAGCGCTGCAACCAAGCCTGGATTTTTTAAACGGCTTGCCATGGCATACGCGACCGACTGGCATCCGGCTGCCAGCGCGGCTCCGGATGCGGCCGGCACTGCCCCTAACGCGGAGCCAACTTATCGAGGCTATCCTCCGCCAGTATCCAATCCCCCGTTTCCTTTCAACGTCTGGCCAATCGGGGGCACTCCCTGGATCGGCTACCCCAACGCAACCCAGTATCCATTGACAACCGCTCTGCAAACAGGCCCGCATGGGGACTGGTGGAAGAAAGCCAACGTCCAGATTTACGGCTGGGCGGATGTCGGTATGAACATCAGCACTTCGCATGACCGTCCTTATGGAAACTTGCCGGCCGCCTATGCAGAAATTCCGAATTCGATACAGCTTGACCAATTGACGCTCTACATTGAGCGTGTGCCGGACACGATTCAGACCGACCATTTTGACTGGGGTTTCCGTCTCACAAATTTGTACGGTCTTGATTACCGATTCACAACCGCTCAAGGATACTTCAGCCAGCAACTGCTCAATAACCCTAAAGCGGATGGAAGCATTGGAAATAAGTACGGCTATGACCCAGTCATGGCCTACGTAGATCTGTATTATCCTCATGTGGGACAAGGAATGGATGTAAGAGTCGGCCGCTATATCTCCCTCCCGGATATCGAAGCGCAGCTAGCTCCGAATAACTATACTTTCAGTCACTCACTGACTTACACATACGACTGCTATACCCAGACGGGTGTTAATTCCACTATTAAATGGAGCAACCATTGGACGACACAATTTGGTCTATCCGGCGGGTGTGAGTCTGCACCCTGGGCTCCGAGTGCAAAACTGACCGGAAACGCATGCGTGGGCTACACATGGGCTGATGGCGGCGACAATATTTATATCTGTGCCAATTCCATAAATGATGGGAAGTACAACTATAACAATCTAGCGGCTTACTACACTACCTGGTATCACAAATTCGGTCATTCCAAATGGCATTCCGCGTGGGAAACCTGGTATCAGTACATGAAGGATACTCCTAATGTCAATAACCCGGCGGCAGTATCTCTTTTAGTAACTAATTCCAATGGAGCGGTCTGCAACAACACGAGTGAACTCACCTGCTTTGCTCCGGAATGGTCCACCATCGCCTATCTCAATCGTCAGCTCTCAAAGAAGGACTTCATTAGTTTTCGGACTGAATATTTCGACGATCTGAAGGGCCAAAGAACGGGATTCAAAACCGCATACTCGGAATCGCTGGTATCATACAACCACTGGATCGGATCGACGGTCGTTTTCCGCCCGGAACTCCGGTATGAGCATGCATTTGACACGCCGGCGTATAACAACGGCACCAAGAAGAGCCAGCTAATGCTTGCCGCGGATATCATCTGGTTTTACTGATCCATCTGTAGAGGAGGGCGTTAAGAAGCGTGAAGTCGGTGCTGCTGCCGATCTTCGCGCTTTTTCCCTCCTGTCGTTCTGCGTTTCGGGCTCTACCTTTGCGCTTCGCACGACCAACCACGGGTTCGCCAGGCAAACGAATCCTGGGCCAGAATGAAGAACATGGCACAGAATTTTGCTATGCGCTTGAGACTGACGACTCAGGAAGAGGGAGCGAAACTGGGAAAGATCTCGGAACTCGACGCCTCTGCTCGTCACGGAGGAGGCGAAGGTTGGTCTCGCAAACAAGAACTGGGCCACCTTATCGATTCGGCAACGAATAACCGCGTGCGCTTCGTTGTGGCTGCTCTCAGTCGAAACTATACCGGCCCTACCTATGACGCGAACGGCTGGGTCGAGCTCGGCGGCTACACGGATGCTAATTGGAGTGATCTGGTCGAACTTTGGGTGCGCTTGAATGAAGCTCTGGCGCGCGTGGTGGAACGGATTCCGAACGATAAGCTGTGGACTCCGTGCGTGGTTGGTGGTGCCGATCCGGTTTCGCTTGAATTCCTGATCGACGACTATGTGTTACACATGCAGCACCATTTGGATCACATTCTTGGAAGTGAACGACAGACAGCCTATCCCGGTGGGCTCTAGATATCCCTCGAACCGGCACTTCAACACGGCATCAACGAGTCCCTGAATTCTAGGGGTCCTGGTCGCACGGGGACTTCAAAACAGGGGAGAATCGTTGCAATGGTACGAGAACTCACTACCGCGACCATTGTGGCATCGGTGATCTGGGTGTCAGCGGTGCCCAGCTACCAAGCCAAATCGCCGGCTGCTCAGTTTAGAACGCAAGAGGAACTCGCGGCAGGCAGCGTACTGGTTGCTAATGAGAAGCTTGGTGACCCGAATTTCACCGAGTCCGTAGTTCTCATCGTGCAATACGACAGCGACGACGGAACGTTGGGTGTGATCATCAACCGGCGCAGCAAGATTCCGCTTTCCCGCATATTTCCTGACATAAAAGCCGCAACGGCGGACCCGGTATTTGTCGGTGGCCCGGTCGGCAAAGCAGGTGCGATGGCACTGCTACGACTCCCAGTCAAAACCGATAAGACCTTACATGTCACGAATGATGTTTACGTGACCGGCAGCAAGGAATTAATTGAAAAATCCGTTGCCGGGCGCGCAGAATCGTCTAAATTCCGTCTCTATATGGGCTACGCCGGCTGGGCACCCGGCCAACTGGAGGCGGAGCTTCAACTGGGCGCGTGGTCTGTGATCAAAGGCTCATCCAGAATCGTATTCGATGACGATCCCGATTCGCTTTGGTCGCGGCTCTCACGTGAGTCTCACCTGCAGATAGCAGCGTTGAATTAGCACAGCCGCTGCGGTCGCAGCAGGAGAAAGGGGCGATCTGGCTATGAGGAGAACAAGACTGCGATGCTTCCAATCCGTAGCCGTCGGGGTGGCTGTGTTCTGGGCCGGTTCCGCCGCGCGGATGAGTGCCCAAGAACTCGCTGGCGAAACGGTCCGCATCGACAACGATGATCTCGGCGGTGTGGTCAGCAGCACAAAAGGGCCGGAAGCGGGGGTCTGGGTGATCGCAGAAACTGGTGATCTACCTACCAGATTTGCCAAGATCGTGGTCACCGATGATCATGGGCGCTACGTGGTGCCGGACCTTCCCAAAGCGAACTACACTATTTGGGTTCGCGGCTACGGTTTGGTTGATTCCCAGAAGGTTCAGTCCCAACCGGGCCGCATCGTAAATCTCACTGCTATCGTCGCGCCGGACCCGCGTGCAGCGGCACAATACTACCCAGCCAGCTATTGGTATTCCCTCCTGCGAGTACCGGCGAAGAACGAGTTCCCGGGCACCGGACCGAAAGGCAATGGCATCTCTGAGAAGATCCAGAGCCAGGCCCAGTGGCTGGAGATCGTAAAGACAGATGGTTGCTGGTCGTGTCACCAATTAGGCAACAAGGCCACGCGAGAAATTCCCAAGAGTCTGGACAACTTTGATTCTCCGGTGCTCGCCTGGGAGCGGCGTATACAGTCCGGACAAGCCGGCGGCAATATGACAGCGGTGATCGGCCGGCTCGGCCGGGAGCGTGCGCTGGCCATGTTCGCGGACTGGAGTAGCAGTATCGCCGGGGGTGAGCTGCCGCCGGCGCCACGGCGACCCGGAGGCGTGGAACGGAATATCGTTATCACGGAATGGGACTGGTCCGGCCCTAAGGCATACCTCCATGACGAGATAGCCACGGACAAAAGAAATCCAGCGGTAAACGCCAACGGCCTGCTCTACGGGGCCCCCGAGCTCAGCACGGATGATATGCCCATCCTGGACCCGGTTCGTGACGCGGCAAGCCAGGCGAAGGTGCCCGTTCGCGATCCGAAGACTCCCGGTCCGGGACCCGTGATTCAGCCTTCGCCGTACTGGGGAACGGAAGCCATTTGGACCAGCCAGGCAAACGTGCACAACCCGATGTTTGATGAGAAGGGCCGCGTCTGGCTCACATCAGCCATCCGTCCACCGGAAAACCCGGCTTATTGCAAAGAGGGATCGAGCCAGCCGTCCGCGAAGTTGTTTCCGTTGAATCGCAGCGGGCGCCAGCTTGCAAGGTACGACCCGGAGACCAGGCAGTTCACGCTCATCAATACATGTTTCAGTACGCATCACCTGCAGTTCGCCGAGGATGCCAACCGCACGCTGTGGACCAGCAGCGGCGGCGGGGGCGACGTTGTAGGTTGGCTGAACACGAAAATGTTCGACGAGACCCATGATGAGGTGAAATCGCAGGGCTGGACAGCTCTCATCCTCGACACGAACGGAAACGGCAAGCGGGACGCATACGTGGAACCCGGCGAACCAGTCGATCCTACAAAAGACAAGCGGATCTCCGGCTCCTTCTATGGCGTGACCGTGAGTCCGGCCGACGGCTCTATCTGGGGGTCGGTACTGGGTTTCCCTGGTTCCATCGTGCGACTGAACCCGGGACCGAATCCGCCCGAGACCGCTTTGGCCGAGATCTACGAGCTGCCCTGGAACAACCCGAAAGCGCCCATTCAAGGTTTCTCACCGCGTGGACTCGATATCGATCGCAACGGGGTTGTCTGGACAGTCCTTGCTAGCGGACACTTTGCCAGTTTCGACCGGCGCAAATGCAAGGGTCCGCTCAATGGTCCGATCGCGACCGGGCAGCACTGTCCCGAAGGCTGGACGCTTTATCCCATGCCGGCGCCCCAGTTCGCAGACGTCACTGACTCAGGCAGCGCCGAAGCCAGCTACTACGATTGGGTCGATCAGTTCGACACATTCGGGCTAGGCGCGAACGTGCCGATCGCCACCGGAAACGGAGAGGATGCCCTGCTTGCGCTTTCGAACGGCAAATGGGTCGTGCTTCGCGTACCGTACCCGATCGGGTTCTACGCGAAGGGACTGGATGGCCGTATCGACGATCCGCAGGCTGGCTGGAAAGGAAAGGGACTGTGGTCAACATATGCCACCCGAGCACCCTTTCACGTCGAAGGGGGCAAAGGGACGACGAGCAAGGTCGTGCACTTCCAGCTTCGACCTGACCCACTCTCGAATTAAGCCGTAGTGCCGGTGGCTTGAACCTATGTGATCCCTGCTTTGTGAGCTCTGGAGACAGCTTCGTCCAACGGCAAATGATGCTGTTCGCGCGCGCTCTGGATTTCTTCGCCGCCGGACGCACCTCGGTCGCGATCGAGAAAGTTGAGCTGCGAAGGGAGCGCAATCCTCGTACCGCTCGCTATAACAATATCCATGATCCGCAGCAGTACGTCTTCCTGAACTTCCAGGAAGGACGCGTAATCCCTTTCCAGGATGTACGCGAAGACTTCAAGATCCAAGGATGAACTGCCGAAACTGATGAACCGGATACGGGCCGACTCCTTCTCAATTTTTCGGTGGCCTCTCATCATCTCGCCCACTTGAGCCAGCACATAGCGCATCTGTTCGGGCGAAGTGTCATAGCGTAGGCCGAAGAGATGGTGGAACCAGATTTTATCGCGCAATGACAGGTTCTCGAGGCTCATCTGCGAGATTTTTGAATTCGGAATCGATACCATCGACCGGTCGAGAGTCCGAATCCGCGTAGAACCAAGGCCGACGTCTACAATCGTCCCCATCTGATCCGCAACCTTGCAGAAGTCACCCACCCGAACAGCTTCACGGCTAATGATGGCGATGCCGGCGAAAAGGTCTTCGAGCGTCTTCTGCGCAGCCAGCGCCAGAGCGATTCCGCCAACGCCGAGACCGGCCAGCATAGCGGTGACGTCTACACCGGCACCTTTAAGCAGCATGAGGAAGGCGATAAAAACCACCAGGATCTTGAACAGCCGGCGAATGAGCGCAACGACAGCCATTTTGTACATTGCGTCTTTGCGGAGAAGCTGCCTGGATCTCAAGTCTGCAACGACATCGATGAACTGGACGGCGAGCCAGGCGAAGCCGGCCACGGCGAAGAGTTTCGAGACTTGAATCCAGAATTCGCGAGCCAGCAACGATACCGAAAAATGGGCAGTGATCTGAATCACCAGGGCGAGGACCATCAAGCGCAGCGGCCACCTGAGCGAATGCACCCGCTGGTCATCGTGGTGCCCGGTCATCGAGCGAATCAACGGCCGAAACACGGGTATCAGCCCCCGAGTTACCAGCAACGCCACAACCGACGCGAAGGAAAGCGCCACAAGTATCGCAAGCCAGCGCCATAGCGGCGCTGAAAAGAGCCTGACTTCTTTCAGCGGTCGCGGGAGAAACCGCTCAATACCGGGAGCGCTGATTTCTGCGAAAGCTTCCGGAACACCGCGTAGAGTGTCGGCGGAGAACAGCCAGATAGGAGGCCCTGTACCACGTTTGACCCGGTCCAGCAGTATATCCAGGCGGCCCGAGGGAGTGTCCACGAACCCGACCCGGTCGCGATTTTCCGGCAGACCGTCCCCCACGTCGCCTTCCGGTGTCCGGGCAAGCGCGTCGAGATCGCCCGACAAGCGATTCAATACGACCTGCAGTTGCCGGGCGAGTTCTTGCTCCCGCGAGGGCGGCGCCTGGAGATCGAGATACTGAGCGGCACGCTCGTAATTCCCCCGTTCAGCGGCTTTCAGAAAGCCCAGCACGCATCCGCGGGGAGTATCACGGTTTAGCGGATCTGCCTCTGCAGGTTTCGTCGAAGCAGGCGGGCTTGGCGCCGTCGCGGCGGGAAGCTGGGCAAATGTCGCTCGCACCAGCAGTGAAAACAACGTCAAAGCTGCTAAGCGGTACATCTGTACTACCTGGTTACGCCCTTCCGATTGGCAGCGTTATGGATTCGCGACGCTTCCCAAAAGGATGATATCGCCGTTTTTGAGGATAATTTTGATATCCAAGCCGCTGCCCCAGAAATACTGCGGTAAGTTCTGCTGTAGGACCGCCCGCGCACCTGCGCGAATCCGTAGCTGCGGTTCGTCTGGCGGACCGTCCAGCCGCTTATCACGTCATCTCCCGCCATATCAAAGCACGTTGTTTGGGCCCGTCCATCCGGTATCGAGGTCAAGACAGTTAGATTGCGGTATCGGGGAATCGATTCTTTTTGACAGGATTTTGCGGAGTGCGATCGGGGCGGATGGTATGGCCCCGGAAACCTGGCCTGCCGGAGCTACTTCAACAAAGCAAACGCATAAAGCGAGTCACCGGCGCCGACGACAAGGTACTGGCGGCCATCGAGCTCAAATGTCATCGGACCATTGCTGACGGGCGCTGGGAGGTGGAAGTGCCACAGAATCTTGCCGGTCGCCGGGTCCCACGCAATGAGGTTGCCGGCGGGGTCGCCGCTGAACAGCACTTTACCCGCGGTGCTCAAGAAACCGGAGCCAGCGGCGCCGCGGCTCGGAAATTCATGTGACCAGCGGACTTTCCCCGTTCTGTAATCAAGCGCTTCGAGAACAGCTTGCGTATAGAGATTCTGACCATTGCCGCCGTAGCCCTCGGGCTTCTCGTCCGTGTCGGTCAGGTACGCCAGGCTGTAACCCTTCAGTGCATTCACATAAAAGAGGCCAGTTTCGGGGTTAAAGCTGGGTGGAAACCAATTTGTGCCGCCTCCGCCGGGAATGTTCAGGAGAGCGCCGTCGGTCTTGGGCTCCTTCTTCACGTTGGGGACGGGCTGGCCCAATTTGTCGACGCCTTCCGACCAGTTGGCTCCGACATAAGGCACACTGACCAGACTTTTCCCATTGGTGCGATCGAGCACAAAGAAATAGCCATTGCGTGCGGCCTGCGCAAGAAGCTTGCGCGGCTGCCCCTGCCACTCGGCATCGAAGAGGACGGGCGTTTCAACGTCGTCCCAATCATGCGTATCGTGCGGCGAGGCCTGAAAGTACCAGACCAGCTTTCCGGTGTCCGGATTGAGCGCAACAATTGAGCACGTCCATAAATTGCTTCCCTTGCGGCCTTGGCCTGCATAGACGGGATTCGGATTGCCAGTGCCCCAATAGAGCAGATTCAGCTCGGGGTCATACGTGCCGGGAATCCAGGTCATCCCGCCGCCGTGTGCCATCGCCCCTTCATCGGGCCATGTTTCGGCGCCGGGCTCGCCTTTTCGCGGCTCGGTGTTCCAACGCCACTGCAGAGCGCCGGTCTCAGGATCGCGTGCTTCCAGATAACCGGGGACGTCCATGGCGTCGCCCCCCACCCCGACAATCACATGGTTCTTCACGATCATCGGAGCCATCGTGGTGAAGTACTGGAGCTTGACGTCCGCCACTTGCACCTTCCAGCGCTCCTTGCCCGTTTTCGCGTCCAGCGAGATGAACCAACCGTCGGGCGCCATAAAGAAGAGCCAGTTGCCGTACATGCCGACGCCGCGATTGCCTTCCAGATGGCCGCCGTGATCGACCCAGTGGTAATGCCACAGCTCTTCGCCGGTCCGCGCATCAACCGCCCAGACATTATCGGGAACAGTGAAGTATAGAATCCCGTTCACCTCCAGCGGGGTGGACTTGACTTCGGCGCGACCGATTCCACGCAGGGACGTGACATTTGTGTTGTAAATCCATGCGATGGCGAGACGATCAAGATTAGACTGATTGATCTGGGATAGCTCGCTGAAGCGCCGCCCCGAGTAATCGCCGTTGTAGGTGGCCCAGGTATCGGTGGGCGACTGAAGCAGCTTGGCGGGGTTTAGAAGCTGCCCCGTCGTGAGGCAGGGTAAGAACGCGAGCGTCGCGAACAGGAACGGTTTTAGGAGTCTCATTTCAGCGTTACGAGATAAGCCAGGATGTTATGCATGTCCGCGTCAGTGTAAGTGCCAAGCAGCTCGCGGTGCGCCGCAAGAGGGTCTTTAATATCAACCTTCACTTCGCTGCGCGGCCATGAGTGGTACATGCCGGAGCCGTCATACATGGATACGTTGAAATCATCGATGCGCTTCAGCGTTCCCGAAATGGATTCTCCGGATGCCAGAGTAACGCTTACCTGAACTGGAACAGTTGTCTTCTCGCCCTTGGCGTTGATGCTTTGGGAGGGATACAAGAACAAGGCTTGAAGATCTGCGGGTTCGACGCTGCTGGCGATGTGGGCCAGGTCGCCGGTTGCGGAGTGGCACTTATTGCAGTGTTGATCAAAAAACGCCTTGCCCTCGGCGGCATTGCCGGTCACCACGTTCTGGATCTTATAGCCGAAACGATTGGTGGTGTCCTCTACGCGCTGGTGCAGAAACTCCGCAATATCGTAGGTTTGGGCATCCGTCAGGTTTGGGAACGCGGGCATGCCCCGATCAGGTCTGCCGTTGTGCAGGAAGGGTCCGATGAGTTCGCCTTTTTCGTCGTGAAGGACGAGCGTGGAGCGAATCAGGTTCGGACCTTCGGCGCCAGTCGCATTCGAGCCGTGGCAGAATCCGCAGGTGGACGCGAAGATCTTCTGGCCGCGCGCGGCGGCCGCGGCGTCAGGAACCGGGCCGAGACCAAGGAACTCACGGCCTCGATCGGTGCGCGTTTGTGCGCGAGTCGACTGCGAAGTCGCTGCCTCCTGATCCTGCGTCCCGGGCCGCTTGCTCGTCTGGGAATTAGTCTGCGCCCCAAGGCCGGCAGCCAGGCACAGCGCCGCGGCGAGAAATACCGAGCTGGAAGATTTCATTTCGCGGGTGGTTGACGCTATTGTCCTGCGGCCCATGCCAGGCCGTCGGTTCCCTTGCCGGAGTCGATGAGTTTATCCACCGTCCAGTCCGAAGTTCGAATCGCAGCGACCTGATGGCTCGAATCACAGGAAACGTATGCTATTTTGCCGTCAGGCCGGACCAGCACTTCCTGCGGCGCACGCGGGACATCAATCGTATGGACAACTTCCCAGCTCTGGAGATCTACGACCGCGACTTTGTTGACAGGGGAAACCGCAACCACGAGATAACGGCCATCCGGCGTTGAAGCAGTGCCGTAACCTGTACCAGGCAGCTTGACCCAGTGTTTCACTTCGTCGGTGGAGGTATCAATGACGGCCAATTGCGGCTTGGTCTGATCGGAAGTGAAGACCCATTTGTCGTCCCGCGAAATCGAGATGCGCTGCGTGTTCTTCGAAATCGGAATGACCTTGATCGCTTTGCGCGCTTGCATATCGAGCACCGAGACGGTACCAGGGCCTACGTTAGCGGTGTATCCGCGCCGCCCGTCATGGGAAATGGCCAGCATATGCGATTCGGGCTGCTCCGTAGGGATTGAGCCGATAATCTTCAGCGTCTTGGGATCGATGACGCTGATCGTCTTGTCGAGTTCAGTCGTGACGTAAAGGAGGCCGTCTTTGGGACCGAACACCGGGCAATGAGGACGCACCCCGTGCCCGAAATCGACGTTGCCGACTACCTTCCGCTGCGCAATATCAATGACGACCATATTCTGGCCGTCGGTACCGGGCTTGCCGACGCCGGAGTTACCGTATATGGGCACGTACGCCAGGCGGCCATCAGGAGAGGCCGTGACTTCGTGGCCGGTAATGCCGCCTTCAGGCACTTCGGCTTCCTGCTGGCCGGCCGAGGCGTTGATAATAGCGAGGCTCCGGTCGCCTTTGCAGGCGGCCAGGAGAACACCCTCGGCAGATTGGCCGGGTTGCGCATGGGAGTTAGAAACAAGAGAAGACATCAGAATTGTCAGGGGGAGAAAGCGTGCAGCTTGAATCCACTTCATAGGTCGATTTCGCAAATGGGGCTTGGCGATCACAGTATCACAGTTGACACTAGGATTCGGGTTTCAGCAAGCTGACCCTAGGTAGGCGCAGTCACCGTGACCCAAAAAACACAGGTGCTTGCGTAACAGGACGCATGCTATAGTCACCGCAGATTTTGACATCAAAGGATCGAGAGTGAGTTTTTACCGAAGGACGTCACTGCTGCTGTTAATTCCCGCTGTTCTTGCGGCCGCGCAGTCTTCGCATCGAAGCACGCCGGATAGCGCACGCGCCGGGGATGCAGAGCCGCAAAGTACGAGCGCGGGCGATCAGCCTCAGAAGCCCGAAGGTCCGAAGCAGGAAACAAACCTTCCGGAAGAGAAGCCTGCAGTAACGCACCACAAGATTACAGTGCACGGCAGAACGATCGAATATACGGCGACGGCTGCGCGGATGCCGATTCGCGACGAGCAGGGACACGTGGAAGCGCAGATGTTTTACGTTGCCTACACGGTTGACAACAGCGGATCAAACCGGCCATTGACATTCGCATTTAATGGCGGCCCCGGATCAGCGACCGTGTGGCTGCATATGGGCGCGTTTGGACCGAAGCGCGTGAAGCTGAATTCAGACGGCTCCATGCCGGCTCCGCCGTTTACGTGGGAAGACAACCAGAATACGCTACTCGAACGAAGCGATCTGGTGTTCGTGGATGCAATCGGGACAGGCTATAGCCGGGCCGCGACACCGGACCTTGGGAAAAAATTCTGGAGTGTGAGCGGAGATATTGACGCTTTCGGCGAGTTTATTCGGCAGTACTTACAGAAGAATTCGCGCTGGATGTCGCCGCTATATCTGGCGGGCGAGAGCTATGGAACGACACGCGCCGCGGGACTCTCGGGTTACCTGGTAGATCACGGAATCGCGCTCAACGGCATCGTTTTAATCTCGACGATTTTGAATTTCGGGACGGTCAGTTTCACAACCGGCAATGATTTGCCATACGTGTTATACCTCCCGACCTATGCCATGACTGCGGCGTACCACGATAAACTCGCGCCTGAATTACAGAAGGATCCGGCGGCGCTCAGGAAGGAAGTGGAAAAGTGGGCTTCCACAGAGTATCTGCTGGCGCTCGAACAGGGAGACAGCCTGCCGGAGGCCGACCGCGAATCCGTCGCCGAGCATCTGGCCCGCTACACCGGACTGAGCAAACAGTACATCGAACGATGTAACCTACGGGTGGACCTGGGACATTTCGATACCGATCTGCTACGCGACAAAGGCAAGATGATCGGCCGCCTGGACGGCCGCTTTACGGGTCCCGAAGCCGAGCAGACCGAACAAGACCCCGATTTCGACCCAAGCGAGGCGGCGATCCGTCCACCCTACACCGCGGTGTTCGGCCAATACGTCAAACAGGAGCTGAATTACCAGAGTGACTTGACTTACTACATACTGGGTGGCGGAATCGGACGCTGGGATTTCCAGGCGACCGGATGGTCAGGGTTCACAGACACCGCTCCAGCGCTGCGCAGAGCGTTCGCCAAGAACCCGTACATGCGGGTGTTTATCGCCGAAGGAATGTATGATGCCGCTACTCCCTATTTTGCGGTGGATTACACTTTCGACCACATGGGCTTGAGCGCCGCTGCTCACAAGAATATCAGCCGGGACCACTTTAATGCCGGGCATATGGTCTACATCGACAACGAATCGATGGAGAAGCTGGCCGGCGATATCAATAAGCTGTACGACAAAACGGGGTCCAAGTAAGCGCCGGTTAGCGTACGGGCGATAAATTGAGTGGGGCAGCAGCCGGTTCCGCCTCAGGCAGCTTGCACGCCGGTAATCACAATTTCCTTCCGGGACACCTCTATTAAATGGGGGTACGCCACGGCACCGTCAAACCGGCGTTCAGATTCACACTCTTCTCTTGTCCTGCTGCTTACAGCCATCACAGTGGTGGGCGCATTGTACTTCGGGGGAAAGGTAACTATCCCGTTTGCGCTGGCGCTGCTGTTTACGTTCCTCTTGACACCACCGGTCCGTCTGGCGGAAAAGACCAGGATCGGGCGCCTGCCCTCCGTCGTGATCGTAATGATTCTGGCGTTCTCGGCATTCGGGGCTTTGGTATGGGTGGGAGCGGAAGAGTTTGCGGGCATTCTCATTGAGTTGCCGCATTATCAGGCGAATATTCAAACGAAACTGGACAAGCTGACGAAGCCTGGTGCCTCGCGCGTCTCGAAAGGGATCGCAACCATACAGACGCTTGCTAATGAGCTGTCGCCGGACGCATTGACGCAGCCAAACCAGACCAGGCGGCAGCCTGTTCCGGTTGAGATCGTCCCGTCGCGTCCCGGCGCGATGGATTCACTCAGTTGGCTCGGCGGTTCGGTGGCCGGCGCATTGGCGACGGCGGGCGCCGTAATCATCTTCACGCTTTTCATGCTCTTGAAGCGCGTGGAGCTGCGAAACAGGCTCTTCACTCTTTTCGGAATTTCTCGCATCGGCGTGGTCACCGCCGCAATGGACGATGCCGCCAAACGCGTCAGCAGTTATCTGCTCACCCTGCTGATGGTGAACTCAATATACGGCCTCCTGCTGGGGGTGGGCCTGTATCTCATCGGGGTGCCGTACGC